>Ga0316187_10001964_pt1 | contig 17969 bp, 20 predicted proteins | sample CroRivburrow1_MG_FD_204927 | JGI IMG/M metagenome (GOLD analysis project Ga0316187, IMG submission 204927) | Coastal sediment microbial communities from Maine, United States - Cross River worm burrow 1 | ecosystem: Environmental > Aquatic > Marine > Coastal > Sediment | place: USA: Maine...
GTCGCCGCAACCAAAATGGTACGCGCATAATCCGTTGTGGGCACCGGTCTATCTTCTCGTTCTGGTTATTCTTGTTCTGCAGACATTAACCGGGCTGCTAATGGAAGCCTGGCCGGTGGTAGGGGGGTTTTACCTGCCGTCGGTGCATGACTTCTGGGCGCCGGTCATCCTGGCCTTTTCCTGTTTGCACGTCATCACCGTGGTGCTTCACGACGCGAAAGGAACGACGTCGGATGTTTCCGCAATGATTAACGGGCACCGGATCTTTATCCCTGAAGACGCGGACTTGCCGCACACTCCGAACGTTCAGGCCGTGTCACTGGACCAGATAAGGAAACCGCGCAATACCCCGTAGCTACCGATCGTCCTCATCTACCGGTTGTTGCCGGAGTATTTGAGGTAAAGGTAACCGGCAATGCCAACGAGGATCGCGACCAGCAGTGGCGCCAGCCATTCGGTTTCCGCCGCGTGCAACACTCTTTCCATGAAGTTGTAACTGTGTTCATGGCCGGGATGCGCGTATGTCTCCGGGATAAATATCAGTGTAGCAATAAAGGCGGTTAGTTTGCTTGCTTTCATAGCGGGCTCCGTGTCTCCCTGTGCGTCTGAATCAACAGACTTTAACCTTAACCAGTTCTTCACCATCCGGGTCAGTAACGTGCACTGCGCAGGCGATGCAGGGGTCGAAACTGTGGATGGTGCGCAGTATTTCGATGGGCTGCTTCGGATCGTGCAATTCGTGGTTATCCTCCAGCGCCGCTTCATAGGGCCCGGGTTGCCCCTGACCATCTCGTGGACCGGCATTCCAGGTGCTGGGTACCACGGCCTGGTAGTTGGATATTTTTTCGTTCTCGATAACAATCCAGTGCGCAAGTCCGCCACGCGGTGCCTCCATGAAACCGACTCCTTTGGCCTGCTTGGGCCAGGAGGACGGCTCCCATAGTGTTTCGTTGAAGGTCCTGGTATCGCCGCCCTTGATGTTGGTGATCAGGTTGTCGTACCAGACCTGCAGGTTGTCGGCAATAATCTTGGTTTCCAGGGTGCGCGCGGCAGTTCGCCCCAGCGTGGAGAACAGTGCATCAACCGGCACATCGAGCTTGCTCAGGGTCATGTTGACCAGTTCCTTGGTCTGTTCATGCCCACTGGCATAGAGCATCAGTACACGTGCGAGCGGGCCGACTTCCATGGCCTTGCCTTTCCAACGCGGTGATTTCAGCCATGAGTAGGATTGATCCACATCGAGGTGCTCATAAGGCGGTTGTGGTCCGCTATAGTTCAGCTCGGTTTCACCGTCGTAGGGATGCAGTCCCTGGTCCTTGCCGCCACTGTAGTCATACCAGGAGTGGGAGACAAATTCCTTGATATGCTCCGGCGAGTTCATATCGATTTCGTGGATGGTGGAAAGGTCCCGGTTCAGTATGACGCCGGCCGGAATCAGCAGACTCGACGGGTCGTCCATGCCTTTGGCAGGGAAATCACCGTAGGTCATGAAGTTGCCTGTGCCTTCTCCGCGCGCACCCCAATCCTTGTAAAATCCGGCAATCGCCAGGGTGTCCGGCACGTAAACCTGGTCGACGAATGCCTGCATTTTTTTAATGATGCTCTGTACTTCGGAAAATTGCGACGAGTTCAATGCAGAATCGGAATTCAGGTCAATCGGGCAGGGCACGCCACCCACCACGAAGTTGGGGTGTGGATTCTTGCCACCGAAGATGGCGTGCAGGCGCGCCACGTCACGCTGCCAGGCCAGTGCTTCCAGGTAGTGGGCCACAGCCATCAGATTGGCTTCCGGCGGCAGCTTGTAGGCGGGATGACCCCAGTAACCGTTGGCGAAAATGCCCAGCTGGCCGCTTTCTACAAAGGTCTGCAGCTTTTTCTTCATGTCGGAAAAATAGCCGGGCGAAGATTTTGGGTAGTTGCTCAGGCTCTGTGCAAGCTCTGAGGTCGCCTTCGGGTCTGCGCTCAGTGCGGAGACTACATCGACCCAGTCCAGCGCATGCAGGTGATAGAAGTGCATGACGTGGTCGTGAACGTATTGCGCACCGATCATCAGGTTGCGGATCAGCTGGGCATTGGGGGGTATCGGGTAATTCAGTGCGTCTTCTACCGCGCGCACCGAGGCGATACCGTGTACCAGTGTGCACACGCCGCAGATGCGCTGTGCGAAGGCCCAGGCGTCGCGCGGGTCACGATCGCGAAGGATGATCTCGATACCGCGTACCATAGTGCCTGAGGAATAAGCCTGCGCAATCCTGTTGCCATCCATTTGCGCTTCTATGCGCAGATGGCCTTCAATTCTGGTAATCGGGTCGACTACAACGCGCTCGTTCATAGGTCGGTCTCTCTGTTAGCTTGCGATATATTCGGACAGGATGCGGTACTGATCCTGTGTCTCCTGTACAGCCCTGTCATCGTCAGCTGCGATCGATTTACTGGTTTGTGCCATGCGGCAGCTCATCGCTGCCTGCAGGGCTGCTGAAGCACCGGCCAGTTGCGCTTCCGGTGTCACAGCCGAGACTGCGGCACGTGCCACAAAGTAGCCGGCCTGTTCCTGCCAGTCCCCCTCGGATCCGCAACGGGTATGGCTGTCGATCGCGGCTGCACGCGCTGTATGGAAGGCCCCGGCAAGCTCATCGTGCGATGCGTTGCTATCGGCCGCGATTCTGACGACATCGGCAATGCGTTTATCGCTACACAGATCAAGAGCATGCTCGACAAATTTTGCCGCAAGCACACGCTGTTGGTCATAACCCAGCTCTTTTATGGCCTGTCTGAATTCACTTTCGTTGGTAATTCCTGTCATGGCAATCAGCTTCCGGTTATTTTTCGCTCAGGTGTTCAGCGATGGTTTCGGTCAGGCTCAGCAGTGGAATATCCATATGGTATTCCTCCAGCCCTTCTTCCAGATGGATGCGGCAGTTCGAGCACGCTGACATCAGGGCATCCGGGTTGACGGCGTCCAGCTGGGCTTTTTTGCGTGCAAAGGTTTTCAGTCTCAGTTCGTCGGCGCGTTCATTACTGCTGACACCACCGCCGGCGCCACAGCACCAGTTCATCTTGCCGGCTTCGGGCATTTCCACGAAGTTTTCCGCAACCATGTTGAGCAGGTTGCGCGGCTGTTCGAGAACGCCGCCGCGACGGCCGATCTGGCAGGGGTCATGATAAGTCAGTTTCTGTGTTTCCCTGTCCTTGAGCTTGAGCTTTCCCTGCGCCCGTAGTTCATCCAGTACCTCGAGAATGTGCACCACCTTGAAACCAAATTTCTTGCCGACGAGATTCGGACCTTCCCAGCGTATCGCCATGTAGGCATGGCCACACTCAGGGCTGATAACCGCCTTGACCTTGAGTTTTTCCGCCGCATCGACAATGCGCTGTACCAGTTCCGCGGCGATATCGGACACGCCGATCTGGATACCGCTGTTGGTGGCCTCGAAGGCCTCGGAGGACAGCGTCCACGACACACCGGCCTGTTTGAAGATCCTGGCGATGGAACCAATGTATTCGGGAAAGTTCATGATCTCCATGGACGACAGCATGCACAGGTAGTCGGCGCCTTCGACGTCCACGGGAACCTTTACGTCAAATTCCTGTTCCGTATGGCGGATTTGCGCCTGCAGGGCCGGCAGTTTCACACCCATCGGACTGCCAATGGTGACGGCGCGCTTCGTGGCGCCAATCAGCCCTTCAGGTGCATGACCTGCGGCGGCCATGCCTTCGCGCGTCTTGCGGATCATGTAAGCGATGTCGTTGCCGACCGGGCAGACCATGGAACAGCGCCCGCACAGGGTGCAACTGTCGTAGACCAGCGTCTCCCAGTCAGCCAGATCCTGGTCAGTCAGCGGTTTGGACAGGCCCAGTGCCTTGCCGAGTTTGCCCCAGAAGGTATATTCCTGTTTCCAAATCTTGCGCAGCGGTTCCACCTTGTGGATCGGGGTATATTTCGGATCACGCGTCTCGGTGAAAAACAGGCAGGCTTCGGCACACATGCCGCAATGCACGCAGCTGCTCAGGAAGGCTGCGACCGGCGCGTCGATCTGTTCTTTCAGGGCATTGTAGCCACGTTCAAAGGATGCGCCGCTCATGACTGCACTCCCTTGTAACCGGCAATGGCGCCGTTGTACCAGCGGGCCAGGAACAGCGTAAAGGCGTGGCTGAGTTTGGTGAACGGGAACAGGATCATCAGCAGTTCAACACTGAGTATGTGTACCCCGATCAGCGTGGCGCCTGACAGGCCGACACGATTGAAGGCCATCCAGCCGGTGATCAATGGCAGGATGGTAACCAGCCACACCAGGTAATCGGAAAACTTCGAAAGCATGCGCATGACCGGGTCCTTGATGCGATGCACAAGAACAGCAAGCAGCGCAACGATGGTGACTACGGTGGTGGCATCGACAATATTCGAGGGTAATCCACCCCAGCTGATTCCCAGGGTCCGTTCAAACACCAGGATGTGCGGCACAAACAGGAAAATCACCACGAACAGGCCGATGTGAAACACATACCCCGCAATAATCGTGAAGCCGGAGCGGTGAAAACTGTCCATATCCGGAACAGAACGGCGCAATATGGTGCGAAATCCACCGGCGACTTCGGAACCGCGCGCCTCCGCAAGGTTGGTTTTTCTGCCCAGAAACAGGATTTCCAGAAAACGTATCACGATACCGGCTAACATGATAAACAGTGCAGTGTTGAAGGCCGGGCCGCGTACCCAGAGTAAAAATTCAGCGTCTGTCATGCTCAGGACTCCTTATCCAGGTCGTCGATGGTGACACGTTGATGCGCTTTTACTGCAGACTGTTTGCGGCCGCGTAGCGCGCTGCCGACGATAGCACCGGCCAGTAGCCCGCCGGCGGCGGCATAGATCGCTGTCTTGCCAATGTTCTCGGTGGGCGTCGACAGGGATCTGTAGAAACTGCCGGCGTCCCAGAAATCGGGCTCGGAGCAACCCAGGCAGGGGTGGCCGGCCTGGATTGGGAAACTTGTACCGTCGTTCCATTTTTCGGTAGCACAGGCATTGTAGGTGGTGGGTCCCTTACAGCCCAGCTTGTACAGGCACCAGCCTTTCCTGGCGCCTTCGTCGTCGAAGGTATCTGCAAACAATCCCTTGTCATAAAATGGCCGGCGGTAACAGCGGTCGTGGATACTTTGCCCGTAAAAGGCCTTGGGACGACCGAGGTGATCGAGTTCGGGCAGACCGAAGGTCAGGAACTGCACCAGCACACCGGTAATGACCGCGGGTATGGGTGGACAACCCGGTACGTTGACGATGGGCTTGTCCTTGATCAGGTCGGATACCGACACCGCCCCGGTTGGGTTGGGGTTGGCATGCGGGATACCGCCAAAGGAGGAACAACTGCCGACAGCGACAATGGCTGCCGCACCCGCGGCAGCTTCTTTCAGCATATCGACGTTGCTGATGCCGGCGATGGTCGAGTAACCGTTATTTTCCGCTGGAATCGAGCCGTCCACCACCAGGATGTACTTGCCATGATTTTCCTGCATGGCAGTGTCGCGGGCCTCTTCAGCCGCACTGCCCGAGGCAGCTTGCAAGGTGTGATGATAGTCCAGTGAGATGGCATTGAAGATCAGGTCTTCGATGCTGGCTGAAGAACTTCGCGTGATGGATTCGGTGCAGCCGGTACATTCCTGAAATGACAGCCAGATAACCGATGGCCGGCGGGCTTTTTCCAGGGTCGCTGCAATCACCGGGATCATGGATGGCGGCAGCGCCATCAGGGATGCGGTGGTGGCACAGAACTTCAAAAAACTGCGCCGGGAAACGCCCTGCTGGCGCAGCGTTTCTCCCAGTGTCTGGTCTTTTTTCATATTATTGCCTCCGCGCACACTATTGCAGGTTGTTTTCGCTGAGCAGGTTCTCGAGGAATTCGAGGCCGGCCCGTGCATCTTCCGCTTGCGATGTAAGAATCGCAGGCATTTCACAGACTTCGATAAACCGACCGATGATGGTGTCATCGGCGTTGTAATGAGTCACCAGCCACACTGCGGGAAAGCGGGTTTCAACGACCTCGGTCTTGCCGGTCAAAGACAGATCGGCACGCACTTCCCCCTCGCCGAGCGTTCCGAGCAACTGATCTTCCTCGCCGGGCGCCATCGGTATACCGCGCAGGTCGATGGCATACTCTTCACCGGCGTCCAGCCAGCGCTCAAGCGCGTGGCGGACTTCGTGCAGCAGCGGAGTGACGTTGCCGGTGGGTACATTGCATGGTGTGTCCGAACCACATCCCGGGCTGGCGCCGGGTGTTCCGTGTACTGTCATTGCAGGACACCCGGGCTGCAGTGTGCTGACGACCATACCAGCAACGGGCAATGTGCGTGGCGAATCACATCCGCAGTAACGGATTCTTCCAGTGGCTGCGATGCCTGCGAACTTGTGTGCGTCGCCATGGCAACCAGGTCGACATCCATGGCATCGACAGTGTCCAGTATTTCGCGGATGGGGTGACGATACGATGTCCAGTCGACACTGACCCTGACACCGGCGTTGGCCATTTTCACGCTCTGTTCCTCGAGCAGGGTGCGTACGTGGGTAATCTGTGCGCCTTCGGCTTCAGTTGCGCCCTTGCTGTCTTTCGGCCCGTCGTGGAACAGGATAACTGTCGAGTCGTGAAACAGGGCGAACTGTTGCACACAGGGCAGAATCGCCGAGGATTCACTGGTGCCATCCAGTGGTACCAGTATTCTTTTGAACAGCTTATCAGAGCGTTTGTCTGATGGTTCCGGGCGCTCGCTGTGCAGGATAAACACCGGGCAATTGGAATCACGCACGACACTCTCGGTGATACTGCCTTTGTGGATGCGTTCAAGACCGGTGCGACCATGCGTCGACATAACTATCAGCCTGGCAGAGATTTCCTCAGCCGTAGCGGTTATGGCGCTAACCGGCTCACCGGAACGCACCAGCGTGCCTACCTGCCATCCTTCTGCGCCGAGCAGTTCCGCAAGTGTTTTAAGACATGGGTGATCTTTTGCCTCGTTATCACTTTCGTCAGATGCCACATGCAGCAGGGTCAATGCGGTGTCAGGCCGGCACGAGGCAATACTGTGGGTGTAATACAGCACTTCTTCTGTCGACTCGGAACCATCAAGCGGAATCAGAATCTGGTTGACCATCTCGTATCCTCCTTCGTTTTGAGTACCCGCTGGTACATGAATCGAAACTAAGGCAGTGACAGACCTGATTATGGTTAATTTTCCCGGTCTGTCCAGCTGTCAATCAGTTTCAATACCTGAGCGGCAGCCTCGGGTATTGCCCGGGCTACCGCCTCGCCGGGATGATCCCCCCAGCCAAATTCGGCGGGCTGAATCCCCAGCAAGGCACGTTTTACGGGAAGCCGTTCCTGCAAGTGCGCGATGGTCAGTAGATCAATCAGCCCAACTTCGTGCACGCTGCGCTTGCCGTGGCCAACAAACGCGTCCATCTCGTCTCCCGCCAATAAGCTTATGGTACCAGGGGATTTGTTTAATTGAGCTGCGTCAAGGACGATGAGGTTATCGTGTTCTTCAATAACCGGCGCCAGGGTAAAGCTCAGGGTGCCGCCGTCGAGCCAGGTAATGCCCGGCAGCTCGGGGTGTCTTTCGCGCAGATATTCCAGCAGGTGGACACCCAGACCTTCGTCGGAGAGAAGTGTATTACCAATGCCTAATACAAGTGTGCGTTGCATAGTGTCCCGGTGGCTGTACGGCTTGTAATGAATGGCGTAAGCTGCCAGAAAAGGCTGACAAAAACCAGCTTGGAGAAAAACATGTGCCTTGGCATTCCCATGCAGATTCAGGAGATCGACGGTTTTATCGCCCATTGTGAAGCCAAGGGCGTAACGCGCGATGTCAGCCTGTTCATGATGCAGGATGAGCCGCTCGAGCCGGGTGATCACGTAGTAGTGCATGTCGGCTATGCCATCCAGAAGATTTCACCGCAGGAAGCACGTACTGCCTGGGAACTGTACGACCAGATGCTGGCCGCGGAGGACTAATGCACGAGTTATCTGTCTGCCAGGCGCTCATCACGCAGGTAGAGGACCTGGCACACAGGGAAATGGCGCAGCGAGTGGAGCGAGTGCTGGTCGGTGTCGGGCCGCTGTCCGGTGTTGAACCACAACTGCTGCAGCGGGCCTATCCGCTTGCGGCAGCCGGTACGCTGGCGGAGGATTCCGAGCTCGACATTGAGGACAGACCGGTGCGTGTGCACTGCCAGCAGTGTGACAAGGACTCCGACGCCAGTGCCAGCCGTCTGCTCTGTGCCCATTGCGGGGACTGGCGCACAACCTTGCTCAGTGGGGACGAACTGATGTTGATACAGGTCGAATTTATCCGGGAGAAAGACTATGTGTGACACCTGTGGTTGTAACGTGACGCATGGCAATCAGCACCTGATTGCACCAGGCGGCAAGCTGCAGAAAACCGGGCAGGGCAATGAAGCCGTCAGTGTGCTGAAAAACCTGCTTTCGGAAAATGACCATGCCGCGGCTCACAACCGGCAGCATTTTGATCGTCACAGGGTGCTGGCGCTGAACCTGATGTCATCACCCGGCTCCGGCAAGACATCACTGCTGGAAGCTACCATCGAGGCACTGGGCGACCGCTACCGGATTGCGGTAATCGAAGGCGATCTTGAGACCGAAAACGACGCCGACCGTATTCGCAAGCGTGGCGTGCAGGCGATACAGATCACCACCGGTACGGCCTGTCACCTGGATGCACATATGGTGCACAGTGCATTGCACCAGTTGAATCTGGATGACATCGATATTCTGTTTATCGAAAACGTCGGCAACCTGGTATGCCCGGCCAGTTTTGACCTTGGCCAGCACAGGAATATCACCTTGTTGTCGGTGCCGGAAGGGGACGACAAGCCGTCCAAGTACCCTGTTATGTTTCGAGCCGCGGACCTTGTCGCCCTGACCAAGGTGGACCTGTTGCCGGTACTCGATGACTTTCATCCGGATCGAGCCACCAGAAACGTACGTGCATTGGCTAACGCAGCGCCGGTACTGGAGATGAGTGCGAAGCAACCCGGGTCATTGCAGGCCTGGTTGCAGTGGCTGGACGATGAAGTGCAGCATCATCGCGCGCATTGCGAGAGCGGTGAGACGCTAAGGCCGCGTATACAGCCGGACGGCGTACATCTGCATGGACTGGTATAGAGACTGTAGGAGCGGCCCCCTGGCCGCGAACAGGAGTTTCACGCGCTGGTTCGCGGCCAGGGGGCCGCTCCTACAGGTGAACTGATCATGCCACGAAGCGCTAAACAATGGCTTGACGAAATCCGAGCGCTGGATCTGCCCGCGCGGATCAAGATCATGAACGTCTGTGGCGGACACGAACGTTCCATCACCATGGCCGGTCTGCGTACCGCGCTGCCTTCAAATATTGAACTGATTCCGGGTCCGGGCTGCCCGGTCTGTATCTGCCCCGAAGAAGATATCTATGAAGCCATTCAGCTGGCACTGAAGGAAGACATCACCCTGGTTGCCTTTGGCGACATGCTGCGGGTCCCGGTAAATGTTCCCAAAAAAGACGTCCGTTCGCTGGAACAGGCAAAAGCTGCCGGTGCCGACATCAGGCCCATCGCGTCACCGATGGAAGCCGTGCGGATCGCCAGGCAGCAGCCGGATCGACAGGTGGTGTTCTTTGCCGCCGGTTTTGAAACCACCACGGCGCCGGTAGCCTCGATGCTGGTGGAAGGTGCGCCGGAAAATCTCTCGGTGTTACTGTCCGGACGCCTCACCTGGCCGGCCGTTGCCATGTTGCTCGACGCCGACACCTCCGGTTTTGATGCCCTGATCGCGCCCGGCCATGTGTCCACGATTATGGGGTCGGATGAATGGAAATTCGTTCCCGAAAAACACGCACTGCCCTGTGCCATCGCCGGGTTTACGCCGGAAAGCCTGTTGGCCGCGATGTATTCCACCCTGCGCCAGAAAGTTGAAGGCAAGGCGTTTCTCGATAACTGCTACCCGGAGCTGGTGCGACCCAAAGGGAATCTGACAGCGCAGGCACAGATTCGACAGGCGATGCAGGTCACGGATGCGAACTGGCGTGGTGTCGGTATCATCCCGGCTTCCGGATTCAGCGTGCGGGACGAGTACGCCGCCCACGACACCCGCAAACTGTTTCCGTCCTATGCGGATGATTCGCGCAAACGGGTTGGTGAAATGCCGCCGGGTTGTGATTGCGCAAAAGTGGTGCTCGGGAAAATATATCCGAACGAATGCCGCCTTTATGGAAGCGGCTGTAACCCGCATCATCCGATTGGCCCCTGCATGGTGTCAGATGAAGGCGCCTGCCGCATCTGGTGGGCTGGCGGTGTGCGTGATAACGAAACGGTGCAGGATGCTGCCGCTACGGGCGCCTGAGTCCCGTGCCTTCCTTGCCTTCCGCCCTGAGTCCGCACAAATTCTCGCAACAGCAGCCTGCCATGCGCTGGGTGCTCTCGGGGGTGGTACAGGGTGTTGGTTTCCGGCCTTTTGTGTATCGGCTGGCGCAACGGCATGGCGTGTCCGGCTGGGTGAAAAACCGTACCGGCCAGGTCGAAGTGGTTGCCTGCGGAAGCGCGGATCAACTCGAGGCCTTTGCCGGAGACCTGATTGCCCGCGCACCTGCAATATCGCAGCCTGAAATTCAGCAGGTAGAATCACCTGGACCGTTGGCGTTCGAGCGCTTCGAGATTCTCGATAGCGAAAGCAATCCGCACAGCGATATTCATCTGCCGGTGGACTACTTTGTCTGTGATGATTGTTTGCATGAGCTGAATGACCCATCGGATCGACGTTACCGCTATCCTTTTATCAACTGCACCCAGTGCGGGCCGCGCTACACACTGATTGACTCCTTGCCCTATGATCGTGAAAACACCTCGATGCGAAGTTTCAGGCTGTGTTCACAGTGCGAACACGAATACCTGGACCCTGCAGACCGGCGCTTTCACGCAGAACCTGTTGCCTGCCCGGTGTGCGGTCCGCAGTTGCAGTACAAATGTGCTGATACAGTCATCAGGAATACCCCGCAGGCACTGGATGCCTGTGTTCAAGCGCTTGGTGATGGGTTGATTATTGCGGTCAAGGGGGTTGGTGGTTATCACCTGATGTGTGATGCAGGGAACCCGGATGCGATTACGCGCCTTCGATTACACAAGCCGAGACCGCACAAACCATTGGCGGTCATGTTTGAAAATATACCATCGATAACGGATTGGTGTGGAGAGAATTCACTCTGCGAAGATGAAGAAAAGCTGCTGCGCAGTCCGTCACGCCCGGTGGTGCTGGCAAGGAAAAAACATCCATCTCAATTTCAGGATCTTGCGCCCGGTCTGGGCGAACTCGGTGTGATGTTACCGTACAGTCCCTTGCATCACCTGTTGCTGAATGACTTTGGCGGACCCCTGGTGGCAACTTCTGCCAATATCAGCGGTGAGCCGGTGTTAACCGACGCAGACGCTGTTGAAGAAAGACTCGCACATATTGCTGACGCCTTCCTTCATCATGACCGGCCCATTGTGCGTCCGGCGGATGATTCGGTCTATCGAAATATTAACGGAAAACCGCGACCGTTACGTCTTGGCCGGGGCAGGGCGCCCCTGGAAATGCCGCTTCCCTTCACACTGGAGAAACCGGTGCTGGCAGTGGGCGGACACACCAAGAACACCCTGTGCCTTGCCTGGCAGGACCGCGCCGTGATTTCACCGCACATCGGTGACATGGGCTCACTGCGCAGTGAGCAGGTCTTCGCAACACTGGTCGATGACCTGCAGGTCTTGTATGACGTACAGGTCGAGGAGATTGTCTGCGATCTGCACGGCGGTTATTCGACAACCCGATGGGCCAGTCACCGGAACGTGCCTTCCCATGCAGTACAACACCATGTAGCTCATGCCTCTGCACTGGCCGGCGAATATGATCCCCGGCGGAACTGGCTGGTATTCAGCTGGGACGGAGTTGGTCTGGGCGACGATGAGCACCTTTGGGGTGGGGAAGGGTTATATGGTCGTCCCGGTCAGTGGCGCCGTGTCTCGAGTATGCGCGAATTCCGCTTGCCCGGTGGTGAGAAGGCCGGCCGTGATCCCTGGCGTAGCGCTGCCGGACTCTGCTGGGAAGTCGGCAGGGACTGGCCGACGTCCGAACACGAGCTGTTGCACCAGGCCTGGCAGAAAAAAATGAACGCACCCTTAACCTCTGCCGTCGGCCGGTTGTTCGACGCGGCAGCGGCGATTGCCGGCGTGTGTACAACGACCAGTTTTGAAGGGCAGGGGCCGATGTGGCTGGAGGCGCTGTGTAAACATGAAGCCCGGCCCGTGTTGCTGCCGCTGTGCGAAGACGTTAACGGAATATGGCGATCCGACTGGGAACCACTGCTTGACTACCTGCTTGATAGTCATGATGCAAGCGAAGACAAGGCGGCCTGTTTTCACGCAAGCATGGCTCGGGCGTTAATTGAACAGGTATTGAAGCTGAGCAGTCTTCATCCCGTCGATGCCGTGGGGCTGTGTGGTGGTGTTTTTCAGAACCGGGTACTCACCGAGCTTGTGATTAACGAGCTAAAAGATAAAGGCATTGCTGTTGTCATTAATCAACAGATACCGATGAATGATGCCGGACTGTGTTTTGGACAGGTTGTGGAACATGCTGCAAACTACACTGGTTCATAACAGGTAAGCATTATGCAGGATACCCACATCTCACTGGCCCATGGCAATGGCGGTCGTTACATGCGCGAGCTGATCGATGAGGTTTTTGCTCGCCACCTCGCCAACCCCGGTCTCGATGTGCAGGCCGATGCAGTGCCGCTTTCACTCAACGGCAGTGATGTCTTGTTCACCACTGACGGTTTCACTGTACAGCCGCTGGAATTCCCCGGTGGCAACATCGGTTCACTTGCGGTACATGGCACGACCAATGATCTCGCCGTTGCCGGCGCCATCCCGAAATATCTCAGCCTGAACGCCTTCATCGAGGAAGGCATGGAAATCACAACCCTGGATCGCATCATCAAGACGCTGGCGGCAACCGCAAGGGAGATCGGGGTCGAGGTGGTTGCAGGCGATACCAAGGTGCTGCGTCGCGGTGAAGGTGGTGGGCTCTACCTGGCAACAACCGGTATCGGTATCCGTAGTTCTCACGCGCTCGGCCTCGACCTGATAAAGGACGGCGATAAAATCCTGGTCAGTGGCCCGGTCGGTGATCATGGTATCGCCGTCATGCTTGCGCGCGAGGAATTCGGTCTGCACGGTGAAGTGAAGTCCGATGCGGCCAGTGTGTTGCCGTTGACGCAGGAAGCACTCAAGGTACCCGGGTTGCACTTTATGCGCGACCCGACACGTGGCGGACTGGCAACGGTCGCCCATGAACTGCATCGCGCCACCGGCATGGGCATTACCCTGACACAGGCGGATATCCCGGTGCGGGACCCGGTACAATCCGTGTGTGAAATGCTTGGTTATGACCCCATGTACCTGGCGTGTGAAGGCCGGGTCGTTGCCGTCGTCGACCCTGACGAGGCCGACAATCTATTGCAGCGCTGGCGCGTGCTAGCGGAAGGTGAGGATGCCGCTATCATCGGCAGCGTCAACCGTTCCGGCACGCATGTGCTGTTGCACACCGAGCTCGGTGGTAAGCGTATCCTGGAAGAACTTGAAGACGACCCGCTGCCAAGGATCTGCTGACCGGTAGCCCGGTCCGCTGCCAGACAAGTGATAGCCTACAAGTTATGTCTAACAAAACCCTCAATCTGCTGATCGGCTTATCCGGCGTCGCAACGGACGAACGGCCGGCGGCCCGGTGCTGGGCCGGCCGCTTCGAACTGCCAATGATTCTGCTGGCCCTGTGGATAATGATCGAGTGGTATCTGAAAGCAAAAGGGATTTACCCGGCAACGTTTGACCGGATCACCGACTGGGGCATCTGGCTGTTTTTTGTACTTGAAACGGTGGTGCTTACCAGCCTGGTGGAACACAAGCTCCGTTATTTGCGCAGCAACTGGATGAACCTGCTTATTATCAGCATTGGCATACCCTTGCTGTGGGGGGGTGGCACCTATGCCGCTGCTTTGCGGACCCTTAGAGTGCTGCTGATTTTCCCGTTGTTGCTGAATACGTCGGCTACCGTGCGCACGGTTCTGGCACGGAATCACCTGGGTACGACTTTGCTGGTAGCGCTGGCATTCACCCTGATGTCGGGTTTTCTTATCACCGGTATCGATCCGCTCATCGAAAATGTCTGGCAAGGTGTCTGGTGGGCCTGGGTGACGGTAGCGACGGTGGGATACGGCGATATCGTGCCGCAGAGTGCAGCGGGCAAGGTGTTTGGAGCTGTGGTGATTTTATTTGGTCTGGTTTTCTTCTCCTTGTTGACCGCCAGTTTTTCAGCCTACTTCGTTTCGCGCGGCGAGGTGGAGATCGAAGAGGAAGAGATCGAGGAAATCGACCGCCTGATGGAGATCGAAAGGCGTATTGAGGCTATGGAGCAAGCGCTGCAGCGGATTGAAGATCGGCTGACTGAAGATCGGGATGAGGCATGACACTCGTCCGCTTCATTGCAACACTGACCAGTACGGCCGTCAGACAAATGAAGTTCCATCAGTGTCGGCTGTACCTGTTCTGCCTGCTGGCACTACTGGCCATACCGTCCACGGTGTCTGCCGTCCAGTTCCATACCTCACACAGCGATCCGATTGCACCGGTCATACTTGGCATGACCGGGATCCTGTTCGTGGCTCTGCTGGGGCGGTTTGGTGCCCGCAAGCTGGGCCTGCCCTCGGTTCTCGGGGAGCTCGGCATGGGTATCCTGATAGGTAACCTGGCCTATCTGTTCGGCTTTGACCTGGTCATTGTGCTCCGCGAGGGTCCGGAAATTTTTGACACGGTTGAGAACCTGCTGCAAGGCGAGGCGGTGGAAACGGCTTGCATGAATGCGCTGAGCTCGGAAAAGACGGAGTGCGTACTCACTCTGCTGCAGGGGCCGCATGGCAACGAACTGATCCAGGTGGCGCATGCACTGGATGTGTTCTCCCGCTACGGGGTCATCTTTTTGCTGTTCATGGTCGGCCTGCGGACCAGCGTCAAGGAAATGCGCCAGGTCGGCCCGGATTCCCTGCGCGTGGCGCTGATCGGCGTGCTGTTGCCCTTCGCGCTCGGGTTTGTATCCTCGCGCCTGCTGATACCGGATATTTCTCTGCACACCAGTCTGTTCCTCGGCGCCGCACTCGGTGCCACCAGTGTCGGCATCAGTGTCATGGTTCTGCAGGAGCTGAAAATGGACAACACGAGAGTGGCACATATCATCCTCGGCGCTGCGGTTCTCGATGACATTCTCGGTTTGCTGCTGCTTGCCATTGTCAGTGGCATTGTCGTGTCCGGCGGTATTGAGCCACTCCAGATACTGGTCGTGATTGTCATGACATCAATGTTCCTGGCCGGTGCCGTATACCTGGGGCCCTGGCTGTTGAAGTTCATCATCTACCTGGTGCGCAATCTCGATCTCATGGAAGCGAAGCTGTTCATCTCGTTCCTGTTTGTCATGTTGCTGGCCTGGATGGCGAACCTGGCGGGACTGGCTACCATTATCGGGGCGTTTACTGCTGGACTGATCATGCACGATGCCTATTTCAGACACTGGGGTCCCGAGAGCGAGCACACCGTCTGCATCAAGGACCTGATCATGCCGCTGGAAGTCATTCTGGTACCGATCTTCTTTGTGTTGATGGGCATCCAGGTGAAACTGGAGACATTCCTGGACTGGCAGGTCGTCACCCTGTCGGCCGGCCTGCTGTTCTCGGCCATCGTCGGAAAACTGGTTGCCGGATTCGGCGCGTCCCGTAGCACCAATCGCTGGGCAATCGGTATCGGCATGCTGCCGCGCGGCGAGGTTGGCCTGATCTTCGCCGCGATAGGCAAGAGCCTCGACGTCATTGACGATGCGCTGTTTTCGGCAGTCGTGCTCATGGTCGTCCTTACAACCCTGCTCGCCCCCCCGCTGCTGAAACGCAGCCTGCAGCCGGGGAGCGATTGACGGACAGCATCCGCCACATGGTAACAAGCGCGGAAAACCGGTTACACTTGATCAAGGGGACTGCTGGCTTTCCTGTCCTGAACAGGGCCGGATGCTTCTGGTGGTTCATATGCCCGGTTGACAATAAATCATACGCCAGGGGAGAAGAGTGACTAAGCTGAAGCATGCATTCAACCTGACACTGTTCCTGTTTGCCATCTGGCTGCTTTTATCCGGTCATTACACCCCGCTGATGCTGGTATTCGGCCTATTGTCCACCCTGCTTGTAGTATTTCTGGCGACCCGTGCCGAGCTGATCGACCGGGAAACCCAGCCGGTTCTTCTGAAACCCTCTGTGCTGCTCTACTGGTTCTGGCTGGGCCGGGAAATCATCAAGTCGAATATTGATGTTGCCCGCCGCATTCTCAGCCCCAGTCTGCCGATCAGTCCGAATGTTTTCACCGTCCGGGCCATTCAGAGTACCGAGCTGGGACGGGTCACCTATGCAAATTCGATTACCCTGGTGCCGGGCACAGTCGCTATGGACGTCGATGAGGATGTCATCACGGTACATGCGCTGACACAGGGCGCGGCGGCAGACCTCAAGCGTGGTGAAATGAATCGCCGGGTGTGCCATGTGGAGAGCGTTTTTCCATGTTCGTTATAGTCTCGGTCGTGATCCTGATTGCCATTGCCGTGGGCCTGGTGCGTGCCTTCCGCGGGCCGACACTCTATGACCGTGTGCTGGCGGCCAATATGATCGGCACCCTGACCGTGCTGATGGTGGCCGTCCTCGGTTTTATGACCGGGCGTCCCGAATTTCTGGATATTGCCCTGGTGTATGTCCTGATCTCATTCGTCAGCACGATTGCCGTGCTCAGGGTGGTTGCTTCCCGCAACAGCGCGGCGGGAGCCGGGGAGGGGTGATGGACCTGGTACTGGATGTGCTGAGCTGGATGTGCCTGCTGGGGGGCGCGATCTTTCTGTTGATCGGCGCCATCGGTGTACTGCGTTTTCCGGACTTTTATACCCGTCTGCATGCCGTCAGCATCTGTGACACCCTGGGCGCAGGACTGGTGCTCCTCGGCCTGATGTTACAGGGCGGTTTGAGCCTGGTAACAGTCAAGTTGCTGCTGATATTCTATTTCATGATATTCACCGGCCCGACAGCCGTGCATGCACTGGCCGGGGCCGCCTTGGAGGGCAAGCTGAAACCGCTTGTCGATGACCGCGAGTCGTAATGGAACACCTGATAGACATTGTGCTGCTGGGGCTGCTGATGATTACCGGGTTTGCCATCGTGCGCATGAAAAGTCTGCTGGCGGTGGCCATGCTGACCAGCATCTACAGCCTGCTGTCGGCATCATTGTTCGTGGTGCTGAACGCCGTGGACGTTGCCCTCACCGAAGCCGCCATCGGTGCAGGTATTTCAACTATCCTGATGCTGGCAGCGGTAGCGCTGACCAGTGACGAGGAAAAGGCGCCGCGGCACACCCCCCTGCTGCCGCTGGTTGTGGTCATCGCAACCGGGGCGGCACTGATCTACGGTACCCTGGATATGCCGCACTACGGCGACCCGGCGGCTCCCGTGCACCGGCATGTGGCGCAGACCTATCTGCACGATACACCTGAAGACATTGGTGTCCCGAATGTCGTCACCTCGGTACTGGCCAGTTACCGCGGCTACGATACGCTGGGCGAGGTGACGGTTATTTTTACTGCCGGTATCGGCGTGCTGGCCCTGCTCGGCTACCACACTCGCAGGCGCAATATCCAGGGCCCGGGCATCAGGAGGCTGGTTGTACTGCGCGTCATTGCCAAACTGTTCTTTCCCCTGATTCTGCTGTTTGCACTCTATGTGCTGTTTCATGGTGATTACGGTCCCGGTGGCGGCTTCCAGGCGGGGGTGATCTTTGCAACCGGCTTTATCCTCTATGCACTGGCCTTTGGACTAGGCAATGCGCAACG
>Ga0316187_10001965_pt1 | contig 17969 bp, 17 predicted proteins | sample CroRivburrow1_MG_FD_204927 | JGI IMG/M metagenome (GOLD analysis project Ga0316187, IMG submission 204927) | Coastal sediment microbial communities from Maine, United States - Cross River worm burrow 1 | ecosystem: Environmental > Aquatic > Marine > Coastal > Sediment | place: USA: Maine...
AACTCTTTGCCTCGATCCCAAGTCAGTGATTTATAGAGCTCCCGCGGCAGTTTGTGTGCTTGCTTGATAAGCGCGTTGACTACGGTCTCGGTGTCTTTGCTGTCGGTGCGAACCAGCATGCAATAACGGGAATGGCGTTCGACCAGTGTGGCGATCTGGCTGTTGTTGCTGCCGCACAAAAGATCACCTTCCCAGTGACCGGGAACCGCGCGGTCTTCAACCTCGGCGGGTCGCTCACGGATCGACACTGCATCCGTAATTTGCCCATGATCAGGCGTCTTCTGAGTGTGGTGTCGGGAACGACGCATCGTCCGGCGACGGCGCAGATGCGCTACCAGCTCTTTCTTCAGGGCCCCGCGTGCCTGGATGAACAGTGTCTTGTAGATCGTCTCGTGGGACACCCGGCGGTCCTCGTCGTGTGGGTACAGGCGCTTCAGCCGACCGGCAATCTGCCACGGCGACCAGCGCTGCCGCAACAGCCCGGCCACCGTCATTGCCAGCGGGCGATTCAGCGCCAGTTTACAGCGCTTGGGCCGACGCGATCGATCCCAGGCCGCCTGCTCAGCGGCGTGGGCACGGTAGCTGTCGAGACCGCCGTTACGGTTGAGTTCTCGGCTGATCGTCGAAGGTGCACGACCCAGTCGCAATGCGATCGAACGTAACGATCGACCGGCGGCAAGACCACGGGAAATCTCTTCGCGTTCACTCAACGATAGCGATCGACTCGAGCGCCTTCGTGCCGGCGGACGAATGCCACCGGTGCGCGACAGAATCCCCTGTATCGATGAATGACTGCGGCCAAAATGACGAGCAATAGAGCCAAGTGATTCGCCTTTTTGCCAGCGATCCCACATCAGCGCTTTGTCCGCTTCCGTGTAATAAATCCTCTTTCGATACTTCATCTACAACATCCTCCTCTCTATACTCAGAGATTAGGTGTTGCGTTCACCGGTTGAAACCGCAACCCAAAGCCGCCGTTCAGTTTTCAGCCGTTTCAGGGAGGATTGACCAACTTGATCCGCCGGATGCTCTCATCCTTCATCCTCATTATCGCCGCATGCTCTGCGGCAGCAAACGGCGTGTCTGGCGATTCTGTGCAAGAGCGAATGTCGAAAGACAGTGCTAATGGAAAGCCACTGATTGCTCATATTGTGGTCGCGCTTTGCGATAACAAATACCAGGGAATCGTTCCGGTCCCGGCTCACCTCGGTGATGGTGACGACCCCAAGTCGAATCTCTACTGGGGTGCGCTGTATGGGGTAAAGACTCATTTTTCCCGACACGATGATTGGACGCGAGTAGCAATCAGCGCGCCCACAAATTCTGCAGTATTAGACTGGGTCGCGTTCCATTCGACCGTTGAGCGCGACGGCAAGAGTATAGACGCCTATTTGATTGCAGAAGCGTGGCAAGGTCGAGAAATTCGAGCCGCAACAGCACGTTTCTTGCAGTTGGTCGGAGGTGAACCGGAAGAGACTTACGTCCTCGGAGACGCCGTCAATGAGACTACCGTTGCTGCCGGTGGATCGGCTCACCTAATCGCTTATGTCGGCCACAACGGACTCATGGATTTTTCATCACCCGCAGTATCCGAGCCGCAACTCGAAGCCAGCCCCCGTAGCTCGGTAGTGCTTGCGTGCCGAAGTAGCGACTACTTTGCCGACCTACTGAGCTTCAAGCAGTCACACAGCCTGTTAACGACCAACGGACTGATGGCCCCGGAAGCGTACACGTTGGAGGCGGCAATTAGTGCATGGTTCTCCGGCGAATCGCCACGCATGACGCGATACAGGGCGGCCGACACGTATGCCGAATATCAGAAAGCAAACCCGAACTGGTCGCGACGACTTTTTGCGACCGACGAATGACTGGTTTTGGCCGTACTGCGCCTGTCGTCCTAGCTCAACATGAATGACCGCTATGCGCTCAGGAGCCGCCGCCCAGGATTTTCACGCTATAATTTCGGTTGCTGACCCACAGCAGCCGTTCGTAAATGCGATTCTATTCTGTAATGCCGGCAACAAATAACTCCCAATACCTAAGGTAATGATTGTCACAGACTCGACGTTACAAGATCAGATAGGCAGTTTGGTTGGCCTGCACGCATGGGGAGGCCAACTTGCTGCCGACATGCTCACAATTCAATTTGGGGAAGAAAGAACTGTTACTAGAAAAAACGGACCTCGATCAGTTGGGCAAATGGCGCTGCATATTCAAAGTCCGTGGCGAATTTCTAAAAACGGTTTAGTAGCTGTAGGGCAGCAGGATTATTTCTCAGCTGATGGAAAAGATGAAGTTCACGCTGTTGGAGATTCCCTCGCTAAATTGCTACCAGGCCCGTCTTCAGAGTCGGTGGGTACACCAACGGTGCGGACTGTGACCATAGAACCACCAGCAGGAATTTTGATGACGTTGGATGAAGGCCTGACTATCCAAGTTTTCCCTTGCGCAGGCATAACCGCTCGCAATACGGAGGCGTGGAGATTATTTGAGCCCGACCGGGACAGCCGTCATATTGTTGTGATGTCAGACGGTGCTCTCGAATGACCGCTCCTGGCCGTACTGAGCCGGTGGCGTGGATCTGATTCGACCGGCTGCTTCGTCCCTGAAAGACGCCAGTCGGCTGATATGAGGTAAACTTTCCGCAACTGACCCAAAGCGGAACTCTTTCATTCGGTCAGGCGACAATGAGCTATCGATCTAGATCCGTACTAATTCTGACATCTATTTGGGCCATCGGATTTCTTGCAGCCCTGGCTGTCAGCTATCTATTGAGAGAATACTTGGCAATTCAACTTGGCAAGGCAATGATGTTTGTCGCTCTTTCAGTCGCGTTGGTTTTCGGGTGGTTCGTAATTCCTCGCTTGTTTCCGTCCCAATGTCCCGAGTGCTCCAAACAAAGGTTCATCTGTACGAGCTGGGCGCCGTTGGCGCAAGGTTTCCGCTGCCTGAATTGTGGTCACTCGATCGATGTGGTGAAGAAGTGGCTTTAGTCCGCTATTGACCCGCAGCGGAAATTTGTAGCGCCGCGTTCCCGAGCTCAGTTTTTGACGAAAAAGCGGACATTCGTTCCTTGAAATAACCTACACTGTAGTTACAATGTGGTTATGCCTGACCTCACGTTTGAATGGAACTCGCGAAAGGCTGCCGAGAACCGGCGAAAACATCGCGTGTCTTTTGAAGAGGCTAAGTCTGCCTTTCTCGACGAGAACGCGCGTGTCATTGCAGACTCCGAACACGCTGACGACGAAGATCGGTTCATTCTGCTAGGTCTCAGTATTCAGCTTCGGTTGCTCGTTGTCGTGCATTGCTATCGTGAGTCGGAGAACGTGATCCGGATAATTTCGGCGAGAAAAGCCGACCCTTCGGAGCGACGTCAATACTCGGAGTTTGTGTCATGAAGAGAAAGTACGACTTTTCAAAGTCAGTCAAGAACCCTTATCTAAAGAAGCCGAAGAAACAGCTGACGATTCGTTTGGATGAGGACACGATCGAGTACTTTCGCGGCCTATCTGATGACAGCGGAATACCCTACCAGAGCCTGATTAATCTGTATCTTCGCGACTGTGCGGCCGAGAACAAGAAACTCCACATGAAGTGGGACCGCTAGTGGCCGATTGCAGCAGTTAGCGAGATCCCTAAATCAGCCACTCGAGCGGCAGGTTTCGGGCAAAGCAGCCGCTCAGACTAAGTGCAAAGTAAGGGTCAGAACTTGCCACTCGCCTACTCCGCTCGGCGATCCTTAACTTTTCCGTAAATCTTGGCGCTCTATTGCGACCTAAAGGGCAAGGATGAGCCAGGACTAGACGCCTCGCCGCCTGCTGTCTTGGCGATACCGACCGCCCAAGCGGTCGCTTTCGGGGTATCGTGAAGTTCTGCTAATCAGCCAGTAGAGGACGTTCCGTGTCGATGCTAAAACTAATCGGTGGTGCTATTGCGTTGCGAAATTGCAAGTGCAAGAGAAGCCAAAAAGCCAGCCGAGAAGAGCGCTACAGTCAGCAGTAGTGGCGGCTTACCCGGTGTTCTCACGTACACCGTAAAGGTTGCGTAACATAGAAGCGCAGGGTAACCGACCGCCATAAGCGGCAATAGCACAATGAATGGTCTTGGCGTTTTTCGAATCGAACTGGCGATCATGAGCAGAATCGCGAATCCGGATACGCAGGCACCGCTTCCAAAGCCCTTCAATAGGCCTAAGATCAAGCCCTGAGAGTTCGCCTCTAGCGCGCCCCACTCTTTTTGGACTGCTTCAGCGTGGTAAGGCATAAACTCGTCCAGCGACAAGTATAGACAGCCCAGCAAGAACAAACCGAGGCCAATGATAGCGAATAGGAGCAGAGAAAATCTGAACAATGTGATTTTGAGTTGCGAGACTTTCCGCTTTGAGCCATGAACAGACATTCTAAAAATTCGGTACCTATACGCCGATTACCAGCGCCTATTTGAATTTCTGAAAGACACGAGGATCTATCGCCGCAGCGCCGAGCATTCCACCCAACAGGGCTCCGGCGATGCCTGGCGTCGCAACATCCTGACCCGAGAGAAACAACCCCGGCACCGGCGTCCGCGCGTTGAGAGCACCGGAAAGAAGACGGCGCGGTGTGGCTTCGATTCCGTAGAAGCCGCCTTTCTCATGACCGGTGAAAGATGCCGTAGCGAGCGGTGTGCCGAGCTCACAGTGGACAATGAATTGCTCAAGTGCCGGGAACTTCGCCGAGAAGAACGCCATTAGTTTCGCTTCGACTTGCTGCTTGAGCGAACGCCACTCGTCTGCGCGCGTTTCGGCTCCGCCCGCGGCAAATGCAGCCACATCTGACCAGTCGGCCCAGACGAACGCCTCGCCGGTATGTCGGTTCGACGGTCCTGGGTCGTGCATAGGATCCTTAAGGGACGGGAATGAGATGAACATCCAGGGAATCGGCTCGTCGCCGGCAGGTGACCAGATAATGTCGTTCGTATTCCAGCTCTCGTAGAACCAGTGGTTGGCACGCGTTGCGCCATGTCGGGCGATATCACCCTCGAAGCCGAGAAAGATTTCGAAGTGACACATCGACGGTTTGAACGTGCTTATCTCTTGGGCCCACTCCTGCTGACAAATCTCCTTCGGCAGCAGATGCCTGATGGTCCCATCGGCTCCGACAGCCGAGACGATAACCGGTGAACGAAACTCTTCACCTGAACTCGTGCGCACACCGACGGCTTTGCCATCTTCGACCACGATCGCGCTAACTGGTGTGTTGGCGCGGGCGCTGCCGCCGGCTGCCTCGATCACAGGGACCAGGCCCGCGGCAATCGCAGCGGCCCCGCCCACGGGATAGCGGGCCCCTTCGAGGTAGTGGCCCATGATGAGTCCGTGCATAGCAAAGCTCGCCTCCGTCGGTTTGCCGCCATAGGTGCCCCATTGCGCCGACAACACAGCGGCCAGCCGCGGATCGGACACGATGTCGCCGATTACTTCGTGGGTCGTTCTGCCGCACCATCGCTGAATCTTGCTTCTGTTCCACCAGCTGTGCGCTGAGCGGAACGGTTCAGGCATTGCCCGCTCGGTGCTGACGATGCGCATCGCTTCCTCTGCCGAATGCAATGCTTCGAAATACGTGTCGATATCTGCAGCATGATCGGGGAATCGCTCCTTGAGCTCCGTCTTGTAGGCGTCGGCCGGGCGTCCGACAGAGATGTCCAGTCCATCGGGGAAGTGAAGCACGTCATAGACGGTGCCGACCGAGTGAAACTCGATGGTCCTGCCGCTGAGCCAGTCGAGAATCCGCCCGGCGAACTGATCATGACCGAACAAGCCGCAGTAATGGAGTCCAACATCCCACGTGAAACCGTTTCTGGAGAATGTGTGCGTGAGTCCGCCGATCGTCTGCGCCTGCTCCAGCAGCAATACCTTGTGATCCAGTCGCGAAAGGGCGGCAGCCGTCGTCATACCACCCATGCCGGAGCCTATGACAATGACATCAAATCCGTTGTCGTCTGATTGATTCTTCATACTAATGCCTCCAGATCTACACCAGGGCAACGTCACCGGCCCCGAGAATTCTGCATTTCTTTCCGAGCGCCTCTACCTCGCGTTTAAATCTTGCGTCATCCGCAACCACAAACTTCTTTTTCCAAAGGAACGGAACACTGTAGTGACAGGGAATAACCAGTTCCGGATCGATCAGCTCGACGGCTTCGATTGCGTCGTCGACATCCAGCGTCCAGGTGTTCTGGCCGAGCCCCCCGATCGGGAGCATTAGTACAGTCGGCCTCAGACCTTCCCAGTCGGCCAGAAGCAGCGAGTCGCCAAGATTCAGTATCGATTTGTTCCCGATTGTGATCCGGAAGGCCATCGAACCGAGGCCAACGCGTTCGCCTGGACCGGGTTTCTGCCTGAATGTGTATCCGAGAAGTGGCACAGCGATGGGCCCATGCACTGCCTTAATCGCCTCAACACTGACGCCATCAAGCTCAATGGACTCTCCAACGTCGAGCGGATGAAGGTTGTCAAAGGGAACCCAGGACGTAAGCCCCCGACCTCTCGGATCGACAACGAGCGTTTGCCCATCCTGAACCTTCGTCAGACCGATACCGCACATGACGTGGGCGCCCGACGCGGCGGCTACGCGGTCCGACTGCCAGTGATGGTCCGGGTCACCGTGCGTGATCACGATATGAGTAACCGTCGGCCACTCTTCCTTCGGGATCAAACTCCTGAGGGCTAAGATCCAGAGATTCTGGCCCGGGTCTATTGCGACTTTTGCGTTGCCATCTTCGACCAGGAACGCGTTGTACAGGTAATGAGTGATTCTCACGGACATCGACCTCATTGCCATTCTCGGCCAATGTCGGACTCAGTCAATTATGGGTTGTACTGACGGTGGCGAGTCAAACGACAAAGCAGATCCAGCTGCAATCAGAAAAGCTTTCAGTCGCTCGCAACGCCTGGGTCTAACCCAATCTTGCCCCCTGCCCCACCTGGGCGGAAAGAACCGGTCAAAAGTAGCCGCTCCGTTACGCCAAGAGAGCGTTGTATTCAGGCATTTGGCTCTCGAAGAAGCCTAGTGGAGTTTCCGTGCTGCCGGTAGACTGTTGAGCGGTATCTGTTTTTGGAAACTCAGGCAATGGCGCTGGACCCAACCGCAAGGCGATACGATCTCGACTGGCTGCGTATTATCGCATTTGGGCTGCTCATCCTGTACCACGTCGGCATGTTCTATGTGACCTGGGGATGGCACGTCAAGAGCAACTATGTCTCGTCGTCCGTCGAGCCGCTCATGAGATTGATCAATCCCTGGAGGCTGGCGCTCCTTTTCTTTATCTCTGGCGTCGCGATCCGTTTCGCAACCGACAAGGCCGCATCGTTGGGGCTATTTGCTTTGTCGCGCCTCGCCCGCCTCGGTCTACCGCTGCTTTTTGGCATCTACGTGTGGGTCATGCCACAGGCCTTCTACCAGGTACGCCAGAGCAGCGAGTTCACGGGCTCGATCGCCGAGTTTTACCCAGACTACGTTGCGCTGGAGCAAGCGTTTTCGACAATTACGCCTACGTGGAACCACCTGTGGTACCTGGCCTATGTGCTGGTCTACATTCTCATTGCGCTTGCTATCCTGCCCTGGCTGCGGCGCGTTCCGGTCAGCCGCGCCTGGCAAGCGTTGACCTCGAGACCGTTAGTTGTTGTATTTGTCACAATCTTGCCATTCGCCGCAATTGAAACCTGGTTGTCACCGGTGTTTCCGACCACGCACGATCTGATCAACGACTGGGCCAATCATGCTCATCGCTTCATGATCTTCCTCATCGGATATTTCATCGCGAAAGACGCAGGCTTCTGGAATTCAGTAGACAAGGTCTGGAAGTTCGCACCATTACTGGCCATCGCTGCGTGGCTCGTGTTGCAGAACGGGCAGAGTATTAGCGGTTGGTCTCGGGAATTCCTGTCAGGTACACAGTTACGGTTCTTCTTTAGCTACAGCATGGTCATCTATGCATGGTCTTGCATTCTTACTTTGCTGGGATTTGGTCAGCGCTTTCTCAATCGTGAAAGTAGGCAATTGCGCTACCTTACTGGCGCGATCTTTTGCTACTACGTGCTGCATCAGACAATCACAGTCGTCGCCGGTTATTATTTGACAGGATATCGACTCGGCGTGGTCGTCGAATCAGTATGTGTGCTGGCGATTACGGTCTTTGGCTGCATGCTCGGTTACGAGTTGATCCGTCGAATTCCCAAGATCGGGATTCTGTTCGGCGTACACAAAGTCTCCGGCTTCCGCGCGGGTTGGTGAAGCAGGCGTTCGGGCGTTGAAATTTCGAACTAGGTGAGCGCCCGCTTACGGCCATTAGCGGTCGCCGACATCCTTGTCTGGGATAGACCACACATCAAGAAGCTATAGGTGAGAAATCGCGAAAATGTCGCTTGCCCGCGAGCGCTTTCTGGTATTCATCCTTACTCAAGATATTCTCGTCCAGATTCATATCCGTCTTGCAAAGCGAGTTGATGAAAGCCCTCATATTCTCCGCTTGGCTCAACACTTCATCGGTCAGATAATTCACGTCTACATTGATACAAATTGCCCCAACGAGCCCGTCGGGATCACGAAATATTGGAATCGTCGTGCATTTGAACTTCCGTGCGCCGATGTTGAGTTCGTAATTGAGTTTGTCCTGGCTCAGCTCCTTACGGGTCTTCAGATCAAATACCAAATTAGTGGCTGGCGACCCAATATCTCGTCCAGTTACGTTGTTCTTAATGCAGGACAAGGCAGTCGCTGGATTAGTCAGGTCATGCAGGATTATCTCGATCCCAGTGTCCGGAAAACTGTCCCCGACAAGCCTGACGATGCGTTGGTAATTGGCTAGAAACCTCTGAGTATCGTCACGCAGCTTATCCCCCCCGTAACGAGCGTATAACTTCAAATAGCGACGCTTAGCATCTGCCGAGAGAGAGTTTTCAACATCGTTCTGTTGCCCAATAAGAATTAGTTGGCGCACTGCCATGATGTTGCGGTGCCTCAGGAAATAGTCGACCGCTTTAACGAACTTCACGTCGTCGAAATACAGAACTTTGGCTTCGTTAACTCCGAACGGATAGAAGTCAAACTCCTCAAGTTGCTCGCCCTTTTGCGCTTGCCGTTCGCGGTATTTTCCCCCGAGATAGCCGCCTGCCACTAGCACCGCGGAAGCCAAAAGATTTATTGCTAGTTCAGCGAACATTTTCAGGACTCCGTATAGCGAGAAGGGTCAAAATTGAGAGTTGCGGGACTATTGCCTGACCGGCTGCAAAGGGTCAGTTGCAGAAATTATAGCCCAGGTTCGGCGAATGTCGCCTTCCGGCCAATTCCAGACCTTCGTCTGAAAAGATGGACGAGCAGTTCTTCAAATTCTCGGAATAGCAGGAAATCGTCAACTCTCATCTATCCCCTGCGTTTGAACGACGTTCCACACTGCGGTTTGGTCTACGGGCGTCTTGCCAACCAGAGATGTTTCAGGAAGGCGATCTGATTCCGAAAATATCCCTCGTACTTTGGCAACGGGTCATTAGCATCCGATACGCGCATGTCGTAGAAACCGTGCGCTTCGGGTGACGGCAGTTCCGCGTCCGAGCTGAACATTGGCCTGGGAACTGTGACCAAATTCGGCAGAAACCGTGCCGCGAAGACTGTTACTGCAGGCTGACCGCACGTTGCACATTTCCCTCGCTGAACATTCGGGGGCGGTCTGTACGTGTCGAAAATGACGGTCCCCGCGGGCGGCAGCGCCACATCTTCGGCCCGATAAACAAGGATGTCTCCGAACGGGGCGTCATAAAATTGCTGGCAGATCGTGCAATGACAGTAGAACCGGAAAATTGGCTCGCCAAGCGTTTGGAAGCTGGTGGCTCCACACGAGCAAGTGCATTCCATGGGATTCATCTCCTAAGGACGCGCGGTAATCGGATTCCCCTGACCGTAAACACGGTCCAGCAGATCCTCGTACCGCGGATCGTCTCGCAACACATCAAAATCCGGCCGGAAGGCAAGGTGCGTGATTTCGTACGAACCGTATTCGAGGGCCCGGTTCAGCCAGTGCAGCGCCTCGTCGACCATCCCTGCCCGGGCAAACGTCTTCCCGATCTCGAAGGGATCCACGTAGGATCCGTTTGACCGGGCGACCAGCGCTTCGGCCATTGCGCGCATGGCGCCAGTCGGGCCGGCGGCATCGAGACCCTCTTCGAGCGCCGCAAGGAGAACCGTGTCGCCGCGCCACTCGAGTTCCAGTCGCTCCGCCTCCAGAGCTTTGTCGAAGTCGCCCTGCACCCAGTACACCCGCGCGAGTGTGTAGTGCATCAGGAACCCGGGAACTCGTTCTCGCGCCGCTTTTACCGCGGCGATGGACTCCTCGTAGCGGCGCGCAAGGAAGAGATGATAAGCCAGCGCCCCATTTTGAATGACGCTGAACGGGCTGATCGTGACGAGCTCGCGCATTCGAGCAATGCTCTCATCCATGTGCCCGGCAAACATCAGGCAGTCGGCATCACCGTGTATCACGTAGGGGTCTGACGGGTTGAGTCGCATCGCCTCCTTCAACGATTCGCATCCGCGGTTCAGATCCCCCGTCCACAAACGGACCCAGCCGATCGATGAGTGTCCGATATAGGATTCGCTGTCCACCTCGATCGCCCTCAAAGCGGCGGCACGGGCTTGCTCGATGGCTTCTCGTGGAGGGGCAAAACCCCGTAGCCCCTGTATCGCGTGCGCCGCCGCCAACTGGCCCCAGGCGAGCGCAAACCCCGGTTCGATATTTGCCGCCTCCTGAAACCGCTCAACCGCGAAGCGGATTCCGTCCGGCGTTAACTGATCCATATGCATGAGGCCCAACGCGTAAGCGTCGATAGCACGCGGATCGACAGGTCCGGCAATTCGATGGTCCGGTACCTGGGAGCGCGGAGGCGTCGTCGCAGAGACAATCTCCGTGCCGATCGCTCTTGCTATTCCGGACACGAGGTCAAATACGTAAGAGGTATCGCGTGTATACCGCTCCGCCCAGAGATGTTCGTCACTCCGGCCGTCGATCAGCTGGATGCTGACCTCGATCTTGCTACCGTCCCGCAACAGGCTTCCCTCGACCAGGGCGTCCACGCCGAGCTCCTTCGCGATATCCGCAGCAGGTAGCTGGCTGTCCCGGTATCTGATCGTTGACTGGCGGGACGTGACCCGCAGCCAGGAAAGCTGCGACAACTCCGATATCAACAGGTCCTGCAGGCCGTCGACGTAATAGTCCTGTTCAGGGTCCCCGGTCAGGTTGTGCAGCGGCAGCACCGCGAGCGACCCGATCGATTCCGCTTGCGACGTCTCGACCTGGGGCCCACGGAGCCAGGAGACTGTCAGGACGATCACCACGGCAACCGCGGCGGCGCCCGCGATCAGGCCTCGCCTGACGGTTCGCGCACGGGTCATGCCGGGCGCCGAGTCGGAGCCATCCTGGCGCTCGATCTCCTCGACCTCGGCAACGAAGCGATAGCCTCGCGAGCGCACGGTCTCCAGGTAGCGGTGGGTGGCAGAGTCATCGCCCAGCGCGTGGCGCAGCCTGCCCGCGGCCTTGGTGAGAGCGGATTCGGAAATCACCGTGTCGCCCCAGACCGTGTCCATCAGTTCCTGGCGAGTTACGAGGCGGCCGCGATTGGCAATCAGGTAGATGAGCAGCTCCAGCACGACCGGCTTGAGATGAATCTCCTGCCCAGCCCGGGAAAGCCGCCACGTCTCCGGATCGACCACGAAGTCATCGAAACGGTAAACAGGGTGTTGGTTCATGACTTACCTGTCCTCGAAACCGCGCATCGGTGCTAACGGTCGCTCGCGTCTGAGTGACTCCATTTTACGGCTCTGATGATGGAATGCTATGCCGCTGGCCGGACCACGCGACGCGCTCGCATCGATTCCGTCCAGAACCGGTCTGCTACCGGTCTGCTACCAGTCTGCCACCGGTCATGCTTCGACCGGAAATTCTTCATACATTATCAGTGCGGGGCGGCAGTCTCTGCTGATTGCGGCCCTGGCGCAACTGAATGGAGAGATAACATGAAAACCCTGAAACGCATGATGGTCGCCTTGCTGGCGCTCTTGCCACTTGCGACCGGGATGGCCTTCGCGGACACCGAGCACGACTATTCCCGTATGTTCGTTTTCGGTGCCAGCTTCATTGATACCGGCAACCATTTCGCCATTACCGGTGAGACCGCGCACCCACCTTTCGAGCTATTTGGCCCCAGTTACGGAATCGGCGGGCATCATTTCAGCAACGGTCGCACCTGGGTCGAACTCTTGGCGCAGGAGATGGAACTGACCGAATGGGCAAAACCCGCCTATCGTGATCCGGCATTTGGCAACTATGCCGTTGGTTACGGGCGCGCTCGCGAACTTGATGGCGACCCGTTGCCAAGTCTGTACGAGCAGGTGCAAGCCTGGATAGATAATGGTTACTGCACCGGCGCTCCCATGGACGACACATTGTTCGTCATGGATTCCGCCTTCTTTGACCTGGTCGACGTAATCGCAGGACATGATCCGTTCGTCATTCTTCCCGGCATGACCGCAAGCATCGCCGAAAATATCGGCATTCTTTATGAGTGCGGCGCACGCAACCTCTTGTTCGCGTATATTCCCCCTTTGGAGACGTCGCCACTAGTGCCACCGCCTGAGGATCCGACGGCACCGAGCCTGAGCGCAGTTTACAACTACGTATTTCTGCAACCCGTTATCCAGTCATACGCCGGCGAGCCATTCAATATGAATATCTCGGTCGTCGATTACTTCGCTCTCGTCAGCGGAATGATGGCGACGCCGGCGGCATTCGGCCTCACCAACGTTACGGACTCATGCGTGACATTCGGCGTGACCGAAGGCGCGCTCTGTAAGGACCGCGATGAATACTTCTTCTGGGATCCGCTACATCCGACGAAGAAGGTGCATGCGCTGTTCGCAGAATTCGCGCTTGGCCAGCTGCCGTAACCTAACAGCCACGAACAGGCTCTATCGAGCCACTGAACGAAGGGTCGCTTTTCGGCGGCCCTTTTCAGAACGACCAACGGCCCTGCAAAGTGATCGTGCGAGGCGGATCAATGTGCTGGAAGTACGTGCCGTCGAAACCGAGGCTACCCAACGGAACGTCATTGCCGAAAGTTGTAGTTGCTTCATCGCTCAGGTTTTTGCCTACGACAGCAATCAACCATGTTCCGTCTATCGTACCGAGCGAAATTCGCGCATTGATTTTTTCATGCGCCTTCTGGTCAAGTAGTGCATCGCCGTCTGCCGCGATGACCGTATCGTCACTGGCATTGATGTCGATCGAGAGGCCGAGTTCAAGATCGTTACCGATCGGCCGGACATACCGGGCCGCAATATTCGCCGCCCACTCCGGCGCGAATTGCAGTGGCTGGCCGGACAGATCCTGGGTGCAGGCCTCACGCGGATTGCCGGCGGCAACCCAGGCTAAGATTTGCACCGACGTGCAGGCGGAGTCGGGAAAGCTATCGTATTCCGCATTCAGCAAGGCCAGGGCGCCGGACAGGATCAGGTGCTCAGTGACGGCAAACGTCCAGTCCGCTTCCAGGCCCGTAACCACTGATGCGGCGGCGTTGGCGACGACAAACCCGGCATTGCCGTCGAACGTGCTTACCTGTAAGTCCTCGTATTTCGAGTGAAACAAAGCCGCATTTATTTGGCCTCTGCCATCGAATACCGTGAACTTTCCTCCCGCTTCGATGCCCAGTACCGTCTCGTCCTCGAATTCTGCGTTGGCCAGGGTCCCGAGCGCATTGTCCTCGTCGAATCCGCCGGCCTTATAGCCGCTGGAGACATTCAGATAGAGCATCGAGTCTGCGTTCGGATCCCACTGCAGGCCGACATTGCCCGTCAGGTGGTCTTCGTCACGTTCCAGCGCGTACGCGTAGGTTCCCGAGAACTGCAATATCGGCCCGTAGACCAACGTCAGGAACGGGTCCGAATTCCTGCTGCCAACCTGGGACGGAAAACCCGACTTCGAAATCGCCTTCTCGTCCTTTGAATACCGCAGGCCTGTCACGATGCGAAAATCGTCGCGAAGATTGAACGTAAATTCTCCGAACGCGGCAATCGTGGTGGTGTCCTGGTCAAAATATGCAAACAAATCGGCATCGATATCCCCAGCCTGCAAGTCGGTGCCCAAAGCCGCATCGATCTGGGTGCGCACGCTGGCATCAACGGGCGGCAGTCCGGTGAATCGCACCGGCGTAATTCGGTCACTGGTCAGGTCCGCCGTCTGAAAGTAAACACCGGCGAGGAAGTCCACAGCATCGCCACCAGGTGAAGTTAGGAGGAATTCCTGGCTGAATTGCTCGTGCTCTTCAAGTCGTGAACGCTCCACGAATTGGAGCGCACTGTAGTCGCCGTCTTGAGAGTCCTGATAATCATAGCCGGTTACGGCCGTTATCGACGTGACCGCGAGATCGCCCCTATCATAAAGGGCTGTCAGTTGCACAACGCTCGCTTCAATATCGTGGAATTCCGGTTGTACGGACGTGCGGGCATTTCGAACGTAGCCGAATCCCGGTGAGAAAGACGCATCGCCGAATGTCCGGTAAAGGAATGTCGCCGTCGGATTTGCAATGGAAATCACCTGTTGTCGGCCGAGGACGTCGAAGCGGTTGCGCTCGGCCTTCAGCGTAAACGCGAGAGATTCAGTCGCGTCCCATTCCAACGTCCCTCGTAACGTAAGGTTGTCTTTCTCAGGCCCGCCAACGCCGCCGACAGCCGTGTTTGTCATCCAGCCTTCGTCGTCCGACTTCCGGGCCGCGACACGAACTCGTACCGTATCGCTCAATGGACCCGAGAGCATGGCGCTGACACTGGTACCGTCAACCTCGGATTCGAACGCCGCCTCTACATAACCTTCGAACTCCTCTGTAGGCTTTGCAGTCGTGATGTTTATCGCCCCCGCAATCGTGTTCTTTCCGAACAGTATCAATTGAGGACCCTTCAGGACCTCCACGCGTTCGAGGTCGAGAAACGGGGCGCGCGAGTACGCACCACGACCGAAGTAGACACCGTCGACAAACGTGCCAACTGACTGTTCAAAGCCCGGGTTCATACCGGAGCCAACTCCGCGGATGAAGAGCAGCGAGGTGATAGCGCCCTCGCCGATGTGAAGGTTCGGCACGTACAAGGCCAGGTCCTCGAGGTCGGCCATCCCCATCGCCTCGATCTTGTCGCCGGCCACAACGGATAGCGCAATCGGTACGTCTTGCAGTCCGACGGGCCGCTTGGTCGCCGTTACGATGATTTCGTCCAGCACGAGATCGTCTGGCCCTGGATCGCTTTGTGCCATCGCGGTAACCGTAGTGCAGGCAGCGATCGTGCCTGACAGAAGACGGAACACGTTGATATTACGTCTTCTCATCTGATCCCCCCCGACCAAAGGGTCAATAGCCCTTTTTCGACATTTCCTCGGTGCGCCAAGCCTATTGTGCAACGAAAGAGTAGCTTGTACTCCGACCACCGTCTTCGCGCCTTTGCCGCTCGTCCACGAGCAAACCCGCGCTTCTTTGCAGAATGCCTAAGCGAGGCTACTTCGCGGGATACCATGCGTGCACCCAGTGGGTCGATGTGAGCGTCCGGTAAGGGTCAGCAGCCGACATTTTACCTGAATTTTCTCGACCGGCGGCTATGCGACGCTTTGCAGTCGTTCGATCATGATCCTGGCGAGCAGCAGAACCGCCCAAAAGTATCATAGGTAGTCATGCGAGCAGAGAGAGTTTTAGTGAAAACGTTGGCTTGTCAAATTTGTCCCGAACAATTACCGAGTCACCATCGACAACGACGTCTTTGAATTGATAAGCGAAGATTGTTTCATCTGGCATTGTTTCAAGAATGGGCTCTTCGAAAACGACCGCACCTTTGCGTTCGAGCTTCAGTTTGAGCACAAACCGTTCCGGATCCATCATACAGATCAGGCTGGCTCGAATTCCGTGTGGCCGAAGGAGCTTCTTTTTGAAGATCCACCGGTTTTGATGATTTCCTTGCCGGAACTCATCAACGGCACTTTGTATAGCGACCAAAGGAACTTCATAATTCTTGGCACAGGTTGATATGCCAGTGAGCAGCATGCCGATGAAGAATTCATGTAACTCATTCTGGTCCAGTGACTCATAGCGACTCTTTTCAAACAAAACAGGCGCGACTGCGACATTCTCGCCTTCAATTCGGCATGGGTCGCGCAATGTTTCGCACCCCTGGACGAAGATGGCACGAAATCCGTTTGTCTGAAACCTTAACGGCGTGATTTTCCGTCGAACAAAATTGCAGAGGTAGCGCGAGCGAAACTGGAAGTCGCTCCCGTATATTCGCTCATCCTCGTCCCTGTTGAGCCCAAGTGATATATCTCTAAGAAGCATTTAGGTTCGATTGCTTAGAATCCCTGCAAGTGGTTAGGGTTCGTTAGGGTTCTAGGAGAGTTGCGAACAAATGACTAATAACCGTTTTGTGTCACAAGCCGACATTTTACCTCATTCTTCTCGACCGGCGGCAATGCGATGCTTAGCAGTCGCTCGTTCACGTACGAGGCGACCGTCTCAGTTCGGCCATTTGCAGACACTCCAGCGCCTTAGTCTTTGAGAATCTCCAGGGCAGTTTCAAGCGCGTGCGCTGCCTCTACCGCGATGTCGGGTTCAATTCCGACACCCTCAATCCGACCATTGGCGACAGAATAGTAGTCTGCGATCGGTAAGCTCAGATGGAAGCCTCCCGGAATGTCGAAGATAGTCTGAGAGAGCATTTCACCGGCGGTTCTTTCGCCGATGATCGTTGCCCGATCAGCGACTCTCAGCGCATCGGCCGCCAGTTCAGCTGCGCTCGCGGTGTGTTTACTCGTCAAAATGTAAACGGGCCCCTCGAAAACGGGATCGGCTGGCGAAAAAGATATGCGCGTAATGGGATTGGTCTGCACGTCAGCCCAGAACGTCCTGATGGACCAGCCCTCCCAAGGCTCAACTGCTTCAAGATCGGCCTTGTGCGGCTCGCGGTCGTGTGCAGTATTCCAGGGCTGGGAAACGAAACCTCCAGCGTCGAATGGCTCAGCCAGCAAGTGAGACACGAGCGGCCGGACCGCAAAAGCCCCGCCTTCGTTCTTTCGAAGGTCAATGATGAGTCCTGAGACGTCTCTTTCAGCGATTGCTGCGTATGCAGCATCTATCTCCTCAATAGTGTCGAGCCCCATCATCGTATCTACAGTCAAAATCGCGACATTGCGCTGCCAGCGCAACGACGCACCTCCGCCGCCGATCCGCAACGTGTCCAGATAGTCTGCGAGATCTTCGGCCGACTGCTGTGCATCGTTGATTGTGACATGAGAGAACGGTCCATTTGACCAAATTTCCCGAAAGCCCTCTGTGAACTCTTCATCCGACGTAACTGACTTGCCCAGCGCAGAGATTGCCTCCTCAATTCGCAGATATTCAGGCGTGTCCAACTCTTCCGGATTGTAGTGATAGGTACGCATCGTCGCATTTATGGCGGCAGCCACTTCGGGATAATTGGTTTTTGGACTGATTCGTTCGTCGGCTTGCGATGCTCCAGTCGCGCCCAATAAAACGACGATAAATATGAAATTCTTTATCGACTCCCGAAGCATCGACAGTCCAACCATTGTTTGCAGATTCAGGCTAGGCATTCTTTGATTTCCTAATTAGTCGCTGACCCACGCTTGGGCCGTATCGCAATTAAGATGCCTGCCAGTGAGGTTTGGATTCGTAAACGTCGATGTCCGCTTCGGGTAAGTAGCAGCCCCTCAGTACTTTACCACCTGGGCGGCTGGTATCGGCCAGAAGAAGACACTAGCGTTTGTACGTGCCTGCGAAGCACTTCCACCTCATTGCTACTCGAAGGTAGGGACCTGTTCCTGTGCCGAGAATTGTATTGAGGCTCAGGCGGCGGCCATTAGCCGCCGCCATACACCTGGTGATCACGCTAAAGCAG
>Ga0316187_10001966_pt1 | contig 17964 bp, 13 predicted proteins | sample CroRivburrow1_MG_FD_204927 | JGI IMG/M metagenome (GOLD analysis project Ga0316187, IMG submission 204927) | Coastal sediment microbial communities from Maine, United States - Cross River worm burrow 1 | ecosystem: Environmental > Aquatic > Marine > Coastal > Sediment | place: USA: Maine...
CCGGCGGGGTGTCGAATGCGGCGGTGCTGGTTTCGGGCGGGTTACGGCTCGTCCACCAGTCATTGACGGCGAACAGCAGGGGCGTGACGGCCATGGACAGAGTCACCACCAGAATCAACAGGTCCGCGTCGGCGTTGGGCACGATCTGGTACAACACGGCAACGTTCAGAATCACGAAGGCGAACTCGCCGCCCTGGGAAATGGAAATGGCCAGATTGCGCGCCGACGCCGCGTTCAGCCCGTTGTACCGCCCCAGGCCATAGAGCACCACGAACTTGACCAGCACCAGGCCGAACACCAGGGCCAGAACCCGGGCGGGCTGCTCGGCAATCTGCCCGAGTTCCACCGACATGCCCACGGCCATGAAGAATAAGCCCAGCAACAGGCTCTTGAAGGGCTCTATATCGGCCTCCAGTTCGTGCCGATAGTCCGAGTCTGCCAACAGCACGCCGGCCAGAAAGGCACCCAGGGCCATGGACAGGCCCACCGCCTCCATCAGCAGGGCGGTGCCCACGACCGTCAGCAGGGCCATGGCAGTGAAAATCTCATGGACACCGGTGCGGGCCACGATTTTCAACACATGACGCAGCAGATAGTGACCGCCCAGAATGACGGCGGCCAGGACCACAACGACCTTGATCAGGCCCAGAACGGTGGAATCGTCCGGGCCGGCCGCGCTGACCCCCAGCAGGGGCACCAGGGCCAGCAATGGGATTACGGCCAGATCCTGGAACAGCAGGATGGAAAAGGCGGCCCGGCCGTGTTTACTGGACAGCTGGTGTTTTTCGGCCAGGGTTTGCAGTGCGAATGCGGTGGAGGAAAGCGCCAGGGCCAGGGCCACGGTCAACGCCGGCGCCAGGCTCAATCCGCCAAACCAATAGGCCAGTGGCGTCAGTATGGCGGCGGTGATGAGAAGCTGCGCCCCACCCAGTCCGAAGACCGATTTACGCAGCGCCCACAGGCGCCGGGGTTGCAGTTCCAGACCGATGATGAACAGCAACAGCACCACGCCAAACTCGGCGATGTGGAGCAGATCGTCCACCTGATGGAACAGATTCAGACCCCAGGGTCCGAGAACGATGCCCGCCGCCAGATAGCCCAGAACCGAGCCCAGGCCGAGATACTTTGAAATGGGTACAGCGATGACGGCCGCACCCAGGAACAGGGCGGCCAGACTCAGGGTCGACATGGGGTATATCCAACATAAAGCTTGGCGGACAGGGCGGCGCACACGACCTGGGTTGGTTTCGTCGCCGCGATCGTGGCGAACCGGCTGGACAGGTTGGCTCCGGACTGCGAGTGCGGAATCAATTATGTGTTTTCCGATGGCTTAGGGAAGGTCTGATCAATTGCTGCGATCGCGCCGGCGTCTTTGCGCTCCCTTGTACAAGGCGCACCGAGCGAAGTTGGCCCGAAGAAAATAAGTGAGCTGCGAATGAGCGAGGTGCAACGCGGTACCAGGGGCGCAAAGGCCCGGCCCCTGCGGGGTTTCGCCCACAAGGGCACAGCTGCCGCGTTTCCCGGCTTGGCCATAGAATGACTATGGCGCTGCGCCGGGAGCCTCGCATCTGCGCCCCTGTGGACCGAAACGCGATTCGTATCAATTGTTCAGACCTTCCCTAGGTATGTGAGGTGAGATCCTGCGTTGCATGGTTGCGGTGCACATGCGTACGGTCATCCCAGCTCGTAGAGTAGCGGCAGCAGGGCGCTGAAGGCGAGCCACATGATCAGTGTCAGCGGCAGCCCCACCCGAAGAAAATCTGAGAAACGGTAGCCGCCGGCGCTCATGATGAGGAGATTGGTCTGGTATCCGATGGGGGTGGCAAAGCTCATGTTCGCACCAAAGATAACGGCCAGCACAAAGGGCTCCATGGGCGCGCCGAGTTGGTTGGCGATACTGACCGCCACCGGGGTTCCGATGGCGGCGGCGGCGTTGTTCGACACCAGGTTGGTCAACAGGGTGATCAGTAAAATCAGACCGCTGAGGATCATGGCCGTGGGCAGCGTATGGGTAGCGGCGACAAACAGCTGCGCAATGTATTGAGCCCCGCCTGTATCAAGCATGGCCAGGCCCAGACACAGACTGGCCACGATGATCATGATCAGGGGCAGATTCAGGGCGTCGGCCACGTCGCGCCACTGCATGCACCCGCTCAGCACCATGGCGGCGACACCGAGCAGGGCCGCCACCGAAATGGGCAGCAGGCCGGTTGCGGCCAGGGCCACGACCGTGATCATGATGCCCAGCGCCAGAGGTGCACGCTGCGTGTAGGGCAGGTCCAGGGTGGCGTCCAGAACCAGCATGGAGCCGCTGGTGCGCAGTTCCTGGATTGCCTCCTGACTGCCCTGAACCAGGATCACATCTCCCACGCGCATGCGTACGGTGCCCAGATCCCCGCTCAGCTCCTGAGATGATCGGGGACGGTGCAGCGCCAAGGGCCAAAGGTGGAATCGCGATGCAAAATGCACTGCGTCCAGGGTGCGATGGGTCAGTGGCGAGCCGCGGCTGACCACCACCTCGGCCAGTTGCTGCCCGCCGCCGTCCAGGGGCGTCGCCTCGCTGATCGGATTGGACTCGTCACCGGTGTTGTAGAGGGTAGCGCCCAAGGCTTTCTCATACTCCTTGAGGCGTTCCGGGGAATCGCGCACATAGAGCCGGTCGCCGGCCTGCAGGGTCACCGACGGCAGTCTTACCACCGTCAGGGATTCGCTGCGTTGGATGCGTTCCACCTTCATCCGGTTGTCGGTGCGCTCCAGCACTTCCGACAGGGTCTTGCCGTTGGCAAAGCTGTCTTCGTTGACGTGCAGGATCGTATAGAACAGCCGAGGGGAGGTGTCCGACATGGCCGGTTTTCGTTCCGGCAACAGACGCGGCGCCAGCAACCACAGGAATAGCAAACCCGCGCTCCCGGCTATGATCACCGGCAGGCTGAAATCGAACATGCCCAGATGCCCCGCACCCATCTCTTCGGCGATCCCCACCACCAGAAGGTTGGTGGAGGTGCCGATGGTGGTGGCCATTCCGCCGATCAGCGTGGCCAGGCCCATGGGTAGCAGGATGCCGGACGGAGACCGCCGCGCGCGCATGGCGCTGGCCACCAGGACCGGCAGGGACATGACCACGATAGGCGTGTTGTTGAGAAAGGCACTGGCGACGGCGCCCACCACCAGGGTCAGGAACAGGGCGGATTGTGGGTTCGATTTCCAGCGACTGGCCATCACCGTGGCCAGGGGCTGCAGGGCGCCGGTGGTTTCCAGACCGCGGCCGGCGATCATCAACGCGCAGACGGTGATCAGCGCTTCGTTACCGAAATTGGCCAGAAAATGCGCCGGACGTATGTCGCCGTAAGGAAACAGCTCGAACGACAGGATCAGAATCAGAATTACGCCAAGACCGGTGGTCTGGAGGGGAATCCGGTCCCGCGAAAACAGGTAGAGCGTCACGCCGGTCAGGGCTATGACGAACAACGCATGGGTGCTGGGGAGAGGCGGCAAGTCAAATTCCCTGGTTCGGTCAGGACCAGAAACCATAGGTGCGCTGGAACAACCAGAATGCAGCCAGCGTGCCGATGACATAGGCCGAGGGTCGGGCAACCGAACTGGCCACGTCCCAGGTGGTGAGCAGTGGAGTGGCCGCGGTTCGTTCGCCGATAAATCGTACCCCCCAGAATAGACCGAACACCGCGGCGATGAACAGAAGCTGCCCGACCTCAACGCCGATGTTGAAGAAGGCCAGGGCTAAGGGAATGGCGTTTTGCGGCAGACCGATCTCGTTGAGTGCGCCGGCAAACCCCAACCCATGCAGCAGTCCGAAGGCGAAGGCCACCAGCCATGGACGACGGGCGGCAATGCCAAGACGCCCCTGGGTTCGGTGCAACACCTCCACCGCGACAAACATGATGCTCAGCGCGATCAGAGCCTCTACCGGTGTCTGGGGCACCTTGACCCAGCCCAGCGTGGCGGCCGCCAGGGTCAGGCTATGGGCGGCGGTAAATGCGGTGATGGTGCCGATCAGCCGCGGCCAGCTCCCCACCAGAAACAACAGGGCGAGAACGAACAGCAAGTGGTCGATGCCGAGCAGGATGTGTTCTACGCCCAACGCAAAGTAAGTCTTGATCACAGCCCAGGAGCCGGCTGCCGCGGTGGCGTCAAAATCGGGCTTGGCCGGCGTAAGGCGAACGGTCTGGATTGCGCCATCGAGACGTTCGATTCGGGCGAGTACGTCCGTCCGTGTCTTGACCAGACCGGCGATCAGGACGGTCCCGCCTTCCAGAGCGCCGTCACACCGGGCACGCCAACGTTCCACGTAGGCACCGCCCACCAATCGGCTGGTGGGCTCGGTGGAGACGCAGGCCTCGGGCAGAACCACCGCCAGTCCGAGCTTGCGTCCGTTCCGGGCTGGCACTTTCCAGAGCACGTCGAAGGTGCCACGGGCGATCTCTTTGATCTGCAGGTAGCCGGGGCGGATTTCATGGCTCTGAACCGGGCCGATCAGGCCCATAAGAAGGCCTGCCGCGATCAGCGCTCGAACGCAGGTGGCCCCTGTCACTGAGTCTCCGGACTGGGCACGGCCACGGTCTCGGGCTGCGCTATCTCGACCACGTAGCGTTCACGCAGGGCCTGGTAAAAACCTTCGTTGGCGGCCTGGCGCTGTTCGTTCGACCATTCGCGCAATACCGCGGGGCGGATCTGCTCGAGCGCCGGCAGGATGCTTTCGGCCCGCTCGCCCACCCGAACCAGATGTAATCCATAGGTGGATTGCACCGGCCCGGACCAATGACCCGGAGGCAGCGTTTCCAGCTGTTCGGCAAAATCGTTGCCGAAAACGCTGTCCACCCGCACAGCTGCCGCATTTTCCATCTTTTCGGGCAGCAGGGTTGGATCCGAAAGGGGCGCGCCGGCATCCGCCCCGGGCTGAATCGTGTTCAGGGCTTTGAGCAGCGATTCGGTGTAGGGGAGCAGCGTATCGCCGTGCAGATCGGGATTGATGTAGATCTGGTGGAAGCTGAGCCTTGAGGGCAGCCGAAACAACTCGGGGTTTGCGTCAAGATACTCTGCCAGGGTCTCGTCGGAAGGCGTCTGTTGATCCACCAGGTCAGAGCTCAGAAACTCCATTTTCTGCCTCATGCGGCGTCGAATCACCAGATCATTCTGATCCAGGCCCAGGGCCAGGGCCTCTCGATAGAGGATCTCCTCTTTAACAAAGTCTTCAGCCAGACCGGCCAGTTCCTGTTCCGTCGGCGGCCGCATCCAGGTGCGCTTGAACTGGTCGGACAGTCTTTCCAGTTCAACCGTGTCCACCGTCACCCGATCCCCTGTGTCCGGTTCCGCCTCACTGACCATCAGATAGAGTCCGAACAGGCCTCCGCCCAGCAGCAGGAACTGGAACAGCGGTTCACGCAGGATTCGCATAAAAGGTGAATCAGGAGCACGCATGGGTTTGCTGTCTGGAGTCTGAGCCCCTGAGCCAGAGTGGCAGACATGCCCGGCAAGCGCACGCCGCCCCTTTGCCAGGGTGATGCCAGTAAGGGTTCCGACTCAGTCCGTCACCACTTCCCAACTGCTGTCCGGGTCGTAAACGGTGATCGCCTCCGCTTCGGTCGCAGTGCCGTCCCCCAGGTCCTTCTCGAAAATAATGCCGTTCTGGTTGGTGATGAACGTCATGATGCCGGAGTTGCCGTAGTCGGCGGGCCAGGCCAACAGACCGAATCCCTGAGCCATGCGACCATCCACCATGTAGTCCATTGCCCCGCTCGGCGCATGCTCACCCTGTGAAGTCAGCATGCGATAGTAGTATCCGTGAAACGGTGTCCGGCCCTGGGCCGTGCCGTCGTCATATCCCTCTTCGGCGGCTTCGGCCAGGTACTCGCCCATTGGGCTTTGGGGATCGCCATCCTTGGCTGGCCAAAAGAGCCCATCCCGTTGCCCGGGGCTGCTGCGGAGCCGGTCGGCATAGTGATTGCCGTTGCCCTGCGGGTCGAGCTGCCAGTACTCGTCCTGTGCCTCGACAAATTCTCCCATTGCCGCGATCGCATACAGTTCGTTGCGCCCGATTCGGCGGTCGTAGATTTCGTCCAGTCCAGCCTCGAGATCGAAGCGCCAGGCGCCCGATTCGCGCACCAGCGGGATCGAAAAAGGCCAGTCGTCCTCGCCAATGACGAGCGTTGCCCGATCCTCGGAGTCCTGCTCGATACCGGCTTTTTCCACCGCCGCATCCACAAATGCCTCCCGGTCCGCCTCGTCGGCGACCGGGTCACTGGATTGCAGTTGGTCCACGCCATCCCCAAGCACCGCCGCCAGCTCCTCGGGATCATCTCCTGACATGGCATCAATCAGCGCTTGCGCGGCGGCTTCTGGTGTGGGGTAGGTCATTTGTTCCGCGGCACAGGTCGCACTGAATGCCAGGCTGAATCCAGCAGCGATCAGCATCTCTTTTGCCCAGACCCGGAGATGGCTTGGCATCATGGTGTTTAGCTCCCTACCTGATAGTTCGCATACGGTTGCGGTACATGTGTTGTTGACTCTACAGCGCGATTCCCGGTGCAGCCGATCAGCCCCGCCGGCGCTTGCCGCCACCGCCTTTTCTGGCCGCTTTGGCCCCGCCGGCCCGGCTCTGGGCGCCGCGCTTGCTCGCGGCCTTGTCCAACTGGCGGTTGGACTGCTTGAAGGCGCCTGAACCCTTGTGCGCCTTGGGCGCAGCGGCCGCCTTCTGCCGCTTCGGCGCCTTGGCCGCCGGTTTCTTAGCCGCCTGTACGGGCTTCTTGACGCCTTGAGCGGGTTTCCTGGTGGCCTGAGTATTGGGCCGTTTAAGATCCACATCCCGCTTTGCGGGCTGCCTTGCGCCCGATGCCCTGGGCGTTTGCTTGGGGCGTTGCGCCGTCTTTTTTACATTGCGCTTCGCGCTACCCTGGTTGCCGCGATCGTAGCCGCGGGCGGTACTGCGGTCGATGCCGTTCCGATTCGATCCGCCGCTATACTTGGCTTTGGTCGCGTTGTTGCGATAGCCGACGTTGCCCCTCCGTTCCGGTTGATGTTGCCATTTCCCAGCCCGGTTGCCGCTGTTGATGTTGCCGGTGTTGATGTTGACATCGCCGTCGATGTTGACCGGACGCCTGTACCCACCGTTCCAATAGTCGGGTCGCCCCCAGTAGCCAGGTGCGCCATAACGGCCCCGCCCGCCGTAGTAGACCCCGCAGCAGTAGTCATCGTCGTCGTCCCACATGATCGCCGCGGTGAGTAGACCCCCCACCAGAGCCCCGGCGCCAAAGGTGATAAGGCTGTCCGTGCTGCTCGATGTACTGGTCGTGGTGCTGGTGGCGGCGGCGACGGGTACCGGCTCGGTGTAGACCGTTTCCGCGTTGTAGCTTGGCACATAGACTATTTCCGGCTGCGCGGGCTGAACAATAATGGTGTCGCCTTCCTTCACCACCGTCTGCTGTTCGCTGCTTTCCAGATTGCCAATGTCGTAGGCTTCGGTGCGCAGAGTCTGCACGGCCTGGATGGTCTCATCCTCCTGGCCCAGATAGGCTTCACCCAGGCTCTGGGTCCAGTCCAGGTGGCCGTTCATTCGATCCAGCACGTCGGGGAAAAACACCAAGGACTGCACACTGGGATCCCAGCCCTGTTCTTCGGCTGCCAGTTGCAGCGCCTCGCCTTCCAGGTCGCTGTTCTCGCCCGCCCAACGGGAGGCCTGAACCACGTCCAGGGGATAGGTGGCGGCCATGAAGATCTGGGCGAGCAGCGCGTCGGGATACAGGGCGACCGGTGCCACAAGACGCTCGATCTCCTCAGGCGGGAAGCCTTCGGGGATCTCATCGGCCACAACCGCGTCCTGGTTTTGCGCGTCAGCGGCTGTATCGGTTTGCTGAGCCTGAACGGTGACGTTGCCGATCAGCAGAACCAGCCATAGGCCGCAGGCCATCAGCATATGGTTGAGACTCATTGTGGTTGCTCCAGATATGTATGTTTTGTTTCGGTCCACAAGCCTTGGCCATGCGCGGCTGTGCCACCCGATCTTTCAGTCGCACAGCCTACCCTATTGTGCGGCGCGATCAGAAGTTCGGAATCGGCCAAGTGCCTTGCAGCTTGCTATGGCGGACCGATACCGCCGACCTCAGTCCAGTGCCTTCTTGGCCGTCTTTTTGGCGATTCCGTCGTCATCGTTCTTGTTGCTGCGTTTTTCCAGCGGACCCTTGTCCTCCACGCCAGCGGCACGTTTGGCGGAATCCGTTGCGGCCTCGGCAGGGCTGCAGCGGCCGCCCACGCCCACGGTGGCTTTCATGGCCGTGCTCTTGGCGGCTTTTTCGGCGGTGCAATCCGGGTTCAGCAGGTCTGCGGCCGACAACGGGCTGAGCAGAGCCACTGCCAAGCCAAGACACAGGGGAATGGGATTGAATCCAATCATTTTGTACGACCTCCGAGTTGATCATCGCGGTTTCGGGTATACCCGGCCATTGATGGGCGGCGCCAGGACATTTCCGCATCTGGGATAGTGCCCACCGGGTGCGAGTGGCTCACGAACGCCCGACTGGGAACAGGAACTTGACCGTAAAGTTGACCGCCCACTCCGGCGCCACATAGTCGTCCTGAAAATTGTACTCGTAGCTGCCGCTGAACTGCACGGGCAGTTTGTCGGACGTGTGCAGCTTGGACAGCTTCACACCCAGCGGCAGCGTGGTCCAGTCGTTCCGCTGCCAGTCGTAGGTTATGTTCATCTCCGAGGTGCCTACCGACCACTTGTTCGGCAGAGAGCAGTTTAGGAAGCTCTGGCCAATTGCTTCGATCGCGCCGGAGGCCTCGCATCTGCACCGACATGAACGATGCTGTGGGGTCGTTGCCGGCCTGGTCCAGGCTTTGCCCGTCGGCGGAATCCTGGGCGGTGGCCGGTCCGGCCATGAGCACCACGCAAACAAGGATGAATCGCAATCCGATCTGTGGGCCAGTCCGTGGGTATGGGCGGGTCATTGGCGCGCGTCTCCATGCTGTCTCAAATGGGCCCTCCTTGGATCAGGTCGGGTCAGGCGTGTACCAGATCGGTGAGGAATAGGCCCGTTGTTGCGCCTTCATCGGGATATCGTCCGGCAGGTCGAGATCGAATTTCACTGCGTCGTACGCGGTCCAGCGAGGGGTTGGGATTTCGATGACGCGGGCGTAGTAAAACGCCTTGAGCTCGGGATCGAATTCCGGGTCCTGCCAGACCGCACCGAGTTCCGAGGCGCCTATCGTGTTGGTCCAGGACGGGATGCTGAGGTCCACCGTGTCGCCCACCGGCGGGAGTTTGCCACTGGGGCCGGGTTCGCGGGCGTCGGACCAGGCTATGTCATACACTTTTTCCATTGGCTCGCCGTTTGTGTCCATCCAACCCTTGACGATCTGCACCCGGTCGAGATTCGCCCCCATGGGATCGCGCAAGGCGTATACAAGGAACGACGGCGCGCCGTCGCCTGCGGGCAGGTCGGACCCCATCGGTACGCCCTTCGAGTACCCGATCAGGGCGAGATCACGCCGCTGCGCATCGCTTTCCTCGAAGCCGTAGCCACCAAAGAACCGCAGCCGGATGCGTGTGCCCGTGGTGGCGTAGACCTCTCGGCGTTCCATTGCGTCGAAGATCGCGCCCCTTGTGTTGCCTTCCGCCCAGACAGCCGTCACGCCCGAGGGGATGTACTGCCAGGAATACAAAGCCGGTGTGCCATCTTCGACATAGGTGCGGCTGATGTGAGTTGAGCGCCCGGGGCTCGGCTCATAGACCGTGAACTTGCCAAAGAAATTGTCGCTGCCAGAGGTGGACAACCCGGTGTGGGTGTCCGCCGCGCCGACCAGTCCGAACTTGAACGGATTCGTTCCAAGCTGATCCTGCAACTGCAGCCCGCGCAGCAGGCCGGACCGAACATACTCAGCCGCGAGCATCGCCTCGGTTTTCTTCACCGAGGCATCCAGATTGCCATAGTCCCAGGTCTCGAAATCGGCGAACTCATCCTCGGGCGACAGGAACGGATGGGTCTCGCCGTCGCCCTTGATCTGGTTCGACTCGTACAGGCGTTCCCATTTTGCCCGTGCTTCGGCATAGGCGGCGTCATAGGGCGCGCCGTCAGCGAAATCGTCCTGCATCGCGAACATCATGCCGTTGGACAGATTGCCGTTATGCGGTATGGCGGTCACGTCCCCGCCGGTCGTCGCCTCGTAGTTCTCCAGCCAGACCCACAAGTCCTTCGGATCACGGCTCCCGATCGGTGGCGTGGTGGAATAGGGCACGATCCGCCCGGCTCGCTCCGGACCGTCTCGGAAGATGACATTGCGGTGCAGGTTGTTGCCCGAAACCAGCGAAGTCCATTCGAAGGCGATGAATGTGGTAAAGACGCCGGGGTCATTAAACTCCTCCGCCGCCGCCATGATGTCATCCCAGACCCGCCTGTAGGATGGGTTGCCGGGCTGGTAGTTCAGCGCATCCGGGATCTCGCCTTGCGCGAATGTGTCAGTCAGCTCCTGCGCCGCACGCAGCGCGGTCTCGCCACCCTGCGCGAATCGTTCGTGAAAGTCCTTGCCCAGCGGATCGGCCAGGATGTTCGGCGCGCCGTTTTTGATGTCGGTAATCAGTCCCATGCCGTCGGAATGGTCGGTGATCATGTAGAAGTCGAAGGGGCGCGACAGTTTCACCGGCTGGCCGGTGTTGGACGTGACCTGCTCACCCCGCGCAAAACGGTAGGCATCTCGCGGCATCAGCACCGTGCCGCCGCCGCCGGCATCAGCCGAAAGACCGGTATGCACATGGGTGTCGCCGAAATAGACGTGGGTCGGAAACGCCCGGTCGGCATACGGTGAATACGGCCGCCCCGGTGGTCCGCCGAGGCCCTCGGGATTGATGGCGTCCTGGGCGGTCGCAGGCGCGGCCACCAGCGCGATAATCAGCCCGACTGCATAGGGGCGAATGCTCATTGTGGATCTCCCTGTCAGCTTTTCGGCGTGTACCAGATCGGCGAGGTCCAGGCGCGTTCCTGCACCGTGATCGCGACGCCCTCCAATAACGGCAGCCCGTTCTTGACCGCGTCATAGGTGGTCCAGCGCGGGGTCGGAATTTCCAGCACCCGCATGTAGTAGACCGCCGGCTTCGAGGCGTCGAATTCCGGGTCGGTCCAGACCGCGCTCAACGCGCTCGAGCCGATGTCATTGGTGAAACTGGCGTTCTCCGGACTGACCGTGTCGCCCACGGGTGGGAGCTTGCCCGTCTTATCCGGTTTGCGATCTCCCGACCAGGCGACGTCGTGGACTGTCTCAACCGTTTCACCCTTGTCATCGATGGTGCCCTTGACGATCTGGATGCGGTCGAGAAACGCCCCGTCCGGGTCCGCCAGCGCATGTACAAAGAACGATGGCGGGCCGCTGAGGCCCGTCAGATCGCCACCCATCGGCACGCCCTGGGCATAGCCTTCGGCAACCATTGCGGCGGGATCGGACGGGTCGGCGGAAAAGCCCACCGCGCCGAAGAAGCGTGGCCTGATCCGGGTGCCGGAGGTTGCAAAGGTTTCCCGTGCACGCATGGCGTCATAGATTGCGCCCCGGGTGTTATTTTGCGCCCAGACACCGGTGATGGCGCCGGGGTTTACGTCCGGTCCGGCCGCCCAGCCGGGAATCTCGCCCTCCCGGCGACGTTCGGGCGTCGCATCGGCACCGCCGTGGCTGCCGATGTAGTTGTCCTCCACCACGTCGCTGGGCGTGCCGTTGTGGCTGTCGGTGCCGCCGACGAACCCGAGTTTCCACGGGTTTTGCCCCAGTTCCGCCTGATAGGCCACGCCCTGGGACAGGGCGTAGCGGACGAAGTTCTCCTTGATGAAGGTTCGTTCGTTGTAGGTCTGGGCGCTGTCGGCGTTCTCGAATCCGGCGAACTCGTCATTGGGCCAGAACGATGGGTGAACCTCGGAGTTGCCCTTGATCTGCATCATTTCAACAAGCGGCTCGAAATAGCTGCGTCGGGCGGCGTACTCCGCGTCAATGGCCTCGCCCGAATTGTCCACCGGCTTGAACATCATTCCCTTGGAGGCGTTTGAATTGTGCGGGATTGCCAGCAGCGTGCTGCCCCCTGCCTCCTGGACTTCCATCCAGTCCCAGAGCTTTTCCTCATCCTGCGAATCGAAACTGGTGAACGGCAGCTCCGGCACGCTCAGGTCGCGGAACAGCACGTTGCGGTGCATGTTTCCGCCCCCCGGCGCGCTGGTCCACTCAAAGCCCGCCAGGGTGGTGAATCGGCCCGGCTCATAGTGTTTTTCAGCCGTGTCCACCATCAGTTGCCACGCGCTTCGGGTGGTTTCCGGCCCGGCATAGAACGGGGGATGTCCACCGCCCCCATCGGAACGCGCGTTGCCGACGACAATGCGCAGAAACCAGTCCTCCTGTTCTTTGTAGTCGGTCAGTCCGCGCAGCTCGACCAGGTCGGGATTGTCGTGTCCGGGTGCACCCTCGACCTGGGTGGAATACAACTCACCGATGTACTCGGCGTGGTCGGTCACGGCGGCGAAATCCAGCGGTTTGCCGATGTCATGCTCGTTTCCATTCACGATCACCGTCTCGCCCTTGGCGAATCGATAGGCGTCATCCGGGGTGATCCGATTGCCGCCGATGAAGGCATCCAGCGAGTAGGATGTATGCACATGGGTCTCGCCGAAGTAGGCGTCCTTGAGGGGATTCGCCGGCACCGCTGCTTCGCGGGCGGCGAGGTCGTCCGCTTGTGCGTTGGCGACCGCGACGGCCGCGATCAGCACGGTGGCGGCGGGCAGGAAGCTCAGTCGCATGTCAGTCTCCGTCTCATGCAGGATCAGGGGCGTACCAGATGGGCGAGGTGTAGGCGCGTTCCTGCAGGGTCATGGGCACCTCGTCCCCCATCTCGATCCCGAAATAGGCCGCGTCATAGGCGGTCCATCGCGGCGTTGGGATCTCCAGCACCCGAGCATAGTAGAACGCGCGCTGGGCCGGATCGAAATCGGGATCCTGCCAGACTGTGATCAGCTCTGGTGCGCCAATGGTGTTGGTCCAGGTCGCATTGGCCACGTCCACCGTGTCGCCCACCGCCGGGACCTCACCGTCTGCGTCCGGCGCTCGGTCTCCGGCCCAGATCAGGTCGTAGACCCGTTCCTGCGTCGCCCCAGCGGCGTCGATCCAGCCCTTGACGATCTGGATGCGGTCCCGGTTGCCCGACAGCGGATCCGTCAGCGCGGCCACCAGAAAACTCGGGGCGCCGTCACCCGCTCTGGGCATCAGATCGGCGCCCATCGGCACGCCCTTGGTGTAGCCGATCCGTCCGGGTTCGCGGCCTTGTGCGTCTTCGGGCGCGAACGCCCAGCCGCCAAAGAAGCGTACCAACATGCGCGGCCCGGTGGTGCCATAGACCTCGCGACGCTTGAGCGCGTCCCAGATCGAGGCGCGGGTGTTCTCCAGCGCCCAGACGCCGGTCCAGCCCGACGCGCCCAGCTCCCAGCCTTTGACCGTGCGGCCCTCAAAATCGAACGCGTTCTCGGTCCGGCGTTCCGGGCTCGGTTCGGACGAGGGGAACTTGCCATAGAAGTTGTTCTCCTCCGGTGCGGTCATGCCGGTGTGATGGTCCGTGCCGCCGACGATGCCGTATTTGAACGGGTTCACGCCCAGCGAGTCCTCCAGTGCCATGCCGTTCTTGAGGGCCTCGCGTACGTATTCGGTCTCGATCATGCCGGGTTCCTTCGGCACGACCTTCAGGTTGCCCTTGTCCCAGATCTCGAAGTTCAGAAACTCGTCGGTGGGCGCCAGCGTTGGATGCTGCTCCGACGTGCCCTTGGACTGGGTGATCTCGTACAGCGGCTCCCACTTCTGGCGCATTTCGGCCCAGTCGGTGTCCAATGGACCGCCGTCGAATTTCTCCAGCGCAAACATCAGCCCGTTCGAGAGATTGCCATTGTGCGGGATCGCCAGCATCCGCCCGCCGGTTGCGTCTTCATATGCTTGCATCCAGGCCCAGAGTTCCTCGGGGTTTTCCGTCTCGAAGGTGGTGAGCGGGGCTACGCGATCGGCCAGGTTCTTGCCATCTCGAAAAATGACATTTCGATGCAGGGTGTTGCCGCCACCGAAGTTTGAGGTCCACTCGAAGGCGATGAACGAGGTGAACGTTCCCGGATCGTTGGCCGCTTCGAGAATATCGGTGTAGCGCCTCCAGGCATCGACCAGATAGGCCGGGTCGGTGACGGCGTCCGGCAGCGTTCCGGTGCCCTGCCGCGTGATCATGTCCATGACGACTTCCATCGCGGCCTCGCCGCCTTGGTTCATTTTGGTGCTCCAGTCCTTCAGCACCGGGTCAGTCATCAGGCTCGGCCCGCCGCCGATGATATCTGCCACGATTCCGAGCGCCTCGGAATGGTCCGTCACGGCGATCCAGTCCGGCGGGCGGGCGGGCGAGCTGGACCTGTGAACAGGTGGGGTGAACGGTGGGGCAGTTCCACGAAATGCGACGATTAATACGAGAAAATAGCAGCGCAACAGTTTGTTTCAAGTGGGGGCGAAATCCACCGTGCCCGCCGAACACCAGTGCACCCGACGCCCGTTCACGAATAGATCAGAGGCTCCCTCAGCGCAGTGTCGAAGTCGCCATTGGTCCTGCGGTTGCTGATCCACGCCAGCGTCTATGCCGCCGAGTCCGGGGGACGGTCTCAGGTGTTGCGGGCTGGGTTGTGAGTCGGGATTCAGCGCCCCCGATTCCGTCGGTCTGGCGGAGTCGTTTCGCTTTCGCCGACGTTCCCACCGGGGGGGGACGTCGGACCTGAGGCAGGCTGGTTGGATGGGGGTGTGCAGAAAGCTGAACCGTGATTCGGGAACACGCTGCCAGCCCGCCACGCGCTGGTCCCATCACTTCTGCAGCGATGGATACGGCGGCATGGAGCGTGTCCACTGAGACACACAAACATCAGTGTCAACAGGACATCGACACCCAACGGTCAGCCGGATGCTTTGGCGCCCGCACTTCAGTCCACAATCACAACGACGTACTGGTTATTGTAGGGCTGATAGTAGGTGCCCCCGCATTGCTGAAGCGTCGTGCCTTCAACGATGACCGTGGTGCAGCCTCTTGGCAGGGTGGCGACATACGCGGTGGTCCGCCGAACGGTGCGCCGTGTCGTGCGACGTGCCACGCCGGCCACGCTGGCTGGCGTGGCCGGACGGCCAACCCGTGCCGAAGCGTCGCGGACCACCAGGCTGACAGGGTCCCAGCCGTCGGTCGCAAACGTCACGGCAATCATACAAGCCGACGCGACCATCCAGCGCTTTGCTGTGTTATTCATTGCTGGGCTCCTTCAACGAATTCCCCAATTTCATTTACGCCAGGAAGGCTTTCGATTTCCTGTGCGCCGTCCGGTGCGGTAAACATAAACTGATCTGCCGGGAGTGCCGGTTGTGTATTCCAGTCGCGAAAGCGTATCGAATATTGAGGTGCGGCTGTCACCCACTTGGTGGTGATGACGTACTTCATGGGCAGCGGCGTCTCGCCGGTCTGTACCCATAGCTGCCAGTCCACTTTGTCGGCGCGAAAACTCAGGTAATGACATTCGATCCCGTGCACATAGGCCGTGCCGAGATAGGCGCCACTGGTGGCGCCTTCAATGAGGCTGGCATAGGGATTTTCCAGCAACAGGTCCGCTCCAGGCATGTCGAGTCCGGTCTCGATCTCCATCGCTCGGATGGCCTGATCGATGTTCCCAGGGCTTTTCGCCTGCCAATAGAAGCCCTTGCTTTTGCTATACACCGTCAGGGTTTCGCCATCGAACCGAATCTCTACATCGGCATACGCGCCCTTCCGGTGGATGTAGAGATTTCCCGGATGTTGGATGGCAACAGATGCCGTGCTGCTGAGTTGCAGCTTTTGTCCTTCCAAGTCGAGGATTTCGTTATCGATATCGGTTGACATGCTGAAGCTGGACAGGTTGGCCAGGTAGGTCGACATGGATTTCAAAACATCGTCCGCATCCGGATCGATACCCTCGGCGCTCAGTGCCGGTCCGGTCAAGAAACACAGGATTGCCGCCATGGTTCCCGCGACCAGTCGTCGCCCAAAAAGGGACCCCATCCATCGATTCGCCGTCATTTCACAGTCTCCGTTACAGCGATTGCTCTCAGGCGCTCGCGCCAAGTGATCGTGCCTACTACGGATGGCACCGGGACACGCTAACATTTTTCTCACCACAGCTTCTTCGCGAATTCGGCTGAGCAACGCAAGCGCACGTCGCGAAATCGATACTCAGGCTGCGTGTCGTGGGAAGGTGCCGCGTTGTCGGAATGCAGGGTCTTGCCGTCGTGGCTGATGGCACTGGGACACAGACAGGCAGCACCTGTCGGCGGGTTTTGCGCCGCGGATATGGAAGGTGGCGGGTGGTTGCGGTAAAGTCCGCCGCGCCCCAGCAACGCCGCTTGCCCGCCCATCGGCTGGGTGGCGCCACCCAGCCGTCATGCGGGAAGTCCGAGGAGTCATGACCCTGCACTTATTGACCAACGCCGACGTCTACATACCTCAGCCTATGGGCCGAGCTAATGTGCTGGTTGCGGCCGGTAAAATCGTATGGATCGGCACGACGATTCCTCAGCTCGATTCGACCCTGTCCGTGCAGGTCACTGATGTTGCGGGTTGTCGGTTGATTCCGGGGCTGATCGACGGGCATGCCCATATCACCGGCGGTGGGGGTGAATCGGGATTCAGCTCCCGGGTGCCGCCGGTTCCGCTGAGCCGGTTCACCTCCGCCGGCGTCACCACCGTGGTGGGTTTGCTGGGTACCGACGACACCGTGCGCACAACCGGATCGCTGGTGGCCCAGGCGCGGGCGCTCTGCGAGGAGGGGATCACCGCATTTTGTCACACCGGTGGATATCATCTCCCGCCCACCACCCTGACGGGATCGATCAGGGACGATATTGTCCACATCGACCGCATCATTGGCGTTGGTGAGGTGGCGATCAGCGATCACCGTTCCAGCCAACCCGTTATGGAAGAGGTGCTGCGGGTTGCGGCCGACGCCCATGTGGCCGGCCTGATGACCGGGAAGGCGGGCGTGCTTCATCTGCACCTGGGTGACGGACCTCGGGGCTTGCAACTGATCCGGGATGCCTTGGATATCAGCGAGATCCCGGCCCGCGTGTTCAATCCCACCCATATCAATCGGCGCAAAGCGTTGTTCGATGAAGCCCTGGAGCTGGCCGCACGGGGGTGTACCGTGGACATCACCGCATTTCCCGAAACCCACAGTGATGACGAATGGGCGGCGGACCAGGCCTTGATGCGCTATCTGGACAGCGGTGCGCCTCCGGAACGGGTTACCTTGAGCTCGGACGGCGGTGGCTGCCTGCCGGTGTTCGACGCGCAGGGCACCATGCTGCACAGCGACGTGGGTTGCCCCAGCGCTTTGTCCGATACGATGCGCAAGCTGCTGTTGGCGGGGCATCCCCTGGAGCGGGTGCTCCCGGCATTCACCCAGAACGTGGCGAAATTGCTGCGGTTGCGAGGCAAGGGGCAGATTCAGGTTGGCGCCGATGCGGACCTGGTGATTTTAGACCCGGATGGGGTCATACGGGATGTCATGGCCCTGGGTCAGTGGCATGTTTACGACTACACGCAATGTGTACACAGTCAGTTCGAAGGGGGCAGGCTTTGAGTCCTTCACCGCAGCGCGACCACAGCGAGCGCGGCTATATCATTCCCATAGGCGGCGCTGAGCAAAAAGTGCGCGACGCCACCATCCTCGAGCGTTTTGTCGAATTGTGTGGGCGACGGGCGCATATCGCGGTCATCCCCACCGCCTCGGAGTTGAAAGACACGGGGCGGCGTTACGAGCGTTTGTTTCGCAAACTGGGCACCGATCGGGTCAGTGTGTTGAATCTAAAGCGACGTGAGCACTGCGAGTCCGCAGACGTGGTTGAGGCGATCGAAGAGGCAGACGGCATTTTCATGACTGGAGGCAACCAGCT
>Ga0316187_10001967_pt1 | contig 17956 bp, 19 predicted proteins | sample CroRivburrow1_MG_FD_204927 | JGI IMG/M metagenome (GOLD analysis project Ga0316187, IMG submission 204927) | Coastal sediment microbial communities from Maine, United States - Cross River worm burrow 1 | ecosystem: Environmental > Aquatic > Marine > Coastal > Sediment | place: USA: Maine...
GTCCCCAGTGCCATGGCACCGTGTATTTGCGGCCCGGGTCAAACACCGGATTGTTCCATTGTTCGGCCACGTTCTTGAAGTTTTCCATGCCGTTCGGGTTGGTTTCCATCAGGAGACCCTCGGCAATCCAGATCGGAATATAGGTGCCCGACGGCACCACAATGTCATAGCCGTGACCACCGGCGCGGATCTTCGCCAGCGCTGTGTCATTTGAATCATAATCCGTGACGGTAACCTTGACGTCGAATTCCTTTTCAAATTTCTCGACCAGCTTGGGGTTGGTGTAATTGCCCCAGTTGAAAATGTTCAACTCGCCGGCTGCCATCGCGGCTGATGCTGAACATCCCACCGCCACAGCGACAGCGGCCATCATTGCTGTAATCTTGTACTTCATCTCCCAAACTCCTTGCTTGTTAAACTTATGGGGCAAAGCCCCTTACTCACGACGAACTGCTGCCCTTTCGGTTCAGCAGGAAAAACACCGTGACCACAGCCACCGAGATGGCGAGGAACACCGTGGAAATGGCATTGATTTCAGGCGTAATGACGCGCCGCAGCTGGCCCAGCATATAGGTCGGCAATGTATCCTGCCCGCCTGACTTTACAAACTCGGTAATCACCACATCATCCAGCGAAATGACAAACGCCAGCATGGCACCGGCCAGTATGCCCGGTGCCATCAGCGGCAAGGTGACATGCCGGAAGGTCTGCCAGGGATTGGCGTAAAGATCCGCTGCGGCTCGCTCCAGCGACAGATCCATGTTTTCCAGCCGCGCCCGGATCGGCAGATAGGCAAACGGAATACAAAACGCCGTATGGGCAATGATCAGATAGGCCAGACCCTGATAACCGGTATAGACCTTGATCATGGCGAAGAAGATCAGCAGAGCCACTGCGGTGACGATTTCCGGCACCATGAGAGGCTGGTTGATGGCCGCGTAAATTGCCGTGATGCCACGATAAGGTTCGGTGCGCGTGGTGGCAAGGGCAGCCAGCGTGGCACATACGGTGGCCAGGAAAGCAGCCGAAGCGGCGATTTTCAATGAGGTAATGGAGGCATCCACCACGCGTTCGTTCTGCCAGGCCGCTTCGTACCAGCGCCAGGAGAAGCCTTCCCAGATGGCAATCGAGGTTCCGGCATTGAACGAATACAGCACCAGAATGAGGATCGGCGTGTAAAGCAGGACGAAACAGCACAGGGCAATAAAGCCGAAGCCGGTCTGGCGCTTGATGGAAAACGGTTTTGCGGATGCGTCAGCCATGCGACTTCACTCCCGACTTTGAGGCATTGCGCACATAGAACAGCAACGCCACCATGACGATCACCAGCAGCGTTATGGACAAGGCAGCGCCCAACGGCCAGTTACGGCCCTGGCCGAACTGCAGTTCGATCAGATTACCCAGCATCATGTTCTTGCCGCCACCCAGCACGCGTGGCGTTACATAGGCTCCCAGCGACGGAACGAAGACCAGTATGGAGCCTGCAATAATGCCCGGCTTGACCATCGGCACGATGATGCGTCGCAGGACACCCAACCGGGTTGCATACAGGTCATAACCTGCCTCAACCAACCGGAAATCGAGCCGCTCCATCGAGGCATATAGCGGCAGGACCATCAGGGGCAGATACACGTAAACCATGCCCAGCATGATGGCGAAGTCGGTGAACAGCATCTGGATGGGGCTGGAAATCACCCCCAGGCTCATCAGCAGCGTGTTGACGACGCCTTCATTGCGGATCACTTCCATGATCGCAAAAGTCCGGATCAGCAGGTTGGTCCAGAACGGAATGGTGATGAGAAACAGGAAAACCGGTCGCAGATTGGCAGGCCGTGTCGCGATGTAATAGGCGGTGGGGAAACCGAGCAGCAAGGCAAATACGGTAGTGCCGAATGACAGTTTCAAGGAGCGCCAGAAGATCGACAGATGACCATCGGCGAAGCCCAGCGTGTCGTCGAAAATATCACGTTTCAGGAAAACGTTGAACCAGCCGTCAAGAGAAAAACTCCAGACAATGCCGCCATAAGAGCCTTTCTGCAGAAACGAATAGACCAGCATGATCAGCAATGGTCCGAGCGCGGCGAAAAAAATAACCGTCAGTGCCGGGCTTGCCAGCAACCAGCGATTGCGCACGTCCTTCTTGCGCGCCGCAACACCGGCGTCTGCGCCACTGGTACTGGATTGCTGGCTGGGTGCTGCGGTGTCTGTCATGGCAATGTCAATCTCTCAACACCTGAGTGGCACCTGCATCGATATCGACGCCGACCTTGTCGCCTTCTGAGAACTCACCCGCCTGTCCGCGGGCATTTTGCATGCGCACCGTGAACGTGCCGCCAGTCGTCAGTGCCACATGGTAGTGCGTGTCTGTACCGAAATAGACCACGGTCTTCAAAGTCCCGGACAGTACAGAAGATGCTTTTGGGTTGGTCAGCGAGGCATGCTCCGGTCTCACCACGGCGGTTACCCTGCCGAGAGCCATCTCTCCTTCCGGCAGACTGGCGGAAATCTGCTTGCCTGATGCCAGTTTTAGCGAAGCCTTGCGGCCTGCATCTTTTGCAATGGACACCAGTTCGACATCCATGAAATTTGTTTCGCCGATAAAGTCGGCCACGAAGCGCCTGGACGGGCGGTCATAGATGTCGCGGGGACTGCCGACCTGCAAAACCTTGCCGGCACTCATCACCGCAATGCGGTCCGACATGGTCAAGGCCTCTTCCTGATCATGTGTGACGAAGACGAAGGTAATGCCGGTTTCATGCTGCAGGCGCTTGAGTTCAATCTGCATTTCCTTGCGCAGTTTCAGATCCAGTGCGGACAACGGTTCGTCGAGCAACAGCACTTTTGGCTTAGGCGCCAGGGCGCGGGCCAGCGCGACGCGTTGCTGCTGGCCGCCGGATATCTGGGCCGTGGAGCGGTCACGCATGGCTTCCATCTTGACCAGCTTCAGCATGGCGTCGACTTCGGCATCTATTTCAGCGCCAGACTTGCCAAGCATTTTCAGGCCAAAACCGATGTTTTCAGCAACACTCATATGTGGAAACAGGGCGTAGGACTGGAACACCGTGTTCACCGGGCGTTTGAACGGCGGCAGGTAGGAAATATCGCTGCCTTCAAGATCAATGCGCCCGCTGGTCGGGTGATCGAAACCGGCAATCAGGCGCAGGAGAGTTGTCTTGCCGCACCCAGAAGGGCCCAACAGCGTAAAGAACTCGTTGCGCTGGATATCGATGGAAACACTGTCAAGTGCTGTAACACTGCCAGGCCCTGCCCCAAAAATCTTGGTGACCAGATGCGCCGAAATCGCCGGCATCGCCTCCAGGTTCCCGTGCAAACCGCCCACTCCCTCACTGTCGTCGGACCAATCATGTCCGGACCTGACATTCCCGTCATCGGAAGCCTAATCCGAATTCACCTGCAATGCCAAGCCCATAGATTGTGCAGGAAAGGCTGAATTATCGGGCAGGTTGAAACCGTCAGTTGGCCGATGATGCAGCTTCCCGAACGACAAAAATGCCCGCGCCGGCAACTAATACCGGGCGGGCTTCACGGGTGCTTTTCAACCCAATTGAGTTTAGGTAAACGGCGCAGTGATCAGCGACAGGGCGAGCGCCACTGCCAGAAACGCACCCACAGCCACAGCGACCCTGAGCGGTTTAGACTGGTCTTTCCACCAGTCGAATTTCGCCGCCAGCCACGCGCCTGCTGCAGATACGGCAGCAATGCCGGCATCCAGATAGCCGTTGCCGGTTGTGATCATGTCAGTGAGGTTTTCCATATTGCATCATCCTTTCCTGATGAACTTGTCGACGACTTTTTCAACGGACCGCCCGCCGATGTATCCGGTGATCGAGATGGTCAGCAGCGTCATGATCCATTCCAGCAGCTTGTCGCCAACTGCCAGCGGTGGCGCGCCGAGCCAGCCCACAGCGATGGGCACGAAGAACGCGTACCAGAACAGGACGAAGGCAAAGCTGACAGCCACGGCCGGTCGCCATAAGCGCGTCAGGGGGCTTTCACTGTTGATTTCGGCGATGATGACCTTGCCCTGTTCGGACCACAGATTTGTAAGAGCCAATAGCAGCGCCTTTTGCACTTCGGTTTTCAACTGCTGATCACTGATCTGCTTGTTGATCCACTTGCCGCCCAGATCCCTGAACACGTCCAGGACAGGGCCAAGTGCGGCTTGTGCGATAATGCTGACAATGCTCATGATCTGAATATCTTCCATAAGGCCAGCGCCAGGCGCGCCAGCCAGTGTGTTGGAGTTGCGGTTATGGTTGGCTTTGGAACTGGCTGTTGTGGAGCTTCGTATGAAACGTCCAGGGCCGCCTCGAACCTGATTGCATAATCAGCAATCTTGCCTGCTTTATCGGTGCCGTTGATGATGCGCCGGGCGTTCCAGTAATCGCGTTGTTTGTCGTTTAGATAATCGTCGAAACCCTTGCCAGTGAACCAGCCGTCCTTCATCCCCTGGAACATGATAAAGGCCGCGTTGGCGGGTTCCATTACGAGGTCAGGCTGGCGTACAAAATCAATGCCAAGTGCCTGACTGGCGCGGTTGTAGTTCGTCTTGCCAGTGAGCTGGACGTACCCCCGACCGGCATACTTCGCCCCGTCACCAGGTGACAGATTGCCAAGTTCGCGCGCCTTGTTCGGACGACTGCCCCTGATGTCATACATGCGTGTGAAATACGCTGTGCCGCCGATCTCCCTGATTGGCTGCATGGTGAATCCAGTTTCATGGAATGTGGTCGCAAGTGCGTAGGCCAGCCATTGGCGATTGGTGAAACCAGTCTCGTTCCACTGCTCCAGAATGAACTCCATGCCCGACACTTGTCTGGTTGTGAGCTTGCCATCGAACGGGCTGTGGCGCACTTCGTCGAAGAATGCTGAAAGGGTCATTTGCACACACTGACCCTGAAGCCGCGAATGGTCTTGTGGATGCATTTGCCCTGTGCCGGCAGGTCTATGTCAGCACACACCCTGACTGTCCTGGCTGCCAGGTCTTGAGTACCGGCCAGTGCCACAAACACGATCAGGAACACGATGAGAAACAGCGCTGCCCATTTCATGCCGGATGCGCCTTCATGTGCTTGATGATCATGCGGTGAAGCAGACGCGGGATTTGAAACAATCGCTGCGCCACGCAACCGTCAACAATGAAGAACGGATAGACTGACGAGTGACCGGTTCTATCGACGATGTAGAGACGGTCCGGATCAGGCAGGCGAACACCATATCCTCCGCTCAGACGGCGGCCTTGACCGTCAATCCGATAGCCGTGCTGGAGAAAGAACGTGTAGAGTTTTGCCTGCCTGTCATCGAAGCGAATGATGTCTGCCTTGGGCAAGCGACGGTTGATAATCTCTATGTTGTCAGCTTCGCTCAGCTCACATATGCGGTGATGTGATTTGCCGTGCTGATAGTTCTGCTTGGCGGCATGATTGACGGTTTCAGCATCTGCATATGAGACGCAGGCGGCCAGCCCCAGCAGCAAGACACCAGGAAACGCGGCCCATGCAAATCGCACAGGCGCACAGGTTTCCTTATCCATTCCTTTCGGACGTGGCATGGCAAATCTCCAATGTAGTTGAGTAAGTTACCTGGACTTCAGGAGGTGTTCGACGAGCTTCTTTTGATCCTTGCGGATCTCCTGAATTGCGCCGTCCTGGCTTTCGCGCAGTTTGCGAGAATGCTTGTTTTCTTGTTCAAGCAGATCAAGGCGCCTGTTGTTCGTGAAAACCACGCGACCGACCCACCAAACTGCGCTGGAAAGTGCCCCCGCAACGCCGGTGACAATCCAAAAGACCCAGTCATGGACCATTGAGGGTTCGAATTTCATGCCGCACCTCGCTTTTCGCCGTCAGTATGGGTTACTTGTTGGCCGTGCCGGTACATGCTGTTCAAAGCTGTTTCGCCCTTCCCATGAGGGTATTGCAGTTAGGCTCGTCCAATCTGTTTGCGCAGTCAGGTGGGCCGCCTGTAATTCCTTGCGTTCCTGTAGGCCCAACCACCGAGAGCCAGCACAGCAAGAGCCATGAGCAGACCCATGAGATCAGGCCCCGATCTGGCTACACACATTCCAACTGCAATGTCTGCTGACCACTTATCAAGGTGCATGGTGTAAGCAATGCCATGCAGCGCACAGCACTAGTCCCACGTGCCGTCAATCCAGCCAGTGCACCATTTCAATTTCGTGTCAGGCAGGCCGGAAAACTATCGCAAGCCCCACATCCACTCCAACGCCTATGTCATTGCGCATGATTGGATAACTCCCTTAAACCTTGGCGATCCAGTGGACATTGAAGGTGCCAGCTGTCACATCCGCGCCAGCTGCGTTGTGGATCCGCACGGTTATGGCGGTAGCGCCATATCCGACGATCTCAGCTTCATTGACGCTGTCACCACGCACATCGGCCAGGGCGAATGTCGGCGTATCCGTTAAACCGTGGGTAATGGTGCCCTGTCCGCTGCCGTTGGGCGATATCGACGCCGTGCCGTAGTTCTCACTCAACCCGGATGTGATGCCGGACGCATTGTGGTTCCTGATATTCTTCCCGGACACCGTGCCGCCGAACGAGGTCTTTGAGAACTTGCAATTGTCAAACCGGATATCGTTTTCGGATCCGGCGAAGGCCACGTTTTCGTTTACCGATGCCGACAAAAACTGACAGTGAGAAAAGGAAACATTATCGCTGGTGTTGCCAGATAGGAAACGCACTTCCCAAGCCCCCCCGACCGCATCCCGGTTCCAGTTGTCGAAGATGCAGCCTGAAAAGACGGAATTTGACAGGGCGCTGGATGGGTTGATTTGTATAGCATCCTCGTTGCCTCCGTCGAAGTCACACGCACTGAATGTAAACTTCTCACTTGTTGCAGCAACAAAGACGATTCCTTTCAGGCGTGGCCGGATGAACCCGCAATCCACAAACGTGACGTCTTTTAGCAACCCAGTATGCGGAGGCGATGACACGGCATCAGTCACAAATAGCAGGAAATCTGACTGCTCGACATTACCGTCAATGTAGGTTCCATGGACGAAAATGTGTTGAATATTGGCTACGTCATCAAACGGGCTCAACTGAAGGCATACTTAGCAAACCCGATGTGACTGTTCGAAATGTAAAGGCCATCAACGCTGGTCACCAAGAGTCCGACATCGATATAGGCTTCGCCAATGTCAGTCTTGAGCTGCACATTGTCCATGTAGATGCTGGCATTCTGCGTCCTGACAGCCAACCCATCATTCCATGGATCCATCTTGACTAGAGCGCTACCCGGCGAAAGCGCCAAATACCGCTGTCCACTCTGCACATCAATGTCGGACATCCACAAGTTATCGCAACCGTTCAGGTGTATTCCGATAAACCCGTCCTGCAAACTGACGTTGGAGATATACATTCTGCTGGCACGGGTGACGTGGATAAGCGCCCCAGTCGTCACCGCATTGGTTTTGCACAGGACGTAGAAGTCGCGCAACTGAACCCCGATGATCTTGGTTGTATCAGGGTTGGAACTTACGATCGTCAGGAAATTTCCGTAATCAGCCGTCCGAATAAACATTGAGCTTTGGCCGTAACCCTGCAGTGTGATCTGCGGACTGTTGATTGTCAGGGTTGCACTTACAAAATATCCGCCTGGCGGAAATAGGACCGTTGCCCCGCGAGTGAACGCCAACACCAGACTTTCCGCATAATCAATTGCTGCTTGAATGGCAGTAGTGGCGTTGGTTAAGCCGTCAGCAACAGCACCAAACATTTGCGGTGTTGGTAAAGTTTCAGCCAATTCCCACCAGGATGTATCATTCGTTTGTATCTTGCCTGCGTGAGATGGTTCGGAAACAACGCGCCTGTAAGACGCCCCGCCACCATCACCTACAGATGTGTATCCGGCAATGCGAACAAGATTGATGCTAGGCGCAATATCAGCAGCCTCCAGTGCTGACTTCGTGTCGAAATCAACATCATCCACTAACGTGGGCGTTTGATCGTGCTTCGACCAATTTTCCAAATAAATCGAAGTCGATGCATTTTCGGTGGTAGCCACAACGTTGTCACCAACCGCGAAATCTATGCCATCAACCGTGCCGTCAACTGATACATAATAGAACCAGCCGGTCTGTGCCGCACCCGCACCGGGGAATATACCGGCTGACGCATCCCAATTTCCTTTATAGACCATGCCATCTGAAAGTGCGGCAATGTCAGTCTCCATCTGATCCAGATCGATGGCTTGGCTGACAGTAATATGACCAACCTTAGCTTGTTCTGTATCGGTGTAAGCGTTGGTATTGACCTCTCCTTCGTACAGGGCCTTGATTTCTGCACCTGTGAGAACAGTGGTGGCGACATCGACCCAAGCAATGTCGTCTGTACCAATGATAATCGGATCTGCAGACGTGCAGTAATACGAGCTGGCCCCAATGTTTCCTTCATTCACTCTTACCTGCGAACCATTGACCAGATCGCCTGCATCGACACAGTCACTTGTGCGTTGCCATGAGTCAGAACTCGCGAGATAAATGCCGTTCTCTGATGCATCTGTTTGATCCTTTACCAACACCCGGTCGTCTGCAACCACCGTAACGGTGTCCAACGTCTGTAGCCCAGCCAACGCAATGTTCGCTGTGGTTGCTACGCGACAAGGCACCTTTTGTGAAATCGAGGCGTTTTCACCATTGGGCGTAGCGCCGGTGCCAAGGCCCGATGCTCTGTCAGTGATAGTGGATGGCATGAAAATACCTTGTGAGTTCATAGAAAAAGGCCGCTCGCAAGAACGACCTCTACATTTGAGCAGGTGTCGAGATTTGGTTATTGGCGAATCTCAGCAATCTCATTGTGTCGAACCCGCAAGGGTTCCCCTTTTGGCTTTCGCATAATCGCATCATATAAAATGAAGTCGTTTTCAAACACGTCCCTGACCCGATCCAACAAAGCCTGCTTCACTGGCCCAATATCTTGTTGTTCGGAAACATTTTTCATGGGGATTTCAATATTTTGCCCAACTTTGGACGATAGGTGTTTAGCAAGGTCGTCGAGTCTCTCGAACGAAAACAACAAGTCAATTCCTATCTTCCTTCTTGGGTTGAGGATAAAGCTTGAAGAGCGTGTCACCACAAATCTCTTTGTTTCACCTCCGCAAACACCTTCAAGAAAGTCGCTAAATGACATATTGTATGTGTTGCGCAAATGATCGACATGACCCGCCTTTTCCACACCAGAACGGCGCAGATATTTGTAATAACTAGCCAACATATCGAACGGCTCACGCACAACTGCAATTCGTTCAAGAATGTTAGCGTCCAACCCACTGCGCTTCTTAAGAAAGGGTTCAAAATACTCTTCATAATCCGCCACGGTCATATGCTTCACGCCACCGTTGCCATCAAGTATGCATTCTGAGACGTGCCGAAGGGCAAAGTTTATTGAAGTTGATGCGCTCTTTGGCACGTCGAACATCACATACTTGTGCCTGAAAGAAATCCGCATTCTTGGCCAAAATTCCCAATCCTGTTTGCTTATGCACTGAGATTGTCACAAGAAATCCAAAACCTCCAGTGCGTGTTGACAGCACCCTAGTTGCTTAGCTGCTGAGCAACCCTGCGCCCCGTAATTGATTTTGGAAATCATGCAACGTTGTTTGTCATCAAATATGTTATCCCCTATCATCTCAGTCACTAGGTGCCCCTTGCCAGGTCTCGAAACTGTTCGCAACACAACGGAAATCTCAACCCGCCTGTCGTGAAACTATATGTCTGACTCGGGTTCAATCTCGCCGAGCGACCTGCGCTGGGCCAGGGACTTCATCAACGCGCCAACGTGACGGGCCATGTCGCTGCTGAGGGCTCTGGCTTTGCCGATGGAGTAGGCAATCACATTGTCGGCAAACTCTCCGTACTGCTCGTTGATATCGGCGTACACTTGGCGAACCGCAGCAGCCTGCTCTTCGGTTTCTGCGCTGTCCTGATCGATTGCAATGCGGGTCAGCGCCTTGCCGATTTCGAAAGCCCATTCATCCGGCACCGGGGCGATCGATGCCTGTGCAACGCCAAGTGCTGATTGTGCGGCCATCATTTCCCGCACCAGCGCCTGAGTTTTTTGCGGTGATGTGGCACTCGGGTCCTGCGCTTCAGACAATGCGTGGCGAACAGACGGCACGCGCATGGCGGCGCGGGCCGGATTGTCTCTTCGTTCGCGCCTTATCTCGTTCGCTTGCCGGGACATCCGCTCATAAACCGCCTGCCTGCGGGCAAAGCCGTCATCCCCAGGCTCAGGCCGGTGAGCTTCAACCAGTTGCATAATCTGCTCATCAGGCAGGCTCGCCATGTTTTGCGTGTTGGCAGCTACTTCGGTCGCGTCCTGCCTGGCCTCAAGCCATTGCCGGTGTGCTTCCGGCCCCAGTTCCCTCAGCACACTATCCGGGTCAATATCCGCGTGCGCGCCATTTGAAAAGGCAGAGCGGATGTCCGACCGGATGCTTTGTCCAAGCTGCCTTGCATGGATCCTGTCAGCCAGAGCACGCCTGCTGTCCTGGCGTTCAAGCTCACGGCCGGCAGCATCAAGCAGATCTGACGTCTGCCCGGGCTCCAATACATCGGCCCACGCGGGACGCCGGGCAATCTGTTCATAAGGCGTGCCGCCCTCACCGCGCACAATCGCGGCTTCCTGCAGCCTGACCTGCCGGTTCAACCCACCGTCCTCATCGCCGTCCGCAGCAATGGCAGCAGCAATTGCCTCAGTATCACCTGACCTGACCGCCGCTGCCACATCATCCGGCAGATGGCCTGTGCGATACCCCACAGAAACCAGCGCCGCGCGAACATGCGGTGCAAGACGATCAAACACCTTGCCACCGACCTGCTTGTTAATGCCGGCGAGGAATTCATCGACACGGCGCTGCACATCCCTGTCAGCATCCGCGCGGGTGACCGTCATGGCGGGCACGATTTTTTCAACCGTGCCATCTTCATGAGTGACGGTGTCAGATCCATAACCGGCCCGGTCTGCACGCCCGTGCCAGTAAGGTGTCGAGCGAAACCTGTGCAACCGCCTGATGAGCGCGCTCGGGCCCGGTTGTTCGCCTCTCAGAACCGACACAGCCAGAGCCGGGTCCTGCTTCGTGATCCTCGCTATTTTGCCGGATGCATATTGGCGGGCATAGCCAACACTACGGCCAGCGGCTTCCTCCACCGAAATAACGCCTGTATCAACCATGTCCTGCAATGTGGCGCGCACCCCACCCATGACCACTTTTCCGTCCTCGTCAGGCTGCGATGCAGCAGTGTCGACCTGCCGGAGCAGAGACCTGTCGGCTTCGGCACGTTTGACCCTCAGTCCGACCTCACGGGCCAGCGTGCCGATGCTGATACCAACCTGTACCAGATCATCCTGTGTCTCTGCCATGAACTGCTGGCGCACCTGAGGATCAGAAATGCCCTGCGCTGCCTGTTTCTGCCAAGCGGCTGCGCGGGCCTCATAAGCCTTGCTCCACTTGTCATAGTCGGGGTTTTGGTCGGGCGTGTAGCTGTTGTGTTCGGCAAGCAGGCTTGAGGTCCACCGCGAACGGGCACTCGCCAGTTCAAGCGCGGAACGCTGCTGCCTGACCTTTTCCTGTTGCTGTTGGTGAGCCGCCTGTTTTCTGGCGACCTCAAACAACTGTTTGCCGGTCCGATGCATGGCCGGGCCCACAAAGTCACGCGGCGCAGATACGATGCCGCCGCTTGAGCGCGGCGCGCCCTGGCGCAGATTGTCTCGTGTCGGGATTCTGGGCACGGTCTATCTCGCCATCTTGTACAGATTGCTGGCCGCTCCGCCGGCCGCGCCGATGATGGACCCGGTCAGGGCACTGCGGCCCTCAGCGCGGCGGGCAGCAGCGCTGGCATAGGCTTTGTTGCGGCCGGTATTGCCCTGATAGAGTTCCAGCATGGAATTGTAGTTACCCTGTTGTTCAACACCCTGCATCAGGCTGGTGATCGATGCATCACCTGCTCCGCCACCAGACGCTGCTGCGACTGCCTGAATGCGCGACCGGGCAAGGTCCTTTTCCCGGCGGGCCTGCATGGCCCGGCGCTGGCCAATGGCTTGTTCTTCATCGCCCTTGACTTTCAGCTGCCTGGCCTCGGCTTCAGCACCCGCCTTTGCCTGCAGCCCGCTGTAAAGCGTACCAGCAGCGCTGAGCCCGGTACCGAGCAGGCCCAGTGTGGAAAGCGCACTGCCCGCCGATGCCGCAGCGCCAGCCGCTGCAGTGCCTACAGTTCCTGCCGACGCAGCGGATGTGCCGATGGCGGCTGTGAGTGCAATAAGTGTTTCTGCCATTTCAATACCCTGTTGCCTTGCCGGACCTCGCCCGTGTCGCGAAACCCGAGCCATTCAAGCCATCTCGACCCGTTGAGTTCTGAACAATCCTCGATTGTATAAAGTTCGTCGCATGCAGCCTGCGCTGCCCTGACCAGCCGTGCAGACCAGCGAGCGATCAGCGTTTTGTGTGCCTTGATCCCGCTATCGCCTTCAAAACATACCCAGGGCCGGTTTTCGTCACCCCAGACCACCCATCCTGCGCCAATAATCGCGCCTGTCTCATCTTCGGCCACCACACCGATGAACCACATGGGCGCTACGACGCGGCAGAATTTCTGGACATCGCCCGGTCTGGCCTCCCTGACGCTCAGCATCAGTTGGCCTCCATGGTCAGAGACAGGCTCAGCACCGTGCACGGCAACGGCGCCTGCCCGGCCAGGCACAGTCTTGTGTCGGTGTCCCAGGTGCCGGGAATGCAGTAGGACTGGGCATCGTAGGTTTCCAGCACCGTGTTGGCATCCAGCGTCTCTCCTGCAAACGACAAGGGCAGGTAATCCATGGCGTCAAACGTCTGGCCAGCCCTGATGCCCCTGATGTGCGTCCTGTAGAGGATCGGTGCCACGTCCCGGATGGTCTTGCGCCGCGACAGGGGTGCACCGTCGCGAACCCCGTAGGCCAGCTTGGCGGAGCGCCATTGCCAGTCATATGCGAGCCCGGCAACAACCGTGCCGCTGACCGGTTCAGGCAATGTGATCTGGCCCGATGAGACAATAAATGTTGCCGGTTCATCGCCATCCATGACCGCCTGACCGGCGGCCCACACCACCACTTGCGCACCTTCAAGATGCGACAACCCGGTTACCGTGTCAGATGCGACAAGGGTCCGGGTCACATAGCTGTCGGCCATGTAGTTGTGGATGCCGCCCTGGGCCTGGGTGTCGTAGGCGAGCCGCTCCACATAGCGCCTGGTCGCGCCACTGACAGTGCGCGCGACCACCATGAAGACATCGTCGTCTTCCACATTGGGCAGGATGGCCACGTCTTCGATCAGCCCGTCCGTCTGGAAGGTAAACCAGGACAGAACGTCTTCCGAGCGCTCATAGGTCAGCATGGCGCAGGTGCCGTCATTGAGCACGAACCAGATGCGGGTATCGGGTTGGCGCTGCACGGCCAGCAGCTTCACACCGGCACTGAGCACGGTCGGGTGAAACCGGTTGATTTCCGATGATGAATAATCCTGCGCATCGATCGTGTAGGACAGGTCATAAGCGCGCTTGCCCGAGCGCTGCACGAACACCGCAGAGCGATCAATCTTGATCGCCTGCACATCGGCAGAGCCTTGTGTGGAAGCATCCTTGATGGAGAAATTCGACGGTGTCATTGGCTCATCGAACGACGATGATCGTCCAACCGGTTCCGCCCCTGATGTGCCGATGCACAGCCGGGCCAGACCAAGGATCCAGTTGACCGCGTTCACGGCACCTGTTGCTACGGACCTGATCACAGGCCCGCTGTCACCGTCCTGTTCCAGGTCAAAGCTGTCAAAGCCGTCCGAGACGGAACCGAACAGTTTGTCGGCACCACCCCACCACAACCGGCCTTCAAACAACGCAACGGCAGACGGCCAGCCGCGCAAGGTCGAGAACTGTCCTTCCGACCAGTCATTGGCAACTTCGTCGGCATGAATTCTGGACATGACTTCATAGTCGGCAGAGGTCGGTGAGTTGATGCCGGTGATCAACACGTAGCCGTCACCGCCACCGCCACCCGAATATGTCGCCGTAATGACTGCAGTACCGGAGGTATAGTCATCCGAATTGAAACCGAGCCTGCACAATACAACCGTGTTCGCAGACCCCGGCGTTCTGGTAATGCTCTGATTGGTTGTGTAAAACTCAACCCGCCGCCACGTCTCGCCGTCGTCTTCGGAGATTTGCAGCCCGATACGCCCGACCCACGTTCCGGTAATCGAGATGACGACATCACGCTCGTTGGTGTTTTCGTTGGCCCCATCGGAATCAATGTCGTACCTGGAATTGCCCGACACCCGAATGGTGTCCGTGTACCTGTCCGGCCCGGATAAGGACGCTCCCACAATGGTCTGCTGGTGGGTAATGCGGAACACTGACCCAACATGACCGGACTTGAAGAACGGAGCCGACGCCGTGAGGGTGCCGTTCCCGGTTCTGGCGTCGGGTGTAAGCGTCAGGTCTGCTGTCTTGCCTCTGAACGGACCATCTACAAACTCGTAGCCTGTTAAAGACCATGATGTTTCCGCCCGGCGCTCAATCCGCACCGGCTGATAGGCCTGGTCGGATGAGGTCACAAAGATCACATCACCGGACTGCGAATATCTCAGTTTGAACAGATCAGCGGCAGCCCAGCCTGTCACCAGTTCCATCACGCCTGCCGCGGCAATGGACACATCGGATACGATGCGATTTGCCTCGCTTTCCGCTGAGAGCTGAACGTAATAGGTGCCCGACACAGGTGTGAAGGCAATCGAGTGAAACCCGGTTTTCAATTCGGTTTCGCTTATGTATTCATCGCCGCCATCAGTGGAGCCGCAGCGGAATTTCACCGGGCCCCGGTCAACGGTAACTTCAATCGCATGTTCGACATTCTGGTCGCCACCAGACACGGTGTCGGAGCGCTTGGCGAGTGTCGTGCCGCCCCTGTCGGGTGTTTGCAGTGTCAACACGCCGCCGGAGATTGTTGACACTCCACCGCCTGTCGTCGTGAGCGTCCAGCCGGTCGACGCACCAAAATCCCCATTGGTCACAACCGTGGAAACAGCAGCCCTGGAAACAAGCTCGCCAGCGACCCGAACGCGCAATTTCTTGTCTGACAATTCCACAAGGGCAGTGTCGGTTGCCGAGAAGATGAACGGAATGTTGCGCGCCTCGCCATCGCCGTCTGTCGACGAGAGATAAGCAAGCCCGGGGCGTGCAGCCATCGGACCGATCACACGCGGGAAACAGTTCTTCATCACCTCGGCCGAGATACGCATGCGCGACAGGTCAACGCGGCCCAGCGCCAGCGGCGACACCTCACCGCCGTTCATGGCAAACAGATAGGATTTTTCGCGCATCACGCCCGCCTGTAATCAAGGCTTGACCGGCGGCCGGAAAACCGGTTGCTCATCCAGCGTCCCGGCCTGCTGGCCTGTGTCGGCTGCTGCAGGGCTTCAAACGTGTTGGCCTTGCCCAGCGCCACGGCCTTCAGCGACATGAGACTGCTCTGCAGTTCGGTCGAGCCGGTCAGTTTCGGTGCGATACGGCAGGCCAGTTCGGTGCATGCCGCCTCGGTGAGCCGTTCCGGCCACCTGCCCAGATCAAGCCCATAAGCGGCATCACTGGAGGTGTAGCGCATGTAAAGCGGCGTCACGTGGGACCACAGGTAACCGCCCTCCACCAGATAGGCCCTGCCGTCTGTGTGATAGTCCAATGGCGGATCCAGGGCCTCGGAGGCAGACACTACATATTTGCGCACGAAATCTGCCGGTATGTCATGGGCATAGGCATAGCCGAAGGCGGGCGTGACACTATTGTTCACTGTGATCTGGGTGGTGCGCATGGCATGGGTCCAGAAACCTGCTTCCATGAGCGATTGCAGCATGGGTCCATAGTGAATATCGCACAATCTGCGGGCTTCATTGTTTTCGCTCAGCGATGTCACCGGCGTCTGCCTGCAGTGCAGAATGGCGCGCTGATAAATTTCCAGCTTGCTGGTTGCCATCGGTTTACGCCGCCGCCTTGCGGTTCATGGTGCCAAGATGGGTATCAAGGGCGCACTCGGCATCAACCCTGGTGGTCAGTCCGGCGAACAGGACAATGCCGTCAGGGTCGACCACCCGCCAGCCGTTCTGACCATTGGATTCGATAGTGTGCAGACCACGCAGGCGTTCGATCTCCGGCCGGCCCAGCGCCTTGATATCATATTCCACATGCCGCACAACCGCGACCCGCAGGTAATTGCGCCCTGCTTCCAGCACCCTCAGGTCGGCCTCCCAGCGCAGACGCTGATCGATACAGGTGAGCAGCGATTTCGGCGTCACCCGGGCCGCATGATGGGCCCAGTAGGAAGGCTTGCAGATATCGTCCAGCTGATCACCGTCGGGGATCTGCACCATGAACCTGCTTTCAACATGGCTGGCCAGTTGAAACACACTATGGCCGTTGGGGCATGTTTTGACAAAGGCAGTGGCATCGGTTGCAACCGGATTTGGGACGGGGTTTTTTGCCATTTTTCTGGAGGTTCCTTGTGATTGAAATGCAAAACGGGACGCGGATCCTTTGAAGAACCACGCCCCGTTTCGGGTTTTAAGTCGTCATGATCTGTCGCGTCAGCCGAAACCGCTCATGGAGCTGAATGCATCCTGGAGCAGAGTGCCGGAAGCAAACTTCAACACACGACTGGATTTTCCCCGACGCTTACTGCCCGAGATTGTCCAGCACAATCCGGTCCGTGAAGGTACCGGCGCTGGTGTTCATGGTCATGTTGGCAACCGGGGTCAGTTTGGCATTGGTCAGGCTGTACTCCACCTCGACGAATACTTTTTCAACATCACCTTCCTGCAAACCGGGACGCCGTGGCTGGGTGAACACCCATTTGTTGGTATCGATAACGAACTGGGATAACAAGCCGGTCGAACAAACCACCTCGCCCTGGCTCGGATACCCGGTGATGCTGATTGAAATACGCCTGCCCGTACCTCGTTTCCAGACCCTGCCCAGCGCATCGGTGACCTCACACCGGGTGCCTGCCGGAAACCCGTCCAGGGTGAGTTCGTAATAGCGTTGCGGCGGCGGGTATCTGCCGACATTTGCAGGCAGAGTATTGTTTGCCGGAGGCAGGTTGCCCGCAAGGTCTGAGTTGTTACCGGTGTCGGCGACGCTCGCCGGTGTCTCGTCATCGCCGAACAGCGACACACCGGACGTTCCGCACCCGGCTACAAGGCCACACAACGCACTGACAACTGCCAATTCAAGAATACGTTTCATGACATTGACTGTGGAACAGACTTGCAAGACACGCAACGGCATTTGTTGAATGTCTACTACAGATGACAGCTTTCGCCGGCATGACCAGGCGGCAGCAGCGATGTGTATGCAAAGTTCCTCACTGTAGCGCTGATACGCATATGTTTGCCGGTATTTGTGTAACCGCGTCAATGTCGGCCTGAGGCAAGGAAACTGCCTTGTTGTTCAGGGCTGCTGCAACCTCTTGAGCCGCCTTGTCTTTTCGGTTGTAGGCGGTCCGCCGGTTCCAGCCGAGTTTTTTGCAGGTCCTGGAAAACCGCCAGCCATGCGCCTTGTCACGGCAATAGATCATCAATGCCTTGCGGTGCTCCAGATCACCGACATGCACCATCCAGTCCATGCACTGATACATGCGGTCAATCTCGCCCGGGCGCGGCGGAGACAGGCGCGGCCGGTCCCGGCCCCGGGTCTCATCCGAGCCGACACGGGCCAGTTGATCCGCCCACTCATCGCGCACCGCCGGCCAGGCAGATGTAAAGCCCGCCGGGCGAAGCCCGCCACCAGGCAGTCGCCTGATGGTGTCGGCAGCGCGGATCAGTCGGTAGATGACGATTTCGGAAGTCCAGGCCATGCGTGGGGGGTCCTTTCAGGCAGCAGAATTCACCACTGACATTTTAC
>Ga0316187_10001968_pt1 | contig 17955 bp, 15 predicted proteins | sample CroRivburrow1_MG_FD_204927 | JGI IMG/M metagenome (GOLD analysis project Ga0316187, IMG submission 204927) | Coastal sediment microbial communities from Maine, United States - Cross River worm burrow 1 | ecosystem: Environmental > Aquatic > Marine > Coastal > Sediment | place: USA: Maine...
CCCGAGAATGAGGCCCTGGTCGGGCAGATGTTCGAGGCACTGCGTGCAAGCGGCGACATCTTCACGCGAACGATCGAGCAGTCGTATGACGAAAAAGAGGGCATGTTCCTGCCCGATCGATTCGTCAAGGGCACATGCCCGCGCTGTAAGAGCGAAGATCAGTACGGGGATGCCTGTGAAGTCTGTGGCGCGACGTACACACCGGAAGACTTGATCGACCCGGTGTCGGTCCTGTCCGGAACGACGCCGGTCAAACGTGAATCCGAGCACTACTTCTTCAAGCTCAGCGAGTACGAGGAACGACTGCACGAGTGGATGCGGGTCGCGAAGCTCGACAGGAATGTCGTTGCAAAGCTGGACGAGTGGTTTGAAGCCGGTTTGCAGGACTGGGATATATCCCGCGATGCGCCCTACTTCGGATTCAGGATTCCGGGCACCGACGACAAGTACTTTTATGTCTGGCTGGACGCCCCGGTCGGCTACATGGCGAGCTTCAAGAACCTTTGCGATCGCACTGACGGGCTCGATTTCGACGACTACTGGGGTGCGGACAGCGAGGCCGAGCTGTACCACTTCATCGGCAAGGACATCATGTATTTCCACACGCTGTTCTGGCCCGCCGTGCTGACGGGCGCGGGCTTCCGTACGCCGACCAGCGTCTATGCGCATGGTTTCCTGACAGTCGACGGCCAGAAAATGTCGAAGTCCCGCGGCACGTTCATCAAGGCACGCACTTATCTCGATAACCTGAATCCCGAGTTCCTGCGTTACTACTACGCCGCGAAGCTGGGACCGACGATCGAAGATATCGATCTCAATCTCGAGGACTTCATCGCGCGTGTAAATTCCGACCTCGTCGGTAAGCTCGTCAATATCGCGAGTCGATGTGCGGGGTTCATCAGTAAGCGATTCGACGGCAAGCTGGCGGACAACCTGCAGGACGAGGATCTGTTCTACGAGTCGTTCGCCAAGGCATCAGAACAGATCGCGGCACACTACGAGGCACGCGAATTCTCCAAGGCCATGCGCCTGATCATGGGGCTGGCCGATGTCGCAAATCAGTACATTGACACCTGGAAGCCGTGGGTACTGGCCAAAGAAGATGACAAACAGGAACTCGTGCAGCTCGTATGTACGCAGGGCATCAACATGTTCCGTAGCCTCATGGTCTACCTGTCACCTGTCATACCGGTGGTAGCCAAGGACGCGCGGGCCTTTCTAAATGAGGAAAGCTGGCAGTGGCAGGACGCAAGTTCACCGCTGCTCGGCGTAACCCTGCCCAAGTTCAAACCACTGCTGACACGCGTTGAAGCCGACCAGGTGCAACGCGTAGTGGAGCAGTCAAAAGAGAGTACGCCCGTGGCCGAATCCGAAAAAGACGACGACTTCATCAGCATTGACGACTTTATGAACGTCGACCTGCGCATTGCGCGTATCGAAAAGGCCGAGCCGGTCGAGGGCGCCGACAAACTCCTGGCGCTCACCCTCGATGTCGGTGACAGCCAGCGGCAGGTGTTTGCGGGCATCAAGGCCGCGTACACGCCAGACAGTCTCGTAGGTCGCCACGTGATCGTTGTCGCGAACCTGGCGCCCCGCAAAATGCGTTTCGGTATTTCCGAGGGCATGGTGCTGGCTGCGGGACCTGGCGGCGAAGACATCTTCCTGCTGTCACCCGATGACGGTGCAAAACCGGGCATGCGCGTCAAGTAATCTTTAGAATAGCGGGATGACCGAACTTTTCGTCATTCTTGTCAGCACAGTACTGGTTAATAACTTCGTGCTCGTGCGTTTTCTGGGTCTTTGCCCATTCCTCGGCGTTTCGCGCAATCTCGAGGCGGCCATGGGCATGTCGCTCGCAACCGCATTCGTCCTGACCCTCTCTTCGGCCACGGCTTACCTGCTGCATGAGTACGTGCTCGTGCCACTGGATCTCGAGTACCTGCGGACGGTTGCGTTCATCCTCGTCATTGCGGCCAGCGTTCAGTTCACGGAAATCATGGTCCGCCGCATGAGTCCGATGCTCGACCAGGTGCTGGGTATCTACATTCCGTTGATTGCTACGAACTGCGCCGTGCTCGGTGTGGCCTTGCTCAACATTCAGGAATCCAAGGGATTCGTGCAGTCCGTCTTTTACGGTTTCGGCGCATCAGCCGGTTTCGCACTGGTACTCGTCATGTTCGCCGCGATCCGCGAGAGACTCGATGCTGCAGACATTCCCGCGCCATTTCGCGGTACCGCGATCGCCCTCATGACCGCCGGCATCATGTCGCTGGCATTCATGGGCTTCTCCGGCATGGCCAGGCCTTGACGGCGTCTTATGGGGACCGCCGTCATCATTATCGCCCTGATCGCACTCGTTGCCGGCCTGGCATTGAGTTACGCCCAGCAGCGGCTGCCGGCGAATGATGGTGACCTCGTGGAGCAGGTCAACGAACTGCTGCCGCAAACTCAGTGCGCCCAGTGCGGTTATCCCGGGTGCCGACCGTATGCCGATGCGGTGGTCGACGGCTCTGCCGCGATTAATCTCTGTCCTCCCGGCGGTGACGACACGATTCGACGCCTTGCCAGGCTCCTGGGGAAGGACGTCATTCCGTTGGCCGAGAGCGTCGTTCCGGCGGTCGCTATTATCGACGAACCCGCCTGTATCGGTTGCTTCCTCTGCCGCAATGCGTGTCCGGTCGATGCCATCGTCGGCGCGCACCAGTTCATGCACACAGTTATCGCCAGCGAATGCACCGGTTGTGAGCTTTGTGTTGCTCCCTGTCCGGTCGACTGCATTACGATGAGACCCTTGTCGTGAGTGCGCCTACTTATGATCTCGGCAAGCTCCATGGCGGCCTGCGGCTACCCGCACACAAGAATGCGTCGACTGCCGAACCGATCAAGAACGTACCTGTACCCGCGCAGCTCATTCTGCCCATAGAACAACATGTTGGTGAACCCGCACAGCCGGTTGTTGGTATTGGTGACCGTGTACTCAAGGGGCAACTCGTGGCCGAACCCGATGGTGAGATGGGTGCGCCAATACACGCGTCGTCTTCCGGCACGATCGTTGCGATCGAGCGGTGGCCGGTGTCGAGGCGTCATGGTGACAAAGCGCCGTGCATTATTATCGAGTGCGACGGCAAGGATGAGGCGATCGCCGACGCGCCAATCGAAGACTACCGATCCCTTGCATCAGCCGACCTGTTGCTGCGAATTCTCGACGGCGGCATTGTTGGGCTCGGCGGAGCCGTGTTCCCAACAGCACAGAAGTTGATGCAGGCACGCACCTGCGAGACCGAGTTCCTGATCCTCAACGGTGTCGAGTGCGAGCCCTACATCAGCTGCGACGACGTCCTCATGCGTGAACGCGCGCCGGCGATCCTTGGCGGCGCGCAGATCCTCATGCATGCACTGAATATCGATACTTGTTACGTCGCCGTTGAGAGCGACAAGCCGGAAGCGATTGCATGTCTTGCTGAGGTCCTCGGTGAGCTTGATGACCCACGCATCGTCCTCAAGCAGGTGCCGACGATTTACCCTTCCGGCGGCGAAGATCAACTCGTGCAACTGGTCACAAATCGGGAAGTACCCAGCGGCGGATTGCCAACGGACGTTGGCTGCCTGGTACAAAACGTCGGCACTGCCGCTGCGGTCGCCGACTGGATTTTGCGAGGCGAACCGCTGATCTCCCGAGTGACGACCATTACGGGCGATGGCGTTGCTGAACCAGTCAATGTGCGCGCACGCATCGGCACGACAATTGAAGAAGCCATCCAGTATGCCGGGGGCTACACCGACCGGGCGAAACACCTCGTCATCGGCGGGCCAATGACGGGCAAGTCGGTCACAACGGATGAGGTCCCGCTGGTCAAGGCCAGCAATTGCGTCCTGGTGCTGGCGGAAACCCCGTCCGCGGGCGACGAACTCTCCTGTATTCGCTGTGGCGATTGCGCAGCGGTTTGCCCTGTACAACTATTGCCGCAACAACTCTTCTGGTACACGTGCGCCGACGACGAAAAGAAACTACGGGAATTCGGTCTGCTCGATTGCATCGAGTGCGGCTGTTGTGACCTGGTCTGTCCCAGCCACATACCCTTGACCGCTGATTTTCGGATGGCGAAAGGACGCATTCGGGAGCTGGCCGATGAGAAAGCGCGAGCCGAGCGGGCAAGAAAGCGCTTCGAGGCACGCAATGACCGGCTTGAGCGAGAACTGCTGGAGCGCGAGGCTGAACTCGACCGGCAGAAGGAGTCCGCCAAGGCCGCGGGGCCCGCCGCCATCGCAGAAATCCTGAAGCGTAAGCAGAAGCCTGGAAACGGAGACCCGGAGTGAGGTTCGAGCATCGCGATGCACCACACTGGTCTCCCAAGACCAACGTAGCATCCATGATGCTGCAGGTTCTCGCCGCGCTTGTACCGGCGGCCCTGGCTCATGTCTGGTACTTCGGGCCGGGATTCATTTTTAACCTCCTGGTCGCCGGGATATTTGCGATCGGCGGCGAGGCGTTTGTTATGTGGCTGCGCAAGCGCCCGGCCGAATCGGCGCTCACCGATTACAGCGCGCTCGTGACCGCGGCGCTACTCGCGTTCGCATTGCCGTCGTTAACGCCCTGGTGGGTTACGGCAACCGGCGCGCTTTTCGGTGTTGTCGTGGCCAAGCACCTGTACGGCGGGCTCGGCTTCAATATTTTTAATCCGGCCATGGCGGGTTATGTCGTCATTCTTGTGGCATTCCCGATGCACCTGAATCTCTGGGTGGCGCCACGTATGGGCGATATTGACTACCAGTACCTGACAATCATCCAGACGCTCACCTATACCCTGACTGGAAATCTGCCGGACGCGCTGGGTTTCGATGCGGTCAGTCGCGCAACGCCCCTTGACGTCATGAAATCGGGACTCAACAACCTGGCGACGGTGACCGAGATACGCGCCAACCCGATCATGGGAGATTTTGGCGGCCGCGGTTGGGAGTGGATCGGTAATTTCCTGGCGTTCGGCGGTTTCTGGCTTTTGATCAGGAAAATCATCCGCTGGCAGATTCCGGTCGGCGTTGGCCTGGGCATCCTGGTCCCGGCGACCATCTTTTGGCTCCTCGGCCCCGGAACCAACCCGAGCCCCGGATTTCACCTGTTCGGTGGTGCAACCATACTGTGTGCCTTTTTTATTGCTACGGACCCGGTATCTGCGGCCACAAGTCCAAAGGGACGCCTGATTTACGGCATCGGTATCGGTTTCCTGATTTACAGCATTCGTAGTTGGGGAAGCTACGCAGACGGTGTCGCGTTCGCCGTGCTCATCATGAACATGGCTGTTCCGGCAATCGATTACCTGACACGACCGCACATCGTCGGCCACGACGAGGAGAGCGAAGCCGATGGCTGACACGCCCGTGCTCAAGAGCGGCATCACACTGGCTGTCATCGCGGCCATCTGCACGGCGCTCGTCGCATCGACCTATCAGCTTACGCATGAGCGTATTGCCGCCAACGAACAGGCCTGGCTCGAGCAGAGCCTGCAACCGGCTCTCTCCGGCCTGTTCTTCGACAGCGGCGTCAGTGAATCGCGCGTGACTATTCCGGCTCCACACGGTCTGCCCGGGTCAGAAGATGCTGTGATCTACCGCGTCTACTCGGGTGACACACCGGTCGCCGCTCTGTTTGTTGTCAGTGCGCGTGATGGTTATGCTGGCGCAATACGCTTTCTGATCGGCATTGATATCGATGGCGCTGTCACGGGCGTTCATGTGCTCTCACACCGGGAAACGCCGGGGCTCGGTGATCGCATCGAATCGAGTAAATCCGAGTGGGTGAAACAATTCGACGGCCGCTCGCTCATCGACCCTCAAACGAGCGGCTGGAAGATCAAACGCGATGGCGGTGAGTTCGACCAACTCACTGGAGCCTCGGTGACACCGAGAGCCGTTATCAAGGCGATCAGGGAAACGCTGAGCTACTTTGATGCTAACCGCGACACCGTGTTTGCAGCGCCCCCGGACGGGCAGGACGAGACGAGCGAATGACAACACCAACGCTAATCGATCGATTCAAGACAGGCCTTTGGTACGAGAACCCAGGGCTCGTGCAGTTGCTCGGTCTTTGCCCGCTACTGGCTGTTACTTCGACCTTCGTGAACGGACTCGGGCTGGGTGTCGCTACATTGTCCGTATTAATTGTGTCAAATGCCCTCGTCTCGTTGACACGCCGCTGGATACGCCGCGAAATTCGTATCCCGATCTACGTGCTGATTATTGCGAGTCTCGTCACGTGCACGGAGCTGATATTCAAGGCCTGGTTCCCGGCGCTCGATCGCTCGCTGGGTATTTTCATACCACTCATCGTGACCAACTGCGCAATCGTCGCACGGGCCGAGATTTTCGCCTCGCGGAATCCAGTTGGGACGAGCATCATCGATGGCCTTGTCATGGGCACGGGATTCGCATTGCTGCTCATGGCTATCGGCGCGTTTCGCGAGCTCGTCGCAATGGGCTGGCTGCTCGCCGTCCTGCCGCCTGGCGCGTTCTTCAGCCTCGCATTAGCCATTGCACTGAAGAACGTCATTGACACACGCCGGCGCGAACGCAAAGGCGATGGTCTGCCACATCGAAACCGATTGCTTAACCGGTGATCCGATGAACAGGGAGAAACGCACCGCGATTTACAGCACGCTGCGCGAGCGCATGCCAGCACCGACAACGGAACTTGAGTACGCGAACCCGTTTGAGTTGCTGATCGCCGTCATTCTCTCGGCGCAGGCAACGGATATCAGCGTTAACAAAGCGACAAAAAATCTATACCCGGTAGCGAGCACGCCCGAGGCGATACTCGCGCTCGGTGTTGGCGGACTGAAACCATACATTCGCACGATCGGCCTGTTCAACAGCAAAGCCGAGAACATCATCAAGACCTGTCGCATCCTCATCGACGAACACGACAGCGATGTACCGCGTTCGCGCGAGGAACTCGAAGCGCTGCCCGGGGTCGGTCGAAAGACGGCCAATGTTGTGCTGAACACGGCATTTGGCGAGCCAACGATCGCCGTCGATACGCATATCTTCCGTGTATCCAATCGCACCGGTATTGCCAGGGGAAAGACACCGCTGGAAGTCGAGAAGCGACTGGTACGCCTGACGCCCGACGAATTCAAGAAAGATGCGCACCACTGGCTGATCCTGCATGGACGCTACGTGTGCAAAGCGCGCAAGCCGCTGTGTGGCGAGTGCCCGATTGTCCAATACTGCGAGTACACGAAGAAGGAGCTAGCATGATTTTCGGCCAGGACCGCGCCGAATTGCGCAGAATGTATGCCGATGCCTGGCTAAAGCGCTGCGACGAGCTGCCGCTCTCGCCGCTCGAAATGCAGATCGCCGATGTCGTCGAGATGCATCCCGAATACCATGACGAGGTGAGTAGTGAGGATCTGGATCGCGACTTCACACCCGACGGTGGCAAGGCTAACCCGTTTCTCCACATGGGATTGCACCTCGGCATCCGTGAACAGGTCTCGACCAACCGGCCGCCCGGAATTGCCGCGGTTTACCAGTCGGTAACGGCAAGCAAGGGCGACGTCCATGCGGCCGAGCACGAGATGATTGAGTGCCTGGCCGAGACGCTCTGGGAGGCGCAGAGCGAGAACCAGCCGCCCGACGAGCGCAAATACCTGGAACGTCTGCAGCGACTCTGTAATAAATAGGTACAGTCTGAGGTCTGATCTGATAACGCTTTGCGGGGACAATATGAGCGACCAGCAACACAAAAACGCATCGAAGTACCCGGTAGAGGGAGCCGGTCTCGGGCTACGCCGCCCGCTGGCCGACCAACTCATGGCCAATCCACCGACCGATGTGGATTTCATGGAGGTGGCACCCGAAAACTGGATTCATGTTGGCGGCAAGCTTGGCAAGAAGCTCCGCTTCTTTACCGAGCGCTATCCATTCGTGATTCATGGCCTGTCACTGTCCATCGGCGCTCCGTCGCCGCTCAATGAGCGGCTGGTCCGGGATATCAAGGACTTCATGGCAGAGCACCAGATTCGCATGTACTCGGAGCACCTCAGCTACTGCGGCGACGACGGCCAGCTTTATGACCTGATGCCAATCCCGTTTACCGAGGAAGCTGTGCGCTACGTTGCGGCACGAGTACGGCGGGTTCAGGATATTCTCGAGCAACGCATGGCGCTGGAGAACGTCAGTTTCTATGCGCCGATCGATACATCGATGAGCGAGCGCGAATTCCTGCTGGCCGTCATCGAGGAAGCGGACTGCGACCTGATGCTCGACATTAATAATATCGTCGTCAACAGCATCAATCATGGTTACGACGCGAGTGAATTCCTGAATGCGATGCCGGCTGACCGAATTCGTTACTTCCACCTCGCCGGTCATTTCGTCGAAGACGAGGACCTGCGCATCGACACGCACGGTACGCCGGTGGATGCACAGGCCTGGGCGCTGCTCGAAGAGGCATACGCGGTGTTCGGGCCGGTACCGACTCTCCTCGAGCGCGACTTCAATTTCCCACCGATGGACGAACTGCTCGACGAGGTCCGCCGTATCAAGCAGATGCAGATCGCCTCGGCCGGGAAGAGAGCGGCCAATGGCTGATTCCCAGGAATTTAAAGAAAAGCAGTACGCGTTCGCCGCTCACATTCGCGACCCGGAGAACGTTGCGGCCCCTGAAGGCATCGAGCCGCGCCGCATGGCGATCTATCGCAAGCTGTTCTTCAACAATCTGTACAGCCTGCTCGGGACGTTCTTTCCGGTTTTACGCAAGATTCACAGCGATGATCAGTGGCACCACTTTATCCGCGGATTCATGCAGCACCACGAGGCCCAGACTCCTTATTTCCTGCAACTTCCGGAGGAATTTCTCGGCTATCTGCAGAACGAGTTCGAGAGATCCGCCGACGATTTCCCCTTTTTGCTCGAGCTCGCACATTACGAGTACGCCGAACTTGCCCTGTCGGTTTCCGAGGAGGAAACGGATCTGTCGGGCGTAGACCCGAACGGTGACCTGCTGGCAGGCATCCCGGTGAAATCGGCGCTGGCGTGGTCGTACGCCTACCAGTTTCCCGTACACCGGATTTCGCCGGAATCTCTGCCGGCAGTACCCGGGGACAGCCCGGTGTACCTCGCCCTGTACCGCGGCAGCGACGGCAATGTCGGGTTCCTCGAACTGAACGCGATTACGGCCGCATTACTTGAGGCCATTGACGTTAACGAAGACAAGCTAAGCGGAGAGCAGCTGTTGCGCGCGCTCGCCGACAGGATCGACTACCCCGACGCCGATGCACTGGTTGCACATGGTGCGGACGCCCTGCTGGAAATGCGCGAATTGGAGATTCTCTCCGGCACGCGCGACCCGGCCTGAAGGAGAATTAAGTGAGCGCCCTCTCTGATTTGCAGGAACGCATTCGCCAAAACCTGGATCCTGCCGGCGCATGGCTCGCCCTGCTCCCCATTCGCCTGCTCATGGCCTGGGAGTTCGGAAAGGCCGGCTTGATGAAGCTGAATGGCAAGAACTGGTTCGGCAGCGTGCAGGACAATTTCCCGTTTCCATTTAATGTCGTTCCGGTCGAGATCAGCTGGTTCCTGGCCACATGGACCGAGATCCTCGGTGCAGCCGGGCTGGTTCTGGGCCTGTTCACACGATTCTGGGCATTCAGCCTGATTGTCCTTACGATCGTGGCAATTCTCGGTGTGCATTGGCCCGCGGACTGGAACAGTCTCGCTGAACTCTGGCAAGGCTATGCGATCACGGACAAAGGATTCGGGAACTACCGCATCCCGTTACTCTTCATTGCGATGCTGGTGCCACTGATGTTCGCGGGTGCCGGCAAACTAAGTCTGGATCACTTCTTCGAAAAGAAATTCGCGAAACTCTGAGGCGCTCCGTTTCACAAGAAGTACCTGATTTCTTTGATAGTATCGGGTAGCGGTTTCAGCGAATCAGAGAATAACAACATGAATCCAGGCGCTCACCTAAAGCGCGATATCAAGTTTTTTGGTGCCGCGTTCCTGGTGCTGAACTCCGTCATCGGAGCCGGCATTTTCGCGCTGCCGGGAAAAGTCGCTGTCAATGCCGGACTCTTCAGTCCATGGTTGTTTCTCGTCGTCGGCGTACTGTTTCTGTCCGTAGTCCTTACTTTTGCCGAGCTCGCCAGTTATTACGACAAGACGGGCGGCCCGGTCCTTTATGCAGGTGACGCGTTTGGCCCACTCGCCGGCTTCAGTACCGGCTGGCTGATCTTCCTGGCCCGCATGACGGCATTCGCGGCCAATGCCAACGTCATGGCCGTGTACCTTGCCTCTCTGTCCGACGTATTCGCGAGCGATATCGCGCGTTTCGCAGTTATCTCAGTCGTTACCGTGAGTCTCACCTGGGCCAACGTCCTCGGCGTCAAGGACGGCGTCCGAACAATGGCCGTTCTTACCGTTTTCAAAATAGTGCCGTTGGTCTTGCTCGTGTTGCTCGGGCTGCAGCATGTTACCGGTGAGACGCTTATCCCGGGAGGCAACTTCCACGTTGAGGATCTCGGCCCTACGACGCTGCTGCTGATTTACGCTTATGTCGGCTTCGAGACCATCGGTGTGACGGCCGGCGAAACCAGCCAACCGAAGCGCGTCGTGCCACTCGCGCTCGTTCGAACTGTCATCGGAACCGGCCTGCTCTATTTCCTGATTGTGCTCGTCTTCATCGCCGTGATCCCTAGCGAAAACTATGCGAATGCCACCCTCGTTGACGTTGGCCGAGCCCTCGCAGGACCGGCTGGCGCGATAATCATCACGCTCACAGCCGTGTTTTCCATCGGTGGCAACCTGGCCGGCTCGATGCTCGCCGCGCCCCGTCTGATCTATTCACTGGCCGAAAATCGCCTTCTACCTCAATGGTTTGCACACATAAACGAGAAATACTCTACGCCGGATAGATCGATCCTCGTCATGGGCGCGATGGCGCTCGTACTCGGTCTGTCCAGTAACTTCGTGGAACTCGCAATCGGCAGTTCAGTGGTGCGTCTACTCGGCTACATCGTGTGCATTGCCGCACTCCCTGTGATTCGCAAGAACGCATCTGTGGAGGCGCGGGAACAATCCTGGCGACTGCCTGGCGGTTACGCGATACCGATCGCGGCACTTTTCATTTGCATTTGGCTTGTCGCACAATCAAAGACAGAGGACTGGATCAAGGTATCGGTCCTGCTCGCCATCGGCATCGGTCTCTACCTGGTCGAAAAATGGTACTACGCACGAAAACGAAACTGAGGAAACATCGTTGGTCCTGCCTGCTATGGATCGCGTTTTGTTTCTCCTTTCCTGCCCCAGGTCAGGCGGACACGACGCTGGAAGATCGTGAGTGGCGTCAGGTCACCAGCGAGAACTTCCGCATCAAGAGCGTCCTGAGCGAGCAGCGCACCGCGGAACTATTGCGCCACCTCGAGATCATGCGCTCCTCATTGGGCGGCGCTATTGGAACCGGCTACGAATCCGATGTGCGCACCGTCATCCTGGCCGTCGACAATCATGACGACTATGTGAGCATTGGCGCACCCGCGTACTCCGCCGGCTTCTTTTTTTCCGATTTGCGCGAGAACGCTATCCTGATCGAGGATAGCAATCACGCATCCGGGATCCAGGTAATCCTGCACGAGTATGCGCATTTCCTGAACAAGCAGAGCGGACGGATCCGCTATCCACGCTGGTACGAGGAAGGAAACGCGGAGTACCTGTCTCACTCCAGGCTCCAGGCACAGGCCTTTGAGTTTGGACTCGCCCCTGATAATCACCTCGCCGCACTGAGTTTCTCGTCATGGCTGCCGCTTCGACAGACCCTCGAGCTTACCGACGTATCTGCTCTTGATGAGACGGATGGCGCCCTGTTCTATGCGCAGGCCTGGCTTCTCGTCCACTACCTGCGGAGTCTGCCTGGTGCCGACAACGCAATCCCGGGAATGCTCCAGGAATACGCTCGTCTTGTCTCCACGGGGACACTGCCTGCCCTGGCATTTGAGCAATCGTTCGGCCTGCAGATTGACGTGCTTGAAGACACGTTGCTCAGGTACTTTCTCGAACGGGAATTCGTCAGCCGACGCGTGCCGGCCAATACAGCCATGCCGGGCTTCGTGGTGCACTCCAGGAAACTGACTCGGACAGAAGCGCAACTTGCGCTCGCACAGATGGCTTTGAGATTCGAGAACATTTACGGAGCAGAGCAGTGGTTTGGCGACGTATTGGCCGACGATAGCCTGCGCGCGTACGGTGAAGCCGGGCTTGGTCGGGTGCTTGGTTTCCGCGGTGACGTCGATGGCGCGAATGAACACTTCGATACGGCGATCAAACTGGTGGCGTGGGATTTCAATATCTGGATGGACTACGCACAGTACTGGGCACAGCGTATTGCGACGGCCTACGATGCACCATCGAGAGAGAAATACGCCTCGCGACTCATCCAGTCCCTGGAAAGCGCGCTGACGATTTCCGATGCGACGCCGGAACTCAATTCGCTAATGGGATTTGCCTACCTTGCCAAGGGCAGCAACATACCGGGCGCCATCGACTACCTCGAGGCTGCGGCAAACTCGGCGCCACATGATCAGGCAAGCCGACTGTTATTGGCGAATGCTTACCTGTACGTCGCAAGATACGGCGACGCTATCAATGTCGCCGAATCCGTGCTGCTATTCGAGCATGAGCCCAATGAGATTACGGACGCCGCGCATGCTGTCATTGTCTCGGCCCGGCAAAAACAGGTGCGTTGACTAGCGCTTGCGCTTCTTTGGCATATAGAGATCAGTCAGCGTCCCCTCGAACGCCTCGGCCGAGAATGCCACCGTCTCCGATAAGGTCGGATGTGGATGGATCGTCAGGCTGATATCCGTTGCATCGGCGCCCATTTCAATCGCCAGCCCGATTTCGGCAATGAGGTCTCCGGCGCTCGGTCCGACAATAGCGCCGCCGAGTAAACGGTCCGTCTGCGGATCGAACAGCAGCTTTGTGAAGCCCTCCGAACGACCAAGCGACAACGCTCGACCGCTTGCGGCCCAGGGAAATTGAGCTTTCTCGTAGTCGATGCCCTGCTCTTTTGCTTCAAGCTCCGTCAATCCGACCCAAGCCACCTCAGGATCGGTGTAGGCCACAGAGGGGATCGTGCGTGCATCGAAGTAGCTCTTCTCACCGAACGCCACTTCGGCAGCGACTTTCGCTTCGTGCGTCGCCTTGTGCGCGAGCATCGGACCGCCCGCAAGATCGCCAATCGCGAAAATATGCGGCACATTGGTGCGCATCTGCTTATCCACCTCGATAATGCCACGCTCATCAACGTGCACGCCGGCCTTCCCGGCATCGAGCTTGTCGCCATTGGCGCGACGACCAATCGCTACGAGAACGCGGTCGTACACGCCAACTGAAGGTGCGTCGCCGCCTTCAAAGGTAACCTCGATACCCGGCACGGTAGCGCGCATTCCGGTTACCTTTGTCTTGAGCATGATCGCCTCGTAGCGACTCTTGACGATCTTCGTAAATGGGCGCAAGAGGTCCTTGTCGGTCCCGGGCATCAACTGATCCATGAGTTCGACAACGCTGACATCGGTTCCCAGCGCCGCGTAGACACAGGCCATTTCCAACCCGATGATTCCGCCGCCAACAACAAGCAGCCGTCGCGGAAGCGGCGCGATCTCCAACGCGCCAGTGGAGTCGACGATGCGCGGATCGTCTGGCAGATTCGGCAGCATGATGGGTTCTGAACCGGCCGCGATAATGCAGTGCTCGAAATCGACAGTTTCGTCATTGTCGAGGCGCAGGCGATTAGCGGATTCGAATTTTGCGGTTCCCGTGAGAACCCTGACTTTGCGCTGCTTCGCCATCGTCGACAGGCCGCCGGTCAACTTGCCGACAACCTCGTTCTTCCAGTCACGCAGTTTGCCGGCGTCGATCTCAGGCTTGCCGAACACGACACCGTGGTCTGCCATGGCGGCGGCTTCATCGATCACCTTGGCCGCGTGCAGCAACGCCTTTGAGGGGATACAGCCGACGTTCAGACAGACACCACCGAGTACCGGCCAGCGTTCAACCAGGATGACGTCCATGCCCAGGTCGGCCGCTCGGAAGGCCGCGGTATAGCCACCGGGACCGGCTCCGATTACGACCAGCTGGGCCCGGTGCGTTGCGTCACCTGCCGGGCGTGTTGCCTCGACAATCTCCGGTGCTGTCATCTTGCGTGTTTCTTCAATTGCCTCGACCGGCACTTCGTCAGCCGCCTGATCGACCGCGGGCTCAATCGATGCGAAAGCATCGCCAGTCGATACTCGATCACCAATGGTGACATCGATACTCATAATCTGGCCGGCCTGCTCTGCCGGGATATCCATGGACGCCTTGTCGGTCTCAAGCGTTATCAACGAGTCCTCGACAGCGACGACGTCGCCAGGAGACACGAGCACCTCGATCACTTCGACACCTTCGAAATCGCCAAGGTCCGGAATCTTGAGTTGCACGGTCACTAGGGAATCGCCCGGAGTAGAGAATCGACATCCGCGAGCTGCTGGCTGAGAAAGGTCGTGAACCTTGCAGCCTGGGCACCGTCGATGACGCGATGGTCGTACGAAAACGATAGAGGCAACATCAGGCGTGGCTCGAACTCCGACCCGTTCCAGACCGGTTGCATCGAAGATCGGGACACACCAAGAATCGCCACTTCAGGTGCATTCACAATCGGCGTAAAGGCTGTGCCGCCAATCCCGCCAAGACTCGAAATCGTGAAACATGCGCCCTGCAATTGATCGGCTTTGAGCTTGCCGTCTCGAGCAAGCGCCGAGAGTTCGCCAAGTTCCTGGGCGATTTCGTAGACATCCTTCTTGTCGGTATCGCGAATCACCGGAACCATCAGGCCCTGGTCCGTATCGGCCGCGAACCCAAGATGGACATATTTCTTGTAGACAAGATGGTCACCATCCTCAGACAGCGACGAGTTTACTTTTGGAAACTCCTGCAAGGCTGCAACGCAGGCTTTCATGATGAATGCGAGCGGCGTCAGCCCGATTCCGCGCTCCTTCGCCGGACCCTTGAGTTCCTGTCGCCGTTCCTCGAGTGCCGTGATATCAGCGAGATCATGCTGCGTGACATGCGGCAGGTTGATCCAGCTCGCCTGCAAACGCGGTCCGGAAATTTTCTGGATTCGCGTCAGCGGCTGCACATCGATCTCGCCGAATTTCGCGAAGTCGACGACCGGCGTTTTCGGCAATGCCGCGCCCACCGGACCTGCAGCCTGGCCCGACAATATCGCTTTGACAAAGGCTTTGACGTCATCGTGCAGGATGCGACTCTTGAGTCCCGACCCCTTTACCTGGACCAGATTGACACCCAATTCACGCGCCAGCTTGCGCACGGATGGGCTCGCATGAGCCTTCGAAAAACCGGCTTCGTCGATTTGTGCCGTAGGAGCGGCAGGTGCAGATTCGCGGCCAGTGGCCGCTCCTACAGGGGCAACCGGCGCAGGTTCGCGGCCAGTGGCCGCTCCTACAGGGGCGTCCGGCGCAGGTTCGCGCTCAGGTGCAGGCGCATCGGACGCCACGGCATCGATCAGGGCAATCGACGTGCCCTCCGACACCGTGTCGCCAACTTTGACGAATACGGAGTCGATCGTGCCGGCCACAACCGCCGGCACATCCATCGCAGCCTTATCAGTCTCGAGCGTGACCAGGGGATCCTCGACGTCAACGCTGGTGCCGGATGAAATGTGAACCTCGATTACCTCGACGTCGGAAAAATCACCGAGATCGGGTACGACCAACGTCTGTTTACCGCCGGACTTCGCCTGGCCGCCCGCAGGTGTTGCCAGTACGGTCGTGTCGCCTGTCGGCGCGGACGTAAGTGCAGGTGCGATAACAACGGTGTCGCTCACCTCCATAGAAAGCTGGCCGATTACGTCCCCCGTCGACACCGTATCGCCGACACTGAGCGTCAGTTTCTCGATAACGCCGTTCTCGGGTGCCGGGATATCCATGGAGGCCTTATCGGTCTCCACGGTCACAAGCCCGTCTTCACGCGCCACGCTGTCCCCTGCCCCAACCAGTACTTCGATCACTTCAACGTTCTCGAAATCACCGAGGTCCGGGATCACTATGTCGATTGTTTTCGCCATGTGCGGGCCTCCGGCTACAGGGTCACCGGATCGGGGCGATCCGGATCAATGCCGTATTTCTCGATCGCCTCGCTGACCGTCTTCTTGTCCAAAGCGCCGTCATCCACGAGCGCAGTCAGTGCGGTCACGGCGATAAAGCGACGATCGACTTCAAAGTGCTCGCGTAGTGCTTTGCGCGCGTCACTTCGACCATAGCCGTCTGTCCCCAGCGAGTAGAACGTTCCGGGCACCCATCCCTGGATTTGATCCGAGACAATCTTCATGTAATCAGTCGCGGCAATGTACGGACCGGGTCGATTGCCAAACTTCTCCTCGATGTAGCTCTTGCGCTGCGGCTCATCCGGATGCAGATGATTCCAGCGCTCGACTTCGAGCGCGTCTCGACGCAGCTCGTTGAAGCTGGTTACAGACCAAACGTCGGCCGGGATTCCGAAGTCATTCATCAGGAGTTCCGCGGCGCCAAGTACCTCACGCAAAATCGTGCCCGATCCCATGAGCTGCACACGAATCTTGCCCGGGCTTTCGCTCACGTCGAGCAGGTACATGCCACGCAGGATGCCATCCTCCACACCAGCTGGCATCGGCGGATGGGCGTAATTCTCATTCATGCAAGTGATGTAGTAGAAAACATCTTCCTGCTCGCCGATCATCCGGCGCAGGCCGTCCTGAATGATCACTGCGAGCTCGTAGGCATACGTGGGATCGTAGGAATGACAGTTGGGCACGGTGGATGCCGCGACAAGGCTGTGGCCGTCCTGGTGCTGCAAGCCTTCACCCGCCAGTGTCGTGCGCCCGGCAGTACCACCGATCAGGAAGCCGCGTGACTGCATGTCGCCGCCGGCCCAGATGAAGTCGCCGACGCGCTGGAATCCGAACATTGAATAGTAAATATAGAATGGCACCATCGGGACGTCGTGATTCGAGTACGACGTGCCTGCGGCAATCCACGAACACATTGCGCCGCCTTCGTTGATGCCCTCCTCGAGGATCTGGCCGCTCTTGTCCTCGCGGTAGTACATGAGTTCGCCCGAATCCTGTGGCTCGTAGAGCTGACCCTTCGAGGCGTAAATGCCGATCTGGCGGAACATGCCTTCCATGCCGAAGGTACGCGCCTCATCCGGAACAATCGGCACGATGTGCTTGCCAATTTGCTTGTCTCGCGTCAACGCGGTGAGCATGCGCACAAATGCCATAGTGGTTGATGCTTCGCGCTCGCCAGTGCCGTCAAGTTGCGTCTTGAATGTTTCCAGCGGCGGCACGGGCAGAGACCTGGACTTCGCGCGGCGGCGTGGCAGGAAACCGCCCAATGCCTCGCGGCGTTCCATCAGGTAGTTGTACTCCTCGCTGCCGGGTTCGGGCTTGTAATACGGCACCTTGTCACCGAGCTGATCGTTACTGATGGGAATATTAAAGCGATCGCGGAAAGCACGGATCTCTTCAAGATCCATCTTCTTCTGCTGGTGAGCCGTATTCTGCCCTTCACCCGCTGTACCCATCCCGTAACCCTTAATCGTCTTGGCGAGGATGATTGTCGGTCCGCCCTTGTGCTTCGTCGCCGCGTCATAGGCCGCGTGCACTTTAAGCGGGTCGTGTCCGCCTCGATTCAGATGCCATATTTCGTCGTCGGACATATTGGCAACCAGCTCGGCCGTTTCGGGGTATTTGCCGAAGAACGTGTCTCGGACATACTTGCCGTCCATCGACTTGATCTTCTGGTACTCACCGTCGACGGTCTCTTCCATGACCTGGCGCAGGCGGCCCGACTGATCCTTGGCCAGTAACGGATCCCAGCGCGATCCCCAGACCACCTTGATGACGTTCCAACCGGCACCGCCAAA
>Ga0316187_10001969_pt1 | contig 17955 bp, 13 predicted proteins | sample CroRivburrow1_MG_FD_204927 | JGI IMG/M metagenome (GOLD analysis project Ga0316187, IMG submission 204927) | Coastal sediment microbial communities from Maine, United States - Cross River worm burrow 1 | ecosystem: Environmental > Aquatic > Marine > Coastal > Sediment | place: USA: Maine...
ACAGGGGGTTATTTTGAGCTAATCTAGATTGCGCTAAATTGTCTCTTAGGCTTGTCTTTAGTACATTTTTTGATTTCCTGGCAAATCCTCGGTAGCTGTTCTCCTGAAATAACGTCCACGATACGCGAACTACCAATGGTGGTTTGTAAGCTCAAAGTGCCCGGATGTTCGTCTGTGACTTTGCCAATAATTGCAGTTTCCTTCCCTTCAGGATGCGATTTTATTATTTCCATTCCGGATCGGACAGGTCTATGGATATAACTTTTCCCGGCACGGCTAAACACATAGATTCCAGGTATTATTAAATAAATATATGGGATGATCTACTTAGATGCAATCAGATTGCCTGAGCAGTGTTCTATTTCTTGTTCAGAGGAAGTTCGACTCCATAAGAACCCCTGGAATCTTCCCATTTCAAAATGATAGCGAAGAGCAGTCCCAGCAGGCTCAGCCCCGCAAACAGGAGCATTGTGGGTGTATAGTTCAGGATTTCCGGATTCCCCGGGTTGGTTTTATCCAGTACTATGCCGGCCAGAATGGGTATTCCCCAGAGACCGAGATTCTGCACGGAATACATCATTCCGTAAGCAGTGCCGATTTCTTTTTCCTTCACCAGCCTCACCATGGAAGGCCACATAGCAGCTGGCACAAGGGAAAATGCAATGCCCAGAAGTATCAGGAAAAAGTGTGGCTGCAAGGTTGTCAGGGCAAAGACCAGGTGTACCAGCACCAGGGTAGAGGCCCCGATGATCATGGCAGTGGCACTCCGGCCCTTCCTGTCCACAAGAAAACCAAATAAAGGTGTAAATAGCATGGTTCCCAGGGGAAGTAAAGAAGTAACCTTGCCACTCTCGATAAGAGTGATACCAAATTTGTGATAGAAGAAATCTGGCGCAAAAGCTATAAATGGAAAAACGGCGGAATAAAAGGTCACACAAAGCAACATAATGTATATATAGGCACGGTTTCCAAGAATGCTCAGAATATCCCGCAGAACAAATTTCTCCTTCGGGCTCTTCTGGGCCGGGACTTCTTTCTCCCGGTCCAGCTTCAGATCAAACAACATATATACCAGGAATGCGAGAAGGCCGATACAGACCAATATGGCAGAAAACCAGATGGCCGTGGTCAGATGCGTGCCATCCTGTGCCAGGGTAGGGGATACCCTGAGTGCCAGAAAGGAACCCAGCCGGCCGAAACCTACCTTCAAACCAAAAGCAAGAGCCAGGTCCTTTCCCTTGAACCACTTCACCAGGGCTTTGCTTACCACCACTATACTGGTTTCAGCGCCCAAACCATAAAAGAACCTGCCGGCCAGCATCATTTTCAGTTCAGCACTGTACTGAGGGAAAATGGAAGACATCATCTGGTATCCGGGTCCGCCGGCCCTGTAAAAATCACTGGCGCCATAGGCGGTCAGGACCGCCCCAAATGCCATAAAAAATACAAACATAAAACCGGTGCGTCGTATGCCCAGCCTGTCCAGGATCATCCCTCCAAGTACCGCCATCAATAAGAAGGTGTTGGGGACGGCATAGAAGGAAACAAACAGTCCGTACTGGGTATTGGTAAAAGCAAATTCCTGGGTAAGGAGAGCCTTCAAAGAGGAAAAGGCATCATAGAAATAGTAGTTCACCGAAAGAGTGAGGCCGAGCAATAATAAGATTCCCCATCTGGCATAGGGAGACTCACTTAGCAATTTCCTGGCTTTTTCCATTACTTCTCTAAGGAGAACAGAAATTCAAGGCCCTTCTCCCTGTATTGACGGGCAGAGATATTTCCCCCATGCAATACAATGGCATTCTTCACAATGGCCAGTCCGAGACCCGTGCCACCTGTCTTGCGTGAACGGCCATCGTCGATGCGGTAGAAACGTTCAAAGATGCGGGAGAGGTGTTTTTCGTCAATCTCTGTTCCTGTGTTTGCAAAGGAAAGATAGTAGAATTTGTCATCTTCCAGGTAGGAGGTAAGGTGTATGGCAATGTTATCTCCGCCATATTTGATCACATTATCGAAGAGGTTGTAGAAAACCGAAAAAAGCAGGGACTGATTGCCCTTTACGACCAGCTTTTCAGGGATAGAGATTTCGACCTTGATGCCTTTTTCATCCAGCTTTTGCTGCATATTCTCTTTCACTTCCAGGGCTATGTTCCGGATGTTCACTGCTCCAAAGGCATAGTAATCTCCTGCTTCCTCAATTTTATTCAGTGTAGAGATATCTTCGATCAGATCGGATAGTCGTTTTGCCTGCGCAGTAGCTTTGTCAATAAAGTACTTCTGTTTTTTGGCATCCAGGTTGTTCTGCTGGAGTGTTTCGAGATAGCCCAGAACGGTGGCCACCGGAGTTTTCAATTCATGTGATATGTTGGAGGTCATCTCCTGCTTGATAAGCCTTCTCTTCTCCAGTCGGGTTGTATCGGTAATCACAATTTCGAAGCTACGATCCTGGAAGAAGACACATTTTACATTGAAATAGCGATTTTCCCTCTCCAGATCAATCTCCATTTTAGACGGATTGTCATCCTGGTGGTCGGCTGATTTCTCAAGCTGCTGATCAATAAACTGAACCATGGATTTCAGGGCTTTTACCTCAAAAATCTTTTCTGCAGATATGGTGCTCTTATGGGAGATGAGATTTAGATTTTGGATGAACTGGTTGTTTGTCAGCACCTTCTCTTTATTGGGAGAGAAGAAGGCGATTCCTTCATTCAGGGCGCTTAAGTGAGAGAAGAGTTTGTTCTTCTCCACCAGGATCTCTTCCTGGGCATTTCTCAGCTCTTCATAAATGGAAATGATCTGTTTGCCGATGTCGCCCAGCTCGTCGTCGGGAAAGCTTATAGATGCATGGTCAGTTTTCCCCATGCCCAGCCTGATGGCAAAGTCTTTCAGCTTCATAATGGTCAGTGAAAACCGCCGGGTCATAAGAAAGAGCAGGAGGGAGATAAAGACAAAGAGAGATACCAGGTAGATGATAAATAGCTTTTCCACATGCAGGAAATCCCTGATCCGAATGTCATAGAGGGCTGCGGTTCGGACAAAATAGTCGGAATAGAACCTTGCATAGTAGTAATAGCTGCTTCCCGTGGTAGCTGATTCCCTGATGTTCGCTCCAAACTCAGAGGCCACCGATGCCCTGACCTCTGGTCGCTGCAGGTGGTTCTCCATGCCTTCATAATCACTTACCTCACTGTCATACAACACTTGCCCCTGGGGATCGATCACCGTGATGCGGGTGTTCAAGCCTGGAATAATTCCTGCCAGCGAATCAATCATTCGAAAATTTCCCGATTCTGAAATTTCATTGCTCTGGATGTAGTTATGGGTAAGCACGGTAATGTGATCAAGCCTGCTTTCGAGCTGACTTTTTCTGAATCCCTTCTCCCTTTGATACTGGAAAGCCAGCACCAATATGGTGAATATGACAAATATTACAGAGAAGGATATAAATAGCCGTTGTTGAAATTTCAATTTTAGTAACATAGCTGATCAAAAATTATTTTTTGGCGGGTTTTTCAAAGGCATAGCCATAGCCCGGTTTGTTCCTAATGTATTTCCCATAGGAGCCTAATTTTTTCCTGAGCCTGGTGATGTGCACATCGGTGGTTCTTTCAGCCACAATGGTCTTGTCATCCCAAACCCTGTTGAGAATATCGTCTCTGGAGAAAATGACTCCCTCACTTCCCAGGAGCAAAGCCAGGATTTCAAATTCCTTCTTGGTGAGCTCCACTTCTTTTTTCCCGATGTAGAGCTTACGTTTTTTGAAACTGAGCTTCATCTCATCCACCACAATAGCTGCTTCGGCCCGCTTCTCTGAGCCAGAGGCCCTTTTTAGCACTGCCTTGACCCTGACGGTAACCTCTTTCACCGAGAAAGGCTTGGTGATGTAATCGTCGCCTCCAAGATTAAATCCGGTTAGCAGATCGTCCTCGGCAGTTTTGGCAGTAATAAATATGATGGGGATCTTCAAGCCGTGCTCCTTACGTAGTAACTGGGCAAGCTTAAAGCCCGACATTTCGCCCATCATAACATCCAGCAAAATCAGGTCAAAAGATTTCAGATCCAAAGAAAGAACCTCCTCAGCAGAATGGGCCACTTCGGTGAGAAAGCCCTCACCTTCCAGGTTAAATTGCAGTATTTCGCAAAGGTCTTCTTCGTCGTCAACAATCAATATCGTGTAGCCGGATAAGTCCATGATGTTCAGGTCATAATTTGTTTTTAAAAGATAACACTAATTCTCCGTTTTAGGATTCTGATGTCTGATATTGGATCCGGTCATGGAATAATATGACGACTCAGCAATGTTGGTGGCATTGTCTCCAATCCGCTCCAGGGAGGAGATGATGCTTCGTACATCCACCAGGTTGTTCAGGACACGCTGACTTTCCTTGGGGAGTCCGGCCGATTTAATGTTCTTCTTCTGCAATTTCCGGTTTAATTCATCAAATTCCATGTCTTTGTTGATGGTCCATTTGGCAAATTCTGTATCATTATTAATGAAGGACAGCAGGGCTTTGTTCACCATTTTTGACGTGATCTTAAGCATGTTTTGAAGCGTGGAAGCAGACTCTGTCAGCAGGGCACTGTCTTTTATTTCCGAATGAGTACTGGCAATGTTTAGCACCAGATCGCCTACTCTTTCAAGATTGATGGTCATGTGATAAATGGCGAACAAGCGTCTCAGATCGGTGGCTATGGGGTGATAAAGAACCATGACTTTGATGATTTGCTCATCAATTTGAACATCATATTTATCTATAAGTTCCTCATTGCTTGTCAATTTCTCCAGGATTTTACCGCTGCCGGATTTTTTTTCTCTGTTCAGCACCTCATCCAGTAGCTGAAGCTGTTCCAGGACCAGGTTGGAGAGTTTTTCAAACTCCTTTTCAATTTTCTGGATGGCCAGGTCTTTGTTTGTGGTCATAGCTCTTAAATAAGGGGTTAACTAAATTTTCCTGTAAGATATTCTTCAGTACGTTTATCTACCGGTTTTACGAACATGTCTTTGGTTTTCCCATACTCTATCAATTCACCAAGATACATGAACATGGAGAAATCTGAAATACGGGCTGCCTGTGACATGTTGTGGGTAACCAGAAGAATGGTATAGTCTTCTTTCAATTGTACCAGCAATTCTTCCACCTTTTTGGTAGCCACCGGATCGAGGGCAGAAGTGGGCTCATCCAGCAGGATCACGTCCGGGCGGAAGGCAAGAGCACGTGCAATGCAAAGCCTTTGCTGTTGTCCGCCCGAAAGAAAAGTGCCCCTTTTGGTAAGTGAATCCTTCACCTCATCCCAGAGGGCCACATCGCGCAAGGATTTTTCCACAATATCGTTCCTGTCACTCTTGCTAAGCCTGATTCCGTTGAGCTTGTATCCGGCAATTACATTATCATGGATGCTCATGGTTGGAAAGGGATTGGGGCGCTGAAACACCATGCCGATTTTTCGCCTCAACATGATGGTCGATAAATCGGAAGTATCCTCCCCGTTCAGAAAGATGTCTCCCTCGATCTTAATATTGGGATAGAGGTCGTGCATTCGGTTGATGGCCCGTAGCAGGGTACTTTTGCCACAACCAGATGGCCCCATGATGGCAGTAACCTTGTTCCTCTTGATGCCGGCGCTCACCTCTGAGACGGCCGGTTTATCTTTGTTGTAGGAGACCGATAAATCTTTTATCTCCAGAACAGGATCGCTAATATGTTTAATCAATTCACTCATTATCTAAGTCCTTTTGGCAATAAGCTGCTTGGAAAGCAGGTTCAGTAAGAGCACGATCATCATCAGAAAAAGAGATGACGACCATATAAGGTCGACCATGTTTGGATCGTTGTAAAATTCCCAGATCAGGAGCGGAACTGCACTGGTAGGTTTGGCTATGTTTAAGTTGACTTCCATGCTTCCAAGTGCCGTCAGCATCAGTGGAGCTGTTTCACCAATCACCCTCGAAATGGCCAGCAGGATTCCAGTTGCTAGACCACTGAATCCGGAGGGAATCAGCACCCTGAGAATGATTTTATGATAGGGAACGCCAAGGGCATAACCAGCCTCCCGGATGGTTTCGGGGATCATCTTAAGGGTCTCTTCGGTCGACCGAATAATCAATGGTAGCATCATAATGGCTAAAGCTGTACTTCCGGCCAGTGCCGAGAAACCATGGGTAATGGTTTTCACCACCCAGAAATAGGCAATCAGTCCCAATACAATAGAAGGTACTCCCTGAAGGATATCCACAAGGTCGCGTACGAGGCCTGCATACCTTTTGGTCTTTTGGTCATACAGGAATATTCCGATCAATAAACCAAGGGGTATGGCCATCACTGAGGCTATTAATACCATGAACAGGGTTCCGGTAATACCGTTCAGTATGCCACCGGGAATGATCTCTCCAGCTCCGACCGCCACCATGGCTTCATAGGTGTCGGGGGCTTTTTTTGAGAAAAAATCAAAATTGATCTGTCTGTAGCCATTGGAAACCAGCTTATAGATAATCAATACAATGGGAGAGATGGTGACCATTGACAAAAAGAACACTCCACCCTTAAACAAGCGATCCTTTGCCAGGCGCCTGCTCAGGCCTGGAAAATCCTGCCGCTGATTTCTGATCCTCAGGGCCATCACACGCTGTATTTTTTAATGATCAGTTTACCAATCCCATTGATTATCCCGGTAATCACAAAGAGCAGAAGGCCAATGGCTACCAGCGCACTGAGTTTGAGTCCGTCTGCTTCCCCGAACTGGTTGGCAATCACGCTGGCCATGGTATTTCCACTTTGGAAGATCCCCTTGGGTACGATGTTTGAATTCCCGATGAGCATGGTTACTGCCATCGTTTCACCCAGGGCACGGCCAAAGGCCAGAATGTAAGAGGTGAAAATTCCCGAACGTGCATTGGGGATGATCACAGAAAAGATGACCTCACGCCGGGTGGCTCCCAGGGAATAGGCTGCTTCTTTCAGATCGTTGGAGACCATCTTGATGATTTCCGTGGTGATTGAGGTAGCATAGGGTATGATCATAATGGCCAGAACCACTCCGGCTGTGAAAATGCTGAATCCCTGGGCACTCCATCCAAAGGCTACGATCATGGGCCTCAATACGTAAAAACCCCAGAGTCCGTAGACTATGGAAGGAATTCCTGCGAGCATGTCCACCATGGTACCGGTAATGCTGGCCATTCGTGTGCCCCGGTAATACTCTCCAATAAAAAGGGAGGTGGAAAAAGCCAATGGGAAACACAGGATGATGGCAATGACGGAAGTTAGTACGGTTCCCACAATAAAGGGCAGGGCACCATAGTCTTCGCGACCCTCGGTGGGATTCCACTCCGAGGAGACGATAAAGCGTAAACCAAACTCTTTAAAAACAGGAATGGCACCACTCGTTAGGGAGTACATCATTCCCGCTGTAATAAGAACAACTACTACAGAAGCTAAAACCAGTACTGTTTTTGTCGGGTTCACGCAGCTGCTATTGTACTATGGGCTGTCCGTCGAATACCACCGATCCCAGAATCTTCCTGGCCTGGGCAACGGTTTTTTCCGGAAGTGGGGCATAGTTTACCTGCTGAGCCAGAGCCTGCGCATCTTTTTCAATGATCCAGGAGAGGAACTTAAGAGTCTCTTCTGCCTGTACTTTGGATCTTCCATCGTAGGCCTGTTCTTTGTAAAGAATCAACCAGGTAAAACCACTGATCGGGTAAGCATCCGGATCACTGGAGCAGGTGAGCATCACCTTTGTATCTACGGGGATTTCTCCCTGGGCGGCTGCACTGATCGATTCCAGGCTTGGAGTCACATATTTCCCTGCACTGTTTTCGACCTGTGCTACCGGAATTTTCTGGGCAAATGCAAATTCGGAACCAATGTATCCTATGGCTCCAGCCGTTTGCTTGATGGTGCCTGCAACGCCAGGATTTCCCTTGCCACCAAGGCCCACAGGCCACTTCAGGGATTTCCCCCTGCCTACTACTCTTTCCCATTCGGAACTTATTTTGCTCATGAAATCGCTGAAGATATAGGTGGTCCCGCTTCCATCGGAGCGATGTACCACGGTAACAGCCAAATCAGGAAGCTCAATCCCTGGATTGGTTTCCTTCAACTTCGAATCGTTCCAGTTGGTGATTCTTCCCAGGAAAATATCCTGGAGATTCTCATTGGATAAGTTCAAGTCCTCCACACCTGGCAGGCTGTATGCAATTACCACGGCACCTATGCAGGTAGGTATATGTACAATCTCTGCGGGCATTTCGGCTTCCTTGTCATCACTCAGGAATGCATCGGTAGCTCCAAAATCAACCACCTTGTCCGTAAGACTTCTGATTCCTCCCCCGGAGCCTACTCCACCATAGGTGAGAAGAGTGCCGGTATTGCTCGAATAATTTTTAATGGCCAGGTTGTAAAAGGGAAGAGGGAAGGTGGCTCCGGCAGCTGTAAGGCTGACGTTTTTCGATTTCTTATCTCCGCCTCCACTGCTATTTCCACAAGAGGAAAGAAGTACGGCAAGAGCTAGGATTCCAATTAGATTTTTCATATTGATTTGTGTTTATTCTCTTAGAATTTTATTTCAAGACTCAGGTAGATTGAATTTGCCACACCGCTTTTATCGGCTGGTATCCAGGCCTGGTAATTGGGCGTTACAATCAGGCCTCTTATTGGTCTGAATTCCACTCCTGCGATGACCAGCTGACCATCACTGGCATAGTTCCATGGATCGGTATCAGTGCTGAGGGTGGGGGAGCTAAGTAAATCATATCGTCCAAACAACCTGATCTTCTTGAAGAGGTAGGATCCATATAAGGATACACCTGAACGATCGTGTCCGTTGATCCGTTTGTAATTGAGTTGGTGGTTGTATTCAGCACCCACGGCAACTTTCCCTTTGCTGTAACCTGCATAAAAAGCCAGGGTTTGCTGGGCAGAATCTTTTCCCATATAATCATAGGAGGCACGAAGATCCAATCCTTCCAAAGGCTTGATCGTTGTACCTACACTGTATTTCAGGGCAGTGTCTGACTCCAGTTTCTTGTAACCCTCACCATTGGCAATAGTCAGATCCACACTAAGAATCTTATGGATGTCGTAGGCCACATAGGCTCCCAGATCGGCGCTGGGACCAAACTTGTATTCATCCATATAAGATTTGTACAGGTACCGTCCGCCCCAAAGATCTTCCTGCAACTTGAACTGATGCAGACCGATCATTCCAATCTTGGCCGTAAAACGGTTCTTTTTGTATTGCACAAAAGCATGTTTCAGATAGGCGGTCATCTCCAGATCTCCAAAATTTGGATCCCCCACATCGAGGGTCAGTCTTCCGGAAATGTATTCACTCAACTGGTACTGGTATCCGAAGTAGGCCCTTTGAATTTCAAAGACTTTGTTGGCTTCCCCATTGGTCCAGGTGCTGTGGTAGTTGGTATAGACTTTCATAAAAGCCTTTCCGCTGCGTTTAAATTCAGCATCAGCCTCCTGTGCAAGGGCATTCCCTGCAAATAGTGTGAATGCGAGGGCGATTAAGTAGATTCTGAGTCTCATTGTTATGGTTTTGTTTTCGAGACAAAGGAATCCTTTAATCATTACATGATCATTAAGCCAGTGTTAAGCTTTTGTTACAAACAGGGAGGTGTACCCTGGACCGATCCCTTTTAGGGATGTGAGGATAAGATTAAGGAAATAATTATTACATTTGCAGCTCGAAAATCGCCCCTGGGCGTGATCGAACGGGGTATAGCGCAGTCCGGTTAGCGCACCTGCTTTGGGAGCAGGGGGTCGGGAGTTCGAATCTCTCTACCCCGACAAAAGAAAAAAGGCCATCATGCCACCAGGCATGGTGGTTTTTTCGTTTATCGGATCGTCAGAAGCTTGCTTCTGTAAGAGCTGGTGAACGGAAAAGCAATACATAGTATTATGGCCTTTGTTTTTTGTCAACTCCCCCGCAAAGAACACGAGGCACGAGGTGCCGAGTAATCCTACTACCCCGACAGAAGAAAACAAGCCTGGCATTTATGCCGGGCTTGATTATTCTATTCCCAGGCTGATCCGTGAATTTCTTTCCGTAAGGAATGATCATTGTCTGGAATTATCACCGCTACCCAGGGCATATCAGAATTGGTGATACGACAGCGCCATTCAAGAGATCCGGCCTTTCCGTTTTTTAATGTCAGGGTTTTTTCAGGATGGGATAGGCTAAGGTTTGAGCTTCTGATTCTGAACTGATGACTACCCTCACCTATGGCATCAGCCCTGATTACTATTTCACCTTTGTCGTTTGTGTTCACAGATACTTTAATATCCCGAACTTTTCCCGAACTCAGATCCAGCTTGTAGGAAGATGCAGGAAGGAAGGTGCGGTAATACTCTTCATTTTTGGATTTAATTCTGTAATCCCCCTCAGGAATGCTTAACTTAATCGACCCAGCTGAACCACTTTCATTTGCTAGAATCTTCTGCCCGGTGCTTAAATTTTCCATTTCCACAGGGTCATCAGCACTTATCTCTAGCTGGGCCGGACCTGCCATATCGTGCATTAGCCACAGCCACCGGATGACTGGTCTCACCCAGATCTCTTTGTAGGTCCATGAATTCTGGACCGGCCAGTAGGGGACATCGGAATCACCCTTTGTTTGAATGCCGACGGGCAGTCCCCCAACCATGTCTCCAGACATAACAGAGTATTGTGGAGCAAAGTCATATCCTTCACCCCACATGGTACTTTGAGAAAATGGATTGCGACCGATCACCCATTCCAATTGGTGTTGTGCAAGACTTGCTGACTCAATATCCCCACGCAGTTTGCCTGCATTAATAAGTGCCTGGGCCTGGGGAAGGATGACACCGAAATGCCCTCTGTAATCCATCCAGACCGGGAAGAGACGCAGGTAATGTCCTTTGCCCAGGGGAATTCCATTGAGGACCTGCTCCTGAAAAGATTGTCTGCGACTTTCAGGTGCCAGCAGGTATTCCTTGTCATTATAAATAGATGCAGGCATAACCCCATAAGGTTCAGTATATAAGGCGATCTTTTTCTGATACTCGGAATGTAATACAACGCTTGAATACCACCCCATCCAGTCCGGATGATCAGGGAATAAGGTACATAAGAGTGTAAGGGCTAAGATGGGACCCTGTTCATTTCCGCGGTGAACGTAATGCAGAATATGATCTTTTTTAGTACTTGTATAAAAGAATCCGGTGAAGGGGATATCCCAGTCCGGCTTAGTACGCTGCTGTGAATTAACTATAATCTGCGCCCATTCAACGGCCTTATTAATATATGCCTTGTTTTGTGTCGCTTTCCAGAGCTCTACTGAAGCCAGAATGCCATAGGAAACTATATCATGTTCTACAAATCCCGAGTCAAAAGTTCCCCTGAAAACCGGTTTATCTTCGGGAGTTTTCAACTCAGAAAGTCCTTCAAGGCCATATTTCCAGTCTTCCTCAGCCATTTCCAGAGCAAAATTTGCTAATCTGGGATCATCCTCTTCCAATATCCTGTATGCAAGGGCCTCTGATGCCGATGCCATAAAGTGATCCGTAGGAGAATTCACTGCCCTTGCAAGCAGATCATCATGATCCCCGATAATGCCATTGGTTTTCCGACTGCTGGCTGCCCCACCGAAGCGGTATCCATCCCGGAAACTGGTTTTCAGGATCCAATCCAGTCCCCATATTGCTTCTTCAAGCAATCGCTCATAAAGCTCCTGATCCCTGTTCTTATTCTTCAAGCCCTCTGCCAGGTTTAGCATGGCATAGACCGCTTCGCTGGTGTGAATAAAAGATTGGGTGAGATCACCGGCATCATGCCAGCCACCATTAACCACTATCTGACTATCGCCATGGCGGCATATCCAATCACGATGACAGACACCATGAACACCCGGCACAGCATATCCGCATCGTTCCACATAGAAAAAATTCAGTGCCTTGAGTATGGACTCCCTCCATGCATCAGGACCAATGCTGAAAGAATTCGTCCTAAGCTCTCCTGCCTCCAGAATATATTTTCCAGGCTGCCAGACCTCAGAAAAATCCATCATCTGATAATTTCCCAGATGAGAATTCACGGTTTCAATGGATTTGGTTAAAACTGATTGTCCCGTTTCCTGGTTGATCACATTGAATTCACTGGCCTCCAATGCATTGGCAATTGCAGTTTTAACAGCACCGGACTGGTAACCGCTATGACTGAAAGAGATTCTGCCAGGCCAGACATCCCAACCTTCGATATGGTCTGGAACTACCTTCTGCAACTCCAGTTGGTCAATGAAAAAAGTAACCGTATCTGTTGCTTCCGGTGCATTACCGGCCAGGTAATAGGATATCTCCAGGCTGGTGATCTTATCCCGGGCTACATTGCTGATCTCCCAGACAACATGGTTCCATTCATGGTTTCTCAGCATAAGGCTTGTTTCACCTTCCTGTCCGAAAAGTGCAGGCAGTTTCTCTTCCCCGTCGTTATAAATACGGAGCTCAATCCAGTTCACATAGGATCCGGGATTGTCGGGATACATCCAGAGGGATATGCGGTTTGATCCGGTCCAGTCTTCATGGTCAAATTGTCGTCTTACGCCTGCTGTACCCCAACCCCTCCCATTTTTAGGGCCAGGAATATCTAATTTGGTGGGCAAGCGCATCCTCAGAGACTGGCCATCATCTCTGGCTCTTTCATTCGAAAGGGACATCTCGCTTATTTGCTGCCCGGCCTTATCGGGCCTGTTATCCCTCCGGGCGTCTATTATCTGCTGAGCTCCTGTAGTGAAGGGGATCCAGTTGTCCAGAGTTTCCATATTGTCCAGCAAGCTGCTTTCCAGTACTTCTTTGCTTAACCACCGGTATGGAGCGGAATGCTCATATTTTGCTATCATGGGTTGACAAATTCCTTCCATGCTCAATAAGCCTGCAGTAAGAACCAGAACAATTATGCGTAGTCTCATTTTTTTGATTCTAGTTGTCAGGAAGCAGGTCCATTTTTGTACTTTTTGTATGAGACTTGTTCCGGCTCAACGCTCCAACCGGAAATAATTCCACCATAGAAGTAAAAGGTAACATCAAATACCACCTTGCTGTTTTGCTCAGTTACTTGGTAGCATTTTGTAGCGCCATATTCATCAATCAGTTCATATTCGCTAAGCTGTAAATCGACCTGATTATTATCCTTAATAAACTGATCGCTTAAGGCTTGTGCAGCGGGTTGAAGGTCAGGATTTCTCCTTGGTGCATTCTCCAGGCGCATAATATATCCTTCAGCACTATTTCCCCGCAAAGCATTTTTAAACATAAGTTCGATAGCAGCCTGATCGCTTTGTTTCAGTTCTGGCAATTTGGAAGCATTCGCCATGCTGAGGTGGGCCAGAATATGCATATTGACCCCTTTCATAATGCCTGTATTCTCAAAGGGATTGGCATTTACGACCTTTCGGGATGAAGCTCCCGAATTTACTTTTGCAGCAGCCCGTGATGCTCTGGCATTGTCAGCATAGGCCTTAAATTTCTCACGAATTTCCGGTGAGCGCAAACTGTTGATAGTAAAGATTGAAATCCCCTCGGCCCCGTTGTTTAATGCGCTGTCCATACATTCGAACATGAGCGGGCTATTGGAACCGGTCATGCCGCAATAGAGGGTGGTCATGGGATTTTTATCCCGTACGTCCTCAATCATGCAATCGGAAATAAAGCTCACATCTCCTGTATAGAAGTTGTGGTATACCATCGGGAATACGATATCCAGGTTCCACTTTCCCCAATCCTGTCGAACCATTTTTCTCGACATGGCAGGAGTAGGGAAGGGTGATGCTGCCATTACCTTACCGTAGGAATGAACTACTTCAGCAATCTCATTGGCAACCTCTGTAATCTGATCACAGCGGAACTGCAGCCATTTATCGTCGGTCGAAGGGTCCTCCAATTCTCGTGGGTCGTATCCATTTTTTTCCATGAATAATTCAATCATTGCCGGATGATAGCCATAATCAAATTCGGGGTACTCTTTATCCTGTACGATACCATATCTCGGCCAGAGAGTGGTTGGAAGGATTACGTCCACAAAGCGATGATAATCGATGGCAATTCCATTTAGTCCTTCCACTTCACAATAGGCAACGATTTTCTTTTTAATATGCTCGCGAACTTCCGGCAAAGCCGGACACATGAATTTGTAATAATCCACGTATGCTTTTGTATCGGCCAGACTCTCTCCCTTCCTGTTTACGCTAAACCAGTCGGGCGATTCCTTAACTATGGCATCCCGGTCGTGTTCCAGATTCATTGTCCAAAGCCAGGCGTACACTTCTATCCCATGCTTATGGGCAATGGGGATGGCATCGCGGTAATCATCAGGTGAAGGCGCATTAAGCATAACACCATCCAGGCCTGTTTCGCTCATCACAGTGCAAACCGAATCGAAATTCATCCCGGGCCGGTAATCCATCCAGGTCCAGAACATGGGGTATTCGGGAACTCTTTCAGTGTTTTTAGTGCAACTGGCAATAATCCCTGTTATCGCAATTAACAGAATAAGAAATTTTACATTTTTCATGGTTCTCAAATCTTTAATTTGATGTGAATCCGGCCCAATAGATAGGTTATGCCGATAATTATAAGGGCAAAGCAGAGACATTTGATAATCCCCAAATAGCCATGTGTGAGCCAATCTGGTAATACATACCCGGTAATGTCTGCAAATGCATACCATACATAGGGTATCAGATAGCAGGTAAGTGTAGCTGTCCCGGCCGGTTTGATCACATTAAACCATGAGGCCTTCCCTTGCTCTGCCAGCCAGTTGAGGATTGCGTATGTGCCTATGGAGATTGCTGTTACAAAGAAAACCCAGGTAGGTGTTGCACCCAATTTTGCAAGTATCCAGAACTGACGGGAAATAATCCCGGCAAGGAAAAAAACTGCTACGGCGAGAAGAGTAAAGACAGCTCTTTTTTGTGCCGGTGCCTTCCTGTATTTTGTACTTATCAATGAAACAATTACACCTCCCATTGTAAAAGCCGGGAGGGCTCCGTTACCTATGTGCAAGACCCGCAACATTTCGTTATAGAAATTCCCGCGGGGCAGTGCTAAAATGGGCGCTTCTCCCCAGGCCTCGTTCATGCGGCTTCCCAGGATGCAAATGATCAAAAATACTCCCCAGATGGGTAGCAGGTATTTCAATCGGTCACGGGTAAACACATAAATAAAAGCACAGATAAGATATGTCCATCCAATGGATCCGAGAATACCCCAGCGGGCCCCAAAGACTCCTCCGTCCGGATTCCTGAAAGTAACCGCCAAATAAAAAAGGATGATTAATCCGGCAACCTTCAGAATCGTATACAGTTTTTTCCGGCCTGGATTATCGCTTCGCAGGTAATGATTCCAGATAAAGATAAAAGCTGTAACCATTAATAACCAGTACACACCTATTCTGTAACTTACATCAGGAGATAAGCGCGCTTCCGAGTTTGTAATAAAAGCGCCCATTACCAGCAGTGCCAGTGTACGAGACAGTATGTGACCGATAGTGGATTCTCCTGACTTTCCTTTACTATATCTCCGTTCAATGGCAAAAGGAATTGACAAGCCTACTGCAAAAAGGAAGCAAGGGAATACAACATCGGCAAGACCGAGGAAATCCTCACCGCGGCTGGCATGCTCCAACCAGTGAGGCACATCGTGAATTTTCCAGAAATCGTTTACAAATATCATAACGAACATGGTAAGCGCCCGAAAAAGATCTATGCCGACATTCCGTTGAGAAAAATCAGTATTCGAATAATTCATGTAGGATTACATTTCTTTAAGCACCGATGGATCCTTCCTGCTTGCCATTATCATCAAAGTCAGGAACCTGCATTGACGAAATCTAAGAAATACTTATCTCATATCAAAGATTCCCTGATCTATTCCCAGACGCAACGATTGTTTCAGAATTGTGTGCCGAATAATCCGGGTTCGTGGCCCATGGTAATTTCGAGTATTCCCCCCTTTATAATTTCCTGGTGATCCAGGAAGAAATCTGTTCGGATCGTTCCGTTCAACCGGATCTCTTTGACGTAGCGATTCTTCCTGCTGTTGTTTTTGGTGAGCACAGTAAAAATGCGGTCGGGGGCTACTTCCATTTCCACCTTTCTGAATAAGGGACGACCGATGGTCCATACCGGTTTGCCGGGAGCCACCTGGTAGAGTCCGGTAGCACTAAGGATGTACCAGGCTGACATTTGTCCACAATCCTCATTGCCAATGATCCCATCCGGCTCGCAGGTGTAGAAGGAATGAAGGATGGAGTCGATCATCTCCTGGGTCTTCCAGGGAACTCCTGCATATGTGTACAGGTAAGCTGTGTGGTGACTGGGCTCGTTACCATGTGCATATTGACCGATAAGCCCGGTAATGTCCCCGCTGGCATTCTCCCCCTCGATCAGGGAAGAAGTATGAAATAAGGAATCCAAATTGGCAACAAATTTTTCATGACCTCCCATCAATGAAATAAGCCCATCCACATCGTGGGGGACAAACCAGCTCCACTGCCAGGCATTTCCCTCCACATAAGGGGATGACTCATGATCTGAATACCTGGGATTGAACGGGCTAAGCCAGGTGCTGTCGCTGTTCCGGCCTCTCATAAAACCACTGGACGCATCGAAGTAAAGCTCATAATTCGTGGACCTTTCATGAAACCGGCTCTCCAGGGAGTCATTTCCACACAACTGTGCCAGCTGTGAGATGCACCAGTCGTAATAGGCCATCTCCAGGCCGTAGGTAACAGATCCGCTGACCCGATCAGCCGGAATATGCAGGTCCATATTTACAAATTTGTTATGGAGAGGCATAAGCCTCTCTATCCTGGGATTTCCTTCCTGGATATCAAATTCCGGCTGCCATGAGGCGCTTAGAAGGGCTGCCTCCAGGGCAAGATCCTTGTCAATGCCAGGGATCTCCTTACTTAATGCGTCCGTTAGCACTGCTACTGCCGGGTAGGCTACCATGGTTCCGGTATAGCTGGCGGCAAGGGGCCATTTGGGGAGGAATCCTCCTTGCTGGTATTTCGACAAGAGGTTGTTGGCCCACTCGGCTGATCTGTTTTCATCAATCAAAGTCATCAGGGGATGCAGGGCCCTGAAGGTGTCCCACATGGAATATGCAGTATAATTCACCGTACCGGTATCGGCCCGGTGAATCCTTCCATCCATTCCACGGTATCTTCCGTCTGCATCCTGATACAGTGAGGGGGCAAACATTGTGTGATAGAGAGCCGTATAGAAGGTGGTGTACTGTTCTTTTGAATCTGTTTCAATCCTGATTTTATCAAGTGCTTTCCGCCAGGCGTTTTCTGCATTGATCCGGACCCGGTCGAAGTCCCAATGAGTTATTTCTGCCTGCATGTTTTTCCGGGGACCTTCCTCGTCCACGGGCGAAATAGCCGTTTTCACCAACAATGATTCCCCATCATCCAGATCCATAAAGCTTAGGATCGCCCAGACATCCTGCCCGGAAATGGAGTCTGGATCATCAATGGGCGTTCCTTCAGATACCATCTGGTCGATGGAGAAGGGGCTGGAAAACTCGATCCGGAAATATACCTTGTGATCGTGCGACCACCCGGTGGAGTGCTTAACTCCCTGAAGGGTATGCTTATCGACCACCTCCAGGTGGTTATAAACATTCTCATGCCCCCAGGTACGCTGTAAAATGTGTCCCACATCAACAAGAAGCCGTTTTTCTGTTCCTGCACCGAAACTGTAGCGGTGCATGCCCACGCGTGCACTTGCAGTTAATTCCGCAACAAGCATATAATTATCAAACTCCACGGAATAAAAACCGGCACTGGCATGTTCCTTTCCATGATTGAATGTTGCCACTGGTAATTTTTCTCTCTCCAGGCTCCCGGGCAATGGGCCGGTAAATGGAAGCAGCAAAAGATCCCCCATATCGCCAATCCCGGTTCCGCTCAGGTGTGTGTGGGAAA
>Ga0316187_10001971_pt1 | contig 17946 bp, 18 predicted proteins | sample CroRivburrow1_MG_FD_204927 | JGI IMG/M metagenome (GOLD analysis project Ga0316187, IMG submission 204927) | Coastal sediment microbial communities from Maine, United States - Cross River worm burrow 1 | ecosystem: Environmental > Aquatic > Marine > Coastal > Sediment | place: USA: Maine...
CAATGCCCGGCTCGGCGCAGTTGGAATGGTAGAAGAAGACCAGGTCGCTTTGCTTCATTTCATCGCGCATCATGTTGCGTGCCTGGTAGTTGCGGACGCCGTCCCAGTGGTCGGTTTTGTTCGGCAATTTCTTCAGGTGCTCGATGCCGAATACGTCGGGTTCGGACTTCATTAACCAGTAGTTCATTCACTTTTTCCTTTCTGAAACAGGTGCCAGCCGCTATCGGTTGCCACCGCTGTCAGTGGTACATCCCAGGGTTGGGACGGCAACCGGGGCAGTTGCTGGAAGTCGTAGGCGAGGCCGATCAGGTGTGGTCTGCGCCAGTATTTTCTGTGCAGCAGGTAGGCAAAGCTGCGGTCGTAGAAGCCGCCGCCCATGCCCAGGCGGTGGCCATGGTGATCAAAGCCCACCAGCGGCGCCAGTACCAGGTCCAGGGCTTGCGGTTTAATACGTTGCCGGTGAACAATCTCGGGTTCGGCAATACCAAAGCGGTTTTTGACCAGTTGCGTGCCGGGTTGGTAGCGTGCGAACCATAGCCGGTTCGCGCTGTACGGTACCAGCACCGGCAGGTAAACCTGTTTGCCCATGCGCCAGGCGAGTTCAATCAGCGGCGCTGTTTCGACTTCGCCGTCAGCGGGCAGATAGGCGGCGATGCGTTTGCTGGTGCGAAACAGTGGTTGGCGTGCAAGCTCGCTGCACAGTAATACGGAGCGTTCCAGCCGCTCGGAGTCAGTCAGGGCGCGTCGCCTTGCGCGCAGCAGTTTGCGTTGGTCGGAGCGGGCAGGCATCAGGCCGGATTCAGGTTTTTGAATTAAAGACACCTTCCGCGGATACCGTCGCAATTGTTGCCCTTGAACCAGCGGTTCAAGTGGGAGCGAGTGTCAGACCTAAGGCTTTCCACACGTGGCGGACATGCTCACTGGCCTGACAAGCCAGCTCCCGGGGCCATATATTAGGCTCAAGGAGATCTGAACTGCTAACGAGCACCGCAGAAGGTGCGAGTGGTGAGTATACAGTGGTTATCCGTGACGGGGGTAGTGTGCGGGAAAAGCTTATAGTTCCAGCTGGTTACCCTGGTTCAGTGCCACGTCGATCTTGTCCTGCAGGGCACGGATACGCTGGCTGATATTGATTTGGTAATCATCTTTTACCGTTTTCTGCCCAAGCAGTTCGTGGGCCATGTTCAACGCCGCCATGACGGCGATGCGGTCGGCGCCGACAATTTTGCCGCTATCGCGGATTTCCTTCATTTTGTCGGTCAGGAACTCGGCGGAGGCAAACAGCGCTTCACGCTCTTCATCGGGACAGGCGATAAGGTATTCCTTTTCCAATATATGTACACGTATGGGCTTGGCGTTTGTTTTCATACGCCCTGCTCCATGGCCTTGAGGCGGTTGATCATGGCTTCTACACGGCTGCGTGCCATTTCATTTTTTTCGATCAGATTGGCGCGTTCGCTAACCATGGAATCCTGCTGGTTGCGCAGTGAGCGATTCTCTTCCTTGAGGCGTTCTATGCTGCTTACCAGTTCTTCCAGGCGAACTTCCAGTTTGAGCAGTTCCTGCTCGGTAACAGATTGCGGTGTGCTATTAGTCATGCGCACACTATAGAGAAGGGCTAAAAATGCGTCAATGTCAGCGCTGTGTAATAATCGGGCAATGTCGCAAAATCAACACCTTGAGTATTATGATGTGGCCGCTACCCTGCAGCGTGCGTCAATTCCTGTGGATGCGGCGGATTGCCATGGATTGCTGTCCGGCCTGATCTGTGCTGCCGGGTTTGCCGATCCGAAGATCTGGGTGGCGGAAATATTCGAAGACTATAACCCCAAAGATACGCTGCAGGCGGACACCTTCAGGCAGTTGCAGCAGCTCTACGAACTGACTGTGACTGAACTGAACAGCCACGAGCTCGATTTTGAGCTGCTGTTGCCCGATGACCATGATTGCCTGCGCGAACGGACTGAATCGCTCGGTAGCTGGTGTTCCGGATTTCTGTCGGGGCTGGGTATGGGAGGTTTGCCCGCACAGGACAAGCTGCCCGACGATGTCAGGGAGTTGCTGCAAGATCTGTCAGAGATTTCCCGGGTGGATTTTGAAACCGACGAACCCGGTGAGGACGAGCTCGCCGCGTTTGAGGAGGTGGTTGAATACATCCGTGTGGGTGTACTCTACCTGCACGATGAACTGCAGCCCGCCAGCGCGCCACCACAGGTACAGTAAGCGGAAATCAGGATGATGGATCAAAAAGAATTTGCCCGCCGGCGTAAACAGCTGATGCGCATGATGGGGCCGGATGCTATTGCTATTCTGCCGACCAACCCGGAGCAGCCGCGTAACCGCGACGTGGATTTCCCGTTCCGGCCGGACAGTGATTTTTACTATCTCACCGGGTTTGCGGAACCCGAAGCCGTGATGGTGCTTGCGCCGGGCCGCGAACACGGCGAGTACCTGCTGTTTTGTCGTGATCGCGATCCGAAAATGGAGACCTGGCACGGCCGGCGCGCCGGACCCGAGGGCGCAGTGGAGAGGTTCGGCGCCGATGACGCGTTCCCAATCCAGGACATCAATGAGATTCTGCCCGGTCTGCTGGAAAGCCGTGAGCGGGTGTTTTACACCATGGGCTCGGCGCCCGAGTTCGACCGGCGGCTGATTGGCTGGGTCAATCGCATTCGCCGCCAGTCGCGCGCCGGCAAACACGCTCCGGACGAGTTTATTTCACTGGAACATTTTGTACACGATATGCGTTTATACAAAAGCCGTGCCGAGATCAAGGTCATGCGCCAGGCCGCGAATATCGCTGCCCGTGCACACAAGCGTGCCATGCGCATGTGCCAGCCGGGCATGATGGAATACGAACTGGAAGCGGAGTTCCTGCACGAGTTTCGCAAGGCGGGGGGTGAGCCCGCCTATCCTTCCATCGTCGGTGGCGGCGAGAACGCCTGCATCCTGCATTACACAGAAAACAATGCACAGTTGAACGATGGCGATATCCTGCTTATCGATGCCGGAGCGGAACATGAATACTATGCTTCCGATGTTACCCGCAGTTTCCCGGTGAACGGTCGCTTCAGCAAGGCACAGCAGGCCATTTACCAGCTGGTGCTGGATGCACAGCTGGCGGCCATAGAGGAAGTCTACCCGGGCAACACCTGGAACGCGCCGCACGACGCGGCTGTCAAGGTCATCACCCGTGGCCTGGTGAAGCTGGGGCTGCTCAAGGGCCGCATTCACACGCTGATCAAGGAACAGGCCTACCACCGGTTTTATATGCACCGCACCGGCCACTGGCTGGGTATGGACGTACACGATGTCGGCGACTACAAGGTCGGCGAGGAATGGCGGGTGCTGGAGCCGGGCATGGTGCTGACCGTCGAGCCGGGGCTGTATGTCCCGGCCGGCAGCAAGGGTGTGGCACGCAAGTGGTGGAACATTGGGGTGCGTATCGAGGACGATGTGCTGGTGACACGCGACGGTTATGATGTGCTAAGCAAGAATGTGCCCAAGGAAGCCGATGAAATCGAGGCCTTGATGGCCTGACAGCGATGAGCAGGGAAACGGACGTACTGATAATTGGTGGTGGCCTGGTAGGCGCCAGTCTGGCCTGCGCGCTGGGCCAGGCGGGTGTGCGTGTCACCATGGTGGAAGCCAGTCCGGTCTGTGTCGACCAGCAACCCGCTTATGACGAGCGCAGTATCGCGCTTGCGCAGGGTTCGCAACGTATTTTCTCCGGCCTGGGGCTCTGGCAGTCGCTGCAGGACCAGGTGTGTCCTATCCATACCATCCACGTATCCGACCGTGGTCATTTCGGTTTTACCCGCCTGCGTCGGGAAGAGGAGGGCGTGCCTGCTCTCGGTTATGTTGCAACGGCACGTGTGCTGGGCAAGGCCTTGTTTGCGCGCCTCGATGAGTTGGACACCGTCGAGGTACTGGCACCGGCGCAACTGGTCGATTTTCGTGTATCCCGTGAATCTGTAGAGGCTGATCTGGCGCTCGACGGTACATCGCTAACCTGTACAGCGAAACTGCTGGTGGCGGCGGACGGTGCACAGTCTTCGATCCGTGCCCAGCTGGGCATAGAGACCACGCAGCGTGACTATGCCCAGACCGCTGTCATTGCCAACGTTACGCCCGAGCTGCCGCACCGGAATATCGCCTATGAACGCTTCACGGATACCGGTCCGATGGCTTTGCTGCCCATGACTGAGCAACGCAGTGCGCTGGTATGGACCGTCCGCTCGGACCAGAGTGACGCTATCATGGAGCTGGACGATGCTCAGTTCCTGTCCCGCCTGCAGGCCCGTTTTGGCTATCGTCTCGGCCGTTTTCTAAAAGCCGGTCAGCGTCATGCCTACCCGTTGTATCTGTTACGCGCCAGGGAATCGATACGACCGCGCATGGCGCTGATCGGCAATGCCATACATACCCTGCATCCGGTGGCCGGGCAGGGTTTTAACCTCGGCTTGCGCGATGTCGCCACACTGGCTGAAGTGATCATGGATGCGCAGCGCAACGGCCGGGATATCGGTGGCAGCTCGGTACTGGAAAGGTATGCTGACTGGCGGCAGGCGGACCAGCGGCGTGTGGCAGTCTTTACCGACAGTATGGTGCGACTGTTCAGCCAGACGTTGCCGCCCGTTACCTGGTTACGCGATGCCGGTATGCTGGCGCTGGATTTCTGTCCACCGGCGAAACGCTGGTTCGGCCGCCTCACCATGGGCCGGGCCGGCCGCCTGCCGCGCCTGGCGCGCGGCCTGGATTTGTAGGAGCGGCCTCTTTATGCCCGACGGTTTTACGGGTACTGGCCGCGATGGCGCACCAGAACAATCGCGCCGAAGGGCGGCGCTCCTACGCACAGCAACCTGTAGGAGCGGTCTCTTTATGCCCGGCGGTTTTACGGGTACTGACCGCGATAGCGGACCGCAACAATCGCGCTGAAGGGCGGCGCTTGTGCCCGACGGGTTTACGGGTGCTCCTACTGTATTGCGGGGAGGTAAATGATGACGAACAATGAATTTGATGTAGTCATTGTCGGCGGTGGCCTGGTCGGGCTTTCGCTGGCAGCCGCCCTTGGTGGCTCCGATCTCAGCATTGCCGTACTGGAAGCCAGACAACCGCTTGTCGACTGGCCGGCGGACAGCGTCGACCTGCGTGTCTATGCGATTACCCGTGAGTCACAGAAGCTGTTCGAAACTGTTGGCGCCTGGCCGGCGATGCTGTCCAAAGCCGGCCCGTTTCGTGATATGCACGTATGGGACGCGGGTGGCAACGGCGATATTCATTTTTCCAGCGCCGATCTGGGCGAGCCTTACCTGGGGCATATCCTGGAATCGCGTGTTATAGAAAAGGCCTTGCTGGATGTGATTGCGGACCTGCCGGCTGTGCAGCGTTTCTGTCCGGCCACGGTGACAGCGTTCAGTGAACTGGAGGATGGACAACAGATCGAGCTGGAAGATGGCCGTACGCTAAGCGCGAGGCTGCTGGTGGGCGCCGATGGCAAACAATCAAAGGTGCGCGATTATGCGGGTATTCACGCGCGCGTATCGGATTACGGTCAACAGGCGCTGGTCGCGGTCGTCACGACCGAGCGTGCGCACGCGGAAACGGCCTGGCAGCGTTTTCTGCCCACCGGTCCGCTGGCCTTCCTGCCGCTGGCCGATGGCAGGTCATCCATCGTCTGGTCAGTGACCAGTGACAGGGCCGAACGCCTGCTCGAACTCGATGAAGCGGATTTCTGTACCGAGCTGAGCAAGGCTTTTGATCAGCGTCTGGGTAAAGTAACCGCCTGCGGTGAGCGGATTCTGTTTCCTCTGCAACGCCAGTACGCGGAGCACTATGTCGCACCTCGTATTGCCCTGGTTGGTGACGCCTCCCATGTCATTCATCCCCTCGCAGGCCAAGGCGTGAACCTTGGCCTCAAGGATGTCAGGGAGCTTGCGGACACCTTGCTGGAGGCGCGCAAGCAACAACGCGACATAGGTTCCCTGCCGGTGTTGCGCCGTTACGAGCGCGCCCGCAAGGGCGATAACATGATCATGATGCTGGCCATGGACGGTTTCAAAACCCTGTTTGGCAGTCCTGTTGCCCCGCTGCGCTGGGCGCGCAATTTCGGCCTGAACCTGGTCGACGCTGCGCAGCCGGTGAAAAACCAGATTATGCGGGCGGCGATGGGGCTGTAACAGCACGCTGATAGGCTGCTCTGTCTGTCAGGCGCTCTGTGTAAGCCTGTAGTGGGGGGTATTTCTGTACAGCATCCGGCTGCCACAACAGTGTCGAGCCCACCATGATGTCGGCTGTGCTGAACTGACTGCCCAGCAAGTAGTCTTTGCCTTCCAGCTCGGAATTCAGTATCTCCAGGATCGGGGTGTTGCGCTCCGCCGCCCAGTTCACGATAGCGGGAACGCGTTGCGCTTCCGGCAGGATAGTGCCGTGCAGGGATGTCAGCCACACCGGCAGTTCCAGCGTTCCGAGTGTGAAATACATCCATTGTTCATAGCTCATGCGTGCCTTGCTGCCCTGCTTGGGTGCAAGGCCCTTGTCAGGATAGCGGTCGGTCAGCCATTGGCAGATGGCGCCGGATTCCAGCATCACCTGGCCGTCGATTTTGGCTGCAGGTACGGCGCCGTGGGGGTTGATGCGCAGGTACTCCGGACTGTTTCCCTCCCCGCCGAACAGGTCGATGGGGTGGAGCTGGTAGGGGAGCTGCATTTCTTCCAGCAGCCAGCGGGGCCTTACTGCGCGGGTGGCGGGTGTGTAATAGAGAGTGATGTCCATGCCTTGTGCCTCCAGTAACTTTAAAATTAAAAGCCACTGGAGTGTAGGCCGGTTACTTTAAATGTGCAAGTAACTCGGATTGCGATACACTGTGTTCATGAGTGAATCGATACCGGAACGCCCGAAACCCGCCGGCTGCAAGCGTTCGGCCTGTGGTGTGGCCAGCACCCTCGACCTGCTGGGCGACAAGTGGACCCTGCTGGTCGTGCGCGACCTGCTGCTGGGTAAGCAGACCTACAGCGAATTCCAGAAATCCCCCGAGGGCATCCCTACCAATATCCTGGCCGAGCGGCTCAAGCGTCTGCAACTGGCGGGGATTATTGAAAAAACGCAGTACCAGGAACGCCCGGTGCGCTATGCCTATACGCTGACCGACAAGGGCCGGGACCTTGGGCCGGTGCTGCGCAGTATGGTGACGTGGGCCAACAGGCATATTCCCGGTACCTTTACCCTGCAGGAAGTGGACGAAATGATGGAACGGGGCAGGCAGTCAACGTGAAGATTACCGAAATCAACATCTACCCGATCAAATCCACGCGCCGCATCGCCCTGACGGAGAGCGAAGTGTTGCCGCGTGGTTTGCCCCGCGACCGGCGCTGGATGCTGATCGATGACGAGGGCAAGTTTATAACGGCGCGCCAGCACCCGACGCTGGCGGTGGTGGAGACGTGCTTTGCCGGTAACACCCTGCAAGTTAACGTTGGTAATCAACAGCCATTACAGCTGCCGCTGCAACCTTCAGCTAACAAGACAATTCCGGTAACGATATGGAAAGACCAGTGCCAAGCGGTGCTCGCCGGTGTGGAGGCGGATGCGTGGTTTTCAGAGTACCTGAGCATACCCTGTCGGCTGGTGCAGATGACGGATGATCTGGTGCGCGGCGTTGACCCGCATTTCGGGCAGCCCGGCGATGAAGTAAGTTTTGCCGATGGCTTTCCACTGTTACTGCTTTCTGAAGCATCGTTAAAGGATCTCAACAGCCGGCTGGATGAAGCGGTGTCGATGCGCCGCTTTCGGCCCAACCTGGTGGTCGATGGTGAGCAGCCCTACGCCGAAGACAACTGGCAGCGCCTGCGTGTTGGTGAGGTGGAGTTTGCGGGTGTGAAAAACTGTTCACGGTGTGTGTTTACCACCATTGATCCGGATACCGGCATCAAGCAACCCGACAAGGAACCATTACGCACCCTGAGCAGCTACCGGCGTCGTCCGGAGGGTGGCGTATATTTCGGCCAGAACCTGATTCCACGCAGTGGCGGGGTTATCCGTGTCGGTGACGTGGTGGAGATTCTCGGGTAAAAATTTAAACCACCCTGACATCTTCCTCCCCCCCCCCCTGTAGGAGCGGTCCCCTGACCGCGATAGCAGACCGCAACAATCGCGCCGAAGGCCGGCGCTCCTACAGGGGGTGTCTGCCAGCTCTGCAGGCCGGATTTACCCGTGCCGGGCACAAGAGGGTAGCGTAATCTGACAAATCCTCTGGTTCCGATTGTTTTACCATACAAGGTTTTCCAGCTTGGCGGCGTCCGGCCGGAAGGGTATAGTCTGCGCTCGATCTCGTACTGCTGCGGGAGAGGGCCGGCAGGGACAGGTGTCCGGGGCCGGCCGCCGAAGGCGCAACTCGCTCGGAATCGCTCAGGCAAAAGGACCGTAGCAGCAGGTCTGGACAATGTTCAGGCCGGATTGACTCTGGAGAGCGGCCGGGTACTGGTAACCCGGCCCACCGAAGGGGAAGGTGCGTTTTTTGCGCCTACACTCTCAGGTTACCGGACAGAGGAGCGACGGTTTTTTTGAGCCGTCGCCCTGTACTTGTTTCCGGGTGACGCAAAACGCAACGTTTTTCGTGGAACAGAGTCGCTATGGGAAACAGAACCCCGCTATTCGAAACGCACAAGGCGATGGGCGCCAAACTGGTGGATTTTGCCGGCTGGGACATGCCGATCCACTACGGTTCACAGATTGAAGAGCATCATACGGTGCGCCGTGATGCCGGTATGTTCGATGTGTCACACATGACCGTGGTTGATCTGATCGGTGCGCAGACGCGTCCTTTTTTACGCCACCTGCTGGCCAACAATGTCGACAAGTTACAGGACGAGGGCAAGGCGCTGTACAGCTGCATGCTCAATGAACAGGGCGGCGTGATTGACGACCTGATCGTGTACTTTCTGCATGAAAGCTGGTTTCGTCTGGTGGTGAACTCGGGCACCCGTGCCAAGGATATCGACTGGATCACCACACACGCCAAACCCTTTGGCGTAGATGTGGTCGAGCAGCCGGAGCTTGCCATGATCGCTGTGCAGGGACCCAATGCGCGCGACAAGGTGTTGTCGGTCCTGGACGCGCCTGCCCGCCAGCCTGCGGCCGACCTGAAACTTTTTTTCGGTACTGAGCACGATGACTGGTTTATTGCCCGCACCGGGTATACCGGAGAAGATGGATTCGAAATTATGTTACCGGGTAGTGAAGCAGTGGCATTCTGGAATGCGCTCAAGGACGCGGGTGTTGAACCTTGTGGCCTGGGCTGCCGGGACACGCTGCGTCTTGAGGCGGGTATGAACCTGTACGGTGCGGATATGGATGAATCGGTCAGTCCGCTGGTGTCCGGCCTGGGCTGGACGGTAGCCTGGGAGCCGGCTGACAGGGGGTTTATTGGCCAGGCAGCACTGACCAGCGAGCGCGAAGCCGGAGCGAAGCATAAGTTCGTTGGGCTGGTGCTCGAAGACAAGGGTGTGCTGCGCAACCACCAGAAGATCATTGCGGACGATGCTGCGGAAGGTGAAATCACCAGCGGCAGTTTTTCACCTACGCTGGGCCGTTCCATCGCGCTGGCGAGGGTGCCTGCAGGTACGGGTACAAGTTGCCGTGTTGAAGTGCGCGGCAAGTTGCTGGCGGCGCGCGTGGTCAAGCCACCGTTTGCGCGCAACGGCAAAGCGCAAATTGAATTGGATTAATCTTTGAAGAGGAATCAGGAATGGGCGAATTACCTGGCGATCTGAAATACAGCAAGAGTCATGAGTGGGTGCGCGTCAACGACGATGGCACGGTCACGGTCGGTATAACCGATCACGCGCAGGACCAGCTGGGTGACATGGTGTATGTCGAAGTGCCGGAGCGAGGACGTGAGCTGGAGGCCGAAGAGGCCTGTGCCGTGGTCGAGTCGGTCAAGGCGGCTTCCGATGTGTATACGCCACTGGCCGGTACAGTCATAGAAGCCAATGAAGCGCTGGCGGATTCTCCCGAAGCGGTCAACCAGGATGCCTACGGCGCCGGTTGGCTGATGAAGCTCAAGCCGGCTTCCAGCGGTGCGTTGAATGATCTGATGGATCCTGATGCTTACCAGGCTTTTATCGACGCTGAATAGCCGGGCTACGCTGGTGATTATCCGGTGAAACCCGAATGGCACTTGTGTTAAGCATGTTTTTGCTCTATTTGCGACATTGTTGGGTTACGCTGCGCTAACCCAACCTGCATAACATTGACGCTGGTCTTGCTCTGTAGGTCGGATTAGCGCAGCGTAATCCGACAAGTCGCTGATTCTTTGTCATTGTGTGCAAGATCTGGATCTTGTAGAAATAAACAGGTAATTGCAGTTTATGCCCTTTATACCCCACACAGAACAAGACATACGCAAGATGCTGGACAGCATCGGCGTGTCCGCTATCGATCAGTTATTCGACGAAATTCCGGCTGAACTGCGTAGCGGGTCGATGGACAAGGTCCCCGAGGCGATGACCGAACACGAAGTCGGCCGGTTGATGGGGCAACGTGCTGCGCAGGACGGTCAGCCACTGTGTTTTATCGGCGCCGGCGCCTACGAACATCACATCCCGGCGGCGGTGTGGGAGATTGCCACCCGTGGCGAATTCTACAGCGCCTATACGCCCTATCAGGCGGAGGCCAGCCAGGGTACCCTGCAGCTGATCTACGAATTCCAGAGTATGATGACGGCGCTGATGGCAATGGAAGTATCCAATGCCTCGCTGTATGACGGCGCCTCCGCGCTGGCCGAAGCGGTGCTGATGGCGATCCGCGCCAACCGCAAATCCAGAACACGGCGTGTTCTGTTGCCGACAGCGGTGCATCCGATGTATCGCAAAACCGCGTACAGTATCGTCAACAATCAGAACATCGAACTGGTGGAGCTGCCTTATGACGATCAGGGTGGTCACACCAGTGTTGCAAGTCTCGAAAAATATGCCGGTGAAGATATTGCCGCGGTGGTGATTGCGCAGCCCAATTTCTTTGGCGTACTGGAAGATGTGGATGCGTTGACCGACTGGGCGCATGCCAATGGTGCGCTGGTTATCGCGGTGGTCAATCCGGTGGCCATGGCATTGCTGAAACCACCGGGCCAATGGGGCGAAAAAGGCGCGGATATTGTTGTCGGCGAAGGCCAGCCGCTGGGTGTGCCATTATCATCCGGTGGTCCCTATTTTGGTTTCATGTGCAGCAAGCAACAGTATGTACGGCAGATGCCGGGGCGTATCGTCGGTCGTACGGTCGACCGCGATGGCAGGACAGGTTATACCTTGACCCTGCAGGCGCGCGAACAGCATATCCGGCGTTCCAAAGCGACCTCAAACATTTGTACCAACCAGGGCTTGCTGGTTACGGCTGCGACCATTCATATGGCGCTGCTGGGCGGCGAAGGTTTGCGCCGGGTGGCGCTGGCCTGCCATGCCAACACGCGCAAGCTGGTTGCAAAGCTCGGCAATGACTACATCAGCCTGCGTTTCAACCGGCCGTATTTTCACGAGGCGGTATTGACCAGCGCATTGCCGTTGAAGCGTTTGCTGCGGCCGCTGTATGCGCATAACCTGCAGCCCGGTTATGAATTATCGGATGATTACCCGGAACTGGGTGAATCATTACTGGTGTGTGCGACTGAAACAAAGAGCGACGCGGATCTTGATCTCTACCAGAGTCATCTGTGCCGTGTTATCGACAAACAGACAACGGCGGGTTGTCCGGTTCAACCAAAAATGGCTTAGCTCGAGGAGAAGGGTAATGGCAACGATTACATTGCAGGGTAACGAAATTCATACCAACGGCGAATTGCCTGCCGTCGGCAGTCAGGCGCCGGGTTTTCATCTGGTCGATGGCGAGCTTGCAGACAAGCGCCTGACCGATTATGCCGGCAGGAAGAAATTGCTGAACATTGTGCCGAGTCTGGATACCGGTGTCTGTGCAGCCTCCACCATGATGTTCAACAAGTCAGCGGCGGAACACGACAACGTGGTTATTCTTATAATCTCGGCGGATCTTCCGTTTGCGCAGGAGCGATTCTGCAAGGCAGAGGGTGTTGATAAAGTAGTCTCTTTATCCATGATGCGTTCGCGTAACTTTGCCAAGGACTATGGCGTATTGATTGAAGACGGGCCACTCGCAGGGATTACCGCACGCGCTGTTGTCGTGCTCGATGAAAATGACAAGGTGGTGTATACCGAACTGGTTCCCGAGATTGCCCAGGAACCGGACTACGGTAAGGCACTGGCGGCGTTGAAGGGTAACTAGTCCTGTATGCTGATTTTCGAACATTCACAGAGCGGTCGGCGTGCCACTGCCCAGGCGCCGGTTGAGGCTGTGGCGGCGGATGATCTGCCCGCGGAACTGTTGCGCGAGGACCTCCCTGCGCTTCCCGAAGTCTCGGAGATGCAGGTAGTACGTCATTACACGCGCCTGTCACAGAAGAACTTCTCCATTGACACCCACTTCTACCCGCTGGGCTCCTGCACCATGAAGTACAATCCGCGCGCCTGTAACACACTGGCGATGTTGCCCGGTTTTCTGGCGCGTCATCCGCTGGCACCGGCCAGTGAAGGGCAGGGTGTACTGGCCTGTCTGTACGACCTGCAGGAAATCCTCAAGGACGTGACCGGCATGCAGGCTGTCTCGCTTACGCCGGCGGCCGGTGCCCAGGGCGAGTTTGCCGGTGTCGCCATGATCCGCGCCTACCACGATGCACGCGGTGATACAGCGCGTGACGAGATTCTGGTGCCGGATGCGGCGCACGGCACCAACCCGGCGACGGCGACTATGTGCGGTTACAAGGTGCGCGAGATCCCGACCGGCGCGAGTGGTGACGTTGATGTCGATGCCCTGCGCGCAGCGGTAGGTCCAAACACGGCTGGCATCATGTTGACCAATCCATCGACGCTCGGTGTGTTCGAACGGCGTATCAAGGACATTGCCGGTATCGTGCACGACGCCGGTGGCCTGCTGTATTACGACGGCGCCAACCTTAATGCCATACTCGGCAAGGTGCGTCCCGGCGATATGGGTTTTGATGTTATTCACATGAACCTGCACAAGACCTTCTCTACGCCACACGGTGGCGGTGGACCGGGCGCCGGTCCGGTGGGTGTCAGCGAACGGCTGGAACCTTTTCTGCCGTTGCCCCTTGTCGGTTACGATGGTGATGAGTACTCCTGGGTTACCGAGCAGGGCCGCCCGCAAAGTATCGGGCGCCTGTCGGCCTTCATGGGCAATGTCGGTGTCCTGTTACGTGCCTACATCTATGCGCGCATGCTGGGCAGGGAAGGCATGCACCGGGTTGCCGAGTTCGCTACCCTGAATGCCAATTACCTGATGAAGCGCTTGCAGGAAGCAGGCTTTGACCTGGCTTTCCCCGAGCGTCGCGCCACGCACGAATTTATCGTTACGCTGAAACACCAGCAAAAGGAGCAGGGCGTCAGCGCCATGGATTTCGCCAAGCGCCTGCTGGATTTCGGTTTCCATGCGCCGACCACCTATTTCCCGATGCTGGTCCCCGAGTGCCTGCTGATCGAGCCGACCGAGACCGAGAGCCCTGAAGAGCTGGACAACTTTGTCGAAGCAATGGCAAAAATACTTGCAGAAGCAGAAACTAACCCGGACTACCTGCACGAAGCACCGCATACCCAGCCGGTGCGGAGACTGGACGAAGTGCGGGCGGCACGCGAACTGGATCTGCGTTGGGCCGCAGACGGTTCCTGAACATTACGCGTTCACATTACTGACTATTCGGAGAAGATTGATATGTCGGCTCTTATTTGTGGTTCATTCGCTTTCGACACCATTATGGTTTTCCAGGACAAGTTCAAGAACCATATCCTGCCCGACAAGGTCCATATCCTGAACGTCGCTTTCCATGTGCCAGAGCTGCGCCGGGAATTCGGTGGCTGTGCGCCCAACATCGCCTTCAACCTTAAAATGCTCGGTGGCAATCCCTTGCCCATGGGTACGGTTGGCAAGGATTTTTCGCCCTACGCGGAGTGGATGGACCAGCATGGAGTTCCCCGCAACCATGTCAGGAAGATCGATGGCGCATACACAGCGCAGGCTTTCATAACCACCGACCAGGATGATAACCAGATTACCGCCTTCCATCCGGGCGCGATGGATTACGCTCACGAAGTCAAGGTGAGCGATGCGCAGGGTGTCAAGATGGGCATTGTGTCTCCGGACGGTCGCCAGGGCATGATTGACCACGCTCGCCAGTTTGCCGATGCAGGCATCCCCTTTATCTTTGATCCGGGCCAGGCTATGCCCCTGTTTACCGGTGACGATTTCAAGCTGTTTATCGAACAGGCGACCTGGGTTTGTGTGAACGACTACGAATCACAGGTGCTGCAGGAACGTACCGGCTGGTCGCCGCATGAAATAGCTGAAAAAGTTGAAGCACTGGTGGTGACACGCGGAGGCGAAGGTTCTTATATCTACCTGGGTGAAAAACGTATCGAGATACCACCCGCAAAGATTAACGCTGTGGTAGATCCGACCGGTTGTGGTGATGCGTACCGTGGCGGCCTGCTTTATGGCCTGATGAACGGACTGGGCTGGGAAGTAACCGGTCGTATGGCGGCGCTGATGGGCGCCATCAAGATCGAATGCAATGGCACCCAGAATCACAGTTTTACGCTGGATGAATTCCGGGACCGCTATCGTGACAGTTTTGGTGTAGCGTTAGCGGAACTTTAATAGCTTCTGTAGGAGCGCCGTCCTTCGGCGCGATGGGTTGTATTACCAACAATCGCGCCGGAGGGCGGCGCTCCTACAGGGGGTATCCTCTCCGACTATGAATACGCAGGCGGACATACATAAAAAGGAAGTGCAACGGGTATTCGATACACTTGCACCTGTTTACGATTGCCCTGCAACGCGTTTCTTTCCCTTCACTGCAGACCGGCTGGTGGATTATGTCAGACCCCGCCCGGGCAGCCGGGTTCTGGATGTGGCGACCGGGACCGGTGCCGCGGCCATTCCCTTTGCCCAGGCCATCAAGCCGGGTGGTGGACGGGTAACGGCGATTGACCTTTCCAGCGGGATGCTCGACAAGGCCGGGGCCAATATCCGCAAGATGGCTTTGGATAATGTTGATTTGCATGAGATGGATGCCGGGCGGCTGGATTTTCGCGCCGACTATTTTCACTACATCGTCTGTTCCTACGGTCTGTTTTTTATCCCTGACATGTTGGCGGCCCTGCGTGAATGGGCGCGCGTATTAAGATCCGGCGGCAAACTGGCCTTCACCTGTTTCGAAACGACCGCCTTTCAGCCCATGCTGGATGATTTTGTCGATCGCCTGCAGGCTTTCGGTGTGCAGTTGCCTGAAGGACCGTTTGGTTCACGGCGTATTTCATCTCTGGATCATTGCAGGGAACTGCTCAGCGAAGCGGGGCTGGTGGATGTTGATGCCGAGTGCGTGCAGGTGGGTTATCACCTGGGCGACGAAAACGACTGGTGGGAGGTCGTCAGCAATACCGCCATGCGCGCCCTGTTCGACCAGGTGCCCGACGAGCGCAAGGCTGACTTTCGCCAGCAACACCTGGACTTTGTTGCGACACAAAAAAATGACAACGGGCTGTGGATGGACGTGCAGACCCGTTTTGCATCCGCCATCAAGCCGGGCTAGTTCTTCACTTTAACCTGTATCGGGATCCATCTACCCATGCTCTGGCCCAGGGTTCCGTCTTTTTTCAGGACGTCCAGAGAACCGTTCAGGGCATTGGCCAGGGCGGTATCCTGCTTACGCACCGCCCAGGCGAGATATTCTTCGGTGAGTGGACGATACAGTCCCATAAGCCCGGCTTTTTCAGTGGCGGTGTTCGCCGTCAGGCGCCAGATGGTGGGTGCGTCGTGGATAAAAATATCGATTTTGCCGGCGACCAGCGCGTCGGTCCCCTGTTCGATACTGTCAAAACCGGTGATAGAGGCATCGGGGAGACTGGCCCTGGCAAAAGCTTCGCCGGTGGTGCCTGTTTTGACGCCGACCCTGGCGCCTTTGGCAAACAGGGCTGTCGGTCTGGCCCACTGGACCAGGTCGGCTGTGCGTATCAGAGCCATTTGACCGATTTTCATATAGGGATCGGTAAACAACACCTGTTTGCTGCGTGCATCGGTGACCGACATGCCGGACATGATGACGTCGATCCGGCCGTCGTTTAGGGCCGGGATCAGCTCATCCCAGGCCAGTTCCACGAACTGTGTCTTTACTTTCAGATGCTTCCCCACCGCCATGCCCAGGTCGGCTTCCATGCCCTGGAGTTTTCCGTCTGCATTAAAGGTCAGGGGCGGGTAGCTGGCGGAGGTGCCGATGCGCAGTGTCGAGGGAACCTCGTTATCGGCCGCATGGGCGCTCTGCAAAGCCAGCGCCAGTAGAAAGGACATCAGAATACGGGCAAGTTTCATTCGCTGGTCGCCTTGTGTGGGGTGTGTGTCGGTGCAGAATAGTGCCAGATAGCATCAAGCGGAGTAAAGCTGCTCCAGCTTTTTGATAGAGGCGACCGGTGGCCGGCAGCTCATTCCCTGGCAGACGTAGGCCACACCGTCCTGCTGCGGGGCGCGCTGTTGCAGCTGTGCGGGGAGGTCATCGATCGTGTCCGGTATGGCAAATACCAGGCGCCGTGGGGCGTAGTCGCGCGCCAGGGCACTCTGCCACTCAGCCAGCTGTTCCCCGGCGCGGATAATGACGTTTTCTACCGGGTAGAGCATTTCCTCCAGTGCAAGCAGCAGGCCGGTGTGGCCGTAAGGACTCTGCTGGATCGGGTTCCAGGCAGCCCTGAGCGTCTGCTCTGCGGCATCGAGAAAGCGTGTTTCACCCAGCAGGTGGCCGAGGCGCGTGAATACCCTGGCGGCTATCGCGTTGCCGGCGGGCAGGGCATCGTCATTTAAAGGTTTGGGACGCTGGATCAGGTTTTCGTGGTCGTCTGCGGTGAAATAGAAGCCGCCGGCGGGATCGGAGAAATGCCCCAGCACGACGTCGGCGAGTTGTAATGCAAACGTCAGGTCATCACTGTTCCAGCGCACCTGCAGCAGTTCCAGGATGGCGTCGATGAGAAAAACGTAATCGTCCAGATAGGCTGCCAGATGTGCGCGGCCGTCCTTGTAGGTGGCGCACAGGCGCCCGTCGGACCACATCTGTGTTTGCATAAAGCGCAGCGCACGTTCGGCGGAGTCCTGGTAGCGTTTATCGTTAAACTGCCGTGCTGCCTGCGCCATACCCCTGATCATCAGCGCATTCCAGGATACCAGCACCTTGTCGTCACGGCCCGGATGAATACGCTGCTCACGTGCCCTGAACAGTTTGCCGCGCGCCGCTTCGATGTGTGCCTCAACAGCGGCGTCAGACAGCCCGAAACGTTTGCCCAATGCGTCTATGGACGTGCACACGTGAGCATGCCAGTGGCCTTCGAAATTGGCGTCCCGATCAAAACCGAAGCGTGCTGCGACAAGCGGGTATTCCTCTTCACTCAGCAGGCGTTTAACCTCGTCCGGCGTCCAGACGTAGAATTTCCCTTCCTCGCCTTCGCTGTCGGCGTCGAGGCTGGAGTAGTAGCCGCCCTGCGGGGACTGCATGTCGCGTATCACCCATGCGGCCGTTTGCTCAACGATGCGTTGGTACAACGGGTTACGGGTAGCAGCCCAGGCATCGCTGTACAAAGACATTAGCGGGCCGTTGTCGTAGAGCATTTTTTCGAAGTGCGGGATCATCCACTTTTCGTCCACCGAATAACGGCAGAAGCCGCCACCGATCTGGTCGTACATGCCCCCCAGTGCCATGCGCTCCAGGGTGAACAGCGCCATGTGTAAAGCCTGTGCATCGGCTTCGCCATCCTTGCGGGTTCCCGCCCAGTGACGCAGCAGGCGCTCGATGCTGGTGGGGTGTGGAAATTTGGGTGCGCCACCGAAGCC
>Ga0316187_10001972_pt1 | contig 17935 bp, 16 predicted proteins | sample CroRivburrow1_MG_FD_204927 | JGI IMG/M metagenome (GOLD analysis project Ga0316187, IMG submission 204927) | Coastal sediment microbial communities from Maine, United States - Cross River worm burrow 1 | ecosystem: Environmental > Aquatic > Marine > Coastal > Sediment | place: USA: Maine...
TGCAGTTTCTGCACGATCAGGTTGTCGTTTTCACCCGCTTCGACAAACTTGCCGTCTTCACGAATAGTGTGGCAAATAGCTTTGTACTTAGACTTGTCCTCAGCCTTGACCGCTTTGATCCAGGCATATTGCTTGCAGCCCCCTTCCATCGCCAACTCCACAAACGCGTCGCGTGTACCTGAGGTGGGGGGCGGACCAAGAACCTCGATAGTGATAGCGGGCAAGCCAGCACGGATATCACTCCACTTCTGATAAGGGTTGGTCACCAGGCTGGAACTGCCATCCGGATTGGGGACTTCCTTGGCTAGTGCCAGGAAAATATCCCTGGTGGTCAGCTCAATCTGATCGCTTTCCACAGAATTGGCCAGGACGATGCCGTCATAACCAATTTTGACCTCAACAATCGCATCGACGCCATTGGCCGCGCAGGTCGCAACTTCCGATTCCTTAATACGCCGCGAACTATTGGCGATGTCTGGCGTCCCTACACCGATACCGGAACAGAACAGCTTCAATCCACCGCCGGAGCCGGTTGATTCAACTGTCGGGGTCTTAAAGTTGGTAGTACGACCAAACTGCTCGGCAACAACGGTCGCGAAAGGATAAACCGTTGAAGAACCAACGATACTGATCTGGTCGCGAGCGGCCTGCGCATTCACATTGGCGGTGGCCAGCATGGCGGCTGCGGCGCCTATGGTTAAAACTGACTTGTTGCTGAGAGAAATCACTCTGCATCTCCTGCTATCTGATTAGTAACTAAAGCAGGCTGCAGTCTAGGTAACAAATATTGCGGGAATATTTCAATTCAGGGCTTTTTTCACGCCCCTATATGACAGCTTTTATCCCCGCTCACCTCGTTCCACGTGGATGCGCACGTCTTCAATCTCGGTATGCCGGATATCCTTACCCTGCACCAGGTATATGACGTATTCACTGATATTCTTAGCATGGTCGCCGATACGCTCCAACGCCCTCGCGGCCCAGCTTACGTCCATAAAACGGCGAATCGTGCGCGGATCTTCCATCATCTGCGTAATACACTGCCTGTAGATAGCCTCGTACTCCTGATCTACGTATTTGTCTTCCTCAACTACGGCAAGCGCATCAGCAGGGTCCAGGCGCCCGAAAGCATCCAGCGCATCGTGCACCATCTCCTGAACATGCTCCCCCAGCGACTTTAATTCATCATGGCGGTCGCGTGGCTTAGCCTCGGTCGCCAGACGTGCCGCGAGCATGCCGATGCGTTGCGCCTCATCACCAATCCTTTCCAGGTCCGTTATAGCCTTGATAACCGCAACAATCAGACGCAGATCAGCTGCCGCTGGCGCACGGGTAGCAAGAATCCGGCTGCTTTCCTCGTCAATCGCTACTTCGAATTGATTCACCTCAACATCCCGGCGAGCAACATCAAGACCCAGTTCACTGTCACCCGAGACGATTGCCTCGACCGCCTGTGCAAGTTGGCGTTCAACAAGACCTCCCATGTTACTCACCTGCGTACGCAGGTTTTCCAGGTCTTCGTTAAACTTACGGGAAATATGCTGAGCAAAAATCTCGCTTTCCATAGAAGCAAACCTTATGCGTTAGTTGATGTTTAAGAATACTGACTGCCGTATCGTCAGGCCGCTGCCACGACACGATCTTTAGGGAAATGACAGGTAAACCGGCTGCCCTCGCCCGGTGTGCTTTCAATCTTGAGGTCGGCAGAATGTCGCTGCAAAGCATGCTTAACAATCGCCAGCCCCAGACCCGTGCCGCCCTCACCGCCTATGCGCTCCCGGCCATCTTCTGCCCGGTAAAATCGTTCGGTCAGGCGCGGCAGGTGCTGTTTGCTGATACCAACGCCGGAGTCAATAACAGACAGATAACCACCTTTATCATCAGCCATCCAGCACAGGGTGATTTTACCCTCGGCCGGGGTATACCGAACTGCATTGGATACCAGGTTACTCAATATCGACTGAATATCGCGTTCATCGCCGAGTATTTCTGCCTCGCTCTCTATCTGAATTTCGATCGTGTCAGGACAACCTTCCATTGCGCAGGCCTCTTGCCGGGCAGCCGCCATTAGGGCGGACATACTCACCGGGCGACCCTCGCCAGCCAACCCCTTGTTTTCCAATTCAGACAAGCGCAGCAAATCGTCAACCAGCAATCTCATTCGGTTCGATTGGCGCTGCATTTCGGTAACCGGCGCTATGAGCTCATCGCCCAGCCCATCATCTTCCGCCAGCGCATCCAGGTAACCCATGATGACAGTCAGCGGCGTACGCAATTCATGCGAAGCATTGGCTACAAAATCACGCCGCATCTGTTCCGCCTGCCGTTGCGGCGTAATGTCTTTTATGAGCAGTAATTTTTGATCAAGGCCGTAGGGCACCTGATGACAGGATAGCCAACGTTCGCTATCTGCCGGAGACAGGAATTCAACCGCACTATCGTTCCTGTCAGCCCGCAGATAGTCGATAAAATCCGGGTCACGAATAAGTGTTTCGATACGCAAGCCGCGATCCTGCTTGCGCTTCAGCCCCAGCAACGACTTGGCCACCTTATTCATCGTGACGATTTCATGACTAGCGTTGATGATCACGCCTCCATCCGGAAAGGACCGCGTGGCCTGGCGCATTTCTTTTAAGAGAGCTTTTACCCTTTTGCTACGAAGCTTGGTGCGTCCCCTGAGGAAATCCATGCGGGCGAACACCTGCGACCAGACTCCAGACCCGTCAGGCAAAATCCGCATTCTCTCGCCGTGCAACCAGCGGTCCAACCTGTAAAGCCAGAGCAGATTCCAAACCAGCGCTCCACCTGCGGCAATCAGCAAACCTGCCAGCGGCTGATCGTACAGCCACCCTATGCCCGTTCCCGCCAGGCAAATCAATACGAGACGCGTCAATGCGCTAACCCAGACAGCTGGCATCAGTTTTTACCTGCGGAAAATCGGTAGCCGGCGCCCCGCACGGTTTGAACATAGCCATCTGCCGCATAGTCGCTCAGTACTTTGCGCAGTCGCTGCACGTGAACATCCACGGTACGTTCCTCGAGGTAGACATTGCGGCCCCAGACGGCGTCCAGAATCTGCTCCCTGCTGTAGACCCTCTCAGGATTCAGCATAAAAAACTTAAGCAATTTGTACTCGGTTGGACCAACGCTCAGTTCCGTATCGCTGGCATAAACCCGGTGCTCATCGGGGCGCACCTGCAATTTCCCAACAGTGATAGGCTCATCTGATTCAAGTCCGGCACGGCGCAATACCGCGTTAATACGGGCGAGCAGTTCGCGGGCCGAAAAAGGCTTGGTGACGTAATCGTCTGCGCCGCTGTCCAGCCCGAGGATCTTGCTCTGCTCTTCGGCACGGGCCGTCAGCATAATAATGGCGACGTCTTTGGAACTCTCATCGCGCTTCAGGGCACGCGTCAGCTCCAGACCACTCGAATCGGGCAGCATCCAGTCTATTAGCACGAGGTCCGGCCGATTGTCCGCAATCTTGTTGCGCGCAGTCGCGACATCACCCGCCTCATCTACCGAGAAACCGGCGCGATTGAGGTTGAATGCGATCATTTGCCGCACCGGCACCTCATCCTCAACAATAAGTATCTTGTGTGTCATAAAAAACCGATTTTTAACCAGACCGCTATTTCAGCAGTTTCATATTACATTTTGGTCACCGGAATATTACAAACTGATGACAAAACCAATAAAAAAGGCGATGCAATGCATCGCCTTTGGCAAAAATTTCGCCGTCAAACGAGCCCAGCCGCTCAATTGGATGAGCCAGCGGCCTCCTGCAGATAGGCAATAAGATTAGCCCGTTGCTCTGGATCACTAATGCCAGCAAACACCATCGTAGTGCCCGGCACCAGGGCCATGGGGTTTTCAATCCATTTGTCGAGCGTAGCGACGTCCCAAACCAGGTCAGACTCAGAAAGAGCCTGCGAATAGACAAAGCCCTCAGCCTGGCCCGCGCCCCGGTCGAACACACCCGCCAGATTTGGCCCTACTTTATTGCCGCCACCCGGCTCAGTCGTATGGCAAGCCTGGCAGAAAATAAACTGACGCTTACCCATGTCCGCATCGGCCACGGTGGCCGTTTCGCCCGCACCGCCAGCAGATCCTGCCGCAGCTGAACCATCACTTTCCTGGGAGCATCCGGCTACAGCTAACAGGGCCAATAGAGAGACAATAACTAGTTTATTCATATGCTTACCATATCTTTATAACAATTAGTTGAGCCTAAGTGCTCGTTAGTTTCGCGGCCCCACGACGCAGTTCCGCTGCCCGATGGATGGCCCGCCGGACCCGTGGGTAGGTGCCACAGCGACAAATATTCGTTATAGCGTTGTCAATAGCGGCATCGTCCGGCTCCGGAATCTCATTCAATAATGCATCCACCGCCATCAAAATACCTGGCTGACAATAACCACATTGAGACACCTGTTCATCAATCCAGGCCTGCTGAACGGGCGCAAGCGTGCTGTCGATAGCCAGACTTTCAACTGTGTGGACAGCACGACCGGAAACCGCAGCAACCGGTATGACGCACGATCTTACGGCCTTGCCATCCAGCTTCACCGTACACGCACCACATTGGGCAATTCCGCAGCCAAATTTGGTACCCGTGAGCTTAAGCTTATCGCGTATGACCCATAACAGTGGCATGTCATCTGGCACATCCACGGCGACGTTCGCATCATTGAGTCGAAATTGAATCATTGACGGGCGACACTCATCCTTTCAGGGTACTCGTTTTCCGCACGTTGCCGGTATTCATCCGGTAACGCATCCAGCGATTTAAGCTTGGCTCCGGCAGCATGCCAAAGCAAATGCCCGGGTTTACCCTCCATATCCATCCACTCCAGCCAAGGCATCGTCACGGTTGAACTGAACACGGCCGGAATACGGGGTAACTCAGCGTCATTAAATTCATCAACCGTCGCGAACATGGACTGACTCTGCGCCCGCGGCGCTGACAAACCTGGTGGATACACGGTGTCATTATTCATCCAAACGCGACCTGCAGCCACGCTCCACCATTTTCTTAAAGGTGCCGCAGGAATCTGCTCGCGCAGCTTGGTCGGCCGCACGCCATCCACCGAAACATTGAAGCCACGTCCCGGCCCGCCACCCTGCACGGCAGCGCCAACCTCGTTGCGAGCGCCGGTGATGGGGTTAGCAAATTCACGCAGCCAGCTACCGTCCAGTGCACGAAAGAAAGTGACCGTATTACCGGTCAATTCAAAGGTTCCATCTTCCAGGTGAGCCACCCGATAGAGCTCCATGCCTTCGAACGTGAACAGGGCCTGCGGATTCTGGCTCTCGCCCTGCACGGCATAAACGGTACCGTTGTACCACCACGGCACATCCTCATCGATCAGGCTGGCCATCATACGAATGAAGCCAGTCAGATTGGCTGTCGGCGAGTTCAATTCCACGGTACCGGGAGCGCTGCCAGCAGAAGGCACATCCGGCAATGCCCCCTGCGCACCGCTCATAAGCAAACCGCCCGCCCCCATCAACACTGACCGCCGTGACACATCATTGCTCATTATCCTTCGCCCATTTCCGGTGCCGCCGCACGTTATATACCGAGCGCGCCCGGATTCATTAACCCGTCAGGATCGAGTTGCTTCTTGATCACCCTGAGCAGGTCACCCGCATTTTCTTCGCGACCGCGCATATAAGGATAAGCCTTGCCCAGTTGCATATGGGTGGCGCCAAACTCCGCAAAAACATCCAGGATCTTATCCTTCATTTCCGCAACCAGTGCACGACCTTCCGGGTTCGCCTCGTACTCAGGCAGCACGTCCAGGTACTCCTGTGGCAGGTAACGTTTGTGGAATGCCGTACGATCATCTTCCCAGTAGAAAACCGGCTCATAAAGAAAGCCATGCGTACTGATACTGGTGAACATGGCGGCCTTTTCGACCTTATGCTTTTCCATACGCTCAGCATAGTCTGCATACAGTTCGTTCAGTCGCGCATGAAATGCATTCAGTTTCGAGAATGGCATGATGCCATGCATAGGCACCCAGCGCTGACCACGTGGCCCAAGTATGGGATACAAAGGAATAAACGGCATCGCCATTAGAACCGTGGGAATGGTATTGGCAATCTCATTGCCGTGTTCGGCCACCGCCTCGCGAATTGATGCCAATCGGTTCGCCGCTTCAGCACGACTGTACCCCTCTACACTGAAGTGCATCGAATACGGATACGCTGTCAGGAAACGTTCACCGGCGAAGGCCATCTTCAGCAACTTCCACAAGCCCTCGATGGGGTTACGCGACGTCGAAAATACCGCCTTGGCAGCCTGTATTTTCTGCGAGGCATCGGTGCTGCCCAACTGACCTTGCTGCAATTTGGGGTCCAGGCCGAAATTATCCGACGCCAGTCCCTCGCGCGCTGCGGCCGCGGCACCAGCTGACATCTCATCAAACGTGTCGAACCCGAAGGAACAGGCCATGCGGTGGGTTGGGTTCTTGATCAACCGCATGGTAATACGTGCTTTAAAACCCAATATTCCCGCGTCCCCGGTAAACAGACCGGTCAGATCCGGACCGTACCAGCGAAAGAACGGCCCACCATGCTCACGCGCATTCGACCCAGTACGCAGGATTTTACCGCCAGGTAAAACCACCTCGAACGACAGGACCGAATCCGCCGAAATGCCATACAGCCCTGAACCCAGGCTGACACTGTTCTGGGACATCGAGCCACCGACAGTCGCTTTAAGCCCGGAAAATGGGCCCCAAAAAGGTGTGCGCAGCCCTTTTGCCGTTAATGCTTCGGTCATTTCGGCCCAGGTAATCCCAGGCTCAACCGTCACGTACATATCCTCTTCATTAATTTCGAGGATGCGATTCATCCTGGACGTGTCAATCAATAGAGATCGTGCCGTATCGGGAAGATAGGCATCGGTATAGGAAGCGCCACCACCGCGCGGCACCATTGCGATGCCATCCGCAGCCGCTATTCTTGAAATCTCAACCATATCGGACAGTGAGCCTGGCTGAACGACGGCCAGCGGTAACTCCCTGCTGCTATAGACATCCATCGAATAAAACTCACGATCGGCGCTATCGGTTATGACATAGTCATGACCTATTGCACCCGCCAGCTTTTCGATAGCATCGCGTGATTCAGATTCGTTAGCGACCATTGATTTCGTCCTCTTTCTTTTTCGCCCGTTGCGCGGCAGCGCCGCGCACTTAATCAGGTGCTTATTCTACCGGTCAACCGCCGGTAAATGCGCCACCTACCTGTGAAATACCGCCAGGTAATGCATAGTCTTTCCATATTTTAATCTTGCCGTCGCGGACGACGAAGAAACCCGCAATGGCGAAATGCATGCTGCGCTTCTCATCGTCACCGACGAAATGATCAATGCGGTCGTTGATGACCAGCTCACCGATGGTAGAACTGCGGAGAATCTCCCATTCCACTTCCTTAAGATTTGCCAGAAACGGCCCCAGTTCCTTAATAAAAGCCTCGCGCCCCATAATGTCGGGCCGGCCCTCAAACATCTGGTATTGAATATCATCCGCCAGGTAATCAGCCAGAAGATTGACATCCCTGGTCGCCCAGTCCAGGCAGAACTGCGTAACGATTCGTTCGTTCTCGATCTCCAGCTCACTTTGTGCCGTTGTTTCATTCACCGCGTTATCTCCTCCTGCTGACATTACCGAACAGCCTGCCAGCGCACCCGCCGCGGCCAGAATAGTGCGACGAGTGTGTCGCGTCGCGCTGGAACCATTATCCATGAAACGTCTCCTGTTGGTTAGGCAGTCGGGCAATAAGCCTGGCTGGTCAATCCCGCATGGTAACCGACCGATGGCGGCACCAGGCTACGGACAGATGGAACGACCAAAACACGGTATGATGAGGGCGATGCTTCATACAGCTATTGCGTGCGAGGCATTGACGCGCTGCGCGCTTTTTAATCAACAATTTCAGATAAATGCAGTTATCAACATGGCCCTAGTCCACGATAGTTTCCCCGTAGGCCCCCTGCAATGCAATTGCACCGTGTTCGGCGATACCGACACGGGTGAAGGCTATGTATTTGACCCGGGTGGCAATCCCGAGCTGATCATGGAATCGGTCAATCGACTGGGACTGCGCATCGTCGCACTGGTGCACACGCATGCCCACCTGGACCACTTTCTCGCGGCCGGCGCGATTCGGCAGCAAACCAATGCCCGTATTTGCCTGCAAAAGGATGACAAGTTCCTGTGGGATGCACTTGAATCACAGTGCCAGATGTTTGGCGTACCCTACTCCCCAGTACCCGACCCGGATCACTGGCTGGAGCATGACGAGCCACTGGAATGCGGTAACGGTGTGTGCCTGCACACACCCGGGCACACGCCGGGCTCAATGAGCTTCTACTTCCAGAATGAGCAACTATTGATTGCGGGCGATACACTATTTCTTAACTCAGTCGGGCGCACCGATTTGCCGGGCGGAAACATGCAGCAACTGATCGAGTCCATCCAGACCCGACTATACACGCTCGATGAAAGCACCATTGTGGTGCCGGGTCATGGCCCAGCCACGACTATCGGCAACGAGATGCGCAACAATTCTTTCGTTACCGCTCGGGCCTGATTGCCGTTTACAAACTTAGCTTTTTGAAAATGCGCTCCGGAATCGAGCGTATTATGAGCATAATCAGTGACCAGAAGCGCGGCAGATAAACCACATCTTTCTGTTTATCGATGGCCTGGATAATGCCCTTCGCAACGTCCTCTGGCTGAGCCCAAAGAATGCCACGCTCGGGAATGTGGGCGGTCATGGGCGTATCAACAAACCCCGGTTTGATTGTAACGACGTGCACGTCCGACTTGCTAAGCCGATTTCGCAAGCCTTGCAAGAACGTATCCAGACCACTTTTTGCGGCACCATAAATATAGTTACTCTGGCGCCCTCGATCACCAGCAACCGAAGAAATAACAGCAATCGTCCCCCGCTTGTTCTCTTCGAACCGATTGGCGATAGGTGTCAGCAAAGACACCACGCTCAGGAAATTAATATTCAGAGAGTCCAGCGTGCTCTGCACGGATTCCTGACAATGAGGCTGATCAGGTAATACGCCGTGCGCGATCAGAACCGTATCCAGACCACTGTACGCATCAAAAGCCGCCGCAATAATTTCCGGGTGACGATCATGGTCACTTAAATCTGCAGCCAGACATTCAACTGACATAGCGCCGCGCACCCGCAGGTCATCAGCCACAGCGTCAAGGCGCGAAGCATCACGGGCAACCAAAAAGAATCGCGCCCCTGACTCCGCATAGATTCTGGCCACCGACTGCGCGATGGCCGACGTGGCGCCGACAATCATTATTTGCGTCACAATACTTCTCCGCCTACTCGGCGCCAAAAACTCGAAGAGAAACCCGGATCAACAAATGCTGAAAACTTTTCCCAGGCTGGGAAATAGCGATGAAAACTCTCGGCACTCATACGTGCATCTTTTGCCGGGTAGACTGCCCCACCCACTTCACGCGTCATATCATCCAGACGATCGAGCAATCGAAAAACGTCTGGTTTATTCGGGAAATCAAGCGCAAGGGTAACGCCGGGCCGCGGAAATGACATCAACCCAGGCGATGGTTTGTCACCGAACACTTTTAAAACGGCCAGAAATGAACCATTTCCAGACTTGGCAATCGCCTGCAGCATGTTGGCCAAAGCATCACGACCGTCTTCACCGGGCAAAACACACTGGTATTGAAGCATGCCTTTTGGCCCATAAATTCGATTCCAGCTGCCTATTGCATCCAGAGGATAAAAATAAGACTGATAGTGTATCGTCCTGACTTTTTTACGCTCACGCTGGCGAGCATAGTAGATCGAGTTAAATGTTTTCAGGCTCCACTGATTAACCAGCGAGAACGGCGCATCAAACGGAATACTGATACGTGGCTTCTCGCCGCGCTTGCGTCCCGTGTAGGGACCAGCGTCGTGATTACCGCGGGCAAAAAGCCCGCGCCCTAAGGAATTACCGCGAGAAACGCAGTCCACCCAGGCGACCGTGTATTCAAAGTTGCCATCAGACAGTTCGCTCAGGCGAAAAAACTCATCAAGATTCGAGAACTTCAGGCTTTCTTCGCGTATCAACGGCCCATCAATTGGCCTCAGTTGCAGTTCAACCCACGTAACCAGCCCTGTAAGCCCCAACCCGCCAATAGTCGCACTAAACAGATCGCTATTTTCATTGGACGTACAAACCTGGCGGCTGCCATCGGTGCGCAATAACTCCAGCGCAATAACGTGACAACCGAAAGTTCCTGCCTGGTGGTGGTTTTTTCCGTGGACATCATTTGCCAATGCACCGCCGACCGTTACATACCGCGTTCCGGGGCTGACTGGTAGAAACCAGCCCTGGGGCACCACCAGCCGTAAAATATCGGCTAACAGCACACCCGCCTCGCAGCGCAACAGACCCGTCTCGGTGTCAAAGCGTATAAAACGATCGAGCGCCCGGGTATCGAATACCAGACCACCTCTATTAAGGCACACGTCTCCATAACTGCGCCCGTTGCCATAAGGCAGCACACTGGCCCCTTCTTCCGGCGCAACCGGCAGTTCATCAGAGCGCCACGCCAAAGGCAGGCCCTCCTGATTGACCTGCGGGAATCGCCCCCAGGAAGTGTAGTTAGAATCAGCCATGATTAAAGAAAATAGTCCGGAATAAACTCACGGACCACCGGCCAGTAGGTTGCGACCAACAAGGCAATTGCAGCAATCACGCCCAGCCAATAGGTTCGGGGGTCCTTGATAGTAAAAACGACCGGATCATCGTGCATTTCACCACGCCGTGTAACGACCCACATGCGACTTATCCAGTACAACATCATGGGGCATAGCAGCCACAGGGCCTCGGGCCTCTGATACCCCTCAAAAACATTGTCACTATTGACGTAAAAAGCCATAACCAGAACCGCGAGATAGCCACTGGCCGTTCCGAATTGAGCAAGTGTCTCCATGTCCACAGTTTGATAGGCACGCCCCAACAATTGCTGTCGTCCACTTTGAGTCAGAAGCAGCAGTTCGGAGTAACGTTTAATGAATGCAAGGCTAAGAAAAATAAACATGGAAAAAGCGAGCAACCAGAACGAAAGCGGAACTGTAATTGCCGCAGCACCCGCGATAAGGCGCAAAGTGTAGAGTGCCGCCAGCGTCAATGCATCAATTAACATCGCACTCTTAAGCCACAAGGAGTACGCCATGGTGCAGACATAGTAAATGATCAGCACACCCAGAAAGAATGGCGGCAAAATCAGTGCAATCCCAAAGGAACATAGCAACAACGCCAACATGCCAATCACGCCATAAACTATGGGCAAATCACCCGCAGCAAAGGGTCGAAATCGCTTCGTCGGGTGCTGACGATCTGCAGACAAATCCAGCAAGTCATTTAGCAGATAGACACTTGATGCACAAAAGCAAAATGACAGGAACGCAAGAAACGCCTGATTGTCGAGCTGAATCTCATCCAGATGCTGTGACAACACTAGCGGCACGAAAATCAACAGATTCTTAAGCCATTGGTGCGGGCGCATCGCTTTAACAAATGCTTTGAGATAGCTCTCCTGCTCGGAAAACACACGAACCACGTTGCTGACTTTTTCTGCTCGTGCCTTCACCAGGGTCGGGGTATTCACCAAAACCGCTGTGCCCGCCGCCTCCCAGATTGGCAGATCGACGGCTGAATTACCTGCATAAGCAAAGCCCTCTGCGCCCAGTTCTGCCTTAATATGAGCCAGCTTGCGGGCACCGGAAAGGTTCTCGCTCTCGGTACTGCCCAGCACCCAGGAAAACAGACCCAGGTGATCGGCTATTCCTTGCGCATAGCGAATATTCGACGCAGTAGCGAGCATCAGGCGGCGACCGGATGCGTGTTCTTCGCGCAGATAATCGACAAAATCTTCACGATAGGGTAGCAATTCAACCTGCAGGTCAACCCGGTTCGCAATCATTTGCTTAAGATGCGCTTTACCCCGCATTAACCACAGCGGCAACATGAATGCATAGAAAGGACTCTTTTTAAGCAACGCGAAAACAGATTCATGGAGCAAATCAGTGCGCAGCAGCGTGCCGTCCACGTCAACGGCCAGTGTGCTATATGCCTTCGGATTTACCTGGTCCTGCATCCTCGCCTACTCCCCGGCACCTTGTTCCAACGGCAAATTTTTGCCAAGACCACCAGCCTCTATACCAACAACAAAAACCAGCCCTATTGCGACCGCAAACCAGAGCGTCGCAATCCTGCATATTATTACCGCAGAAACCGCTATTGGCGCATCAACGCCTGTCAAAATCAACAGCGAACCCATCACCAGTTCGGTACCGCCCAGGCCACCGGGTACAAATGACACGACGCCAGCCAGCACGCTTACACCATAAATACCTGCGGCAAGGTACAACGGCGTATCAGCGCCCATGCGTTCCAGCAGAAAATACAGTCCATAGCCTTCAGCAGCCCATGCGAGCAAGCCAAGCAAAAGCCCAATATACAGTGGGCCCGACCGCAACAAGTCCGCTGACGAACGCAACATGCTCAGTAAATGCTCCCCAAGCGAACGGATTCGGAGAGATCTGAAATCCTGTCGGCGGCGCTCAAGAAAATCATAAACGAGCTTGCTGTGCACCATTGGCAAGAATGCGAGGGTAACAATTAAAGTTAGCCCAACTAGCCAACGAGTGCTTTCAAATGCGTAGGCGGCCAGTGATGCCACAATGATCATAGAGATCATATCGACAAGTCGTTCCACAAAAAATGCCGATAGCCCATGTATGTAACTCACACCAAAAGGCTTTAGATAGACCGTCCGAACAACTTCACCCGCCTTACCCGGCGTTGTTGTAAAACCAAAACCCGCGAGGTAGATAGACAGGTTGGCCAGCAGCGGGACTCGATACCCGAGATTACGCAGGTAATAGTCCCAGCGGATAAAGCGCAACAGATAGTTACTAAGGGACAAGCCCAGAATAATCACCCAGCCCGTGAAGCCCAGCGACCGGACGGATACCAGCACTTCATCAACGTCACCGAAAGCTGCCATTGCCCCCAGCAATACCGCACTCAGAATCACGACGATCAATAACTGGCGTATAAAATTAGCCGGGAGAGCCAATAAATTGTCCTATTTAACTTAAACGTAGCCGTTCCGGCCCAGCGCATATACCCATGCGCTCGCCTGTCACTCGACCCCAGAAGATGGCGCAATACTAGCAGATACGCGGCCTCTGGCCATTTGCGCCAGATCGCATTTTACAGAGGAAAGAACACTTAAGTGTGGGCGACGCGATCTGGCCCGGTATAAACGTTGAAACGACCATCCCGCAAAAAGCCTATGAGCGTCATATCGGAGTCCCAGGCCAGATCTATAGCCAGGCTGGAAGGCGCTCCAACCGCTGCCAGCATTGCACAGCCGGCCATGCGGGCCTTTTGCACTAATTCAAAGCTGGCACGGCCGCTAACAAGAATTCCGCTGTTCCGCATGGGCAACTTACCGGCCAGGAATCGGGAGCCGATCAGTTTATCAACCGCATTATGCCGCCCCACGTCTTCATATACCCGGCCTGACAAACCACTCTGCCCAAACAATGCCGCCGCGTGGATACTCCCTGTGCCCGCAAATACCCGCTGCAATGCGCCCAGTTGTTGCGGCAATCCGATCAGCGTATTTGCTGATACCAGCAATTCATCTGCCTGGATCGGAAAATGCGCCTGCATGTGAAGCGCTTCGATTGAAGCTTTTCCGCAAACACCACATGATGATGTCATGTAAAAATTTCGGTCCAGCTTCGCTAATTCTATTGTCGGCACATCTTTTAACTCTACGGTCACCCGGTTCGAGCTATCAAGGTCGCCTCCCACCGTTGAGGTCGATACCGCTGCGATCTGCTCCTGAGAGCTGATCACCCCCTCTGTAAACAAAAAACCCAGCGCCAACGCTGCATCATCACCGGGTGTACGCATAGTAATGGCGATATTTCGCTGCGCCAGGGCCGTGGACTGACGATCATCATCTTCCGTCGGAACGGGCCAGGCAAGACAGATTTCTACAGGGTCTTCAATCGCGACATTGTCATGTGCCGACAGCAGCGCCCCCCGGGCGAATCGCCTGACGGGCACATTCTGCATGGCCGACTCTGTCTTCTCGCCCGCGTCAACCTGGCTTGCGCTAAGCTTATTGGCAAAATCAGTCACAACCAAATATATCCGGCAGCCTTAAATGAACAAACGCCTGAAATGCTAGTCATCAAAAACCCTTCCCGGATTCAGTATTCTATTTGGATCAAACATATTTTTAAGTCGTCGCATAAGTTCAAGCTCTTCCTCGTTGCGGCTTATCGCTAACCAGGGCTTTTTTTCCAAACCGATACCGTGTTCGCCGGAGATGGACCCACGCAATACCTGCAGAGGCTCATAGACTGCTCGTTCAACGCGCAAACGCTGTTGCAACGGGTCAGCCCTGCCATCCTCACCAGGCGCTACCACGAAATGCAAATTGCCATCACCTGCATGACCGAACACCCAGGTCCGCTGACCGGCAAACTCTGCATCCAGCCGGGCAATCACCTCGTTAACATAGTCGTCCATCAGGGAAAGGCGAAGACTCACATCAAATACAAAAGCCCGTCCAAACTGCAGCGTTTTTTCGACGCTGTCGCGCAAGTCCCAGAGCGACTGCCGCTCATTACCGGATTTGCACAGCACTGCATCGGCCACCAGGCCCCGCTCGCTGGCCACGGTGATGGCATGAATGAAGCGATCACGGTCACTGTCTGGAGCACCGCCCAGTGCTTCCACCAGAACGTAAAAGGGATAACCCGGATCGAGCGGCGGATTGTTTGCCGCAACCAGTTCATAGTAGTTTTGCCAAAACAATTCGAATGCACTCAAAGTACCGCTCAGATGCTCATCCAGCAGGTTAAGCAGTGCCGTGACGTCGCTAAATTTTTTACAGGCCAGCAATGCCGTTTCCTGACTGCGCCACGCGGGGCGTAACCGCAAGATCACCCGGGTAACGACACCCAGCGTTCCCTCAGTGCCGATGAACAATTGTTTGAGATCATAACCGGCGTTGTTTTTCAGCATTTCATTGAGCGATGAGACCACGGTTCCATCCGCCAGCACCGCTTCAACGCCCAGCACCGCATCGCGGGTCATACCGTAGCGAATTACCTGGTGCCCCCCTGCATTCGTCGCCACGTTACCGCCTATCGTGCAACTGCCGCGCGCACCAAGGTCGAGCCCCAGCATCAATCCTTCGGCGGCCGCCGCTTCCTGCGCCTTTTGCAGTGTCACCCCGGCCTGTACCCGCATCGTTCGGTCTGTAACATTGATAGCCTCAATACCGTTCAGCCGTTCGGTGGACAATACGACGTCATTCGCACTGGCAATAGCCCCTTCGGCAAGCCCGGTTAGCCCGCCATGTGTGACTACAGTTTGATTTACAGCGTGACAGGCTTGCAGTGCTGCGGCGACTTCGCTGGTACTCGCAGGCCGCAAGATAGCTGCTGCAGCAATACTGTCTTCGCGCCAGATACCCGCACTGCGACTGCTAACCGCATCGCCGGTAAGCACACCTTCCCTACCCAGTAGCTCATGCATCTGGCGAATCAGCGCATCTATTGCTGGCTTTTTATTCATCCGCTATTTCTTATTACTGACCAGAATGGTCCATATTTACCGGGCTAATAGCTGATCTTATTCAGGCCAACTATGATCGCGAAACTGCTCCCGCAACTCGTTTTTTTTGATTTTACCGGTTGCAGTGTGGGGCAACTCCTCGACAAATACTACATCGTCGGGAACACACCAGCTTGCAACCTTACCCTCGAACCATGCCAATATATCCATGCGCTCAAGCGATGCTTTGTCGTGCAGGACAACGACCAACAAAGGGCGCTCACCCCACTTAGCGTGCCCGATAGCGATGGCAGCAGCCTCGGCCACATCGGGGTGATCTACCGCGGTATTTTCCAGTTGGATCGAACTTATCCACTCGCCACCTGACTTGATAACGTCTTTAGTGCGATCTGTAATGTGCATGCTCCCTTCCGGATCGATGGTCGCAACGTCCCCCGTATCGAACCAGCCATCGGCATCAAGCATGGCTTCCTCGCCCTTAAAATAGCCGCTGCAGACCCAGGGCCCGCGCACCTTGAGCGCGCCGAATGCCTCTCCATCCCAGGGTAATTCGTTATTCTCTGCATCAACAATTTTCATCTCCACACCAAACACACCGCGCCCCTGGCGCAATTGCACCGCCCGCAATTTTTCAGCAGACAGTTTGTCTCGCCCGGATTTGGGAGAATTGTATACACCGACCGGACTCATCTCCGTCATCCCCCATGCATGCTCCACAACGACCTCATGCCTGTCGAGAAAATCATCAATAACCGAGGCCGGGCAGGCTGCACCGCCGACACAAATGCGTTGCAGGCTGCGCACGGTTTTGCCTGCCTGCTCCAGGTAAGTTAGCAGCGCGAGCCATACGGTCGGCACTCCCAGCGAATAATTGACCTGCTCACTTTCTATAAGGTCCTGCAGAACCTCTCCGTCTGCCATTTTCGGACCGGGCAAAACAAGTTTCGCTCCTACCATAGGCAACGCATAAGGCGTCCCCCATGCATTTACATGAAACATCGGCACCAGCGGCATCACGCAGTCAAGCGCACCCAGATTCATCACATCAGGCAGGCTAATACCGTAGGTATGTAATACCGTTGATCGGTGACTAAAAAGCACACCTTTGGGATTACCGGTAGTACCGGAGGTGTAACACAGGGCGCTGGCCGTGTTTTCATCCAGATCGGGCCATGCGTAGAGATCGCTCTCGAGTTCCAGCAGTTCTTCGTAGCACTTAACATTGGGCAATGTCGTCTCGGGCATATGCGCCCTGCCCGTCAAAACCACAATTACTTCCACCAGAGAAAGTTGTGACTGCAAACTTTCAAGCAGGGGCAAAAACATCGGATCGACAAATATCAAGCGATCCGCAGCATGATTAATGATGTATGCAATCTGTTCCGGGAACAGGCGCGGATTTACCGTGTGGCATACGCCCCCGGAACACGATATCGCGTAATACAGTTCGAAATGCCGATGGTCGTTCCAGGCCAGCGTTGCGACACGATCCCCTACCGTCATGCCCAGCCGACCGAGCGCATTCGCCAATTGGCGCGCACGACCAAAGGCCTCTGCGTAGGTATAGCGATAGCGTGGCTGGTCAGCTGTAACGGAAACAATTTCACGGCGACCATGGTTCACCTCTGCAAAACGCATGATGGAGGTAATGGTCAACGGCGAATGCATCATCAGGCCCTGCATTGTCACTCCCCGTTCTCAATCACGATGACCTCAGGCTGATGGGCCAGCGTCCATATCGGCAAATTTGATCAGCCACCTATGTAATACATTTCTACCTTGTCGGTAGGTGCCGCGTTCCGTGCCCGCAATTCGCTGTAGCGATCATCACGCCGCAGCCAGACATCGCTGACAAACTCTGCCAGTTCTTTATCACTGGCACCGGAACGTAACGGCGTTCTCAAATCGGTTCCTGCCGAAGCAAACAGGCAGGTATACAACTTGCCATCGGATGACAAACGCGCCCGCGTGCATGACCCGCAAAATGGCTCGGTAACTGATGTAATAAAGCCGATTTCACCCTGGCCATCTGCGAACACATAGCGGTTCGCGACTTCACCATGATAATTACTTTCTGCCGGGGTAATGGGCCAGCGAGCATTGATCATCTCGACTAATTCCCTGGCGGGAACCGTATCTGATGGCTGCCAGTGGTTGATCGTACCTACATCCATGTACTCGATGAAACGCATAATCGTCCCACTGCCACGAAATTTCTCAACCAGTTCCAGCACAGTCGCATCATTTATGCCACGGCGAACTACGCTGTTA
>Ga0316187_10001977_pt1 | contig 17917 bp, 11 predicted proteins | sample CroRivburrow1_MG_FD_204927 | JGI IMG/M metagenome (GOLD analysis project Ga0316187, IMG submission 204927) | Coastal sediment microbial communities from Maine, United States - Cross River worm burrow 1 | ecosystem: Environmental > Aquatic > Marine > Coastal > Sediment | place: USA: Maine...
CTGTACTCCACCTGCTTTTTTCACCGAAAAGGATCTACGATTTTGTAAATAAAAATCCGCCAACAGATCACCACTGACGCTTAACGCCAATTTGTCATAGACATCTTGTTCTTCGCGAAAATCAAAAGCCCGATACACATTTTTTAATAATGTTTGTAGCAGCACCTGAGCTTGCTCGTCTTTCAGACCACCCGCCATACTTGCAGGTCGGGTTAAAGTGAAACTCATATAGGGATAAGCCATGATGCTCACAGCGACTAATACAACCAGCCCGATAGCTGTCATATGTAAAGACTGTTGCGCGCGATGCCGTTGTCGCAATTGCCAAAGTAGTAATAGGATGATAAAAATACTGACTAATGTAATCAGCGGAAGTTTTAATTCACCCAGACTTCCTTTAACTTTAACGGCTTGCACGGTCGGCATCTGGTAGTTTTTCAGATAATTTGTCCAGGTATGGACATTGTCATCTGGCGTTACAAACGTTGCGAAGGGTCCAGCCGGATCAATCGCCGTAGCTGGAACTCGGGAAATTTGATCGTTAAACAATTCCCAATCCACGGTAACTTTTTGAGGCAGTTCTTTAGTAAGATACGTTATTATTACACCCACAATTGCTGTCGATATCTCTAAGCGTTCCGGTTTTTCGAGTAACTGAATACCTTTCAATCCAACTTTTATATAGTTAGTGCGATCCAGGATCGGGTTTATCGAGACACCATCAATCTTAACCGGATTCTTAGTCAACAGGTATTCACCAATACGTTGCTTGAGTGATTCCAGCTCATCTATTTCGATATAGTCTTTAGCACGTAAACCCAGATCCATCCATTGTCCCAGATCTTTAACTCGAGTAAGAATCTCATGGCGCACCTCAAAGGGTTCGACATATAAGAAAGACATCATGGCTGATTTATGGTGGCGTTTTAGATTTTTATTTTCAAACAATGTGTACCAGGGGTCATCCCAGTTCAAATTTAGTTTTGCTGGCTGCCCAAGATAACGAAAATCAATTACCGGGACAGCCTTGTGATAGGCAATAAAACCGATACTCGCATTCGGGAGGCCTTTTTTATCCAGTGGCGGGATAATGGTCAGTTGCTTCGGTTTCTTTTTAAAGGGATAACTAATTTCAGCATAGAGCACCCTTTTATCTTCAGGTGCCGCGAGCACTCTTTGTCGAGTCATCGGGTTGATCATGCCGGCAAAAGGAGACTTTCGGTCGACACGCATGCGTGGTTCCACCAACTGTAATTTTGCCGAAAGACGATGACCTTTTTCGGTCACAAATTGAAAACGTTCCATCGCAAACGTTTTCATTCGTTGATTTAACGAGGGCCTGTTTTTGTCGGGTTCATGTAACCAATCATCGGGCACTAATTCATTAAACTTGTCCAGATCACCCACATAAACTTCTAAGACCAGTTTGACGTGATCATCTAAAACGTAAATCTCGGCAATATTGCGGGAGGTTTCGGCCCCGGTAAGATTAATCCAGTCCGCTTTAACTGAAAATGGAAACATCCAAAAGATACAAATCAGAACCAGTAGATTCGATTTAGATAAACAAAGTATATTCATTCAATAATAATAGCCTTTAGTTAAAATCATTGATTTATTAGTCATCTGGCTTCATTAACTCGTCCATTAACACCAGTGCATCACTCTCTACCAACTCACCATCATGATAAAACATTTCCAGGCTCAATGGTCCATTATTTATAGCTTTAAAAGCGATATTATCAGGGCTGATTGTATAACGACCAACTATTTTATCAGTTGGCCATGAAATATCCGTATAGGCCAAATAAACTAACTGTGAACAGACAATCTTGTCTGTCGTTTCCACATCGTAATTAAAATCATACGCTTTTCCAACTTGTCGCAAGGTCCGAATAATGACATATGAGACTTCTTTTTCACTTAACTTGGGCTCACGAATAATGCCCAGATCATCGATATTCAGGAAATGGGCGATGGTACTCATGGTTACCCCATCACGTAATGCCTCGACCACACCATGACCACCTTGAATCTGTTTGTGGTATTTTTTTACGATATAGTGATCCCAGATACCCAGTTGCTTAAGCTCTTGTTCGGTACCAATCCAAATGGCAGCATGCCCCCAATGTCCTGGAATCATTTTATCAGTAAGTCGAAAAGGTGTCTTTTCCAACAAAATATCACCGGCCTTTAACTCTTCCAAAACAATCTGTTCTACTTTCTTATCCGCATATAGTTTACCCTTGCGTTCTTCGACCAGACCAACCAAATTGCCAAAAAACTCACTCACACCATTTACTGCTCGTCTGTTGAGCTCTGAAAAATTATCACTTATTTCGTTGGCCTGTACCACACCAACTCTTTCCTGTACCTTCTCGTACTCATCGCTTTGCATCACACCGAATGCCGGACTTTGTTCGATCGAAAGTTGTAAGTATTTAAATTCATCATCCCGATTGTGTTCATCGACAGTGGGAATCATCTTTTTATAAAAGGCAATTTGTTCACGTACAAAAAGTAAATTAGATATACTCAGAGCAGCGTCGTTGATCGCAGTTAACTGATCACTCTGAATACCATAACCAATATCGCTTTGATTCAAGAAAGTACGAATTCGGTCATGTTCATTTAAAACGGAAATATTCGTTAAAAAGGTATCATATAAAGTTAGTGTTGCAGATAGAGAAAACATACTGCCTTTCAACCGAATGTGACTATCAATTGATGGTAAGTTTTGACTTTTTAGTTTCTCATCAGTTGCCTGTATCCAGCATTCATTAGACGCAACTGTTTCTTCAACTTTGCCACTGACCGTCAATCCTTCCTTCATCGTCAGATTTAACTCATCAAGCATCCTGGGTGGTATTGCGGTTTGGTTGTCATAATTTTCACGTATTACTGTCGCCAGTTTAAGGGTCTTGCCACGGGTAACTAACATCTCTTCAAGCACCTGCTGATAAGCAAATATTTCCTTATTCAACGTCTCATTGAGTGCTAAATTATCGCCTTTGGCGGTTCGAATCCGCCCCCAACATTCTTCCATTGCGTTTTCGAATGACAGTCTTCCTTGTAACCGATCCGTTGCACAACCGTTGAGCAGAAGTGACAAAAAAAGTGAGCATGCGATTAAATAAACAATTTTAATGTTTTTCATCTTGACTCCATGAAATAATTATTTAATAAAATTCCTTTTATAACTGATCCTCTATTGGTAGCAACGAATAAAAGAACAAGCCCCAACGCTGGAACATGCTACGAGCTGGTGTACTCGTTACCTCGACTTCCGACGAACGCCAGGTAACATCACCTTCACCGTTATAATATACCTGCCAGGAATTTTCAGTTAACAAATCGTGCTCAAAACCCTTAATCATGATTTCAGCCAGCTCTTTATTTTTTATTAATACCCCAACTTCCGTATTTAAAACTATCGAGCGTGGATCTAAATTTAAGGATCCTGCATAGACTGCCTGTCTATCAAAAATAATCACTTTTGCATGTAGACTTAAAAACTCGGCTGTGGAAAAAGAACTTTTGAATCGATTGGTGTGGGCGGCATCAGCGCGCAACTCGTGCAATTCTATCCCCATATCAAGCAGATTCTTCCGGTATCGAGCATAACCACTAACTGCGGCAGCACTATCAGAAGACTCTAATGAATTGGTCAGTATGCGTATTCGAACGCCTCGATCACGCAATGTCTGCATACCCGCTAGGAACTTTTCCGATGGAATTAAATAGGGTGAGATAAAAAATAACTCTTTTTCAACTGCGAGTGTCAAATTGCTTAATACTTTAGCGGCCTGATGTGTATCCGGATCTTCAACTGTTGGTGGACAATCATAAATAACACGAGCATAACCTTTTACAAATTTACTTTTGCTGGCAGCTAATTTTTCCTCCCATTCTCTGGACTCCGTATCGAATTCCTTCTTCAGTATTCCTGAACCGTATACTTTTTCCTTTAACTCTTTAACGACTTCATCTTTAGTCTGTGAAATATTATTCGCATCAGCAACGTCTTCAAGGGCATAGGATCCCGGGCTATTCCAAAACACCTCGAAGCTATCGGTAATCTCAGTAACGACAGGCCCCGTTGTGACCATGTCAAAGTCCCGATAATTATGCTTGTGACCAATACCATAGTATTCATTGCCAATATTTCGACCGCCGATAATGGCAACTTCGTTGTCCATCACAAATACTTTATTATGCATGCGATGATTTAAGCGTGAGAGATTAAATAACACTTCAAGGCCACGAAACGCCGCCCGATCCTCACGAACGCCAAGCGGATTGAATACTTTTATATCGATATTTGGATGGTCATTAATTAGTAACCCCACAGCATCACGTCCAGCAAGCAAAAAATCATCTACTAACAGACGAACCTTTATGCCACGATCAGCTGCGGCAATAATTCTTTCTATAATATAAGCACCGGTTTCATCTTCCTCCCAAATAAAAGTCTGTACATCCAGGGTTTTTGTTGCGCTGCCTATTAACATCTGCCGCCATTCATAGGCTTCATGATTTCCATGTATGGGAAGGAAACTGGAGACCTTAGCCGTTTTTTCTAAGGTCTGAATCGTTGTCTCCGTATTCAGATCTTTAACACATTTAAAATTTGGGTCTGCATGTTGAAGCTTAGGCGGGGAAGTAGTACAGGCGGGCACACAAGCGACGGTAATAATTGATAAAAACAGTATCGACCTCAAAAACGATGGCTTGTTAGTGTTCATTCCTTTTGTTGTTCGCATGACATTTTCAGTCCCTTCACACGCCACCAGATAACAATATAATCTCGAATAATTACAGCTGTCTATAAAAATATACTTTCGATAAAAATTAGCACAGCGGAACTCAGTATACAGACGAAAATCATCTACACATCATATAAACTGATTACTGAACGCTAAAGCCGTATATCAAGAGCTCACTGTTGCGCTTTTTGATTTACCAATGAAACGCCAGCGCCAACAAAGGACCTGAGTGGTTTACCTTGTATTTAAAGTTAGGCTCATCGACGTCGTAGTCCAATACTCGATAACCGGCAAAACCTGAGAGTAACTTAGTAAAGCGATAATCAAAGATCACGGCGGCATTCCAGACAACATCCGAATCCCCGGTACCGATATCAGCACGAGCAAGCAGTGACCACTTGTCTGATAACTTACCGTTATAACGACCGCCCACAATCAGATCGGTCAAACTTTCATTAAAGTTGGTCCCTGGTCCGAGATTCACGGTAATATCGACTTTGTAATAACGCACACCGCCCAATAACTCCCAGGGATTATTCGGTCCAAAGCGATAGAGCGCTACGGCTTCGGCAATCTTATTTTTAAAGTCGACACTGACCGGCGTACTGGGTGGGATCGTGCCTGTTGGACCAAGGTTTAAAAACGAATAATCTAATATCACACCCCAATTACCTTTGGCTCCCTCATAGTGAACGGTAAAAATAGCTTCCAGATCACTTACGGCGTCACTAAATTCAATGTTAAGACCGAGACCATTCATTGTGCCATCGACGCTCACGCCCCAGAGATAAAGTGGCACTAAGGTATGTTGATAAGTGTTAAAATCTTCGGCAGCGTAGGAAGGGGTTGCAATACTGAGGCTGAATAAGATAGAAAAAATTAAAACTCTTCGCTTAGCTGTCTTCATGATGTACCTCCATAAAAATAATCCATTTTGTAAGTATCAATCTATTGTTCAATCCTGATGCACTTACTACCTGTTGACTATATTAATTTGTATGGTTACTTTTTCTGATTTTAAGCTGCTACCTGCCTTACACTCTCGATCTATTGCTTCGGTAATGGTGGTGGCTTATACCCTTCCCACTTACCGTTGTTGGTGAAGTCGGAATATTTGGCCTCACCACTACGCTTGGCCGTCTTGTAGGCTTCGGTAGTCGGTGGTGCCTGGACACGCTCCGCGCTGACCACTTCGCGTTGGACAATCTTGTCTTTGGTTATATTCCAGGCCATCATGTCATTGGCGATTACCAGCGGGCCATCATAAACCTTGCGGACCTCCTCGATCATCAACATGTCCAGCTCGGCTTGTCGAATGGTGTGGTAACCCACCGCTAATCGAGGTTTGATTTCAGCCATCATCTTGGCAAAGCCACCGGGTGGTGTATGAATATAGGATGAAACGAAGGTCGCCTGGCGTATGTCCCAGCCCAATGTCTTGGCAAGCCCTTCTGGCGTGTAGAATAATTCGTGGATCACGAAGTCGGCGCCCTTGGCCCGCTTAACGAACCATTTATTCGGTGCCGAATCACCGCCAAAGACAAAGCTCAACCCGTTCCAGTCGAGACGATAACTCACTGGGCCATCAAGCACATGCACGGCGGGAAAAGATGTGATCTTGACCCCGTTTTTTTCGTAAACCACGCCCCCATCTTGTTTGAAATCGAACTCATGGGATATCAATTGGCCGCCGGCGTCGGGGAGAATGCCAGCGCGACCCGTAATGTCCCAGGCGTAGGCCTTTTTAAGTCCCTCAACAAAAGCGGCGGTTCCTAATTCAGGTTTGGAGCCAGAAGGCCCGTAAATGTGTAAAGGTGTATAGCGACCACTTAACCAGCCACCCACCCAAAGCGCCGCGGCATCACCTACGTGATCGGTGTGCAAATGGCTAGCGAAGACTTTATCGACGCGGTCGAATTGAGGGCGCAATGCAAACAGGCTTTCCATCGAGCCACTGCCGACGTCGAACAGAAAGATGTCGCCGTTACCCAACTCAACATACCAGGCCGAGGACTTCTGGCCACGGGTGATAGGCGTCGGCATGCCCGTGCCGAGTGCGACGACAAACATTTCATTCGGCCCAAGCTTCTCGGTGCGTGGATACCAGGCATCGGATTTTTCTTCTGGCGCTTTCGCCACGCCTTCTTGCACAACGGTTAACTTACCTGAGACAAATAATACGAGTACCAGGGCAATAATGGCGATTGAAGGTACTATTACATTTTTTAGCGGGATATTCATGCTTATCTCCTTGTTTTATTACACCTAAGTTTTACGCTAACTTCTTTAGTCTAGAAACTGAATCTGTTTAAATTACTATAAGTTATCTTTTTAGGTCCCGGACCACCAGGCGTTTTCTAATCTGATGTAACAGCGATAACATGTAAATATCATCTAATTTATGTCAAACAACAAATATGAATGCATTTACTAGTTAAGAAATGATAAGGCTACTCAATACGGATTAACAAAGTTAACCAGGGTTTCCATTCTTAACATTATTTTACGAATCACATGCGTTGCCTTGACGCTTTCTGTGTAGATGGCAGCTGTACCTAACGCACCACCGGGGATATGCGGTAAATCTTCTGCTTCATTGTTTAACTTTAATACGACACCGTAGGGTAAGGGTATCTGTTGTCCAGTAGGCGCAGCTGGTACGGTACCCGATGGCGGCATTTGACCCTGTGGTGTCATATAGGCAATGGTCTCTACCGTCGCATTAAGAACTTTGCCTGGATAAAGTTTTAACACCACCTCAGCCTGTTGCCCTGGTTTGACATGCCGCAACATATTTTGATTCACGCCCAGCATCAATCTCTCCTGGTCGTGATTAACGTACGCCACCCAACTGCGAAGCGGTAAATTAGCCACTCGTTGCCCTGGACGTAATGTTAATGCGATGACATATCCATCACTGGGTGCTTTGACCACCGTCTCTTCCAGATTGTAATTTGCTGTATCCAGACGTGCTAGTAGTTGTTGTACCTCGGCATCAAAACGGTCCACATCAACTTGAGGCCCCAGCTTCTTGGCGTAAAGATCCTTGGCACGAGAGAGATTTATTTTTGCCAGTTTTAAGCTGGCCTCAAGATCATCAACCTGTGCCTGGAACGTGAGTGGATCAATCTTGAATAATACTTCATCTTTTTTCATCGAGGTCAGCGCTTTGGCAGGCACCTCAATCACTTCACCACTTACATTGGGAATGATTTCAACGACGGTTTGATACTGGGTAATCGCACCGGCTGGCGCTCCCCATTGCATGGGAATAAATAAAACGACAAACAAAAGCAACATCCACAGCGCGGGCGAAATTTTCCACCACAAGGTGAGCTTGATGATTTTAAGTTTGAGAAGTAAAAATAGAACACCAACATAAACTAGAGTGAGAAACACAATCATTGGCTATCTCCCTCTTTACTAGCGGGTGGCGAAGGTAGGGATTTATTCCCATTTGGATTAGTGTAGGCCCATATCCACGCAACCGGTAATAACAACCCCATGGTAATCACCCCCCACCAACCACACACGTTAATCGCATCGGCCTGCGGATGATTGCGTTGCCGAGCGATTTTTCCTGGCAGCATGCCCAATACAATCCAGATTGCGACTATTGCCACTATCAATACAAGTAATACGATTAATGCAAAAATGGTCATGCCATCCATAGGATCACCCTTTAGAATATTGTTAACGAACCAACTCCCAATTTTATTTTACAATGAGCGACCGTCTTTCATTTTGTTAGATTATGATTCGGCTATTTCGTTGGATACTCAAACTTTCTGCCAAGCTTCTCACTGGCTTCTTTGTAAACGCCGCGCAGTGGTTCATCGACATCATTCCACTTGCCTTTTTTGATGAAGTCGGAGTAACCCATCGATTTGACTGGGACGCCCATCGCCTTGCTGTACTTCTCCCTGTCGTCCTTACCTGGAAGTGCCGGCTTGCCCACCAATGGCGGTGACCATGTGTGTTCCTCCACGATCGCCATCCGTACCCGAATGTTGTCCTTGGTGATGTTCCAGACCATGAAGTCTTCCGCGAGGCTCAGTGGTCCGTCATATATGCTGCGAATGCGATTGTTTACTTCCGCCGTCGTATCGAAATCCTTGAAAAAATGATAGGCAACGGCCATACGTGGCTTGAGTTCCTGCATTACTTTGCCAAATGCCTCCGGTGCGGTATGAATCTGTGTGCCGACCACCAAGGCCGTTTCTGGTGTAAACCCCATCTTCTTGACGAGATCAGGAACGGCGACGAAACACTCGTGCACAACAAGATCCGCATCTTTGGCATACTTGATAAACCATTTATTGGGATAAGTGTCCGAACCAAAGATGAATTTCAATCCCTTCCATTCGAGGCCGAAGCTTACCGGTCCATCGAGTGCATGGATCGCGGGGAACGAACGAATCGTTACGCCGTTATGCTCATAGATGACGGCATTCTCGGCCTTGTAATCGAACTCGTTGACCTCGATAGAATAACCGCGAAAGTCGACCATACCCACGCGACCGGCGAGGTCCCAGGTATACATTTCCTTCAACTTTTGAACGGCATACGCTGTTCCAAGCTCCGGGGTACGACCGCTCGGCCCCCAGACACGAAGTGGTTTCTGCCGCCCCATGAGTGCACCGCCAATAAATACTTCACCTAACGAACCGAAATGATCCGCGTGTAGATGTCCGATGAAGATCTTGTCGAGGTAATCGTAGGGAATCTGCAGGGACGAAAGGCGTTCGGCCGATCCACTGCCGATATCGAAGATGAATTTGTCGCCGTTGCCGAGCTCAACCAGGAAACAGGCTGCGGCCTGAGCAGCGCGGGTAGTCGGCATGCCGGTGCCACAAGCGATCACCCGCATCTCATCAGACGCGAGTTTTTCACTGTTCGGCGCGTAATAGGCCCGTTCGCGAGGTTTAGTAGGAGACGGCTTGTCATTACCAAATAGTCCGGCATGCACCGAAGATACAGGTGATGCTGACTCATGATTGGTAAGATACACTCCAGCGGTAAGTCCAACGGCAAAACTTATTATCAGAGCAAACTTCACTTTTTTAGATTTCACTCTCTTCTCCATACAATTTTTCGATTCTTATTGGCAAGCTGCCAGTCACAGCACCTATCACTCTATAGAGTGTTTTGTGTGCGTCAGGCTTGTGACAATAAATACCATAAGTATTAGCAAAAAATGTGTTTTCATTAGTGTCCCTCTTACTGTTCCTTTAACGCTAATCACACTTCGTTATAAATTAACGGTTAGTGGGTTTATTAGCCTGTGGCTATCTTCTCATGCCCGGACCTGGTGATGGACCTTTGGACGGCCCTTTAGATGGCCCCTTTGATGGACCCTTTGATGGACCCTTTGATGGACCCTTTGATGGACCCGGTTTTGGTTTAGGTTTTGGTCCCGGTTTCGGTCTCAAGTTACGATGACGAGATTTATGGGGACGATGACGATGACGACGTGCTGGATAATGTCTCCAACGGCGGTTACGCCGAATGATTCGAATCGGAGCAGTAACAATAAAGACGGTTAATAAAGGTCTGGGATTGGCATGCACGATAACGGTTGTCGTGTTTGGCACCCCCCAGCCGCCTCGAACATAAACCCAGGTTCCACTTTGATAGCCCCAGTATCCGGCAATATAAACATAGTCAGGTTTAGGGGGAACCGCCCAGTAACCCGGCACCCAAACGTATTTATTATTAGTCCACCACCAATAACCATTAACCCAACTGTGGTTAGCGTCAGGTTGTTCGCCGCGATCGTCATCCATCGGCTGGCTGGGTGGGTCTTCTTTAGAGGTTTGTTCAGGTTCGGTGGCCGGTACTTTTGCTTCCTGTGGTTCCGGATCACCTTCTTGCCACACAGTTGGCTCATCAAGATTTTTGGGTTCGGCAGGCACCTCTTCAGCGAAAGTCGATTTGCTTAAAGTGGCCCAGGCACCAAACAAGCTTACCGTGCCGATGACTCCGCAAAACGTCCGCCTCGACATTAAGGTTTTATGGTCATCATAGCGACTGTTTTTATTGGTTTTTTTCATGTAACACCTCCTGCCCTTGCTCAATAGCGTAGATAAATTACCAAAAATATGACCTAATTATTATCTTAAATCAGCGTACCAAATAGTATGGTACATTTACAAGATATTTCTACACCTGCTAATTTTGTTTGTATAATGCCTAAACAAATGCCTAAACAAATGCCTAGGCTAAGTCGTGAAGAATGGCTCACAAATGCCCTCGACGTGCTCGCCGTAAAGGGTGGAAAGCTAACCATAGATTCGCTTGTTGACGCCCTGGGGGTGACAAAAGGAAGTTTCTACTGGCATTTTAAAAACCGCGAAGAATTTATCAATGCAGTCAGCGATTATTGGTATCGCGAATACACTGAAAAGGCCTCTCAAAAAATAAGTAAAAATAGCGGAAGCCCTGAAGACCGTTTGTTAGCATTAATGATGGCAATCAAAGATGACAAATTAGCGCGTTACGATCTGGTCTTTCGCTCATGGGCTACACAAGAACCCAGCCTGATTAAACAAGTTAAAAAAGTGGATACCTTTAGATTGAAATATATTCGTTCGTTGTTTGCTGAAATGGGCTTCAAAGATCAGGAATTGGAGATGCGCACTCATTTGTTTACGGTGTACCATAGCATGGAGCACTTTATAATTGATAGACCGACAAAAGAACAAGAACTGGTTTTACTTAAAAAGCGTCATGCCTTTTTTATAAAAAAGTAAAATCATGTCACCGTAAAAAAGTTTTTATTTAGTGGCCTTGTTGTGTTAAACCTCTTTTAGAACAAATAAACACTTTTTAACCGGCATCGACGGTCTACTTCTTGCTTATATCACTGAGTTTCGGGGGCTCTTGCTTATAAATGTCATCATTAATCACTTTATCAATGATTGCAATTTGGCTGCATAATAACCTGGTGCACCCTTTTTTCCACACTAGATGACGATAAATTCTCAGGTTACCTGTATTTCACTAATGTTCTACCGAGGTTCAAATGCATATGCAAAGTGAACAGTCTAAACTGACTCTCCCCAGACATCCATCGGATGTGCAACTAAGAAGGATCTTAGATTCTTTGCTATAAAACGCGCCCACAAAAACAAAATTTGTTAATCTATTGATAACATGATTATTCGAATTTTAACCATTTTACTGATACTACTACCCGCCTGGTCCGGGTGATAGCGGTTATTCTTCTTATACTTCAATATTCGGCAGGCGGTCATTTTTAAAGTAGCGAATCTTTTCCAGTGGCTTATCACTTTGCCCGGTAATTTTTTGAATGGCGTCATCTTCTATTTCACCGTGATATTCAGTACAGACTTGTTTGAATAGATCCACAACCAGGTCAGCGTGACGGTCTGTGGCGCAGAAGACCAGTGTTTTTGCCGGTTGGAAGGGGTTTATAAAATCCTTGGTGATGAGATGTTCGATAATTGCGCGGTTGAAGTTTTCGTTTTCGACTTGTTTATTGAATTGCGACACATCGAATTCAATTTCATCGGGTGTGTGAAACAGCTCGACTTGATTCACTTCAGGTTTATAAATCAACATTTCTTCATTAACTTTATACTTGATGCCATCTTGAGATAATTGAGTGACGATTCGCAAAGGTGGCAAATGGTCCGCTAAAATACCGTCCACCACGGCTTCGGGGTAAGTATAGGTGTATACCGGATCACCAAATATTTCCGAGGTGTGCAGGGCCGGTGTGGCTGTTAAACCAATTTTGACCGCATGGAAGTACTCTATGACGGTTCGATACTTGGAAATGTAGTCATTTTGATCGCGAAACTCTAATTCGGTATCGCCCAGCTCCCGGTCTAACAGATAACCACGATGGCATTCATCCACTACGATACAGTCGTATTGCCCAATACTGGGTTGTTCATTACCTTCGGCATAAAGAATACGTTTTACCATGCCTTGCACGGTTGCTATGTGTACTCTGGTGCTGTCATCCGGTGATTTATCCATCAGCGTTTTAAGGCCGAAACGATCCGTAAATGTTTGCATGGACTCCATGCGGGTCTCGTTAAACGCATTTGCGGCTTGCTCACCCAAGGCCGATCTGTCGACTAAGAAAAGGATACGGCGAAATCGACCTGCTTTGAGCAACCGGTAAACTAACGCAATACAGGTTTTGGTTTTGCCTGTGCCGGTGGCCATTGCTACGAGCATTTCATTTTGACCCTGTTTGATCGCTCGTTCAACGGCCTTGATGGCATCAATTTGGTGGGGCCATAGAGAAAAGTCAAACTTGAAACTGAGATCATCGAGCTTGTTATTGGCCACTTGAATATTTCTGTTTAGATAGGTTTCCAGTTCTCTTGGTGTATACCATCCCTTTAAGACTTCACGTTGATTACATTCATCGCGCACGTCAAGAAACCAGATACCGCTGTCGTGTTTCAATTGTTTGAGATAGGGGCGGCCATTGGTGGCGAACACGGCGGGAACCTTGTATTTACCCCACGTGGTTGAGATTTCAATCCCGTCGTTTACCGTTAAGCCTGTCGCATAGCGCTTTGCCTGGTCGATGGCGCTATAAACGTTTTTTGCACTTTTTTTGGATTCTACGACGGCGATTGGGGTCAATCCATTAAATAACACATAATCGGCAGGCCCTGTCTTGGTTGGCCACTCCGCTATGGCCTTGGCTTGTCCTTTTTCTGGTCTAGCACCCGTTGCGTATTTTAGGTTCTCTGAGTCGACTACCCAGCCTCTTTCTCTTAGTTGCGCATCTATTAACAGGCGTGTTTCTGCCTCACTCATATCAAACAGTGATTTTTCGATCTCATTGATGACTTTGGCTTTGTCTGCTTTAGCTTGTGTGGCAAATTCGGTTGATATAGCTTTGTTGGCACTTTGGTGTTGTCGTTTTAACTTTTTAAGGTCTCTTTCTTGTTCTTGTGCAATGGATTCCCATACCGATCGTTCTTCGGCCATCAGCGCTGAACGCGTTTGCTCGGCTTTGAGTTTCTCTGCTTCTGCTTCATGTAATGCCTCGGCCACCTTGATCCGTTCAGCGGCTTTGTTTTGCTCCGTCTCCATAGTGCGGATGCGTTCTTCAAGCGCTCTTGTCTCGGCGCTAGGGTCTATGGGCTTAATGAATTTACCGGGCTTGAAATTATTTGCTGCGCTACCACCGAATGTTTTGTGGAACCAACAGGATAAAGCCCATGCGATTTGCAATACCGCTAGGGCATCGCGGTGCGTAGTGGAGTCGAATTGATGACTGGCATCGTTACCTTGCTTGCGGATGGTATGAAATGCGTCTTTTACTTTCGGGTCTAGTCTGAGGGTATAGGCCAATTCTCTCAGTAAATCGATTTGTTTTATATTTGCACCGTACTCAACACCTACCCGTGACGCAATATCTTGTGCTAATGCCTCGCCTAATTGGCGCATTTTCACCAAGGTAATATTTGGATCGGGCACAAAGCATCGTTCAGCGGTTTCAGCCAATTTAAATAACAACTCATCATGATGCTTGAGGAAAGCAAAATTGCTTGTTGGTGTCATTAATCAATTTTTCCTAAAGCCAGCTGTTGAAAGTTGGCAATTTACGGTCGGTTTGGGGCATTCGTGCTCTTTGTAGTTTATTATATTATCCTGATTCTATTCTTTTGGTATTGCCGCTACAAGTAATAAGGATAGACTATAGTATTGTTTTATTAGAACATATTTGAGTAGATGGTTTTGATTTTCTCAAAATAGCTGGCTGTGGCATAGTGGCTGATACTACAGTGAGCTAAGCAACCCAACAATCATCAATTACCTACTATGGATTGATACGAAATAGGTATCATCCAGTTATAAACTTGGGTTGGTTTGTATTCTGAAATTTGAGTATGAGATGTTCCATTGTGGATGATGTGTTCGTAATAGTCTCGTTACCATAATTTTTCGTCAATTAATTTGGGAGTTGTTGTTAGAGCGTAGATACAGGTTATAGCAGTCAGCCTCGATAACCAACCCACTAAATCCAGCCGCGGCACGGTGCTAATTGCCGACAAGAATCTGGATAATGCTGCAGTGGTTGTCGACGGTAAGCTAATCACCTCAAAAGGACCTGGTACCGCAATGGATTTTGCCCTTGAACTTATTGAGCTGCTCGAATGTAAAGCATCCCGGGATACAGTAGAGTCGGCATTACAACGTCCGTAGCACGTGCCGTACATACGAATCCCATCAAGCCGCTCCAATTTTGTTTGTTGATTGTGTTGGTTTGATTCAAAGTGTTGTATGCATTCCCACGCGGGAGCGTGGGAACGTGAAATCCAGTGACTCAGTCGAGTCTGGATTACTCTATAAAAGCTGAAGACAGTTTATTTTTATCGGACCAGACTAAAGCAACTCTACCTGAACTGGCTACGCCTAAATCAAAAAACTCTGTCCATACAAGATTTTCTGCCAGCTTAATTTCATCAGAACTCCACCCTTTAAACGGGTTGTACCGTTTGGCAAATACTTGATAGCTTGTGCCTGACACAATTTCCTTTGTCCATATAACGGTTACATTTCCGGATTTATCCATTGCCGCTTTTGGTAAGCCCAGTTTTTTAATAGGACCATTCAAGTTTATAATATTTTTTGCATATCCTTGGTCGCCGGAAATCCAACCGAATCCATTTAGATAATTAGCAGAAAATATTTTATTATCATATGACCATAATATAGTTAAATTGCCAAAACCATCTGCTTTCCGGTAGAATATATTAAAAGACTCATTAGGGTTGTAACCATTAAATAATGGTACGGGTGTACTTTCCCAGCCTGTGTCTTTATCGTATCTTTTTGCGTATAAGTCATATGTTGTTGCTGTAGTTTTTCTTGCCCAGACAATAAAAGAATCCCCATTGTCTGCCGAGACTGCGGAGTAACTAATTGCATTATCAGCACCAAGGTCGGCGATTGTCTGAGCCGGGGTTAAGTCATTGGATAGCCAGCCAATCCCATTATTATATCTGGTTGCCTTGATAAACTGGCTTTGCCTCCAGACAATCGTAGCATTGCCTTTTTTATCGGTATCGCCGTTTTCGCCGGAGAAATACACATTAGAAAATAGGTCATTTTCAATATTAACAGGCGGTTTCCAACCTGAATCAACGTCAAAACGTATTCCCCATAAATCCTCATTAAAGCTGTTATCTACTGGATTGGTTGTTGTTAATTCCCAAAACATTGTTATATTTCCGGCTTTATCAGACAGTACTTTATAATTCCTGATGTTGGTATTGCCTGTATACGCAAACAACAGGTTCGGACTAGTGTTAATATCCGACTGCCAGCCATTGCCCGCAATATAGCTTGTGGAATATGCCTTATTGTTAGTTGTAGCCCATGCCACAGATACGTTCGCGTTTGTGTCCGATGCGGCTACTATCCGATCTAATATCTCGGTGCTGTCGAGATTATTATCAATTTTCTGTGTGGCTTCCCAATTAAAATTTTGATTGTAACGTGCAGCGTACAGGTTAATTATGGAAGTTTCTGGGGCTCTCAAACCCCATATTACAGTTAAGTTTCCCTGATTATCGGGTATTATATTTTTTGAAATACCCGCGATTCCAGGAGGCATGCTCTGTAAATTATGTGGTATGCCATATTTTTTTGCAGTATCCCAAGCTGCAGATTGGTCATATCGTGAAGCCAATAATCCCCAACCGACGGTATCTTGCTGATACCAGATCGCAGTTTTATTGTTCAAACTGTCAACTACAATATTCAGGTCAAAAATATTATTTACAGAAATTACAGGGTCGGTAATTTCTTCAGGTGGAACGTCCCATCCCAAAGTGGAATTATTATTTAGTGTGAATATCTTGCGTGTATTATCAGTATCATTTATTTCAACCCATGCCACTGATACATTACCATTACTACTGTGGTTTATAGGATTAACTACATTAAAAAGTGAAACTGAATATGTATAAGGTTTAGCGGTGGTAGTCTGGTTGCCGTCAGTAAGCGTTGCAACTGTGAGTGGATCATATACACCATCCCTTGTATTTATATACCAGTTAATATCAAGTATCGTTGTTTGCGCGTCCTGCATCGAGGCGTAAACCCGTAATTCAGCATTATAAGGCCAGCCAGACTCAGTGGGGGTAAAGCGAATAATTCCATTTTGCTGATCGTAGGTTACATTACCCGCCCACTCCATAGAGTCATATAATTTTACACTTATGCTGATCTGGTCAAGTGTTGGTACTTGTGATAATTGCGTTTCATCAATGTTAATTTCTATTGGCTGAAACATATCGGTAATAATATTACTTGAAAGAGGGGCATATGATTGAAGAATAGGGGCGACAATAGGGACGGGCTTTGTGGTAAATGTCCAAGTGAAATATATACCGGAGTTGGGCACCAGAATATTACCCTCAATATCCTTGATACCAAAATTATCTGTCTGATTGGCTAGAAACCGTACTACATAATCCGTTTCATTCTCTAAATCTGCCTGTGGTTTAAATACAATACTATGGTCTGATTCTTCGTATGTGATACCTGTTACATTGCCCAAATTATCCTTTTGCGGTTCTATTGGCGTAAGAGTGTCAGCCAAAGATTTAAACAGTTTGATATTGAATTCGTTAACGGTAGCAGGATTTAGAGACTTTGAGAAAGTTGCCCTTACTACTTCAAATACTTCTACCTGCGTAGCATTTGCAGAAGGTAGTATGTTGCTTACCTGTAGTGGTTTTGGTGGCGGTTCAATTATTGGTGGTTCTATTGGTAGTGTAGGTGTTTTTGAAACTTCTTCCACCGAGTTGCTACATCCAGTAACGGCAAATATCAAAAGAAAAACCAATCTTGGGTACACCATTAACTGCTTTCCTGTTGCAAAATAAGACTTGGGGGCATTATGTAGCGTCCTTGTTAAATGGGCTTGTACAGCTATCCGATTATAGGGGCATGGACATTATCAGGCAACACTTGGCCCTCTACAATCCGAAGAAACTTGTAATAAAATGTACATTAAACAACCATAAACTCATTGCGTATATTTATTTATATTATGACCTATCATTGTTTTTCTATTTTAGTTTTATCTCTAAAAGCGCAGCTAATATTATCCTGTGTGTTTGGTTTTCAATTTTTATACAATTTAC
>Ga0316187_10001978_pt1 | contig 17917 bp, 15 predicted proteins | sample CroRivburrow1_MG_FD_204927 | JGI IMG/M metagenome (GOLD analysis project Ga0316187, IMG submission 204927) | Coastal sediment microbial communities from Maine, United States - Cross River worm burrow 1 | ecosystem: Environmental > Aquatic > Marine > Coastal > Sediment | place: USA: Maine...
TACATCGGCATCAACGGCACCACGGACGGCAACCCGCTCACCACCATCAAGCTGGTAACTGCCGAGCTGGAGAAGATGAAGAAATCATTTCCGCCGGGGCTTAACGCCGCCATCGCCTACGACTCGACTGAATTCATCGAAGCCTCGATTCACGAGGTTATCGTCACGCTGGCGCAGGCGGCGATCATCGTTGTCGTCGTCATCTTCCTGTCCCTGGGATCGTTCCGCTCGACCCTGATTCCGCTGGTCACGATCCCACTGTCGATCATCGGTGTGCTGTTTTACATGCAGCTGATGGGGTACTCGATCAACCTGCTGACGCTGCTCGCCATGGTCATGGCGATTGGCCTGCTGGTCGACGACGCCATCCTGGTGGTAGAAAACATTTATCGACATATCGGTGAGGGCCTGCGGCCTATGGAGGCGGCACTGCAAGGTGCACGTGAAATCGCAAAACCGGTTATCGCGACTTCGATTGTATTATGCGTGGTCTATGCGCCCATCGGCCTGCTCGGTGGACTCACCGGGATTCTGTTTCAGGAGTTCGCCTTTACCCTGGTCGGCACTATCATCATTTCGACCATCGTCGCGCTGACCCTGTCGCCGATGATGTGCTCGCGCGTGCTAAAACCCACGATCGACGACAATGCCTATGCGCGTTTCATCAACCACCGTTTCGAGCGACTGCAACGCAGCTACGAAAACTTCCTCGCCAACTCGCTACAAACGCGCTCGGTGACGATCGTGTTCGTGGTCGCCGTGGTCATCATGCTCACCGCCATGTTTCAATTCATCCAGACCGAGCTCGCGCCCGAGGAAGACCAGGGTGTTATCTTCACCTTTTCGCAGCCGCCCGATCACGCCAATATCGATTACCTCAACAAGTACACGGCTCCCTATATCGACATCTATCGCAGCTACCAGGACGAATATAAATCTTCATTCATGGCCAACGGATTCGGTGGTTCGACGGTGTCCTTTGCCGGCATGCTGTTGACTCCCTGGGACCAACGCAAATTGAGCGCAATGGAAATCATACCGCGAATTCAGGCCGCACTGGACCAGCAACCGGGGCTACAAAGCTTTGCCTTCAACCCACCGTCACTACCGGGTGCGAGCGGCAATACCCCGGTTGAGTTCATTCTCAAGACCCAACAGGGCTACGACCAGCTTTTCGGCGTGGTACAACAGGTGCTGGAAAAGGCGCGCGCAAGCGGCAAGTTTTATTTTATCAAGAGTGATTTCAATTTCAGCAAACCGGAAATCCGTGTCACCATCGATCGCAAACGCGCCGAATCCATGGGCGTTTCGATGCGCGAGATCGGGCAGACGCTCGGCATCATCCTCGCCGAGGGTTATGTCAGCCGCTTCAACCTGGCTGGACGCAGTTACAAGATAATTCCACAGGCAAGGCGTGGCGACCGTGAAGACCTGGCAGATATCAGCCAGTATTTCGTCTATTCGAACCGTGGCGAACAAATAAATTTGTCGACACTGGTCGATATCGACTACAAGGTGGTACCGCGTGAACTGGTCCAGTTTCAACAACAAAACGCCGCCAAGATCGATGCGGTTCCGGGTGTCCCGCTCGGTGAAGCGCTACAGGTGCTGCGCGACATCACGGCCCAGGTCGCACCTGCCGGCTACAGCTTCGATTACCAGGGACAGTCGCGCCAGTTGATCCAGGAGGGTTCGGTTCTCGCGCTGACTTTCAGTTTTGCGATCGTCGTGGTATTCCTGGTGCTGGCAGCGCAATACGAGAGCCTGCGTGATCCGCTGATCATCCTGACCACGGTGCCGCTCGCCATGTTCGGCGCCCTGGTACCCATGTTCCTGTGGCTGGTGTCGATGAATATTTACAGCCAGGTCGGCCTGATCACCCTGATCGGCCTGGTCAGCAAACACGGCATCCTGATTGTCGAATTTGCCAATGAAATACAGAAGAACGAGAATCTTGCGCCGAGCCAGGCGGTGATCAAAGCGGCATCGATACGCCTGCGCCCTATTCTGATGACGTCTTTCTCGACCATTATCGGCATCATGCCACTGGTCATCGCATCCGGCGCCGGGGCCGCCAGTCGACAGGCCATCGGCATTACCATCGTTTCCGGCTTCGCTATCGGCACCCTGTTTACCCTGTTTGTACTGCCGGTTATCTACACCTTCTTCGCCAGGGATCATCGACCTGCAGTCATCGATGAAGATGAACCGTTGCTAGCGTCGCAACTGGTCTAGTTAGCACGCAGGCAAGCCGACTCGAGCACGATCCACTCGCGGAAAGCAATAACCCTGGCCAGGCCCGGCCCTGTGCGGTGAGGTAACCGGGTGGTCGTTGAATTTCGACGGCAGTCGCGTGCGAAACGGTTGCAGCAGACGGCGCCGCGAGTCGCAGGCCAGGGACCGCCTGCAGCTGCCACTACTGCAAACCACGAGCCATTATCCGGTCATCGATAACGCCATCGATGAAGCGCTATACACCCAGGTAAACCGCGCATGAGCCCGGTGCCGCGAGATCGGAATCGAACAATGGCTGCAATCCCTCAACGCTGCAACACCTCTTCCATCCAGCTATTAACCAGGAAACGGGCAATCGAATCGCGCCGCGGCAGGCTGTAGTTATCCCCACCGTCACCCCATTCGCCAAACGTCTTCAGTTGTTGCGCGTCAAACCAGTGAGCCTCGTCGATTTCAACACCGTCGACAACGATGTCCAGGCTTATGGCGCGCGCACGAAATCCCAGCATGATCGAGGATGGAAAAGGCCAGGGTTGAGACGCCTGGTACTCGATCCGATCGACGCGGATACCGCATTCCTCAAACACTTCGCGCTCGACCGTTTCCTCCAGGCTTTCGAGCGGATCGACAAAACCCGCCAGCGTCGACATCATGCGACTGGGAAAACGCGAATTACGCGCCAACAGGCAACGCGGCCGTTGCGGGTCAGAGCAATCTTCGACCAGCATGATGACAGCCGGATCGGTACGTGGAAAGTGCATGCGTGCACAACTTTCGTCGCTGCAACGGCGCATATGTCCGCCGTATTCACTCCGAGTCGGACTGCCGCACAATCCGCAAAAGCGATGATGACGATTCCAGAACACCAGCCCGCGCGCATAGGCGAGTTGCGCCGCCTGTTGCGCATCGAGCTGCCACGCGACGTCGCGCAAATCGATAAACTCACCGTCGCCGAGATAGGGTTGCAACAGAACGTCCGAATGCTGTGAAACATCGAGCGCAAATAAAGGGCCATGGGGATCGATTCCAAGGAAGATCAGGCGCTCGAACTCATCGACCAGGTCGCTGACCCGGGATTGCGGCAAGTGCATGGCTTCAGGGGTGACAAGGTCGCCATCACGATAGCGCATCAGGCTTTTATCGTTATTCAAAACAAAGACGCGACATTGCTGTCGCGTCCATTGTTGTTCAATCCAGCGAGGGCTCTTGCGTGATTCGCTGGCTCGATCGAGGTTCAGTTCACGGTAATAAATCACCGTGCGAGCGTATCACGAAATACGTCTTACGAACTACTGGCAGACTGTTGAAAAGAATCGATCATCTGCTTCAACTTGGAATATTCCTTGCAATTGGTGCGGCAAAGATTATCCAGTATCTGCAACTGCTCCACCGCCTTGTCCAACTGGTTGGTCTCCAGGTAAAGCTCACCGAGATATTCATTGGCGCCCCGGTGATCGGGCTCGGCTCGCAACGCCCATTCGTAAAAGGTCTGGGCATTCTCATAGTTTTGCGTTTTGCGATAGCTGTAGCCCAGCAGCGACATCACGTCCGGGTTATCCGGATCAAGATCGAGCGCATCGTGCAGCCTGTCGATCGCCGTTTGATACTTGCCCTGAGCCAGCAAATCCATGATCGGCTCAAGATCAACGGAGGATGAATAATTACCACCCGCGGGGAAACCGGCAGTGGAAAACGTCAGCAAGGCCAACCCCAGCAACGTCGCGTTCAGCCTGGTCAGGAAATGTGATTTCATCGGTCATCTCTCGGGTTAAGTGCGCCGAGTATATGCCTGCCACTCGCGCAACTCCAAGGCAAAACCCGCCTAAGTGACTGATATGTGAACTTTTTACGTCTCAGGACGCGTTTTGACTGCGATAGCGTTCGATAGCCTCTTTGAGATCATCGAATTCCTCGCAGCCGAAGAAACAGTCGTCATCGAGCACTTTTAGGCGCTCCAGCGCTTTATCCAGTTGCCCTAACTGCAGATATAACTCGCCCAGATACTCGTTGGCGCCGCGATGCTTTGGATCGATCTGCAAGGCTTTCTGGTAGTTGACCAGGGCCTCGTCAAAGCGCAGCAATTTACGCTGGCTGTAAGCCAGCAGATTGAGTACATCGGCATCGTCAGGCGACTTGCTCAACGCCTTTTGCAGCTCCCCGATTGCCATTTCATACTTTTCCGCAGCGATCATTTTTTGCCAGGGCGCCAGGCGCGAATCGCGGCTGCTGCCACCACCATCGGCGATTGCCAGGCTCGATGTTGCACTGGTGATGGTCAAAGCCAGCAAAAAAATCAGTGTATTGCGCATGCTAATCATCCCATGTCCGTGTGCGGCTGCCGGATCAGGCAAACCCGCTTATAAGATTACCGCCGCCGCTCGAAGTTCACTCATTTGCTCCTCGTCGAGCCCCAGCAAATCTCCCAGCACTTCCTGATTGGCACTGCCGAGATCTGCGCCCGGCCAGCGCGTACTTCCCGGGGTGCGCGACATACGTGGCAGCAATGCTGGGATCTTAAGCGGCTTACCATCGATTTCAACCGTTTCGAACAACCCCCTGGCGTTAAAGTGCGGATCGCTCAGCATATCTTCGACATTATAGATCGGCCCTGCCGGTACCCGAGCCTCATCCAGTTTTTCCAGCAATACCTTCGAGTCCTGCGCTGCGCACCATGCGGCGAGCACCGAATCGATCTCGGCCTCGTGTTCGACCCTTCCCTGGTTGGACGCGAGACGCGGGTCTTCCGCCAGCTGCGGTTTGTCGGCAGCGATCATCAGGCGCTGGAAGATTGAATCACCATTGCCACCGATAACGATGTACCTGTCATCCCGGCACCGATAGGTATTGGTCGGCACGATGCCGGTAACCGTGCTACCCGAGGGCTGACGCACCACGCCGTTACCATCATATTCAGGAACCACTGCTTCCATCAGATTGAACATCGATTCCACCAGCGCAACATCGATAACCTGGCCCTCGCCACTACGCTGTTTCTCGAGCAGGGCCAGCGCGATACCCAGTGCGGCGTGAATCCCCGAAATGGTATCGCCGATACTGAGATTCGGGCGCACCGGCGCCTCGCCTGGATGACCGTTGACATAACGAAAGCCACTCATCCCCTCACACACCGACGCGAAGCCCGGTCGCGCCGCGTAAGGTCCATCCTGGCCATAACCCGATATGCGTGCATACACCAGTCCGGGATTGCTGTGCCTGAAATCCTCTGGCCCGATACCCCAGCTTTCCACCACACCCGGTCTGAAGTTTTCGATGACAACATCCGCGCTATCGATTAATCGGCGCACCAGTTCGATACCCCGGGCACTTTTCAGGTCAATGGTGACCGATTTCTTGTTGCGCGCCAGCGATCGCCACCACAAAGAGGTTCCATCGCGCATTTCACGCCAGTTGCGAATCGGATCCCCCCCTTTCGGCGATTCGATCTTGATCACTTCGGCACCAAAATAGCCCAGCATGCAGCCGGCGAAAGGACCGGCCAACAATTGTCCCAATTCGATTACCCGGTAGCCGTCGAGTGGACCTGATGAATTCATGCAAACTCCTGGACAGCAATCAAAGCCGAAATGTTACGCAGGATTCGGTGGCGTGGCCAGCCGAAAAACATGATCTGGTCTTATCGCAGGTTACCCGATTCCGGTATACTGGCGCGCTTTGGCCGAGACCCCGGGAAATAACCATGCAGGCACCCGCAATGCGCGAAAACACGCCCGACAAACCGGATATGCAGCTATCCGCGCGCGAGGTTTTCAACATCGACAGCAAGCTGCAGGTGCCGGCCTTTGCCGAGCGCAGCGAACTGGTTCCGGATATCGACCCTGGCTATCATTTCAATCCCGAGGTAACGCTGGCGATCCTGGCCGGATTTACGCATAACCGTCGCGTGCTGCTGCAGGGATTGCACGGTACCGGTAAGTCGACTCACATCGAACAGGTGGCGGCAAGACTGAACTGGCCCTGTATTCGCGTCAACCTCGATGGCCACATCAGTCGCCTCGACCTGGTTGGCAAGGACAGTATCGTCATTCGCGACGATCGCCAGGTAACCGAATTCCAGGAAGGCATCGTGCCCTGGTCGCTGCAACGACCGATCGCGCTGATTTTTGATGAATACGACGCCGGTCGACCCGATGTGATGTTCGTCATTCAACGCCTGCTGGAACGCGATGGCAAGTTTACCTTGATTGACCAGAACCGGGTACTCACACCACATCCCAGTTTTCGGCTGTTTGCCACCGCAAACACCATTGGCCTGGGCAACAGCAACGGCCTCTACCATGGCACGCAGTTGCTCAACCACGGGCAGATCGATCGCTGGAATATCGTTGCTACGCTGAATTACCTGTCGAGCGCGGAGGAAATGCAAATCGTCGCGGCCCAGGTACCCGAGTTTGCAGGCGCCGAGCGCAACCCGCTGCTACGCTCGATGGTCGCCATGGCCACCATGACCCGCGAGGGTTTCGTGGTCGGTGACCTCTCCACCCTGATGTCGCCACGCACTGTCATTTCCTGGGCTGAAAACAGCCTGATCTTCGATGACTACGTGCTTGCCTTCAAACTGTCCTTTTTGAACAAGTGCGAGGAAGACGAGCATCCCATCATCGCCGAGTACTTTCAGCGTTGCTTCGATACCGAACTCGATGATTCCTACCTGCACGTGGTAGAGCGTGAGTCTGAATAGCCCGCATGGCTTGCCAGCCCTCGTCGCAAGACGGCGAAAGGATGTCATGAATGGGGTGCCGGCGGTCCGGCGTTTCGCGGGCAGAGCAATGCAGCGCGATGTGCTGTCCCGATACGACGTATCGGCACCGACAAGGCTCGTAAGCAATGCAGGCTAAACCCCCCAATGAAAAGGCTCAACAGCAGGCAGCCGAACTCTGCGGTGCCGCGGTACGTGCGTTGACCGGTTTGCGCGAACTGCGCCACCGCGGGCGCTCGTTATTCCTCGGCGGTCAACGCGTGCACAGCGGCGCCCCACACAGTGCAGTCGATCCGTTACAGGATGATTTCCACGCGCAGCGCGGGGCCGCCGATGGCATTGCCTTACGCCTGCTGCACAGCGATAGCGAACTGCATCGCCGGCTTGCTCCGCAGGCTGCCATACAGCGCTTGATATTCGACATGCTCGAGCAGTTACGCGTCGAAACCCTGGTATCGGCAGAACACCCGGGCATGCGCAGTAACCTGCGACAACGCTTTCGCGACTGGTCACTGCGATTTCACCACGACGGTCATGCCGACACCGAACTCGGGTTACTGATTTATACCATCGCCCAGGTCGCCTGGTCGCGCTTGAGCGGCTATCCAACGCTGGCCGAAACCGATGACCTGATCGAGGTGACGCGAGGCCGTATCGCGGAGTTTATCGGCAAGGATATCGCCGGGCTACGCCGTGAACGACTGCACCAGGCACCGTTCGCCGTGCACGCGCTTGCAATCGCCCGTGTGGTTGATGAATCACTGCTGGGCGAACCAGGCCAGGATCGCGATGCACAGCGTATCGACAACGAGAAAGCCCTGTCGCGCATCACCCTGGCACTCGATTTTTCAGACGAGAGCGAAGATTCGAATATTGCCACCATCGTCACTGGTAACAGCAAGGTGCTGGCCGCGCAAAACCAGCTCTACCGGGTATTCAACCGCGAATATGACCGCGAACTGCGTGCCGCTGCGCAGGTTCGTGAGGCCGAGCTGCGTCAGTTTCGAGAGCATCTCGATACGCGCATTTTCCACCAGGGCATTAACGTACCGCGACTGGCGCGCCAGATTTCACAATTGTTGGCGACACCCCGACGCGACGGCTGGCTGTTTGGCGAGGAGGAAGGGTTAATCGATGGTCGGCGCTTATCGCAACTGGTAGCCGCGCCGAGCGAGCGGCGCGTGTTCCGCAAAGACCAGTACCGCTTCAAGAACGACTGCCAGCTGTCGTTTCTGATCGATTGCTCCGGTTCGATGAAGAACTCTATCGACTACATCGCAATGCTGGTCGACGTATTCGCACGCGCACTCGATCAGGCCGAGATCGCCAGTGAGATCCTCGGTTTTACCACCGGCGACTGGAACGGTGGCCGGGTTTACCAGCAGTGGCAGGCACAGGGTCGACCACAACACCCGGGGCGCCTCAACGAACGTTGTCACCTGGTATTCAAGAAAGCTGAAGATGGTTGGCGAAAATCCCGGCGCGATATCGCCGCGCTGCTAAAGACACCCTATTTTCGCGAAGGACTGGATGGTGAGGCGGTCGAGTGGGCCTGTGGTCGGCTGCTCGGACGCGACGCCGAACGGCGCATATTGTTGGTGATCTCCGACGGTAGCCCGATGGATAGCGCCACCAATCTTGCCAACGACGAGTTTTACCTCGACAACCACCTGAAGCACATGGTCGAGAAATACGATACTGACGCGGGGGTCGAAATCTACGGTATCGGAGTCGGCCTGAGCCTGACACCCTACTATCGCCATTGTCTCGCAATCGATCTGAACGAATCCCTCAGCAATCATGTCTTCAGCCAGATTCTGCAAATGATCGCTCACGCCCGGCGACGCTGAGCTGATCGATACGCCCTACCCGACCAAAACCGGCATGGCCCGGTATGGTCGATTGCTGCAACCGCTGGCAGCACATCACACTGATTAACGTCGCTGGTTCACGTGTTTGGCCGATTACGCCTCGAAAATGCTCCAGGGAGCTGCTGAGTAAACCTGGAAGTATCAGATTGTGCCGGGTACAAGAAGTTCGTTGATGACTTGTCAGAGATTCCCCGGGTTAATCGCACTGCGTTATTCTTCTGCCAAGCTGATGCCACCGGTATCCGGCGGCGGCGGATCGGGGTTTTTTGCGCGGGTATTGAGTTCGCTGCCGACCGGTGCCAGATCAAAACCGCTCAGATCGAACTCGGGCGCCTCGGCTTCCGAGTACTTTTGCTGCAACTTGCTGCCCACCGGCGCGATGGATGCCGCAAGGTCTTCGATATCATTGGCCGTAATGCCGAGCGGGTCGGTTGCCGGAGGCGGCGCTACTTCGCCGTAATCACCGGTTTCAATTTGCACCGCAGACGCCGCGGGCGCAGGCTTTTCGACCGCGGCAGGCGCCCCTGGCGCGGCGGCAGCGACGGGCGGCCTGATTTCACACTGCGCACCGGCTCGATTAAGCGCGCTCTGGTACTTGGCAGCAGTGGCCTGATCGATATTTTTCTTGATAACTACCCGCTTACCCGAAAACAATTGCGCGAGCTTGGCGTCATCTGCGTTAAACATTTTGGCGACCTTCGCCTTGACATCGTCGAGGACTGCGCCCTCGCTGATCTGGCCGCTAAAAGCAACTTCGTATAATTGATCACTCATGTCATGATTTCCCTAACTGCTGGACTATACTATAGCCCAAAATTTAACACTCGATCACATGCCAAAAAATACTGAAATTACCCGTCTAACACCTCATGGCAGTATGGATATTCTGTCACGACTCGAAGTCAGCCAACTCAAGCAGGGTAGCCATGACGACAGCCTCTACGACACCTTCCGCCGCTGCGCACTCGCGGTCCTGAACGTCGATAGCCATACTGACGACGCCCGTGAAGTTTTGCGGCAGCATCAGGATTTTCAAATTCGAGTGGTGCAGCAGGAGCGCGGCGTCAAGCTTGAAATCGAGAACGCTCCGCAGAGTGCCTTTGTCGATGGCAAGATCATAACCGGTATCCAGGAACAGCTGTTCGCCGTGCTGCGCGATATCTCCTATGTAAAGAACAAGATTACCTCGAACCAGATTTTCGATACCCGCACCAGCGAAGGTATCAGCAATGTTGTGTTCCACATTCTGCGTAACGCGCGCATCCTGATCCCCGAGGTAGAACCCGATCTGGTGGTTTGCTGGGGCGGTCATTCGATCAGCCGCGAGGAGTATGATTATTGCAAGAAAGTCGGCTATCAACTCGGCCTGCGTCGACTCAATATCTGCACCGGCTGTGGCCCCGGAGCGATGAAAGGACCGATGAAGGGAGCCGCCATCGGGCACAGTAAGCAACGCATTCGCCGCGGTCGCTATGTCGGTTTAACCGAACCCGGCATCATCACCGCCGAGTCACCGAACCCCATCGTCAACGAGCTGGTTATTTTGCCGGATATCGAGAAACGCCTGGAAGCGTTTGTGCGCGCTGGCCACGGCATTATCGTTTTTCCAGGCGGTGTTGGTACCGCCGAAGAGGTGCTTTACCTTCTCGGCATCCTGCTCAATCCTGAAAACCGGGGTATTCCGTTTCCGCTGATACTCACCGGTCCCGCCGGCTCGGAAGAGTATTTCAAACAGATTGATGCCTTTATCAAACTCACCCTCGGTGAACAGGCACGCCAGCACTACACCATCATCATCGATGACCAGGTCAAGGTCGCCCAGGAGATGTGCGCCGGCCTCGAAGCGGTGCGTAATTTCCGGCGCGAACATGCAGACGCCTATTATTTCAACTGGATACTGAACATCGATCACCAGTTTCAGTTGCCGTTCGTACCCAGCCATGAAAATGTCGCAGCGCTCGATCTCAGCCTGGATCAACCGCTGCACTTGCTTGCTGCAAACCTGCGACGCGCGTTCTCGGCGATCGTCGCCGGCAACGTCAAGGCAGACGGAATAGCGCAAATCGAACAACAGGGGCCGTTCAAAATCCGTGCTGAACCGGTAATTATGGAGTCGCTGGATGCGCTGCTGCAATCGTTCGTGCAACAGCAGCGAATGAAGGTGCCGGGAAACATCTACACGCCCAGTTACGCGCTACAAACGCAGTGACCCTGGAAACTGTCGCGTACAGGGCGATTGCGCACCAGCAAAGCCCGCCACACCAGGCGTTTCCGCCTGGCTGCAATATTGTCAATCCAGGGCCCACCAAGCCGGGCAGTCAGAGCGAACTTGCCTGCAGGCGCAGTAACCGCCTTTCGCTACGTATCCCACTAACACAATAGCTAACGACGCTGACCAGCACGATGGCACTCCCGAGGAGCGTCAACAGGCTCGGTTGCTCGCCAACTCCGATCCAGACCCAGATGGGACCCAGTATCGATTCGGTTAACGAGAACAGCGCCACCTCCGAAGCCATGATGTAGCGCGTCGCAACCGTAAAGCACCAGAACCCCACGCCGAACTGCAGGCAGCCCATCAGCATCGCGATGATAAAGTCGTTTTGGGAAAGCACGAAGGAGTCGACGAACAAACTGGCAACCCCCGCCATCACCAGGCCACTGAGACAGGTGGCCGGTAACATATCGACCCCGCGCCGCTTACGAATGATCAACAGGAACACGACGAACGAGACCACCACACCGAGCGCAGCGATATTCCCCGCCCAACGCCCTTCCATCAAACCATCGGCAAACATCAGACCGATACCGGCCAGCGATACCAGCATCGCCACGACCCCGAAGCGAGAAGTTTTCTCACCGAGTACCATCCAGGCGACGAAGGCCGTCGCCAGCGGTGACGCGCCGATGATGAATACTGCATTGGCAACGGTGGTCAGCAGGATGGCAAAAATATAACAGATTGAACCCAGTCCAAGCACCAGCGCAGCGCACAGGCCCGGTATACCGATTGCCCTGTAGGCGCCGAAAATACCAGAGCGGTAGCGCATCAGTAACAGCAGGAACAGGGTTAGCGAAAATGCGATGCCGCGATAGAACAGGACCTGCCAGCCATCGGCCGACTCGAGACTGCGCAACAGGATGCCAGAGGTACTGAGAAACACGCCGCCGAAAATGACCAGGGTAACGCCGTATCCGTATCTACGTTCCATCGGTGGTTCCGAAATCGGGTGACAGCATCAGGGTCACCGGGAAAACCTGTGCCGGGATACGGCTAGGGCAGCTTGATCACCGCCCTGCCCCTGATCTTGCCATCGAGAATATCGGCGGCGGCCTGCGGTAAATCCGCAAAATCAAGATCGAATGACAGGTCGTCCAGCAATTGTAAATCCAGGTCGGAGGCCAGACGCTGCCAGGCGAGCTTGCGTCGCGGAATCGATGCCATCACCGAGTCGATGCCATACATGGCGATGCCGCGCAAAATGAAGGGTGCAACCGAGGTCGGCAGGTTCATCGATTCGGCCAGCCCACAGACAGCAACTGCGCCAGCGCGTTTGATCTGGCTCAGCACATTGGCCAATGTGTTGCCACCGGCCACATCGACGGCGCCAGCCCAGATTTCTCGGCCGAGTGGCCGCGGGGCTTCGGCAAATGTAGCGCGATCGATTACCTCGGCCGCGCCAAGTCCCTGCAGGAATTCGGATTCCTGCAGGCGCCCGGTGGATGCGACCACGCGATAACCCAGCTTGCTGAGTACCGCGACCGCGACGCTGCCGACACCACCCGCAGCGCCAGTGACCAGGATATCGCCTGCATCCGGCCTGATACCGTGACCTTCAAGTGCCAGTACACAGAGCATCGCGGTGTATCCCGCGGTACCGATCGCCATCGCCCGCCGTGTATCCAGGCCATCGGGAACCGGCACCAGCCAGTCACCGCTGACACGGGCCTTTTGCGCATACCCGCCCGAATGCACCTCGCCAACACCGAAGCCATTCAAAATGACCTGATCGCCTGCATTGAAATCTGCATGCTGTGATTCGAGAACAGTTCCACTGAAATCTATTCCCGGGGTGAGTGGAAACTTGCGAATGATCGGCGAGCGGCCGGTCAATGCCAGGCCATCCTTGTAATTCAGCGTGGTGTATTCGACGCGAACCGTGACATCTCCCTCCATCAAATCGTTATCATCGAGTTGTGTTAGCACACAACGCTGACCTTCGTCATTCTTACCAATCTGGTAAGCCTGGAACTGATCTGACATGGATTCGCCCCCCACAAAAGGCTATTTGTAAAACAGATTCATGTTAAAGTAATCGACCCCAAATTGCATCCTCAAAACCCAGGTCGAGCCGTGCAGGAAACCGCAATCGTGAAGGTCAGCATTTCCAGACAGATTGCCGAACAATTACGTGCTGCGATCGTCGATGGCCGCTTCAAAATCGGCGAAAGACTGCCAACTGAAGATGAACTCGCGCAGCGCTATGGCGTTTCCCGCCCGAGCGTGCGCGAAGCCCTCAAGCTACTCGCCGCACAAAACCTGGTGCGTGCCCGTCGCGGCCCTACCGGCGGTAATTTCGTCGTCAAACCGAGTTTTGCCGATCTGGCCGAATCCCTGAGCGGCGCGGCCACCTTACTGGTCGGTATGGGAGCTCTCGATATCGAGGAAATCATCGAAGCGCGCAGGGCCCTGCAGGGCGCCTGTGTCGGTCTTGCCGTCAGTCATGCTAGCGCGCAACATATTGAAAACCTCGAAGTGGCGCTGGCGCGCCAGCAAGATCCGCAAATCAGCGATGAAGGCTTTTGTCAGGCTGATGTTGCGTTTCACCGCGCGCTGGTCGACGCTACCGCCAACGGCATGTTGCGCTTCGTGATGTATACCGTGATCGAAGCTTTGATTCCGGTCACCAACATGGTGGTAACGGTGGTGCGCGAACGCAGCGATATCATCTCGCTGCATCGGCAAATGCTCGATCACTTGCAACGGCGGGACGCCGTTGCGTTGCAGCTGAGTATGGACGAGTTGCTCGATTACCTGCTGCAGAAATTCGAACAGGCCAGCGCCGCTAAAGCCTAATGCAGCGTTATGCTGTCGCCGCTGAACAGCAGGTAGAGCGAAACGGTTACCAGCAGCAGCACGACAATCACGCCGATACGTGCCAGATAGCGATCGAAAGCACGTCCTTCCTCGAACTCATTGATCAGTTCCTGAATCCGGCATAACGCACTGCGGGCCAGTTTGCGCTGTTTGAATTCGCCAATAACCTGCTCGGATCTGCTAGGTTCAGAGCACATGTCGCCTGTATTTAACGGATATTGCCGACTATAATGGACAACGATATGCGCAATTACAACTGTAATTGTTTCACAGAAATTGAGGTAACCCATTGATTCCGATCATACTATCCGGCGGTTCCGGTACCCGGCTATGGCCCTTGTCGCGCAAGATGTATCCCAAGCAATTCCTCAGCCTGTTGCACGACGAAACCATGTTGCAGAAGACCCTGTCACGTCTCGACGGAGTCGATCATGCGTCGCCCATCGTCGTCTGCAACGACGAACATCGCTTCATCGTTGCCGAGCAGGCGCGCCAGATCGGCCTCGAAAACTTGTCGATCATCCTCGAGCCATTCGGCAGGAACACGGCGCCGGCAATTGCGGTCGCCGCCTTGCGAGCGCTGACGCAGGCCGAAGATCCGCTGCTGCTGGTGTTGTCTGCCGATCATGAAATCACCGACGAGGCCGCTTTTTGTGCGTCGGTCAAGCAGGCGCAGCCACTGGCCGAGGCCGGCAAGTTGATCACTTTCGGTATCGTGCCGACACAGGCTGCTACCGGTTATGGTTACATTCGCCGCGGAACAGCCGTGGGTCAGGGTTTCGATGTCGACGAGTTCGTCGAAAAACCGGATCAGGCAACGGCTAATTCCTACCTCGCCAGTGGCGACTATTACTGGAACAGCGGTATGTTCATGTTCCGTGCCCAAAGGTACCTTGCGGAACTCGAAAAATTCAACCCCGAAATGGTTGCCAATTGCCGCAAGGCGAGCGCAAACATGGCAGAGGACATCGGTTTTCTGCGCCTGGATAGCGACGCTTTTGGCGCCTGCGAATCCGATTCGATCGACTATGCGCTGATGGAAAAAACCGCTCTCGCCTGTGTCATCCCGATGGATGCCGGCTGGAGCGATATCGGTAGTTGGTCCTCGCTGTGGGAGCAGGGTAAAAAGGATGATGCGGGCAATTCCACGCACGGCGACGTGATCATGACCGATACCGAAGGATCGTTCGTACACGCCGAAAGCCGCCTCGTCACCACCGTCGGGGTGCGCGACCTGGTTATCGTCGAAACCCAGGATGCAGTGCTGGTGGCCGACAAGTCGCAGGCGCAGGAAGTGAAACAAATCGTGGAACGCCTGAAATCGGAAAATCGCGAAGAGGAAAACTTCCACCGTATCGTCTATCGGCCCTGGGGCAGTTTCGATTCGGTCGACGAGGGTGAGGGTTACAAGGTCAAGCGCATCAGCGTGAAACCAGGCGCACGCCTGTCAAAACAGATGCACCACCATCGCGCGGAACACTGGGTCGTGGTGCGCGGTACGGCGCGCGTGTTCCGCAATGACGAAATTTTCGATTTGCATGAAAACGAATCGGTATTCATCCCGCTCGGCGCAACCCATTACCTTGAGAACCCGGGCAGCGAACCGCTCGATATCATCGAAGTCCAGTCGGGATCTTACCTCGGCGAAGACGACATCGTGCGCTTTGAAGATTTTTACGGCCGCGTGATGCCTGGTTAGCGTCCCGCTAACCAGGCTCCCCAACACAAGACTTGCTAAATAACCCCGGTCGATTGTGGGAGAACAGCCACTAACTGTTTTATACTGCGGCTATCACTTCTACGTTTAGCACCCCGGCCATGCAATCCAGAGCTCCTTCACGCGCGCAATTGTCGCAACAGGTTATCGATAGTTGCCTGGCGATGAATGCGCGCGGCATCAACCAGGGCAGCGCCGGTAACATCTCGGTGCGCTTCGAGAACGGTTTTCTGATTACCCCTTCGGGAATGGCCTACGATCGCCTGCAGCCAGAGCACATCGTGCTGGTAGACCTTGACGGCAGTAGCCAGGATAACTTGAATCCGTCGAGCGAATGGCGCATGCATCGCGATATCTACGCCAACCGTGCGGAGGCGGGTGCGGTGCTGCACGCGCACTCGACCTTCGCCACTGCCCTGTCCTGTCTGCGCAACGACATACCGGCGTTTCATTACATGATAGCGGTGGCCGGCGGTCACTCCATCCGCTGTGCCGATTACGCGTTATTCGGTACCCAGGCCCTGTCCGATCACATGCTGGTGGCTCTCGACGGACGGCGTGCCTGCCTGCTGGGCACCCATGGCATGATTTGTTTTCATGACAACCTCGACAAGGCGTTATGGCTCGGCGTCGAGATCGAGACCCTGGCAAAGCAATACTGGCACGCCTGCCAGGCTGGTGACCCGGTAATCCTGTCGCCGGCGCAAATGGACGAGGTGTTGGTGCAATTCCAGGGTTACGGCAAACAACCGACAGCGGCTCAATAAAACCATGAATGTCGACGGTGTCGCCTATCGCAGCATCTGGGTCAATGCGGACGGCTGGTCGATCGACATTATCGACCAGACTCGCCTGCCCCACGTATTTGCGATCAACAACCTGACGACGCTGGCGCAGGCCTGTGCCGCGATCCGCGATATGCAGGTGCGCGGCGCACCCCTGATCGGCGCCATGGCCGCTTACGGGTTTTACCTCGGGATGCGCGAGGATCCCTCCACGGCGGGTATGCAGCGGGCTTACCAACGGCTGTACGAGACCCGACCGACCGCGATCAACCTGCGCTGGGCGCTAGAGCGATTAAACAGCGCGCTGCGAGAAATTGAACCCAACGAGCGTACTGCGCGCGCTTTTGCCGAGGCAGAAAAAATTGTCGCTCTCGACATCGAGATCAATCGTGCCATCGGTACTCATGGACTCGAACTGATTCGGGAAATCGCCGCCAGCAAGGTCCCCGGCGAGGCCGTCAACATCCTGACACACTGCAATGCCGGCTGGCTCGCAACGGTCGACTGGGGTACTGCGACCGCACCGATTTATCTTGCTCACGATGCCGGCATCGCGGTGCACGTCTGGGTCGATGAAACCCGTCCGCGCAACCAGGGCGCGAGCCTGACCGCCTGGGAACTCGGCCATCACGGCGTGCCCCACAGTCTGATCGTCGATAACCTCGGCGGACATTTGATGCAGCACGGTATGGTCGATCTGTGCCTGGTCGGCAGTGACCGCACCACTCGCAACGGCGATGTCTGCAACAAGATTGGCACCTATCTGAAAGCGCTCGCCGCTAAAGATAACAAGGTGCCTTTTTACGTCTGCCTGCCGAGCACGACCATCGACTGGAACTGCAGTGACGGCATACGCGAAATCCCGATCGAACAACGCGACGGTCGCGAAGTCAGTGAGATCAGCGGGAAGTTGGCAAGTGGCAAGGTGACGACGGTATCCATCGCACCCGACGCGACAGCTGTGGCCAACTATGCATTCGATGTCACTCCGGCCCGTTTGGTAAGCGGGCTCATCACCGAGCGTGGTATTTTTGGTGCGTCCGAAAAAAGCCTGGCACAGGCTTTTGCAAAGCAGAACTCCAGGCAGCCAGAGTAACTCGAGTCCCGGTCTACTGCCGCTATCTGGTAAATCTGTTCAAGGTCACCGCCTGGCCGGGATATCATCAAGATTCCGGACAGTGTTGGCGCAGGTAGAGCACCGCGGCACCGCGGCGTCCCGGGCCGTTGCCGAGCAGGAAATCGGTAGGATACTCGGACTAGAATTTACGCAGTAGCGTCAGCCCGTCGCCGATCGGTACCAGCGAAAGATCGAAGCGCCCGGGCGCCTGCTGGTGTAACCAGGCATTGAGATCGCGCAATGCGACGGTATCCTCGCTCTGGTCTTCGAGATCGGCTACCGAACCGCTCCACAGGACATTATCAATCGTAATCAGGCCGCCGCTGCGCACCAGTTCCAGGCAGGATTCCACGTATCCGCGATAGCCACCCTTGTCGGCA
>Ga0316187_10001981_pt1 | contig 17900 bp, 15 predicted proteins | sample CroRivburrow1_MG_FD_204927 | JGI IMG/M metagenome (GOLD analysis project Ga0316187, IMG submission 204927) | Coastal sediment microbial communities from Maine, United States - Cross River worm burrow 1 | ecosystem: Environmental > Aquatic > Marine > Coastal > Sediment | place: USA: Maine...
TTGACCGGCGACTCCTTGGTGCCTATCGGGTACGCCTGGCCGGCCTCGCCGTTGATGACATCCAGGGTGATGGCGTTCTGGTACGCGGAGTATTGGATCTCCGGAACCTGGATCAATCCCGCGGAGTTGTTGCCCTGGACGCTGACCTGGTTGGGGTTGGTTTTCTCGATGATGTTGGAGTTCGCCCCGATGAGCTGGACCACATACTGGGCATCCTCAAACGTGATGGTGTAGGGCGAAAGGATCTCGAGGACCCGCGCATAGGTGATGCCGCTGAGGGTGACAGGGCTGGCGTTCCTCTGTGTATCGGTCCAGGGGATGCCATCGACTGAGCTTTCGAGATCTTTAAGCGTAGAAAATAGGGCATTAACATCGAGCTGATATACCTCCACCGGGGTCGTCTGCACCAGGGTCATATCGACCCTGTTGATGCGGATTACCTGGTCAGTTTGCCATCCTACTGAAATGGTCATTCGTCAAGCACCATCGTTATCGTCGTGGCCAGGCCGGTAGACGAGATCGTGTCGTTGATGTTCGCCCGCTTGTAGACCGGAGATGCCGTACCCTTGGCAACGTAACCGACGACATCCTGGGGCGTTGTTCCACCGTAGGTGGTGGTCACCTGGCCACTGGCATCAGTGATGCCGTAGGTAAAGAGGTCCGTGCCGCCAGGCGTTGTCTCCAGGAACACCTTTGCGCCCTGGATCGGGCTGCCTTCAGAGTCCTGGACAGTGACGGTAACCGGGACAGAAAGATTGACTACCGTGGTCGCACCACCACCATTGCGAACACTTGGAACATCCCCACCGCCGGTAATGTTAAGCGTAACCAGACCGCCACTGAGGTTGACGATAGCTGCGGTCGAAGAACCGCTGTTTGGCGTCAGGTTTGACCCAGGAGTTCCTCCGTAGCCACTGAAGGTATTGCCCTCAAATGTATATGTCCCCGCGACAAATATACCGATCGCACCACCAAGGCCATTTCCTAGCGTGAAATCACAGCGAACAAACTGGTCGCCGCCATCGGCAAGGAACATATATCCGCTGGCGGTAGTGTTGTCCTGGTTGACGATAGTGCAGTCTTGCATAACCGCACCACCACTGCCTCCAACAAAACCTGAAATGCTGACGAATTTCGTGGCGTTAAACGTGACGCCAACATTGGTGCTGTTATCGCCAGGGACCAAGGTGTCAGTCAGGTTCAGGAACGTGCAGTCGTCGATTGCACTATTGTTGTCAGGCAGGAGTATCGACTCGAAGTTGATGAAAGTGCAGCCGGTAAGATCACAGACATCTCTGCCGGCCACCAGGTTTCCAAATGCAATGTTCGCAGGAGTCAGCGGCGCCCCACTGAAGGTCAAGTTGTTCCAAATGATCGAGGTCACAAACCCGACCCCGCCGGTATTGGCGGTAATCGTGTAGAAATCTGATTGAACGGCAGCCTCAACGGAATTGCCGCCAGTTCCGTTGTTGATCGTGAAATCAGTGAACGTAACCGACAGCAGAGAATCTTCGGTGTACGCATTCGCTGAGGCATTGCCAACCTCAAAGCCACCCTCGATGATCGTGGCACCAGCGATGTTCCTTACAATGCCGTAACTGGCCGTGTCGGCAACTGCCATATCTGCAAACCCAAACGGGTCGCCAGATGTCCCACCAGTAAATCGAACGGCTGCACCAGTGACGGTGCGAATAGCATCCAGGTAACAGTTTTGGAGGAAGTCCTCGCCCTTGGACGCGCTGATGTTTCCAAGATAGCCAACGCGAGTGATTCCACCACTTGCGCTAATGCTGCCAATAGACGGAACAAGAGCACCTACTGTGAGATCGAGAACGGCGTGATACCAGCCTCCAGCGTAACCCTTGTCGAGGCCGGTCACAAAATAAGCAGACTCAGTTCCGGTGAATAGGTAAACCGAGACGCCGCCGATATTGACATTGCGAATCGGATACAGGTCGCGAACCCAGACATGCAGGTGCTTGTTGGTCCCTCTTGCGATCGACGTCACAGTGTTATACATGCCGCGCAAGTTCGAGATGGACGGATTACTCGTCGGGCCAACGGATCCGGAGTGACCAGTTGCAGCACAGGAGCTGCCAACCAGGTTGATGACCGTTTCAGATGCCTGGGCGTTGCCAGTGCCGAGATTCGTCGGGCTGCCTGGGTTCAGCAAGACGTCTGTCATTAGGCTTGTTAGTGTCGGTGTGCTCATGCAGCAATCCTAAAAAAAACGGGGCGGGGCCATCTCAGCCGCCGCCCCTTTTCGGCTCTTTCTAACTGTGGACGTTGCTTATGAGTCAGGCGTCCTAATTGTCGATACGGTGAACCCTCCGAATGTCGTGGTCGTCTTGAACGTCTTGATCGGGCTCGGGCTGCCACCGCGGCGCACCGTTACCGCCACCTGGTTGGGGCCGGTGTAGGTTGCCGTGTACGACTCCTGGCCACCTGACACATGCTCCTTGTCGATGAGAGCGCGGAACAGGAAGTTCCCGTTCGTGGCCGTGTTCGGTGCTGTGCCTACCAGGGTGAACGTGCCAGTCGCGTTGGTATACGAGCTGTACTCCAGGAGGTCGTAGTTGCCGTCCGAGTCGCGCTCCAGGCGCAGGAAGCCTGCGGCCGGAGTGTTCGCCGGAATGTTGCCGGCACCGACGACTACCGAAGTGGACACGCCGCCGGTGACGCCAGCCGTAATGGTCATCTCAGCGAAGGTCGGCAGAGCGTCTCCGTTGATGTCCGTCGATACGCCATCCCATGGGTAGACCGTAACGCGGTCGCCTGCCACCAGGTTCGCAACCGTACCGGAGCGATTGTCCGGCGGGCTGATTGTGACCTCGAGGAGGTTCGGGAACGAATCGCCGGCGATCGCATCGCTCGGATCAATCGCAATACCAAAGTTCGTCTGGTAGTTCGTGCCAGTGTAGGCGCCAACAAACTGGTTGTTGATCGTCCTGGTGCTGACCGCTCCGTTGACGTCCAGGGTGCCGTTCGACGTTTCGCCAAACAGCGTCTGGCCAAGTACCGGAATGATGCCGGTGAGCTGCTGCCCGTAGACGTTGCCGGTCGTGCCCTGGTCGTCCAGGGCAATCAGGAGGATCTGACCACTGGCCGTGTTGTTGACCACGGTGCCGGATGTCGATGTCCATTCGCCGGCGCCGCGCAGCGTCGTCAGCGTCTCGGCATTCTGGAACGTACCAACCGCGTCAGCGACGATAATCGTTCCGGTGCCTGCCGTGTCATCGACGTAGATGACGCGGCCCCTGGCGCCGGAAGTGCCGCCTTCGACCACCTCACCAACTGTGACCAGGGTGCCGGTGCCGCCGGTGTACGGCAGCTCGGTGCCGTAAGCCAGGATCTCATCCTCGGCCGGGACTCCGGTTTCGTTGCTGTAGGCGAAGTTGCGGTTGATGCCGGTGAATAGCTGAGCATTCCTGCCAAACAGTACCTCTGAGGTGCCGCGGCGCTGGACGTACTTGGTGCGCTCGTAGGTCTGGAGGGACGTTGCACCGCCGAAGTCGATCGACAGGCCGAATGGCGTGGCGCCAGAGCCCTCGTTGTAGTCCAGGGTCTGGTAGCCCTCGGTAACGACGATCGTGTTGTACGGGGCGCCTGCCACCGTGCCAACGGCCGTGTTGTTGTTCGAGTCGCTCGAGGAGAACAGTGCGAGTGAGGTTTCAGCAGTACCCAGGGTCGTGAAGCCCTCGAAATACAGCTCGCCGTATTCCAGGAGCTTGCCCTTGACGCGCTGGCCGTCAACCGGCACACCGTTCACGATGGTCGGAATCAGGATCCGAACCTTGCCGCGCACAGAATCCGGGAAGTAGGCATTGTTCCAGTAGTCCGTGATGATCGCGTCCTCCTGGATGAGAATTGGCCTGGTTGTTGCCAGCGGTGTCGTTACCTGGACACCAAGGCCAGAGTACAGCTTCCTGGTGTTGCCGCTGCCCTGCTCAACCGAGCCACCGTACATATGCTGCGCCACGGTGTCGGTGATATTTACAGTACCGAGCAGTCGGATAATCTGGTCCGTCGAACGATCCGAGGCAGTCGGGTCGATGATCGAGAGATCGTCGTCGCCAGAGATCGTCTCGTCGTCGTTGAGGTCAGCCAGGAAGCGGTGAAGCTCCAGGGGCGTGTAACCGCGAGGATGCACCTCGCCATTTATCGTACCGTCGCCGGCGATGTCGCCAGTGAACGTCTCGTTGTTCACCGGAAGGCCGAAAACGTCGATGTCCAGAAGGAACCTGACATCCAGCTCGCCGGTCGCGCCGGCGTCAGCGGTTACCGTAATGACCTCGGCCTGCTGGCCTCCGGAGAAGGTAAGGATCTCGCCGGTCACCACGTTCGATGTCTGGCCATCAAAGAACAGACTGTGCGTTGCGCCCAGGGCCGGGCCGGTCCAGGTGACAGCACCGGCAGACGACACCGCAACGTCATCCCGAAGATAGGCCGGGTAGAGGAGCGTCGCGACGGTATCGACATCTGCCGTGACGGCGCCCTGGGTGAGCGTATCCGCGGCGTCCGGCGCCGTCGATCCGTCAATCAGCGCAATGGCCAATTTTCCGGTCGCGCCAACGGCGACATCCGAAACGATAAAACCGGAGTCTGCGCCAGCATTCCATGTGACGAAGGCTCCCTCCTCTACGAAGCTACCGCCTGCACGGTTGCTGTAGACCACGTTGTAATATGCTGGCATTTCCTATGCTCCTAGTGCAGTTGCTGGCCCTGGGGTTTGGCCGTTACTTTGGTCATAAAACCGCGATTGTCCCGTTGAATATCGAAGTCCCAGGCAGGGCGCGGCAGATTGCGCTGCTCCTGCATCTCCGAAAGGACCGTCTTGAGGGGTTCCAGGTCCACCTTGGGGCTGCCCTTGGCGATCTGGTTGCGAATGGTTGCTTGCAGCGTGGCGAGGATCTCGAGCTGAGTCTGGTTCCTGGCCAGGTCGGCCTTGATGCGCTCCTCGTGGCCCTGGATGATTGTATCCAGCTTGGAAATAAGATCACTGAATCCCTGGATGACAGTGATTTGCGGATCGAATTCGATCTCGTCACCTTCTTCCAGGTCGTCCAGCTCGATGACTTTATCTCTTGCCACCCATACAATCCATTAGTGTTTTCAATGCGTTGCGCTTCTTGACTTCGGTATCGAACACCTTTTGCGCCTTGCGCGTCCTGGTGCCGTCCCGGCCTTTGATACGCACTCTATCAGTAAACTCCATATCACCAAAGTCCTGATCTTCAGCTACCCTGGGAATCATCCCTTCGATCTTGAGGAGATCCCTGGCGTAGGACTCGCCAACACTGGGATTACCAATAGTGGCTACAATGAGTTCCCCCAACTCCTCGAGTGTTGATTTGTCGGTCTGCTCAAACGTCTGGCGACGATCCAACGCTTTCCTGACCTCCTGGTTGGTCATGTTGCTAATGTCGATGCCTTCCGATTCCAGGTAGTTGGCCAGCTCGTTCAGGTCCTCCGATAGGGTTTGCAGCTCCTGGTTAGTCTGCCTGGCAGCGAATACAGGCTCGTCCATCTGTAGCTCGCGATCCATCATCTCCAGGAGAAGGTCTGGATCCCTGGCAGCGATGTAGCCTTGCTCGTTTGCCAGTTCAGCCATTCCATCCAGGCTCAGGCCATCAGGGCTGACCAGGCCGCGGCGCAGCTTCTTGTAGTCCCTGGCGGCAAGCTCACCGCCCTCGTCGTTGAGCTTGCCGTTCTTGACCACGAAGTCCACCAGGGAGTCGCCAAAGATCTGGCGCTGGCTCGGGATGTCGCCCGCGCGGATCCGATCCAGTAGCGGGTCAATCCTGAGATCCACGGCGCCTGGGCTGGCGGCTGTATCCCTGACGTCCATCTTGATCCGGCCCAGGCGCTCCTGGTAGAGATCCCAAGGCGTCAGCTTGGCGTTCGGGTTGCGCAGTGCCTGGGTTGTAAAGACGGCCGCCATAAGCCTGGCCTGCTGCTCGGCTGCCGTCTGGTCGTACTTTGCCTGAACCAGCATCCCGCTGACGTCCTTGACGATGCGATCGAAGTCGTCGCTGACCTCGACACCAAACGCCTCCTTCAGGTCCTCCTTGAGCCGATTGACATGCTCCTCCGGGTTCGACAGGAAATCAGTCGCCTCCCGGTAGCTCATGTCGTCAGTCCTGAGCTTGGCGTCCTTCCACAATTCCTTGTTGAAGTGATCGGTGTGAGCCAGCTTATCCCCGAAGGTTTCCAGGTCGATTACGACATCGCCGCCCTCGGCCCAGACGTTATCGAGATTGATACCAAGGGCCTCGGATACCTGGGCAACGTCCTGGCCCTGGCCCTCCCAGTAGTCGATCCAGGAGTCCATATCGAACCTGACTTCCTTGACCGGGCCCTTCTTCGCCTGGGCCTGGAGGTACTCCTTGAACTTTGGCGCCAGGCGCGGATCCTTGCGCATCTCGTTGTCGCCGGCGGCCTCGCCTATGCTCTTGAGGTATGCGCCGGTCGCCTTGGCGTTCCTGGCACGGCGAATGTCGCCAATGTAGGAAGCACCTGGGCCCAGGCCGCCGAGGATCACGGTGCCCTTCACGGTCTTGACGGCGATCTCGCTGACGGCATCTATCCACTCGTCCATTCCCATGGGGGCCAGCTCCGGCCGCATATCGCCGGACTCGCGCATCTGCCGTTTCAGGTACTCGGATCCACCCATGGTGATAGATTCCTGGAGGACCTCAGTGAAAATCTCCGTGGCCATGACCTCGCCATACCTGGCAGCCAGGAGTCGGTGAGCGCCGGCCACAGTGGGCTTGGCAAACATGCGCTCGACCATGTACTTGCCCATCCTTCCCTGGATCCGCTTCGCGCCAGGGATGAACTTGACCATTGCGTTGATGCCAACCATTTCCAGGGCGCCATTGGCCGCGCCAACATAACCGGAGATCTGCTTGGCATCGGCCTGGCTGGCACCGAGCTGGATGTATTCGTCGTAGGCCAGGCCTTGCTCGAGCTTCCTAGCAGACTCAAACGCCCCTACACGCCATCCGACGCCCAGGCCGGTAGCAGCACCGCCGAGAGCAGTGATCCCGGATCCTGGGCCAGACCAGGCGCCCACAAGGGCACCAGCGAGCGCACCCTCGGCGGCGCCAGCGATAGCCAGGCCTGCCGACTCCTCCAGGATCTCGAGCTGGATGTTTCCCTGGGCACCAGTCTCCACCAGGATCGAGGCCCACCCGCGCAGGCCGAAGTCGTCTGCCTCCACAATCTCCCGCAGGTCGGACAGGATCTCCTCGTCGCCCTCGCGCTTGTCGCCGGCACGGCGTCGGTTCGAGATCCTGGACAGCTCGAACATGGCATCGCCGCGCTCCCAACCACGGCCCATGGCATCGAGCTGGCGCTCGATAAGCGTCATGTTGCGGCGATCGCGCTCCACCACGGCCGCGTGGTATGGGTCAGTCGCTGCCCACTCGTTGAAGATCGGAGAGCCGTTCTGCTTGGCCGTGTAGTTGTTGTAGTCGAACTCGTTGCGCTTGACCTGCTCGTAGAGATTGTCCAGGTCGGCGTCGATGACATCTGATGGCAGCTTTGTCTTGGCCTGGACGTAGAAGATCCTCGCAGACCGATCGACGTCTATCGGTGCGATCTGAGGCGCTTGCTGGAGCTGCTGCTGCTGGTGCTCCTGCTCCTGGCTCTGCATTGCCTGTTCGAGGATCGACTGCGGCACTATTCGCCCCTCAGCCTACGGTTGACTTCTTCGATGCCGAGATTCGCCTTGTACGCGAAGTAGGCCCGCTCGAGGTCCTTCTGCCTTGGCTCCGCGGCCAGGCCAAGGCCTGGGTATACCGGATCATTTGGCGAGTTCATGGCCTGGGAAATCAGGATCTCGCGCATGGTCAGCGTATCGCCGTTCGCCAGGGTTTTCATCTCGGCGTCAGCCTTGGCGATGTCCATGAAGGCGCGATCGAGCTGCTCAGGGTTCATCATAAAGGCCGGGATTGCCTCGTCTGGGTCGTAGTCAGAGAAGATGAAATCTCGATCCAGGTAGCCCTGGGTCGTCAGCATCTCGGCCAGGATCTTCTTGCGATCCGGGTTGCTCAGCTTGGAGACTCCCTGGCGCCGCATCTCCTCCTGCACCATGCGATCGAACTCCAGGCGACCCCTGGCGTAGCGTTCCTGCTCCTCGACGTTCTGGCCAGTCTTGGGCACCCACCCGCCAGAAATCAGGGCAGACAGGAGCATCTGGTCATTGGTCAGGCCATCGTTGTACGTCAGGCCACCGCCTCCCTTGATCTCCTCCTGCTGAGTTTTCATGTTGCGCCAGTCCTGCTCAGTGAAAGCCATCAGCCACTCAGGCGAGTCCAGGTCCACCTGGGCCTTCTGCTGGTCAGATAGCCGGCGCCACAGCGAGTAAGACGGCATCTCGTTGCCATCAGAGTCACGCCGCTTGGTCATGTGCGTGAAGGTATTGAACGAGCGGCCCTGGGCCATGGCATCAGAATACTGCGTCAGCGCGGCCTGCTGGCCAGCAGTGAGCTTGTCCCATTCGTCCCTGGGGATCTCGTTGACGGTGAACGGCCGGCGAGTAGTCGGGTCCTCCTGGGCGCTCATGTCATCGAGCTGTACGGTCGTGTCACCCTGGTAGCCGGCGCGGATCCTAGCCTGGTATGTCTTGACGGTTTCCTGCTGCTCGCGGGCCTGGTTCCTGGTTTCGGCCATCTCGGTCGTATCGAGCATCTGGACTGCCAGGCGGCGCTGCTCAGGCGACAGGCTCTTGTCGTCAATGATCGCGTTGCGTCTGGCCGTGTAGTTGTCGGCCGTTTTCGCCTTGTAAAGATTTACAGCGCGATCGTGTGCGGCCTGGGCCATACCGAGATCCTCCTCACCCTCGAGCTGCTTCTCCACCTGGCGCAGCATCTCGACGCGCTCGTCCTGGTGCATGAAGTCGGCCAGGGATCCGGTCGGCTCAAAGTCTGGCGATTCTGGATCCTGGTTGGCGGCAATAGAGGCCTCCAGGAGCGCGGCCTGGGCGCGAAGCGGCAAGGTTTTCATCTGAGCCATGGCCGTGTCACCGACGAAGGCCTTGATCTGAGACTCTGCCCAGGAAGCATCCAGGAGCCCGGCATCGACGCGGGCGTTGACGTACTCCTGGAACGCCAGCATCTTCTCGACGCGCGAGGCATTGTCGCTCGTCGCCAGGATGTCGCGCTTGGTGTCGTCGGCCATGTCGATGACCCCGGCCGCCGCCGCGTCACGCCGGCGCATGGTGCGCTGCTCAGCCATCGCGGAGACGCCGCGCTCGACCGACAAATTGGCGTCAGCATCGAAGATCTGGCGGTCACTTGGATCGGAGATCGTCGGCGCAATCTCGCCCAGGGCCTCGCCTATCCTGGTGCGATAGCCTTCCAGGTAATTCTCGTAGTCGCCTTCCTCCTCCAGCTCGCGACGGATCCGCGTGTCTGCCGCAGCCAAGTCGGCCTTGGCCTTGGAGTAGCTCAGCCGGTCCTTCTTCTCCTTGGCCTGGCCCATGACCTTGGTGAAGGTGTCGGCAGCTCGCAGGACGGAATCCGCGATGATCGCTTCGCTGTCACCAGGCATGTCCAGGCGATTCGACTGTAGGCTTTGCCTGGCGCCGTAATCCATTGGTTGTGGGATTTTAGCCATGGTCCTTCCAATGCCTCTCAACAGGTGTCAGCGGTTTGTTCTGGGCCCACCTGGCCTCCATCTCGTAGGGGTTGTTCAGGTAGCCATGTCGGATCGAGTACCAGATGTATTTCGCGTAGAACTTCAGCCATCCCTCGCGATCGACCTGGTAGATGTGCTCCAGCTCATGCCGGAACAGTGCGTCGGAAGTCTCCTCCTTGCTGGTCTTGAAGAAAACCCAGGGCGCAATGACCCAAGCCTTGTAGCCAGGCGGGACGAACCAGGATCCGAATTTGAATCGAGGCTTCATGGCGTTCTCGTTACCCCTATTCCCCAGGTGGCGTCATAGATGATGATGTTAGATCCGTCAGGCTCCTCAATCTGGATCTGGAACACGCCCTGCTTGGTGCCAAAATTGTTGAAGAACAGGGTGTAGTTCGCCAGGTTGTCCTGCTGCAACGGCGCACCAGGATTGCCGCCGCGCCAGTTTGACCATACACCGATCCCCAAAAACTGCACCAGGCCGCTGTCCGGCTGGTCACCAGAGATCTGACGGCAGCGGTAGCGATGATTGTCCATATTCGCTACGGACACAGGCCTCGTCCCAAGCTGGCCATGAACGCCTGCTCCAAATTGCTCGAACTTGTAGCTGCCGAAATGAATGTACTCAGCGCCAGACGGCGGCCATGCGACATTCGTGAACTGATTGGCCTCGAGCTGCATCTGGATCGAGCCAAAGTTACTGCTCGTGACGAAGAAATTGGGGTTGTCTGTGCCACCACCACCGCCGCCAGCGCCGCCCATCAGCGGGCCTCCAATAATCAGCGGAGGGGTCATTACGCGAACTCCGCAGCATGAGTCAGCAACCAGGTTCCGGCGCTGTCACGGCTGCGTAGGTGTACCAGGTGCTTGCTTCCCAGGGTTGATAGATCCGGCTCAGTGCCACCAACAAATTGCACGTTTCCTGGCCAGGCGATCGTATAGGCCGTAGCGCCGTCCTGGCGAATCTCGATCTCGTACTGGAGCAGCTTGTTGGTCACTGCCGGCAGATTCGTGAACGTCAGGGAGGTGATGTTCTCGGTCAGCGTCAGATCCTTGGACTGACCTAGGTCGTAATCCAGCGCCAGGGCACCAGCGGCACTCGAGACGGACTCGTGCTGCACCGTGAAGTCAGCGATCGGGTAGCCATTGATGTTGAACTGACCGCCAAGAATCAGGTTGTAGTCGTTCAGTGCCGTCAGCGTGATGTTGTTGCCGGTATCGTGGTCAATAGATCCCTGGACCGCATCGCCGTATCCATAGAAAGCCAGGCGCCTGGTGCCGCCGCCACCAATATAGAGGCCTGACCCAGTGAACCAGCCAGGAAAATTGAACCGGACCACCTCAACAGCGACGTCACCGTAGACCTCCAGGAACGGGAACGCCTGCTCGAAATCGTTGAGGCGCATATCGGCCTCGACGGTATTGTCCGAATTTTTCAGGATCAGGAACCGCCCGCTGTGGATCTCGATGTCAGTGGTGGTCGTATTGCCCCTGGAGCAGACGGTTTGCAGGGTATCTACCTCGCTACCAGCGCCTGGATTGAACCACTCCGAGAAAGTGATCGCGTCGATGTCTGGCGTCACCTTGGTAGGCTCTCCATCGACCTGCCACTGCACAATGGTCGATGTGCCGTTGTCCCATACCGGAACCAGGGTGCCGCCGACGACATCTCTGGAGCCGTCGAAATCGCCGTCGCGCCGCCAGGCTGAGATCTCCATGGTGTAGATGCCGTTCTCGATCGGATCCACCTGGTCCTTCACCAGGATGCGATCGCCTTCCTGGCCAACGTGACCGTTGACCGTCTGGATCCCGCTGAGAACAACCGGCGCGGCGGTCGCTACTCGGCATGGCGCTTTTATCGCCAGGCCGGCTACAAAGGATTCAACCCGAAATAGCTTGCTCGCGGTCATACGTTCACCAGCCCTGGGCCATAACCGGGGATTTCCATTCCTCCTGCCTGGCCAAGCGTGATTGATCTACTCGTTGCGCCGGATGCGTTGAGCCCTTTCTGCATCTGTGCGCTCTGACTGAAGCCACCGAAGCCACCGCCCATGCCGACGTATGCGCTCACGGCACTGGTCACGCCGTCGATGACGCCGGCATTGAACGCTGCCTCGCCTTCGCGCATGGCCGCCTCTGACCTGAACGTCAGGGCCGCGGCATCATCCATGCCTTTCCACATGAGCCCGAGGACGCGGTAATCGCCCTCGGCGTTGAGATCGCCCATGATCCTGGTCATGCCACTCGTGCCCAGGCCGCCACCTCCCTGGACGGCGGCGACGGCTCGAGCCCTCGAGGCGACAGTTTCCTTCTCCTTCTCGGCCCACTCTACGTCCCTGGTCATGGCGGCCTTGCGCCGCTTGTTCGCATCCAGGTAAGCATTGGCCTCGCGGTTCTTTTGCTTGCGAGCTTCAACGCCCTTGTAGACGCCAGCCACCAACATCACGGCTGCTACTGCTATCTGAGCCATCCGTAATACGCTCCTTCCAGGTGATCGAACCCAAGGCGATGCAACACGCGGCACCCCTCTCCATGTTCTGCTATTGCAACAACAGGCCCACGGTATTCATCGCAGAATATCAGGGACTGCTTGATTGCCCGCATTATAGGCAGGCTTTTGAGGTAAGGCTCGAGTTCCGGCTTGAAATCAGCAAAGAACTTGCCGATGTTGTACTCCCTGGCGACACCAATAATGCCGACAACCCGGCCATCCATCTCGGCCACCAGGGCCCTGACGGTGTGCGGGTAGTCCTCGCCCCAAAAGTCCTTGATGTCACCGGACCTGGCGAGACGTACCGTTATCTCCGGCCGCTGTTTTCGACTGACTCTATCTCCGCTATCGCGGCCAGCAGAGTCGCCGGCAAGGGAGCGTTCGCTTCCAGGCATATTCTCGAATCCGTGTCCCAGTCGCCTCCAAAGGCGAAGTTGTCCTCGTGATAATCCTCCCAGATCGTGCCATCGACAACGGCCTTGCCGTTATCGACCTGCGGCAATTCGCGCAGGTTGGTGAAATCTGGGCCATATTTGAGCCCGAAGTGGTGTAGCCACTTGGCGATGAAGCCCAGGCGGTTGACCTTCTTGCGCTCCAGGAGCCCGATGCCGTCCATCTCACCGAGCTTCGCTGACTTGAAGCGACCCATGTATCCCAGGCCGGCAATTACCTCGGAGGCCGCGGTAGGCAGCGTAAGGTCGCCGGCAATTCCGACGACAACTTCGCCAACGTATGCACCATCAGCCCAGACAATGACCGTCTCCCGGTTGAGATGCAGCAGCTCCGTGGTGAATGGTGTCGTCGTCGGGGCGCCTGAGTATTGCACAAATGAATCAGCAATCTTGTTGACTGTGCCGCCCCTGGCCTCGCTTTCCAGGGCCCACTTGCAAATATGGCGCTCATCAATAGGCTCGAGGCCGCCAATGCCGCGCTTGATCGTGTAGTAAACCTGGTCCTCGACCTTTCCAGGAAGGACGGCAACATCTTCGATGACACCGCCGGCGCCTGGGCTTGTTACCTCGCACCAGCAGATGACGTTCTCCAGGCGATCGTAGACCAGGATGCCGACGCTGCCGTCAGCCCTGACGCAGTGAACTCTGACATCAGGCTTCATCTGCACGGCAATCTGGGTAATTCCGATCTCGTTGAAATCCGGCGCGAAGATCGAAAGGTCGATCGAGCTGTAGTCCTGGGTTTCGACGTTGAACACCATCTCGTACAGGCGCTGCTGTGTGCGGTCCACGAACACGGCCTTCGGGCTTGACTGCTTGATGTTGAAATTGAACGGCGTCAGCGGCTCATCGAAGTTCGATGACCTGGCAGACAGCGGGTTGTTGCCGTCCATCTTGGAGGCAGCGACGTTCGCTGAATTGTCGGCCGTGCCGATCATCATGCGACCCATGGAGAGCAACCAGTGGATGACGCGAATCGGGCCGGCGCCAATCTGCTTGTCGATAGATGCCGCATCACCCTCGGTCGTGTCGCTGAATTTCTCGTAGGAGTCCGACTCTGACATCCATATCTTGTCGTTGCCGGCCCAGGCAAGTCGCCCCTCGTGCAGCTCAACGGCGGTCGGGAATCCTTGCTTGTATGACCAGGCGCCTTCCCACCAGTCCTTGCTGGCGTCCAGGGCACCGAATGGCGAGAGCACTGCAACCTGGGCCGTGGCAGAATTGATCGTTCCAGTTACCCGGCAGATGCCTTCGATGGATCCGTTCGCGTACACCAGTGTCGTGGTAACGGTGCCTGATGTGTAATCGCCGGCATCGACGCCGATCCGATAGTAGATGATCGAGTCGTCCTGGCCATCGTTGTAGGTCGTGTTGACCGGGGTAGTCCAGGTCTGGCCCTGATCGTTCCAGGGGCCATCAGGAGAGAACGCAAATTGCAGCTTCACCGTGGCGCTGAAGGTTCCCTCAATGATGATCTGGAACTGCCTGGCGTTGCCGCTGCCAGTAACGCGGATCACATTCGTCCAGTCATCGGCGCTCGAGATCTGCTTTGTGACGGTTTGGCCCTGGGACTCAATACGGAAAAGCGCCCCCATGTAGCTGTTTACATGGCGCACGTTGTCAAAGAAATTGATCTGGCTGCCGCCCTGCTCAGCGATGAGAGTCGTGTTGCCGTTCAGCGCGGTCGGCCGCAAGGTAATGCCGCTGGTGTTCTGCACCTTGAACGGACCATCCTCTGGCTCGTAGGTAACGATCGACCAGGATCTGCCGTCACCGCGACGTTCGACCTTCTTCAGTATCTCAGCGTTCCTGGAAAGGCCGGTCGTATTGCCGTTCTTGCAGGCAAAATACATGACATCTGCCGACTGCGCCCATCGTAGGAACGGCAAGTCCAGGTCGCTCCATGGCGTCGGCAGGGTAAGCTCAGATCCCGCAAAGCTGCTGCCGGTCTGGCCCTCAACGGAGCACTCCTCGACCTGCGCAAAGTAGATCGTTTCGTTAGCGATCGTGACATACAGGTTGCCTGCCGGCGGGGTGACAGCGATCGAGTGTACTCCGCGCCCCAGGCGCTGCTCCTCGAACAGGTCGTCGCCACCCGGTGACATGCCGATCTTCACCAGGACAGATCCATGCGTGATATTGATTCGGAAGCCGTGCTCGACGTCCTCATCAAACACGCCGCTGACTGGGAAACTCTGGTAGATGCGACCGAAATTGGTGCCATCTCCAGACAGTCTGACCCACCCCAGGCTGATTGCCGAGACGATGCCGCCAACGTCTGAGTCATCGACCCAGGGGCTGAGGCCGACATCGAATGTCGGATTCCCGAGCGAGGACTGTGACGTATGCGTCGGCCGGAATACGAGCTGGTCGTCAATGCGAACGCGCATGGTGGCGGTCGTCATCTCAACCAGGGCCGTGTCATCTGCTGAGAACACGAACGGCACGTTACGGCAGAAGCCGTTGTTCTGCGGGTTGCCAAGGAATCCCAGGCCAGGACGGAGCATCATCGAGCCCAGGACCCTGGGGATCCAGTTGAGCATCTGCTCGCAGGACATCTGCATCCGGTCGATGTCGATGCGGGCCAGGCCGATCTTCGATACGACGCCTCGGTTGAACGCCAGTAGCTGCTTGAGTCGCTTCATTATCCGATCAGCTTGTTCCGTTTGCCTCGTTCACCGCTGCGATAGCCGCGGCGTGAATTTGCCCAGGAGCCAGTCGGCAGGAAACTGGCCGGCGACTCCATGGCATCGACGGACTTGGCCTCACGGAGCGTGATCTTCCACTTGGCCAGGAGCGCGTCGGAGTTCAGGTCCAGGCCGATAAGCCTGGGTGAAACCTTGTAGGCCATGTAGTGCTCAACCATCTCGGTGAAGTTGAATGGCCAGAGGGTCAGATCACCACCATATTGCGAGTCATTCGAGACGTACTGGACGTAGATCGTCTCCGTGTCAGCGAACCACCATTGCGACTCGTCAGAATACTGAGTCAGAGGGATCTTGAAATACTCATCCTGGCACACCCCCATGGTGCGAATGAAATCCAGGGGCTTGTCGAATCCGAACTGGTGGCCGAAAGAAGGCGTCACGGAAGGTGACGCCTCCAGTTCGATCGACCTGGCAGCGAAATTCCACTGCCCCATCTGCAACACTCGATCTATCAGATCGTTGTCCCAGACATCATCGAGCTTGTACCGGGATTCCCGGTCCTCGGTGAGACTGGTCAGCTTGCGCTCGCCAATGATGTTCAGAGCGCCGTTGTAAATCGTCAGTTTCGTTGGCATCAGTCTCTCCAGGCCAGGGCATCCCTGCCCTTGTGTTCAGTCCTTGATCGGCTATCGGTTCACAGCCGCCTCGTGCTGAGCTGCCCACTGGGCTGCAAGTTTCTCGGAAGCGAAGCCATCCTTCAGGGGCTCACCCTCACGCAAGACGCGCCACTTGTGGTGGGCGCCGGCGAATTCGACCTTGTATTTCGATGGGATCTTGTCGTGCGGCTTCGCTGGCGTCAGGTCGTAATGCTGCAATTCCACCACCTGGGCCCAGATGGATCCGCAGGCTATGACCTGGACATCTTTACGCCATGCCATGTTGTCGGACATGACGATAATCTCGTCACCTGGCTGAAGCAGCCTGGCAACGTGCGACCAGAATGACTCCTCGAGAACATGGACAGGGAGGGTTCCGTGTTCCACGGTCGCGTACCAGATGTTCCTGGACTCCTCGGCCAGGCCGAACCTGGGCATTGTCAGGGCTGCCGACTTCGCCGGCGGGGCCTGGTCTACCAGTGCTTTCTTTTCCGCTTCCTGGGGCTTCTCGACTGCCTTCTTCTTTTGAGCTGTGGGCATTTCTCTGTCTCCTAAATGAAAAACGGGAGCCGCCAATCCTGACGGCCCCCGCATTGTCGCGCAGTAATCCTGCCGCGTCTATTAGACGAGCGGGATGTCGTTCACATCAGCGGCGCCACCTGCGGTAACGGCCGCAACGAAATGAAGCGAAGTGAGCGGCGTTCCGGTGTCGTAAACGACAACCAGATCACCGACCTTCATACCCAGATCGTCACCGTTACTGAAGTAGTCGGCGCCATTGACGGTGGCCCTTGCGTCAGCAGACGTATAGGTCCAGATCGTCGGACCCTGACCGCCAACAGAAGGTACTGCGACTTGAGGAGGATTAGTAGTTGCGTATGCCATTTCCTATCTCCTTATGCCGCTGCCAGAGCCGAACCGTCATGGTTGATGACAACCACACCGCTGTTCTGCAATAGCACTGAGCCCATGTATACCGAGCAGCGCGACCACGAATAGTCCTGCTCCTCGTCATACCCCGCACGAGCTTCGATGTTGTCTGCGTTGTAGGCATGGCCTATTGCAGACTTATGGAAGCAAAAGCACTTCTCGGCGTTCGTGCCCGCGCCAGGAAGTCGTGGATGAACGATCCAGTTCATGCCAAGCCAGAAGTACGAGATCGGGCGATCGCGCCAGGCCGGGTCGGCATTACGGGTCGGACCACCGTCGATGTAGTCCCGAGATGCGAACTCAACTTCCTGCATCATGTACGCCTCGTAGGCCGGCGTAACCAACATGCAGATGTTGGAGTCCCAGGGCACCTCGTTGTTGCCCAGAATCGTCTTTGCGCGAAGGGTCAGGCCAGTCGAGGCTACCGCCGCGGCGCCAGTGTTCACCGTTCCGGTGTTCAGCTCCGTGATGATGTCCTGGTCGATCTTGCGGTTGATGACGCCCATAGAGGTCATCTGCATGATCGCCCGCTGGTTGCCCTGCGAGGCAAAGATGTTGAAGTCGGTTTTACGCACCAGATCGTGCCACTCTACCAACGTCGCGACCGGCTGGCTGAGGTTGTCACCTCGAGCCGGGATCAGACCGTTGACGCCGCGAGTTTTGGCGCTCGCGTTGCCTGAGTCTGCAATGAGGAACGTCGCCTGGTTACCCTTGATGACGGCCTCGGTCGTGACGTAGGAGCGCAGCAGCGACTGGAGCTGTTCAAACCCGGCAATGAATTCCTGCCGATATTGAATTTGAAAAGCTGTTTCAGCCATTGAGGCATCCTCCAAAAAGTGAAATGTCCGTTTCCACTCGTCGGGTTAGCCTGCGTATTGGCTCGGCATGGGTTGTCCCAGGAAGGGGGCCATACGTCTGCCGGCAGGGGCCGGGGGGCGGCAGGGGCCGGTGTAAAGATTTACAGCCGGGTTGTCCCACCTGGTCGTGGTAGCTCGAAAATTAGACGTAATATGGCACGGTGTCAAGCCTATATGGGATCTTGTATTTGTTCCTACCTACCTTGCGAAAAGGCACTGAACAC
>Ga0316187_10001984_pt1 | contig 17882 bp, 15 predicted proteins | sample CroRivburrow1_MG_FD_204927 | JGI IMG/M metagenome (GOLD analysis project Ga0316187, IMG submission 204927) | Coastal sediment microbial communities from Maine, United States - Cross River worm burrow 1 | ecosystem: Environmental > Aquatic > Marine > Coastal > Sediment | place: USA: Maine...
GAACGGCGGCAGCTATGCGGTGTATTTGTCCGACCGCTGGAAAATGTCGAATCGAGCATTACTTGAGTGGGGCCTGCGCTGGGATGACCAGACCTATACCGACCTTGGTTCGGACTCGCAGTTGAGTCCACGCGTGAGTCTCATGTTCCGGTCGTCGGCGAATACGGAATTACGCCTTAGTGCCGGTCGCTACTACCAGTCACAACCGATCCAGTCGCTGCAGATCGAAGATGGCATCGATACATTCTGGCCGGCGCAGCGCGCCGATCAACTGATCGCTGGAATGCGCTACCTGACAGCAAACGATATATCCGTGAGAGTGGAGGCTTTTCACAAGGAGATTCAGAAGGTGCGGCCCCGATTCGAAAATCTCTACGACCCCCTTGGCATTCTGCCGGAACTGCAGGCAGATCGGGTTCGTGTTGAGCCGTCGCAGGCCCGGGCTCGCGGGGTCGAGATTTCCGCCGACCAGTCAGCCGGTGCGTGGAACTGGTGGGCCTCTTACACCTGGTCGAAAGTTTCAGACAAGATAGATGGTCGCAGCGTTCCTCGTAGCTGGGATCAGCGGCACGCGCTACAGGGCGGATTCGGCTGGCACGACGAGAGATGGGATTTTTCCGCCGCGGCTAGTGTGCATTCAGGATGGCCGACGACAGACCTTGACTTGGTCGAGACCGGGGTCGACCCGGATGGTGAGTCAATCTACGTGGCGATTCCCGGACCACGCAACGCGGAGAAGCTTGCTACGTTTGCCAGTATCGACGTGAGGCTCAGCCGCCGTTTCGATGTACCGCGCGGCCGGTTACTTGCGTTTGTCGAAGTGTCGAATGTGTTGAATCGCCGTAATGTCTGCTGCGTCGATTGGGATCTCGATGAAGATGCGGACGGCAACCCGTTCCTCGAAAACAGTCTCGACTACTGGATGCCGCTTCTTCCGGCAATCGGGATCCTCTGGGAGTTCTGATATACGCTCAGGTGCCGCCTGGCCGAGCCTGAGCGCCCGACGTCGGGCACGATATGAATGTGCAGTGATGGGTCGTAGTGGTGCAACAATGCGACGTCGCTGTCATCCAGACAAATGATTCCCGCAGCCCGTTTATAGACAACCTGGGTGAGCGGGTCCTTGCCGAGAGAGTTCGGGTCGCGATGTGTCAGCACGAACGGTGTCCCGCGCGTAAGCGCCAACAACAAGCCTGCCCGGCTGGCTGCCACATCGTGAATGTGGACCAGGTCAACGCTTGGCATCATGCAGTAGGCTGAAATTGCTGACCGGACCACTGGGCCAACGACCACATCACCGATAATACCGAGTCGCTTGGCGAGCTCCGGATTGCGCACAATCGCGTGCTGGGCTACGTGCTCTTCATGCAGAGCCTCGACCAGGCTGACGACATGCTCTCCAGTGCTGTCGAATGATTTCGCAAGATTGATATGGCCGATGTTCACGCGGCGCCTCCGACTTGCCAGCTACTCTCTGAGACGGAGCTACGCTAGAAAATCGGTCGCCAGGGGTGTCGGTTACGGACTGCCCAGAAACTCTACCTTGCCGCTTTTAATGGAGTATTCGGCACCGACGATTGTCAATTTGTTTGCTGCGATAAGGTCTTCAAGAAGCTGTGAACCGTGTCGCAGGCGATCGACGGAGTGCCTTACGTTTGCCACCACTGCGTCGTTTAGTGGTATATCGTCGTTCTTGTCGAGCAACGGCTCAACCGCCGGCCGAATCCGATCGACGATCGCGCGCAGGTTGGGGGAGCGGTGCGCCTGTTCGCGCTGCAGCTCCTTGAGTGTCGCTTCAACCGCGCTGCAATTGCTGTGACCCAGAACGACGACAAGCCGCGTACCGAGTTGCGCGGCGGCAAATTCAACGCTGCTAACCTGCGATGGCGCAACGATGTTCCCCGCTACGCGAATCACGAACAGGTCACCAAGACCCTGGTCGAATACGAGCTCGACTGGCACACGTGAGTCGGAGCACGCGAGGATGATAGCGAACGGACTTTGCCCATCGACGAGTTGGACGCGCTTCATAGCACTCAGGGACTCGTCAATATTGCTGTGTCCCGACAAGAAGCGGCTATTGCCATCGCGCAGGCGCTCGAGCGCTTCAGATGCAGGGATCATACGTGCAGGTTACCACCGGTGAAGGAAAACTGGAGTCCCCGCTGGAAACTCTGACTGCTCCCTGGCGAGTTCGACATAGCCGTCGGTAGCGGACAGGGTCGTGAAGTCGCCGGACGTATTTGTCTTGACGGGCATTGCCAGTACCTGGCCTGCGGCATTCGAGATCAGGCGCACAGGCTGAAAACAGGTCAGGTCCGGCTTGAATGTGACGTCGCTCGCGAGCGATGCAAACTCAGGTGCCTGCGTAGCGGCCAGCGAGGCCGTCGCCAGCGCCGGGATGACGTACTGACGGCAACAAACCAGTGCCGAGACAGGATTTCCCGGCAGGGCAAACACCGACTGACCGTCCGGCCCCCTGCCAAACCACATTGGTTTGCCGGGGCGTTGGCTGATCCTGTGAAATATGACCTCGACGCCGAGTTCGGCGAGCACCTCGGGTACGTAGTCCGCCTTGCCCATCGATACGCCACCGCTCAGGATAATCACATCGGCGGCATCCAGGTGAACCGCAATCCACTCCTTGAGCACGTCGCGCTCGTCGACCAGGTGGTCATGCTCGCAATCCGTGTAGCCGTGCTTTTCGAGCAAGGCCTGCATGGCTGGACCGTTCGAGAGGCGAACCTGGTGCGGCTCGATTCTTTTCCCGGCCGGGACGAGTTCATCGCCGGTTGAAATGATGCGAATCACCGGCGCACGACTTACCGCAACTTCCGTCAATCCGGCCGACGTGATGACCGCGATATCCAACGGCGAAATTCGTTTGCCGGGAACCAGCAGTTCGCTGCCCTGGGCGTGATCAGAGGCGCGTGGGTGGATGAATTGACGTTTCTCCGGCTCGTAGCCGTCCTCGAGTGATGCAACGCCGTGATCGACCGTGATGCGCTCCACGGGAACGATGCAATCTGCACCCACCGGCAACGACGCGCCGGTCATGATCTCGATCGCCTTGCCGGCCTCCAGGTGCTTCGCCGGTTCGCCCGCCATTTGGGTGCATTGAATTGGAAAGGACGTCGTGCCAGCCGCAAGGTCTGCGTAGGCAAGCGCGATGCCATCCATCATGACACGATCGAAAGGCGGCTGGTCACGCTCAGCGACCACGGTTTGGCGCAGGATGCGGCCGGTCGCAGCAGAAACCTCGGCAGCTTCAGCCGCGAGCTCGGGCATCGCGGCCAGAACCTGTTCGAGAGCCTCGGCTGTCGTCAGCACGGCTTAAGCAATCTCCCGCGCAATTGCGCGGTGGCCGATATCGCGACGCAAGTAGACGTCTTCCCAGTCGATCTTGTCGACGGCGTCATAGGCGTCCCGCGCGGCTTCGGCAACGGTCTCGCCGAGGCCAACTACGCACAGCACTCGGCCGCCGCTTGTAACGACGTTATCGCCGTCTGTCGCCGTACCCGCGTGGAAAACCTTCTGGGTGTTGCTGTCGGCGTCTTCGAGTCCGGAAATGACTTTGCCTTTTGCATAGCTTGCCGGGTAACCGCCGGCTGCCATGACCACGCCCAGCGCGGCACGCGTATCCCACACCGCATCACGTTCGCCCAGGTCGCCTTCCAGCGTCGACAGGCATATATCAACGAGGTCTGATTTGAGGCGCGCCATGATCGGCTGCGTTTCCGGGTCGCCCATGCGGCAATTGAACTCGATGACCCTGGGCGTGCCATCCGCCATGATCATGAGGCCGGCATACAGGAATCCGAGGTAGGGATTGCCATCGGCCTTCATTCCATCGAGCGTGGGCCGAATCACCTCCTGCATAATCCGCGCTTCGATTTCCGAAGTTACGACCGGGGCGGGAGAGTAGGCGCCCATGCCGCCGGTATTCGGGCCGACATCGCCTTCGTCGCGGGCCTTGTGGTCCTGGGAGGTTGCCATCGGCAGGACAGTGTCGCCGTCCGTAATGACGATGAAGCTCGCTTCTTCCCCGTCCAGGAATTCCTCGACGACGATTCTGGCGCCGGCCTCGCCGAAGCTGCCGCCAGCAAGCATGTCGGTTGCCGCCGCTTCGGCTTCTTCGAGTGTCATCGCAACAATCACACCCTTGCCTGCCGCCAGGCCATCGGCCTTGATGACGATCGGTGCGCCTTGCTCGCGAATATAGGCGAGCGCCGGTTCCAGATCGGTAAAATTCTGGTAGGCAGCCGTGGGAATGTTGTGGCGTGCGAGGAAATCCTTCGTAAAGGCTTTCGAGCCTTCAAGTTGAGCGGCCGCCGCGGTCGGGCCAAAGCACGGCAGGTTGAGTTCGTTGAAGCGATCGACCACGCCGGCGACCAGCGGCGCCTCCGGACCAACGATCGTCAGGGCTACTTTCTCCGCGCGTGCCAGCGCTGCGAGCGCCTCGATATCGTCGGCAGATACATCGACGTTACGTACCTTGTCTTCGCGCGCCGTGCCGGCATTGCCGGGCGCGACGAGCACTTCGTCGACTCGCGGTGACTGGGCGCATTTCCACGCGAGAGCGTGTTCGCGGCCGCCGGATCCAATAATGAGAATGTTCATCAGTGACGGAAGTGTCGCATGGCGGTGAACACCATCGCCAGACCGTGCTCGTTGGCTGCCTGGATAACCTCGTCATCCCGCATCGAGCCACCCGGCTGGATTATGGCGGCGATACCTGTCTCTGCGGCAGCGTCAATGCCGTCACGGAATGGAAAAAACGCATCGGATGCCATGACCGACCCATTGATATCCAGACCTTCGTCGGCCGCCTTGATGGCGGCAATCTTTGTGGAGTAGACCCGGCTCATCTGACCCGCACCAACACCGATGGTCATGTTGTCCTTGCAGAAGATGATGGCGTTTGACTTCACGTACTTGACAACGGTCCAGGCAAAAAGCATGTCCTGAATCTGCTCCGGCGTTGGTGCTTTTTTAGTAACGACCTTGAGATCATCGGCCGTGATGACGCCGAGATCGGTATTCTGGACGAGCAGGCCACCCGAAACCTTCTTGAAGTCGAAGCCGGTAGGAGTGCGCCCCAGCGCGCGACCCCATGCGCCGATCTCCAGAACCCGAACATTCTTCTTCGCCGCCGTAATCTCGGCCGCGTCGGCGTCAATCGACGGAGCAACAATCACCTCGACGAACTGCCGGTCGATGATGGCCTTTGCCGTCTTTGCATCGAGAGGGCGGTTAAATGCGATGATGCCACCGAATGCTGACGTCGGGTCCGTCTTGAACGCCTTGTCATACGCGTCCGCGATATCGCCCGCAACGGCAACGCCGCACGGGTTGGCGTGCTTGACGATGACGCAGGCCGGATTCTCGAACTGCTTTACGCATTCGAGCGCGGCATCACTATCAGCAATATTGTTGTAGGACAGCGCCTTGCCCTGAAGCTGCTTCGCGGCGGCTAATGAGCCAGCCGGCGTCTGTTGGTCAACATAGAACGCAGCACCCTGGTGCGGGTTCTCGCCATAACGCAGTTTTTCCGACAGACTGCCCGCATACAGGAAGCGCTCGCCAAGTACGTCATCTTCAAGTGAGGCAGACAGGTATTTCGTAATCGCTGTGTCATAGCTCGCGGTGTGCGCGTAGGCCTTGGCAGCAAGTCGGCGACGATCCTCTAAAGTAAGGCCATCACCTTTGAGCTTTTCAAGTACCGAGTCATAGTCATCGGGGCTGACGCAGACAGCAACACCATCATGGTTCTTGCTCGCGGCGCGGATCATGGCCGGTCCGCCGATATCGATATTCTCGATGGCGTCGTCAATCGTTGCATCCTCGCGCGCGATGGTCTGCTCAAACGGATAGAGATTCACGACGAGCAGATCGATGGGCTCGATGCCGTGCTCCTCCATGACAGCTTCGTCCTTGCCTCTACGTCCGAGCAGGCCGCCGTGGATAACCGGGTGCAGCGTCTTGACGCGTCCGTCCATGATCTCGGGGAAACCCGTTTTTTCCGAGACTTCGATGACTTCAAGTCCTGCTTCGCGAAGCTGTCGGCAAGTGCCACCTGTCGAGAGAACCTCGACACCGAGTTCGGCAAGGCCTTGTACAAAAGGAATGAGACCACTCTTGTCAGAAACACTGACGAGCGCCCGTCTAACGTTAAACATGTTGATTCCTGGGAGAAGGGTTACTGGATAATCGAATAAGTTCTAAGCTTCTTACGCAGAGTTCCGCGGTTGATGCCAAGAATTCCGGCAGCCTGGCTTTGATTGCCTTGTGTGTAATCCATCACGGCCTGGAAGAGAGGCCGCTCAACCTCGCCGATGACGAGGTCGTATAAGTCGCCCGGCCGATCACCATTCAGTGTGGCGAAGTACTGGTCAAGTGCGTCTTCAGTATGCTTACAGAGCGGTTTCTTGTTGGTCTTGAACGAAAGGTCGTTGTTGTTCTTCTTTTGTGCCACTTTGCTCAATCCCCAGGAAATACTGCTTCGTCAGGCGAATCTGTTCCGAAGCGCTGTCAACACGCACCACCTGATGCCGATATTCTTCGGCATTTTCAAGGTATTCGCAGTACCAGGTCAGATGCTTGCGGGCCACTCGAACGCCTGCGTCTTCCCCATAAAACTGATGCAGGTCATTCAGGTGGCCGAGCATAATATCACGCAATTCATTTTTTTCTAGCTGCGTATTTTCCGCAGTCGAATCGAGCAGAGAGTTCAGTTCGCGAAAGATCCACGGGCGGCCCTGGGCGCCCCGGCCAATCATCAAGCCGTCAGCGTTAGTTAGGCTCAGAACTTCAAGCGACTTCTTCACTGTGGTGATGTCGCCGTTCGCTATCACGGGAATATCGACAATCTCTTTGACCCGCGCAATCGTCTCGTATTCTGCCTCACCCTTGTAGCGACATGCGCGAGTGCGCCCGTGAATGGCGAGCGCCTGCACTCCCGCATCTTCAGCAATGCGGGCAATTTGAGTTGCGTTGCGGTGTTCGGGATCCCATCCGGTACGGAACTTCAAGGTAACCGGGACGTTGACGGCTGCGACGACTGTCGCAAGTATGTTCGCGACGAGTTTTTCGTCTCGCAGCAGGGCCGATCCCGCTGCTTTCTTACATACTTTCTTGGCTGGACAGCCCATGTTGATATCGATTATTTGTGCACCGCGATCAACGCAGGCCTGTGCCGCAATGGCGAGCTGGCCGGGTTCCGATCCTGCAATTTGCACCGCCACGGGCACCGCGTCGAGGTCGAGATCCAGGCGATGCCGTGATTTTCGCGTCTGCCACAGGCTGGTATCTGCCGTTGTCATTTCCGAGGTGGTCATGCCGGCGCCGTAAGCCCGGCAGATGCGTCGGAACGGGGCGTCTGTTATGCCCGCCATCGGCGCCAGTACGAACGGACTGGAGAGCGTAAAAGGACCGATTGCGAGGGGTGCGATATTCACGCGCCAGATACTACCGCAGGAACGTGCCCCTGCGCGCGACGGCCGCACGCCGCTACGCGGCTCGGCCGCTGGGTCGGCCTCTTACAGGCGCATTACTTGAAGTCGTCGATTGCGCAGCGAAGCTGGCCGCCCGACTCCCGGTAACAGACATTCAGTTTGAAGCCAGTGGCCGTCTCGGCCGGGGACTGTATCGTTATTACCGCATCAAACGTGTTGCCGGGCTGCACAAGTTTGCGCGGGTCCAGGTCATTTGACAGGTAGTCCGCCGGATCGAGAATGCGGCTGCCGACGGTTTCCTCGAATCGATCGGTCAGTGAAATTGCTACGAGCGGGTAGGGCAACGGCTTGTCCGATTTGTTGCCGATACGCGAATAGATCGTCAGGTTCTCGTCACCCTGGTCAGTACTGCCTTTCGTAGCCTCGAAACGCCAGCCGGTAATGTCCCACTCCGGAGACAAGGGCTTGCCGATAGCGCGATACATCGGGCCAACGACACTGTTGAACGCCGGGATCGTCGCGAGTGTCTCGCGAGACTGGTGCAGTACCTGTAAGCCAAGAAGGACAAATAACACGGCAATGCCGCCGATGATGCCCCACCTACGCTTGCCGGCTCGCGCTGCTTTCTCGGCTGCGCGTTCAGCCGCGGCCGCGTTTGCGAGCGCATCCGCAGCCGCCGCTGCGTCAGCGGCCAGCTTTTCCTTGTCGAGTGCCGTGCGCACGAACTCGCCTTCCATGATGATCGTTTCGAAGCCGGCACTCGTATCCATCAGGGCCTGTTCTTTGTCGGTCGTGTCGTGCTTCCGGTCGTCCGCTTTGATGTCGGCCGCGTCCTCGGGAAGAACCATGGTCGATGTCAGTCCTTCATCGTCTTCTATCGCGAGCGCCATGAGGTCCTGGTCGATCTGCATGTTGATCGTCTGTTCCTCTTCCGTCATCGGCGGAACGTAGATCTCGTCATGATCGAATGAGTCGTCCGTGTCGTCTTCGAGCTGCCAGTCCTCGCCGTCGTCATCGTCGGGCTCCTGGACTTCGGGCTCCTGGACTTCGGGTTCCTGGAATTCGGGTTCCTGGTCTTCGGGCTCCAGTTCTGTGGGCGCTTCGTCGGCCTCTTCATCGATGCCGCTCAGGGTCTCATCGAGTTCGTCGTCCAGTTCATAGAGCAGATCGAGCGCATCGTCGCGATCATCAAGGTCTTCGACCAGGTCGCCTTCGTCGTCTTCCGACGCTTCCGGTTCCTCGTCGAATTCTTCATCCTCGTCGCGCGCTATTTCCGTGGCATCCTCGATATCTGCATCGATGTCTTCACCGATGAAGTCCAGCTGAGTTGCCTCGTCTGGGTCTTCCTCATCGACTTCGTCCACGAGGTCTTCATCGAGCAGGTCTTCGAGTTCGCGATCGTCAATCGAGCCTTCGCGTAGCAGCTCATCGATGTCGATATCATTCTCGGGTTCTGGCTCTTCCACTGCTGCGTGCGTGCCACTCAGGTCGATACCCATGGCTTCGGCCTGCAGCGCAAACTGCGCGTCCATGTCGAGCGGCTGCTCGTCGGCAGCGGCTGTTTCGGCATCGCCGGGCTCGTCTTGCTGGTCGCCATCCTGAATGTCGTTGAGTCCGGTCCGGGCCTCCTCTTCGAACGGCGCCGCGACGGCCTCTGCGAGGTCCTCGAATTCATCGAGAATATCGGTCCATTCATGCGGATCACTGAGGTCGAGGTCGGCTGCTGCTGATTCATCGACAGCTTCGCTGGCGGCTTCGGGCTCGGCCGGTTCTGTTGCCGGGAGTTCAGGGTGGTCAGCTGAATAGGCCGCGCCTACGAAGTTATCTTCGAAATCTTCGGGCAGCGGCGTATTGTCATCAAAGCGCAACTCGTCGACCGGCGTCATGGCAGGCTCATTCGCCTCGGCTTCGAAAATCTCGGGTGACTCGACCTGCGCCGGCGTGTCGGTCAGAAACTGGTCAACCGGGGTAGGGGACTCCTCCAGAAATTCGTCAACCTCGGACAGTTTTTCTGCGGGCGGAGCTGCATCATCGGCGTTCGCGACCGGATCATCGGCGGCTTCGCCGAGTTCATCCTCATCGAGTACGCGCCATTCGACGCCGGTATCCTCAATGCGGATGTCCGAGCCAGCGAGTTCATCGAGCGTTTTCAGCAAGGCAGCGCTTTGTTCGGCCGATATCGACTTCGGAACTCCGCTATCGTTCTGGAGTGGTTCGGGCTTGAGCTCGGGCAGGGCCTCTTCGGCTGCGACCTTTGTAGGCTGTTCCGGCATGGTCTCGGACAGAAACTCGAGTGCATTGAACGCATGGCCGCACCCACCGCAACGGACCTTTCCGGCGGCCTGCTTCAATACTTCCGCGGTGACGCGAAATGCTGTGCTGCATTCAGGGCATTGCGTGTACATCAGTGTCTGGACCTTCTCAAACCTGTCAATCTCGACCATATCTGGCCGTCCTGCTCCCTGAACGCGGGTTTCTCGAACTCGATCCAGGGGTCGTACGCAGCCGTTACCTCATCGGCTTGTTCACATAATACGCCCGACAATGCAAGCATACCGCGGCTGGCAAGCGTTGATGTGATGGAGTCGGCAAACTGGACAAGGGGCCCGGCGAGGATATTGGCCACCACGACATCAAATTTTCCCTCGATTTGGCCAGGGCTGCCGCAGACGAGCAGGTTTTGGGCGACATTATTGTCGGCGGCGTTCTGGCGAGTGGCAATAACAGCCTGCGGGTCTATGTCCATGGCTGTGGCTGATGCTGCTCCAAGGCTCAGGGCTGCGATGGCAAGAATGCCCGAGCCGCAGCCATAGTCGAGCAGGGTTTTTCCGGCCAGGTCGATCCCGTCCAGCCATTCGAGGCACAGCGCGGTGGTCGGGTGCGTGCCGGTGCCGAATGCGAGTCCAGGGTCCAGGTTCACGACAACGGCTCCGTCGTCCTCGACGTCACTGCCGGTCGGGCAGATCCACAGCCGTTTCCCGAACCGCATTGCGCCGAAGTCCTTGAGCCATTCTCGCTCCCACGCGCGGTCAGCAAGGTCCTCGATACGGTGGTCAGGAAGTTGTGTCACGCCGAGTGCGCCGAGCAAACCCTTGCGGAATACGTCCATGTCGGCGTCGCCGGGAAACATCCCCGTGATTCGGGTTTGTGACCACAAAGGTGTCTCGCCTGGCGCGGGTTCGAGGACGGGGTTGTCGCCGGCGTCGGACAGCGTTACGGATACCGCACCCAACCGGATGAAGGTTTCCTCAACGGTGTCCGGATCCAGGGTGTCGAGGTCCATTACGAACTGACGCCAGTCCACCGTCGTTGCGCTCCGTCAGGTCAGCCCGAGACGTTTCTCGAGGTAGTGAATATCCGTTCCACCAGCCTGGAAGGCGGCGTGCTGGAATATCTCCTGGTGCAGCGGCACGTTGGTCTTGATGCCCTCAATGACGATTTCAGACAACGCGTTCCTCATGCGCGCAAACGCGGCGTCGCGATTCTCACCGTGTGCGATCAGCTTGCCGATCATGGAGTCGTAGTAGGGCGGTACCTTGTAACCGCTGTATACATGACTCTCCATGCGAATGCCCGGACCGCCGGGTGAGTGCCAGAGTGTGACGAGGCCGGGTGAGGGCATGAAGTTCTTGGGGTCTTCCGCATTGATGCGGCACTCTATCGCATGGCCCTGAATCTTGACGTCTTCCTGCTTTATCGTCAGAGGTTCGCCACTGGCAATGCGCAATTGCTCGCGCACGATATCGATGCCCGTAATCATTTCCGTGACCGGGTGTTCGACCTGCAGACGCGTGTTCATTTCGATGAAATAGAACTCATTGTTTTCGTACAGAAACTCGAACGTACCGGCACTGCGATAGCCGATTTCCTTGCAGGCATTGACGCATCGCTCGCCAATGCGTTTGCGTTGTTCCTCGGTAATCCCCGGCGCCGGCGCTTCCTCGATCACTTTCTGGTGACGGCGTTGCATCGAGCAGTCACGTTCACCCAGGTGGATGGCGTGACCGTGCGTGTCGGCCAGTACCTGAAATTCGACATGTCGCGGCTTTTCAAGGAATTTTTCCATGTAGACGACGTCATTGGCGAACGCTGCGCGTGCCTCGGCTTTGGTAACCGTAATGGCGGCAATCAAAGAGGCCTCGGAATGCACGACGCGCATGCCGCGGCCACCGCCGCCGCCCGATGCCTTGATGATGATCGGGTAGCCGATTTCACGAGCGAGGCGAATGTTTTCATCAGGATCATCACTGAGCGGGCCGTCGGAGCCCGGCACGCAGGGCACACCGGCTTTCTTCATGGCGCGGATGGCCGATACCTTGTCGCCCATAAGACGAATGGAATCTGCTTTGGGCCCGATGAACGTGAAGCCGCTGGATTCGCAACGTTCCGCGAAGTCTGCGTTTTCCGAGAGAAAGCCGTAACCGGGATGAATGCCGGTCGCGTCTGTCACTTCAGCCGCGCTGATAATAGCGGGCATGTTCAGGTAGCTCTCGTTCGATTGCGGCGGGCCGATACAGACGGTCTCGTCTGCGAGCAGCACGTGCTTCAGATTGTTGTCGGCCGTCGAGTGCACCGCCACAGTCTTGATGCCCATCTCGCGGCAGGCACGCAGAATCCGAAGCGCGATCTCGCCGCGATTGGCAATTACGATTTTATCCAACATGTTGGCGGTCTCGCTTAGTCACCCTGGCGCTGGTCTATGACGAAAAGTACCTGGCCGAATTCGACCGGTTCGCCATTCTGTATGCGGATCGATTTAACGACGCCAGAGACGTCAGCTTCGATCTGGTTCATCATTTTCATCGCTTCGATGATGCAAAGTGTGTCGCCTTCGTTGATGCGATCGCCTACCTGGATATAGGGCGCAGCGCCTGGCGAAGAGGCAGCGTAAAACGTACCCACCATCGGCGCGGTAACTTCAAAGCCATCGTCTTCGGCAACCTCCGGCACAGGTGCCGCCGCAGGGGCCGGAGCCGGCGCTGCCGGTGCCGCGACCGGGGCTGCCGCAACCGGGGCAGCAGTAACAGATGCGCCCGGCGCGTATCGACTGATTCGTACCGATTCCTCTCCCTCGGTAATTTCAATCTCTGCAATGCCGGATTCATCCAGCAGCTCGATCAGTTTTTTTACTTTTCTAATATCCATCTCTAGCCCTCTGCGACGTAGTGACTGGCAGCCTGCAACGCCAGCTCGTAGCCGTATGCCCCAAACCCAAACAGGCAGCTACTCGCAATGTCGCTGAAGTAGCTGTGATGACGAAACTCTTCCCGTGCAAACGTGTTGCTCAGGTGAATCTCGATAAACGGAATCTGAACTGCCAGGAATGCGTCGCGCAGGGCGACGCTCGTATGCGTAAACGCACCCGGGTTCAGGATGATGAAATCGACCCCGTCGGTCGCGGCCTGTTGTACGCGATCGATGAGTTCATGTTCGGCGTTGCTCTGGTAGCAGACCAGTGAATGACCGAGATTTCCGGCGATCTCAACACAGCGATTCTCGATATCCTCGAGACGGTCCGAGCCGTAAACATCGGGTTCGCGAGAGCCCAACAGATTGAGGTTGGGGCCGTTAATTAGCAAGAAATCGGACATTTTCGGAATGTTTTGGCGAGTTAGCCGAAGATGGCCGCAATTCTAACCCTTTTTTCCGATTTTTGTGCAAGTTTCGGCGGGCGCGCCCGCAGCGCACCGCTTCTTCAGCAGCCCTTACAGCAGGTCCAGGGCCCCGCGAGCCTCGTCTTTCGTGATGTCGCCGCTGTCGAGGCGAGTCATGATGTTCACGATATCGTCGAGATGGGACTGGTGTAGCTCGCCAATGTACGCGCCAATGTATTCGCCATCACTGGCTACGAACATCGTGAACGGCATACCGATGAACTCGATGCCGGATGACTCGGCCACGGCCATCGCGTCCTGCTGGCCGACGAGGATCGGGTAGTTGAATTCAGTCTGTTCGGCGTACGACGCAACTTGCTCAGGGAAGTCGACAGCGATGCCCAGCACCTGGAAACCGGCGTCGCCATGTTGCTCCTGGAATGCCACCAGGAGCGGAATCTCGCGCCGGCACGGTGCACACCAGGTGGCCCAGAAGTTGAGCAGCCGGTGCGTGCCATCCCACTCCGCGAACTCACGCGGTGTGCCGTCAAGGTCCGGCAACGAAAAGACAGGATGCGTAGCGACCTCCAGTTTCGCAGGTTGGGGTGGCGGTGGCGCTTGGACCTGGACAGGAATTCTCGCGGCGTAGAATAGCGCGCCAGCCATCAAGGCAAGCAGTGCCACTCCGAAGATCAGCATGATTCGTTGCACAGCGGGACCTTTTCTAGTGTTGTTGCGCGACAGTCTGGCCGGTATCGAGTGCCTGCCGCAAGTGTTCGACAAAATCTTTTGCCTTCATATAGCCAACGACCTCATAGCCATGCCGTTGCTGCCCATCGGTGCCAAAGAAGATAATCGTGGGAGGGCCGAATACGCCAAAGCGATTCAAAAGCGCCTGGTCGGCCTCATCGTTTGCCGTTACATCCGCCTGCAGCCAGACCGTGTTGGATAACTCGGTCTGCACGTCGCCGTCCGTGAACGTGTAGGCCTCCATCTCTTTGCATGACACGCACCAGTCCGCGTAGAAATCGAGAAACGCGGTCTTCCCCTGGCGTGATGCGTCTGCGAGTTCCCGATCGAGGTCGTCGACCGTCTTGATTCGTTTGAACGGCAACTCGTGTTCGGCCTCAGCAACAACCGTGCCGCCGCCGAGGTTCACGCTGGCGAGTGGCTGCAGTGGATTGCTACCGCCCGTCAACGCGCCGAGTAACAGCACAGTGCCGTAGATGATCGCCAGGAAACCGAAACCCTTGCCCAGTTTTTGCGGGCCGGTCGAGTCGCTCGTCAGCGTCGTCAGGCCACCCAGGAATACGCCAGCCATGAAAACGAGCACGGCCCAGAGCAGCATCGTGGCCTGGCCCGGCAATATGCGGGACAGCATCCAGATCGCCAGCCCCAGCATCATGAAGCCGAAGCTGTTTCTGACCGCCACCATCCATGGCCCGGCTTTTGGCAGGAATTTGCCTTGTGCTGCTCCGACCAGCAGAAGCGGGGCCCCCATACCGAGGCTCATCGCAAACAACGCCGTGCCGCTGCGCAGCATGTCGCCGGTTTGCGCCATAACCGTTAGCGCCGCTATCAGGGCCGGTGCGACGCAGGCTGTGACGATGAGCGCCGACAGGGCACCCATGATGAACGCACCGATCATCGTGCCACTCTTCTGGTTGCCGCTGATGCCCGATAATTTCGTCTGGATGCTGCTCGGCATTTGCAGTTCGTAGGCGCCGAACATACCGAGAGCAAGCACGACAAACAGGCCAGAGAACAGAATGAGAATCCAGGGCTGATTAAATGTGGCCTGCAGCTGCATACCTGCGGCTGCGGCTGCGACACCGGCGCCGGTGTAGACGATTGCCATGCCAAGCACGTAGCTCAGCGCGAGCGTGAAACCGCGGGTCGGCGTTACATCCTCGCCTTCTCCGGCAATGATGCCGGACAGGATCGGCACCATCGGTAATACGCAGGGCGTAAAAGCAAGACCGAGGCCGGCAAGGAAGAAAAGCCCCGCTGCGACCCAGATGCTGGAACCCGTGATGATGTTCGCAAGACGAGCCTGCTCGCTGACCGGTGCATTCGAGGTGGCTGGCAAGGCGCCTGTCGTTGTCGCTTCAGGCAGGCTGACTGTCAGCACACGCGTCTGCGGCATGTAACAAAGGCCGCCTTCGGCACACCCCTGGTAGCCGAACTCCAGCTCGAGCTCCATTGGGTCTGGTGTTGCGCGCGCTATTGCGAGTTTGCCGAGGAATCCGTCGAGATAGACTTCCATCTCGCCAAAATACTCATCGGTCTTCATCTTGCCGGTTGGCAAATCAAAGCGGCCCGCCTGGGCTTCGTCACTCAACGAGCGGACCGTCAGTTTGTCCTTGTAAATGTAAAAGCCCGGAACGATACGGATTCCCAGTTCCACGGTGTTGCCGTCGACCGGGAAGATTTCAGGGAAGAAGACTTCATCGGCGGGTGGGAAGTCCCCCGTCGAGCCGCTGTTGCCACCGAGGCTGCCGAGCTGCAGTTTCGGTTTTTCGGCAATGGTGCTTGTCAGAGTAACCGTCTCGGTCCACGTCTGAGGTGGGTAGCAGAGACCGATGTTGTCATCACAGCCCTGGCTCTTGATGATCAGATCGGCGGTTGCCGGACGGTCCCCGGTAACTGTGTAGGGAATCGAAACGAAAAAGAAGTCTCGATAGATCTCCTGCTTGCCGAAGAACTCATCTTCGTGGTCAATGCCCTTGGGAAGCTCCGGCGTGCCGAGAATAATTGCCTCGCTGCCGCTTTCGAAGGACAGCCTGCTCTTGTACAGGTAGGCGTGTTTGTAGATTGCCCAGTCGATCTCGAAGGCATCGCCGGTGTCCGAAACAACGTACTTGAAGGCCTCGGTGACGGGCAGAAGCTCATCGGCTGCGCTCGCCGGCATTGACAGCGTGAGCGCCATTAGGAGGGCGAAAAATGTCTTGGAAGTCTTTCTCATAGAACAACTCGGGTATTTGGACCCCAAAGGGGAGCGAATTGTTACGCTAATTTGCCGGCGTGTCACGGTACGAGTCCAATTTCTGCAAATTTCCCTCGCTTGGACGCTTGAAATTTGACGCTCCATACCTATCATTAGCACTCCTTGTGGCCGAGTGCTAACAGCGCCCGGTCCGAAAACCAACTTAATATGGTTTTAAATCAATAGTTTATAGGAGAAAAGTACCATGAAGATGCGTCCGCTTCATGATCGGGTCATTGTTAAGCGCATGGAAGAAGAGCGCACATCACCCGGCGGAATCGTTATTCCTGACGCCGCGGCCGAAAAGCCGATAAAAGGCGAAATCATTGCTGCCGGCAACGGCAAGATCCTCGAGAACGGCGAAGTTCGTGCTCTCGATGTGAAAGTTGGTGATCAGGTTCTGTTCGGCAAGTACGCCGGCACCGAAGTCAAAGTTGAAGGCGAAGAACTGCTCGTGATGAAGGAAGACGACATCATGGCAGTTATCGAAGCTTAAAGAGGATATATAGAATGGCTGCTAAAGAAGTACGTTTTGGTGATGACGCTCGCCAGAAGATGTTTGCTGGCGTCAACGTTCTCGCTAATGCGGTTAAGGTGACCCTGGGTCCCAAAGGCCGCAACGTCGTGCTCGATAAGAGCTTTGGCGCACCAACCGTCACGAAGGACGGTGTATCGGTTGCCAAGGAAATCGAGCTCGAGGACAAGTTTGAGAATATGGGCGCACAGATGGTCAAGGAAGTTGCTTCCCAGACCTCTGATGTTGCTGGTGACGGTACGACGACTGCTACGGTTCTCGCCCAGGCTATCCTGCGCGAAGGTCTGAAGTCAGTTGCTGCCGGCATGAATCCGATGGACCTGAAGCGCGGTATCGACAAGGCATCTGTTGCCATCGTTGCCGAACTGCAGAAGCTGTCTGAGCCTTGCGAAGACCACAACGCGATCTCGCAGGTTGGTAGCATCTCCGCCAACTCCGATACGGAAATCGGTGAGATCATCTCCGATGCCATGCAGAAGGTTGGCAAAGAGGGTGTTATCACGGTTGAAGAAGGCTCCGGTCTTGCCAACGAACTCGATGTCGTAGAAGGCATGCAGTTCGATCGCGGTTACCTGTCGCCGTATTTCATCAACGACGCGCAGAGCCAGCAGGTCGAGCACGAAAACCCCCTGATTCTTCTGTATGACAAGAAGGTCTCTAACATTCGTGATCTGCTGCCGATCCTCGAAGGCGTCGCTAAAGCCGGCCGCCCGCTGATGATCATTGCTGAAGATGTTGAAGGCGAGGCTCTGGCAACGCTGGTTGTTAACAACATTCGTGGCATCGTCAAGGTTGCTGCTGTCAAAGCACCAGGTTTCGGCGATCGCCGTAAAGCCATGTTGCAGGACATCGCAATTCTGACCGGTGGCCAGGTTATTTCCGAGGAAGTCGGTCTGTCGCTCGAGAAAGCTACGCTCGACGATCTCGGTGAAGCCAAGAAGATTCAGATCACCAAGGAAGCAACGACGATTATCGACGGTGCTGGCCAGCCGAGTGACATCAAGGGACGTGTTGACCAGATCAACGCCGAAATTGCTGAGTCTTCGTCGGACTACGACAAAGAGAAGCTTCAGGAGCGTGTTGCCAAGCTGTCTGGCGGCGTAGCCGTCATCAAGGTTGGTGCTGCGACCGAAGTTGAGATGAAAGAGAAGAAGGCTCGCGTCGAAGACGCGCTGCACGCCACTCGCGCCGCTGTCGAAGAAGGCGTTGTAGCAGGTGGTGGTGTCGCTCTGATCCGTGCGGTCAAGGCCATTGCCAAGCTCAAGGGTGACAACGACGACCAGAATGTCGGCATCGCCATCCTGAAGCGCGCA
>Ga0316187_10001987_pt1 | contig 17873 bp, 14 predicted proteins | sample CroRivburrow1_MG_FD_204927 | JGI IMG/M metagenome (GOLD analysis project Ga0316187, IMG submission 204927) | Coastal sediment microbial communities from Maine, United States - Cross River worm burrow 1 | ecosystem: Environmental > Aquatic > Marine > Coastal > Sediment | place: USA: Maine...
ATCAATTGTTTTAGCTTTGACTGCTGATCTTGTTGATCCATTTCCAACCTAGCGCCGACTGGCGAAATTAAGTAATTGAGTTTGCATAAACGAACCAGTTTAGCATGTCATGCTGACCTATTCCAGATCAGTGGCTCTTTTTGTGTGGATATTCACATGCTTGATTCAGATGTGATCTGTATGCAATAAGTAATAGTATTTTGATGTGTTTTTTCAAGCAGCTTTCTCATCATGCTGCATGATGATGGCTTGAGTGGTGGTGCTATCTTCCTGGATAGAGCTGGCGTAGGCGCTCTTTGTATTGTTCTTCTGTAATTGCGCCTTGCCTGTACTGTTCGAGTAGTAAATCCTGTGATTGTCCCTCAAGCTGTTTTTGCAGGTGCGTGAGGGCGTCTGTGAACTCCGCAGTGTAGTCATGCGTCGGGAGCTTGCTGTTTGCTAGCTTGCTTAGATATTTACCCTCTTTTCGGTCACGCCAACGCTCAAAAAGTGCGCCTTTATTGGTGGCCAGTGAAGGGGTCTCCTGGAGTGTATGTAGTAGTTCTGTAAGTAAATCAACGCCCGGCTTGTTCAGGGCTTCCCAATTTGTTGGTAGGTCAGGTATTTGAGCCAGCTCAGGTTGTTTCAATAAGAGGGTGATGGCTCGGCGCACTGGGGACATGGGTTGAAGAGTGCCCCTTTTTGGTCGGGGTTTTGGTGTGCTGGTCACCTGTGGTTGCTGGCTGGTGAAACGTGCTGACTCCAGGCCGACCAGTTCACCAAGGTGCTTGTTCATCATCTCCTGGAAAATCCCCTGAGGGAGTTTGGCAATCAGTGGCTTTGCCAGTTCGGCCAATCGAGCGCGACCATCCAGGCTGCTCATATCGACCTGTTCGGAGAGTTTGTTAAACAGGAAGTCGGATAGTGGAGCAGCATTTTGGATGCGTTGCTCGAATGTTGCAGTGCCCTCTTTACGCACCAAGGTGTCTGGGTCTTCCCCTTCGGGGAGAAACAGAAAGCGTGCTCCACGGCCTTCTCGCATGAGGGGCAGGGTTGTATTCAGGGCTTTCCAGCCAGCATCCCGCCCGGCACGGTCGCCATCAAAACAGAAGATAACCTCTGGAACGGTTCGGAATATGCGCTCCAGGTGATCTGGTGTGGTGGCGGTGCCTAGTGTCGCCACGGCATAGCGGATGCCAAACTGTGCTAGAGCCACCACATCCATGTAGCCCTCGACAACTAGCAGGCGCTCTATTTTTTGCAGTGTCTTATGTGCTTCATACAGCCCGTAGAGTTCGCGGCTTTTGTGGAATACGGGGGTTTCGGGCGAGTTGAGGTATTTCGGTTTTTCATCCCCCAGGATGCGTCCGCCAAATCCAACTGTTCGCCCTCGATGGTCTCTGATCGGAAACATGATGCGATCACGAAAGCGGTCGTAGCATCTATTTTCAGACTCTAGGGTCATGCCGCTTTCACGCAGCTGCTTTAAGGCCTGTGGATCTTTGCCTTGATGCTTGATCAGATTATCCCAGCCGGGAGGGCAGTATCCGATATTAAAATCCTTGGCGATCTCCCCGCTGAGGCCGCGTTGCTTTAGATAGGTGACTGCGCGATTGGCCTGCGGATGAGTCCGTAACTGCTCTGCATAGTAGTGTGCGGCCTGCTCCAGGGCGGCATAGAGTGGCCGGCAATCGGGACCAGTGCTTTGACTGCCTTCGCGGGGAACTTCTACACCTGCATGATGGGCCAGCTCTTCAACGGCCTCGACAAAGCTCATGTTGTCGTAGTCCATCATAAAGCCGATAGCTGATCCATGGGCACTGCATCCAAAGCAGTGATAGAACTGTTTTTCGCGGCTTACGGTGAAGGATGGGGTCTTTTCGTCGTGAAAAGGGCAGCAGGCCTGGTAGTCTTTGCCGGCTTTTTTTAGCGGTATGCGTTGATTGATCAGATCGACAATGTCGGTTCTGCTCAAGAGGTCATCAATGAAAGTGGAGGGTATCTTGCCGGCCATCGGATTCTTGTGACCCGGGCGGTGGTGCTTAAGCCGGTTTAGCTCCCAAGCTGTTGCTTGATCAGGGCGCTAACAGCACCCATGTCGGCGCGTCCTTGCATCTTTGGTTTGAGCTGCCCCATCACTTTGCCCATGTCACGCATGGATGCAGCTCCGCTGCTGGCGATGGCTTCGGCTACCATGGAGGTAATCTCTTCATCGCTGAGGGGCTGTGGTAGATACTCTTTCAGGACTTCGATTTCGAAGACCTCTTGCTCGGCCAGCTCTGTGCGTCCAGCGTTTTCATACTGGGTTATGGAGTCCCGACGCTGCTTGACCATCTTATCCAGGATGGTCAGTACCTGTGCGTCATCCACCTCACTGCGACTATCTACCTCTATCTGCTTGATGGCAGCCAGAATCAGCCGAATGGCGCCAAGCGTGCGCTTGTCACCACTTTTCATGGCGGCTTTCATATCGCCCTGAATTTTCAGTTTCAGCATGAGCAGAGTGAGGCTTGTAGTGTGGCTAATCTAAGGATTAGTACTGACGTTCGAACCGGCGTGATTCGCGAGAGACTTTTTTGGCGAAACGCTTTACGGCAGCTGCAGCTTTACGCTTGCGCTCAGTGGTAGGTTTTTCGTAATGTTCACGGCGACGAACCTCGGCCAGAACCCCGGCTTTTTCACAGGAGCGCTTGAAACGGCGCATGGCGACTTCAAATGGTTCGTTCTCTTTAACACGTACGTTTGGCATTGTTTACCTCAAAAGTGAGTCCTTCATGGACAAAGAAATGTTAAGGGCGGGAATTCTACTGGTTGTGGCGCTGCTTTGCAAAGGTTGTTGGGCAAAATTTGTTGTTGACGCTTGTGGGTAGCAAACAACATCATTATATATAGTTTGCTTCTTTGGATCTTAACTTATGCTCGTGCTTGGTATTGAAACCTCTTGTGATGAAACCGGCGTCGCCCTCTATGAGAGTGATGCGGGGTTGCTCGCATACACCCTCTACAGCCAGATTGATATCCATGCCGGTTTTGGTGGAGTGGTGCCTGAATTGGCTTCACGTGACCATGTGCGCAAAGCCCTGCCGTTGATTGCGGAAGCGCTTGCTGCGGCAGGAGTGGAGCGGAGTCAGATTGGGGGTGTTGCTTATACTTCGGGGCCAGGCTTGGTTGGAGCGCTGTTGGTAGGTGCTGCCGTAGGGCGCAGCCTGGCCTGGGCCTTGGAGGTGCCAGCAGTACCGGTACACCATATGGAGGGTCATCTGCTTGCCCCCATGTTGGAAGAGGATAGCCCCGAATTTCCCTTTATCGCCCTGCTGGTTTCAGGTGGGCATACCCAACTGGTAGAGGTCTCTGGTGTTGGACAGTACCGATTGCTGGGTGAGTCACTGGATGATGCGGCCGGTGAGGCCTTTGATAAGACGGCAAAAATGCTGGGGCTGCCATACCCTGGCGGCCCAGAGTTGGCCAAGCTTGCAGAGCAGGGCGATTCAAGCCGCTTCCGTTTTCCACGGCCAATGACTGACCGTCCCGGCCTTGATTTTAGTTTTAGTGGATTGAAAACCTTTGCGCTGAATACTCTGTACAAAGAGTTGCCAGAGAGCCATACGTTGGATGAGCCGCAGGTCAGGCAGGTCAAAGCGGATATTGCTCGTGCCTTCGAGGATGCCGTGGTGGATACGCTGGTGATCAAGTGTCGCCGGGTAGTCAGGGAGACAGGCTGCAAAAGGCTGGTGCTTGCCGGTGGTGTCAGCGCCAATAAGCGGCTGCGGGAGAAGATTCAGGAAACACTGAAAAAAGAAGGGGGGCGGGCGTACTACCCTCGCCCTGAGTTCTGTACCGATAATGGCGCCATGATTGCCTATGCCGGCTGGCAGCGTCTAAAAGCGGGGCAGAGTGAGTCGTTGCGATTTAATGCGCAGCCTCGTTGGCAGCTAAGTGATCTTTCTGAGCTGTAGGCCGGTTTAACCCTTTATCTTGCCTTCATCTCCTGTGATCAATTTCTGAATATTGCTTCGATGTCTCCAGAACAGCAGGATCGTCATCACGACAGACATTATGGTCAAAATGGTTGAGTCTGTTACCAGCCAGATAATCACAGGTGCTAAGGCCATGGAAACCAGGGCGGAGAGCGATGAGATTTTGATGACGTAGGCCATGAACAGCCAGACAGCTGCTACTGCTCCGCCAATCATCCAACTTAAGCCAAACTGTACCCCCAAGGCAGTAGCCACCCCTTTACCACCTTGAAAACGAAAGAAGATGGGGTAGAGGTGTCCAAGAAAAACGGCCATGGCAACGGCAGCCAATGTGTTCCCTTCTGCCTCCATGAGATTGGCGACCAATACCGGGATAAAGCCTTTTAGGGTGTCTCCAAACAGGGTTATTGCCGCTGGTTTTTTGCCGCCAATGCGCAGCACATTGGTTGCCCCGGGGTTGTTTGAGCCTTGGCTACGTGGGTCGGGTAGCCCCATTAAACGACAGACAATGATGGCGCTTGAGATGGATCCAAGCAGGTACGCGGTGACAATAAATACTATATCAATCATGTTTTTCTAGTTTGGGTAGAGCTCTGTGCGGCATCGGATCTGCAGCTAAGGTAGTTCTAAGGGGAATTAAACGATTCTATTCTTTGCCGCACTGATTTACCATCCTCTCCATGAATTGGCAAAATCAGAGATAGAAGTATGGATATTGTTTTTTTACGGGGCCTGCGTGTCGATACGGTCATTGGTATCTACGACTGGGAGAGGCGCATCAAGCAGACCGTCGTACTGGATCTGGAAATGGCGGCAGATGTACGCAAGGCCGCAGCCACAGATGATATTGACGATACATTGGACTACAAAGCAGTCGCTAAACGGATGGAAAGCTTTATAGCCAAGAGTGAGTTTCAGTTGGTTGAGACCATGGCCGAGCGCTGCGCCCAGATTATTCGTGATGAATTCAATGTCCCCTGGTTACGTTTGACACTCAATAAGGAAGGTGCGGTACGCAGTGCAGATGACGTAGGTGTCATCATAGAGCGCGGTAGTCGCTGAAATGCCCCAGGTCTGGCTTAGCATTGGCAGTAATATTGATCGAGAGAAAAATATCTGTGGGGCTGTTAAGTCATTACAGGAGGCTTTTGGTGAACTTGTGCTGTCGAGTGTCTATGAAAGCCAGGCTGTTGGGTTTGAGGGAGATCCGTTCTACAACATGGTGGTTGGGCTGGGAACAGAGTTGCCAGTTAGAAGTCTAAACAACTGCTTTCGTGATATTGAAAAAAAGCATGGGCGTATTCGAGGTGGGAAAAAATTTGCCTCCCGGACACTGGATATTGATCTGTTGCTATACGGTGATGGGGTTATCAGCGAGGAGGGGATAGAGATCCCCCGCAATGAGATTACCCAATATGCGTTTGTGCTGTTGCCGCTTGCTGAAGTGGCAGGAGAGATGAGGCATCCGGTGGATGGCCGCACCTATCAGCAGCTGTGGAAGGCGTTTGATCAGGAGCAGCAACAGCTATGGGTGGTGGATTTAGAGCTGCTACCGTCTGCAGCAAAGTGAAGCTGGTTTTGTCCCGTTTATTCAGATAGTGCTGAACTTTTTTGATATTAGAGTATACTTGACATTGACTTTAGCGCGTAACTTATTGCATATCATAGAAAATGACGCTGAATTATAAATACATGGATAGCCGGAGGAGAGCCATTTATGCGCTTAGCATGAGAAGGTTGTTGGCTGTTTTGTTGTGTTTGATGCTTGGGTTGCTACTGAGTGCGTCAGCTTTTTCTGCATCTACAGAGCTGAAGGACGGCACAGCACTTGCTCAGCGTGTCTATGATCGGGCTGATGGCAAAGACGTGAGTACACGGGCGGTGATGGTTCTCACTGAAAAAGGACATAGTCCCCGTAAGCGGGATCTATTTACCTATGCGATGGATCTTGGGGAGGGTGAGAGATGGTCGCTTACCCGCTTTACAAAACCAACTGATATCGCTGGTACTGGCCTTCTGACAAAGGATCACCCAGGTGGAGATAGTGACCAGAAACTCTATCTACCTGCGCTTGATAAGGTCAGACGTATCGTATCTTCGCGTAAAGGTGGGCGCTTCGTAGGTTCTGATCTCTACTACGAAGACCTGCGAGATAGGGAAGTGGATATGGATCATCACCGTCTGGCAGGAAAAGGCAAAACCGGTGGCCAGATGTGTGAGATACTGGTTAGCACACCAGTCGATCCAGACAATTCGGTCTATTCCAAGAAGATAAGCTGGATTCATCCAGCAACGCTTATCCCACTCAGGGTTGATTATTATGAGAAAGGGCGTGAAAAACCGATTAAACGGATGAAAGTGCTCAAGTTGAAAAAGATCCAGGGTTACTGGACGGTTTTAGACAGCATCATGTATGACCTTGAGACAGGGCATAAAACAAGAATGGCTACCAAATCTATTAAGTATGATCAGGGCTTAACAGGGGCGCTGTTTTCTGATCAAGCACTGGCCGATGATTCACGAGAGAAGAAGTTTCGTCCTTAAATCGTCTGATATGTGTTGTGTAATTGAGCAAAATAACTAATGAAATTTATATCTAGCACATTAACAGCCTTGCTTTTGGGATGCATGGCATTTCCTGCCCTTGGGGAGGGCTTGGATACAACTGCGGTTGATGGGCTGGATGAGCAAGCGCTGATTATTGAAGAAGATGACTTGGAAGTTGTTGATATTCAGGATGATGCTCTATCTGAAGAGTCAGATGAACTCATCATGGAAGAAGATGGTGTGATAGTGGAGGATGCTGCTGATATCGCATATAACGATAGTGCTTCACTGCAAGACACCGGTTTTTCTGTAGGGCTGGATAAAGTTCAATTAGAAGCCGGGCATCTAACCAAATCAGGTGCTGAAGCCAATACAAGCAATTACCTGCATATGGCCTTTAGTGCCCGTTGGGATTCAGGTGCGGCCTGGGAGGCGCAGTTAGCCGGTAGGATTGATGGTTACTATCAGTCTGGCAGACAAGACCCAGACCGCACCCAGCTGGATTATGGTGAGAGTTTTATCCGCTACCGTGGAGAAGATATCCGGTTCACTGTGGGTACTCAAAAGATCATCTGGGGGCGGATTGATGAGTTGCCACCTACAGATCGACTGAGCGTTGTCGACCTTTCCCGTTTTAATCTTGATGATCACCAGGATCGGCGTCGTGCTGCGCCAGCCGTTCGGTTGGAGTACTTCAGTGAGGCAGGCAAGTTTGATGCTGTTTGGCTGCCGGAATTTAGGGAAGCAAAGCTTCCGGGGCGAAAGAGTATTTGGTCGTTAGTAAACCAACAAAAAGGAGAGCTGCTAGGGATGGAACCCACACCAGCAATGAGCGCAATCATCAGGGGTAGTCGTTTTACAGATGATGAACCACATGGTGATGCGGGTGGGGGGGTGCGCTATAGCCACAGCAAATCCAGCTTCGATTATGCGTTAACAGCACAACATGTTAGGCAGTCAACGCCTTATTATGAGCTGGTTAGTCTTGGTCGATTTAAAGCGCGTTATCCGCGTTCTTGGGTAGTGGGCGGTGATGCGGGGTTTGAGGCACTGGATGCGGCCTGGAGTTTCGAGGCGGCTTGGCTGAGTGATATCCCGGTAACCAAAACAGATGTGAGCTATACCACTGTTGAAGGTGTTTCATGGGCAGCAGGCGTGGAGTTTCATCCAGGGGATGGTGATACACGTGTCAACCTACAGCTTATAGGCACTAATCTCATCGATGCCCCTCGAGTTTTAGATCGCACAGAAATCTATACCCTCAATGGTGCTGTTGATATCCCATTTGCACATGAGCGCTGGCGTGTTAATACGCGTTTCTTTTTCGGGCTGGATAAAAAAGATGTCTATATTAATCCTGAGCTTGCCTATATTGGTTGGGAGCCACATGAGGTTTACCTGGCGGCTCACTACTTTACCGGCTCAGATGGCACCCTTGGCGGCTATCATCAGGATCATTCCCTCTTAACACTTGGCTGGCGAGCCAAGTTCTAACTTAAAGAGCTTTCATCTTTCACATGGAAGACGAACAAGCCCGCCGTATAAAACTTGATCAATCACGCAAGCCTATTGCGATTGTTCATGAAGGTGTGTTTGTCTATGCCAATCCAGCCTTTCTAGAGCGCTTTGGCTACAACAGCTTTGAAGAGCTGGAAGCCATAACAGCGCTTAACTTGGTAGTACCTGACTACCAAGATCGATTTCGTTCTCATCTAAAACGTGCGGAGTCAATCCCGAATTCAGCACCCGATCTTCCTTCTGATAAGTTGTCTATGTTGGGGAGAGATGGGTCTCATTTTGTAGCAATAACTAGCTCACACCATACGATATTTGATGGTGAAAATTGCGTCTTAGTTTCGATGCGAACTAAAGAGGATCAATCCCCTAAAAATATCCTCCTGAATTTACCTTGGAAGTTGTATCTCAGTATTGTATTTTTAGTTGTTTTTTATCTTTTGCCACCGGCTTTATTGCTGAAGCTTAATATCAATAATGCTCCAAAGATCTATATTCCAAATGATGCTCCAGCAGTTGTTATTGATGATGAGTTGCGTAGAGCATTCCCAAATGATCAAGTGCTTATACTGCTTTTTGAAGGTGTGGCACTATTTTCAGATGGGTTTATAGAGGCATTTGATCAGTTAGCTGAGAATTTAAAGTCAAAACCTGAAGTAGATGATGTGATTTCAATTACTACACAGGATCATATTGCAGGTAATAGCGATGGTTTCTCTGTTGAACCACTCATTGATTCAAAGGCGTTAGATAAGACTCTACCCAAGCAGCGTCTGCAACATGTTATCAGTGATCGTTTTGCAAGGAACAGGCTTGTTGCTGCAGATGGATCTGCTCTTGCTATGGTGGTGATACCCGCTGCAGATGAAAATAGTATGCAGTTGGTTCAATTTCAGGAGGTAGTAATTGCGGCAATTGATGAGGCTAGATTGACCGGCTATCTCTCTGCTGTATCTGGCCAGGTAGCGGTTGATGTTGCTGAATTTTATTCTATGTTGCAGGATAATATGGTTTTTATTCCAGCAACAGTAGTTATTGGGCTTTCATTGGTTTGGTGGTTATTTCGCCGTGGACTCGCTGTTCTTGTAACTGGTGTTGTTGTAGGTGTGGTTACAAGCTCTACGGTGGCATTCTATGTGCTATTTGATAAGCCATTCACGCTTATTTCAAGCATTATCCCTCCTCTTCTTTCCGCACTCACTACTGCTACCCTAATACATCTATTTAATGCATTACACTATGCATCTCAGCGAGGATTGGTTGGAAGAGCTCGTGTTGACAAGGCGTTGAATGAAATACGGCGGCCTGCACTATTTACCACACTCACAACAGCAGTAGGTCTTGCTACACTCGCTACTAGTCCAATCCCGCCTATAAGTGCTTTTGGGTTGATATCTGCTGCTGGTGTTGTGCTGATCTATATTGTAGTGATTATTGTTATTCCAAATATTTTTGCTCGCTGGGATTATGCGCCGTGGCCCAAAAAGGTTGGTGGGTTACGTTGGATGGATATGATTGTAAAAAAATTGCTTCATGTCGGTATTCGCTATCCAGTTTGGGTGATTGCAGGTGTGGTTGTGCTCATGGCCGCTGGTGTGCCTCAAATTTGGAATGTGGAAGCAGAGTCCAATTTACATGAGTTTTTTATGGCTGATCATCCAGTACGGCAAGCAACGGATAAAATAGAAGAAAAACTGACAGGTACAAATTCTCTGGATATTGTTTTCAAGTCTACTTCCCAGAATGCTTTAAAGAAGCCAGAGAATTTGAAGATTATCATGGATTTTCAAAAATGGGCTGAAGCATCACTGGAAGTGGATCACTCGACTTCGCATGCTGACTTTATTGAAGAGATGCATTGGGCCTTTAATGCAGAATCCAAGACATTTCGAACCCTCCCTGAGAGGGCGAATCTGATTAGCCAATACCTATTTGTGTATGATGGCGATGATATCTATGACTTTGTTGATCGTGATTTCAAGGTATCACATGTGAATTTAAGCATCAATGTGCATGGTGCAACTGATATTGCCAGAATAATGGGTGAAATTAGGCATTATTTGAATGAACATGTTGGAGGGCAGCTTGAATGGGAGATTGCTGGTTTTGGACGTATTTTTGCGGATCAAGCTGAATTTCTTGTCAAAGGTCAAATTTATAGTCTTTGGTCTGCAGTTGGCTTGATATTTCTTCTGATGCTGATCCTGTGGCGTTCTGTTGGATCTGCTATTTTATGCATGATCCCAAATCTGTCTCCGATCCTTCTTATTTTTATAATTATGGGATCAGTAGGTATATGGCTAGATGTGGCTACGGTGATGATTGCTTGTGTAGCAGTGGGCATTGCAGTAGATGACACTATTCATGTGTATCATGGATTTAAGCAACGGATTGACAGAGGCGCTACCCCTGTAGCTGCGCTAGCCAGAACGTGTGGACAGGCTGGGCGGGCAGTGATGACGACAACAATTGTTTTATGTGCCCAGTTTATGATTTTAATGAATTCTCAATTTGTCCCCACTATGCATTTCGGGTTGTTGTCTAGTGTGGGGCTTTGGGCAGCGCTACTGTTTGATTTGTTGTTAATGCCCGCAGTGCTAGTTTTGATCTATAACAAACGTATTTGATGATAGAAGGGTGCTGTAGTTTAAAGGTCATAGCCTGCGATTCATCACTTTGATGCTGCGCTGGCGTAAATTATATGGAGTAAGGAAATGAGGCAAATTATTTGTACCCTGCTGGTCCTTTTATTATGTGGTTGTGAGGGGCTGTTTAATGATGTTTCGGACGTGGAATATATATCACGAGCCCAAGTTTTATTGGATGATGGCAAGCTTAAGTCGGCTTCAATTGAGTTGAAAAATGCCCTTGCTGACAACCCAGATAATGCGCAGGCTCGGTGGCTGCTTGGAAAGTTGTATGTTGAAGTAGGGAACGGCTCGGCAGCAGAAAAAGAGTTGCATAGAGCAAGCGAGCTGGGTGTTAATGATGATTCTGTTATACCCTTGCTGCTGAAGGCGTTATTGCTGCAGAAGGATTATAAGGGTGTATTAGAACAAGATTTAGGTTCGATTACGGGGGATAAATTTGTTGCGGAATTTATGGCCTCAAGAGGATTGGCCTATATTGCGCAAAAGAAAATAGAAGAAGCAAGACGAGAGCTTGATGCTGCATTGTTGCGGGGATCTGACCTGCCTTACGTGCTTACGACGAAAGCATTCTTGAGTGCTGTTGGAGGGGATCAGGCAGAAGCACGAAGTTATTTAAAAAAAGCACTTGCACAAAATAATGCCTATGCACCAGCATGGAGTTTAATTGGTGATTTGACACCTATCAAGGATGAAGCAGAGAAAGCGATTGAGGCCTATACCAAAGCAATAAATAATAGGCTTGGTAACATGAGGGATTTATTAAAAAGGACATTTCTTTTTATTCAGCTGGAACGCTATGAAGAAGCTCAGAGCGACCTAAATCAACTTAAGACACGATTCCCAAATAATGCGAGTGTGGATTATGCACAGGGTGTGCTCTATTTTCTTCAAAAACGGCTTCCTGAGGCTCAATCGTCGTTGGAGCGAGTTCTAAATAGCAATAATAATGAAATGCGGGCTACCTTTTACCTAGGTGCAACTCAGTTACTGCAAGGTAATTATGAGCAAGCAAAGGATTATTTGTCTCGCTTTGTTGTGGCTGAGCCAAGATATATTCCAGGTCGACTGCTGTTGGCCCAAATTAGCTTGATGGATGGAGAGTTTGCAGAAGTTGAGGACTTGGTGCGTCCTGTGCTCAAATCAAAACCTGAGGAAGTACTTCCCCTAAATATCCTTGCAAGTGCTTTGATCAAGCAGGGTAAAACTGATGAAGGCATAGAGCTTTTGGAAAAGGTGGTCAAACTCCAGCCGGAAGTGGCCAGCGCACGTATGCAACTTGGGATTGGTTTGTTGGCTAAAGGGGAAAAAGAGCGTGGCTTTGAAAGTCTGGAGAGCGCTATTGAGATTGATCCTCAACTTCAGCAGGTAGATATTATTTTGGTACTAAATTACCTGAGAGGTAATGAAGTTAAGAAGGCCCTGAAGACTGCAAAATCGTTTGTCAGTAGGCAGCCCGAAAATGTGGCTGCATATAATATGTTGGGCATGGCTTTTCTTGCGGACAAACAAGAAAAAGAGGCAGAGCATGCTTTTCTGGCTGCGAGAAAGCTAGTGCCTGGTGATCCTGGTGCCAGTCAGCAACTAGCTGAACTCGCGCTAAAAACTAAGGAGCCTGAGAAAGCAAGAACGTATTTAAAAGAGGTATTGGAACGGTATCCAGATCATCTTCGCACTTTTTTGCACCTAGCAGATATTGAGGCTCGGCAAGGAAAAACAGAGGCCAGGGAAGCCATATTGATGGATGCAATGATGGCTCACCCAAATGCAGTTCAGCCACGGCTGTTGTTGGCTCACGCGTACCTGAGGGAAAGAAAAACAGACAGGGCTCGTGTAGTGCTTGGGGATATTCTTGAAAAAAACCGTGGTAATCCAGACGTGTTGGATGTTTTTGGTGAATTGCAGCTTATTGCCAAAGATTTCACTAGTGCGAAATCCATCTTTCAGGAATCGTTATTGCTTAGGCCTAAATCAGTACAAGCACATTTTCTGCTTGCTAAAGCCTATAGCGGTTTAGATGATCTAAAAGGAGCGCAACTGGAACTGGAAAAGGTTCTTGAACTGTCACCAGCTCATCTGCCTGCGAAGATTGCACTGACGCGATTGCTATTGACGAAAAAGGATATTGGCAGTGCAAAAAAACAGTTGGTATTGCTGAAAGAGATTGCGAGTGAAAACTCTGAGGTTCTGGCGCTTGAAGGAGATATCCTGGCAAAATTGGGAGATAGTGAACAGGCCCTGATAGCATATCGGAAACGATTTGATGTGGAGCCAAGTACGGCAACAATTATAGCCCTGGTTGGTCACCAGTGGGCAATGGGAGACAGAGATGGTTCTGTTTTTGAGTTAGAGCGCTGGAGTAGAGGTCATCCGGAGGATATTAGAGCTAAGTTGGCTCTGGCTAATAATTATCTGGGCATGGAGCGACAGGATGATGCCATGCATCTCTATCGGCAGGTGCTTAAATTATCGGAGAATAATCTGCTGGCACTAAATAATTTAGCTTGGCATTTTAGAAAATCAAATCCAGAGCTGGCACTCTCTTATGCTGAGAGGGCTAGTGTCCTGGAGCCTGAATCCGTAATGATAATGGATACGTTGGCTTTGGTCCTGTTACAGAAAGGTGAACTGGTACGGTCTCAGAGGGTTATTGAGCGTGCTTTGGAACGGAGGCCTGGGAATCCTACGTTGCTATTTCGTCATGCAGTGTACTTGGAAAAAAGTGGACAGGAAAAGAAGGCAATGGATGCTCTTAAAATGCTGCTAAAAAAGAGAGTGCAGTTTCCAGAGAGAACTGAGGCAGAACAGCTGCTAAAACAACTAAGCGGCTCTTAATTATGTTTGTTGATTCTAATAGTTGCTGAGGCGTTTCTTAAGCTGGCTATGGCTAAATTTATACCGTGGGATAGTCAACCATTAGACCTTTGGGCAGCGAGATATGCTCTAGGCTGCGTTATTAATCTCAAAGGGAGGCAGATGCACTATCAGGTAAAAGGGTCGGGAAAACCCTTGATACTAATCCATGGGTTCTTTTTAGATAGCACCTTATGGCTTAATAATATCGATTGCTTAGCAAAACACTTTAAAGTGCATGCAATAGACCTGTGGGGCTTTGGCTATAGTACGTATGATCCCATGGCCTATAGTTATAAACTGTTTTCAGAACAATTAGAAGCTTTCATGGATGAGCTGAATATTGAGAAAGCAATTATAGTCGGGCAATCGCTTGGTGGAGGAATCGGTATAAGGTTTTGTATCAAGAATTGGAAGCGTGTAGAAAAGTTAGTGTTGGTCAATACTGCAGGGCTAGCAAATCAGGAGCCTTTTGGAGCGCGGGTCTTTATGTGTCCATTGGTTGGAGAATTATTACTGAAACTGAAAATCAATGTGCTTCGCAGAAAAATACTCCAAGAGTTCTACTTCTATAACATGGGGCTTATCGATCAAGAACTATTCGAACGTTTAACCCGGTTTCACAAAGTTAAGGGGAGTGTAACTTCTACGCTTGCTGTTATGCGTCGAAAATTTGCTGATAAATTAGGCCGTGATATTGAGCAATTGGCTAGTCTTAGTGTGCCAACTCTAATTGTATGGGGAAGGCAGGATAAAGCAATACCTTTAGAGCTAGGAAAGCGTCTTCATATGATTCTGAGTAATTCAAAGTTTTGCATAATTGATCAGGCGGGTCATGTTCCAAACCTAGAAAAACCCGAAGAATTTAATGATCTACTTGTTGAGTTTCTAGTAGATTAGCTAGAAAGCGAGGTGGAAAATGAACAGATTTGATTATACTCAGGCTTTTTCAAGAAACATTGGATGGGTGACAGCTGATGAACAGGAAGTGCTTCGCAAGAAAAAAGTTGCAATTGCTGGTCTGGGAGGGGTCGGGGGTAGCCATCTTATCACACTGACTAGGATGGGGATTGGGCAGTTCTGCGTTGCAGATTTAGATGATTTTGAGTTGGCCAATTTTAATCGCCAGTATGGTGCTGGCTTATCTACCATAGATATGCCTAAAGTCGATGTTATGGAGAAAACGGTTAGGGATATAAATCCCGACCTTGAAATCACTACTTTCAAACAAGGTGTCAACATGACTAATCTTGATGCCTTTCTTGAAGGAGTCGATATTTATGTTGATAGCCTTGATATTTTTGTCCTAGACATTCGCCGTGCCGTTTTTGCAGCTTGCTATGAAAAAGGGATTCCAGCAATTACAGCAGCACCCATGGGGATGGGAACAGCGATATTAGTATTCTTGCCAGGCAAGATGAGCTTTGAAGAGTATTTCTGCCTAGAGGGGCATAGCTTTGAAGATCAGATCATCAGGTTCGTGACAGGGGTATCTTCATCGATGCAGCAGCGGAACTATCTGGTAGACCGATCAGCTGTAAATTTCCTGAAGAAAAAAGTACCGTCAACAGCAATGGGAATTGAGCTGGCTGCAGGTGTGGCTTGTAGTAATGTACTAAAGATTCTGCTAAATAGAGGGGACGTAATATGTGCGCCTCATGGTCTGCATTTTGATGCATACCGAAATAGCTTGATTAAAACTTGGCGACCTTATGGGAACAGAAATCCACTGCAACGTTATATGTGTTGGAGAATAAAACGGTTACTGAGGGAAAGTGCTTAGCTCCTATTGTGATGCAGGCAAGATTTATTATATGTATTGAAAGGATTTCTTAGCATGCGGTGTTTTGTAGCCGATTAAATAATAAAAAAGCCCTTCAGAGAAGGGCTTTTTGCTATGACTTAGTTATTTGTAGTTTGTGCTAGGCTTGCTTGGAATTGCGTCGTGCAGTAGCCCCTAAACCAAATAGTCCGAGTCCAAGCAGTGCGAGAGTGGCAGGTTCTGGAACAAAGCTAAGTGATCCATTATGCTTGCCTGATAGTACGCCTGTTCCGCCTTGCTGGCCGCCGTAAAATCCGACTATGTCTGCGAGTGTGAGCGCCCCGCTTTTAAAGGCACCATTCAGATAGTATGGATCTGTATTTTGGTCGGCATGGAATTGGACTGCATTCGCTGCATCTAAGTCATCCCCAAAGGTTGTGCCGTTATCCTTAACTAAAAGATCATTAAATGTGGTACCGCCACCAGTAACGACTTCGGTGCCAGCAACTGCATCAACAATGTCAAGATAGCCATTGAGGTTCAAGCTTTGCCCAATACCATTGTTTCCACCACCGGTAACAATTAAATCCATGAAATGGACCTCATTGTGCTCAGCATTACTGTAAAGCATTTCAATTGTGCCTGACGAGTAACTGATTCCCCCGAAAGCATTTACTGTTCCAGTTAGATTAGATGACCCAAAGGTTAATAGCCAGTTGGCACCATAGTTATTGTCGCTTGGCCCATGTGCTGGAGGAGGTAAGGCCACGTATGTTGGGAGAAAACCAGTTATTTGGTTCTCACCTGCATCAGCGTTTCCCACGAGAAATTGTGGGACATTATAGCGACCAAGTGTTGTTGTGGTTGTATCGCCAGCGCTGAATATGCCATCGTTATTTGCATCTGTGACGACGGTTGTAGACCAATATGCATCACGCATTTCATCAAACAATCCTGTGGATTGTGAACTGCCAGCTTGATCGCCTGTGCCGCCATAGTCGGCACCGTTTTCCAAATAAAACTGGAAGGCATTTGCATTCGACATACATAGGGTAAGCGCTGTACAGCACGCCACATGGCATAAAGTCTTTTTCATTTTATCTCTCCTTCTTTGAAATATATGAGCATTAATTTAAAGCTAGTAAGAATGTTATTTCGCGTTTTCAGAACTTTTTACCATAATCTAGCGTTACAGAATCCATACAGCCTAGAGTTGGGTGCCCGTCCTAATTGCTTATTAGTTGATTAGCATGAAGCATGCCAAAAAGCGTAACCATATGAAAATAATAAAAAATACTTATAGCTTGCATGATTATGAGCAGCTCGCTACCTTTGTACTGTAAAAATAACTGACAAAAAAAACATCTCTGGCTGCCAAGAGTTCTTGATATGTGTGTGGTTTATGCAGTGGGGATTGGAAAAACACCAGTAAAAACAATGAGTAAAGTCTATTTGTTAGTGATGCTAAGGTTGTTGTGCGGGTGTAAAAAAAGCTGACAGTGATTATTCCGCTAAACTGCATTTTTCTCCGTACTGCACTGTACTGTAAAAGTTTTTACCGTGTGCTTGAAGTCAGCGTTTTTAAAGTTTAAAAACTAGTTGAGTGTTATTAACTTGAAACGGATGTCAGTAGCCCAGTATGCTATCCCCTGGGCTTCTAAGAGGTCAGTCCATGATATGCGGTAAGCCTGCGTTCTCTTAAAGTAAGAAGAGCGTGAGGCAACTGGAACCGAAGCTACTGAGATCCTACTGTTGCAATTAATATTAATCTCTAACTATATGAATGGTATGCATAAATAAGGTGGCTTGCAAGGGGTTTGATATGAGGCGCTACTATGCTATTTGACTTATAATTCTTACTTCTTTAAAAAAACTTAAGATGTGACGCTATTATATTAGAGTAGTACGCTATCCCTTATTTCTTAACCCTTTTCTTGAGGGGCAGGTGAGTTAATGGGGTGGCAGCGAATGAGTAGTGAGTATAGGTGCGGCTCTTAACTTACTATAAACTACCAACTAGGTTGGTGATTGAGGTGATCGTTTCCATGCATTTTGTAATTCACTCATTTTAAGCAGCTTGATATGTTTGTGCTGTATTTTGGAGATATGCTAAATGTCAGTCAGAGTAAAGATAGCGCAAAATGCCCGGGAACTTGATGACGTTTTCCAATTGCGCCATAAGGTTTATGTTGAGCAAGAGGGTGTTTTCAAAGGGGAAGGGTCAGGTGATACCCGTTCTGTATTTAACCGCTTTGATGCGTTGACGCCTGTTGCGAATATTATTGCCTACAGTGGGGATGAGCCTGTTGGTACTCTGCGGATAAATCTGGATACAGGGGCGAAGCTGCCTGCTGATGAGTTATATGATTTTACTCAGCATCGTGAAAGCGTCACGGAAGAGTGGATGCAGCAGCATGATGAACCGCCACGCTTTGTGGGAGCAGGGATGCTTGCGATTAGCCATGAATGGCGTAGACGATCTGATGTGCTTCTTGCGTTATTTAAAATGGCCGCAGGTATTGCGTCTTCCTGGGGAAGCACGCACATTATTGCCACAGTCAATTCTAAAACTGAAGGAATGTATGCTCGATG
>Ga0316187_10001988_pt1 | contig 17854 bp, 17 predicted proteins | sample CroRivburrow1_MG_FD_204927 | JGI IMG/M metagenome (GOLD analysis project Ga0316187, IMG submission 204927) | Coastal sediment microbial communities from Maine, United States - Cross River worm burrow 1 | ecosystem: Environmental > Aquatic > Marine > Coastal > Sediment | place: USA: Maine...
TGCCGATTTTTTTAACGGCCCACTTATTAATGGGTTTCTTGCATACCCGCGGTTGAGATTTTCGCGGTATCGCCGGTTTATAATATCTCACTCTGGCAATTTCTATCAAAAGTTCTTTGAAATAAACAGCCACCTTGTCCGGATTCTTCGAAACAAACAGAGCTATGTCGTTTGAAAGCGCTTTTAGTGTATTTTAAAATTGTGGTTCAGGTTTCTTTCCTCCCGTAGGCTCAACAGCAGTAATCATCAGTATCCGTGAAATCACATTCATGATTGAAGAGGCAAATATTTCCTGTAATACGCCGTTACTATTTTTACAATGGAACTCCTGTATCTCTGCCGTTTCTTTGTCATCACGATAATGCACTTCTATTCCCCAACGTTTGTAATAAAGTGATTGAAGCGATGTTTCAGAATAAATTTCGGTATCAAATAAATCTGTTAAAAGAATCGAAAGCTCACCGCCAGGGCTTTGGAGTTTTATGGCTCTTAGTTTAATTGACTCACTACTGCTTTTTGATGAAAGGGTCTTTTTTTGCCGCTCATTTGGAGGATTGATGAAAATAATAGCGTCTGTTTTATTACTTTCAACAAACTCTTTTAATGCGAGGAAACTATTTTTGGCAGGACAGCGAAAAAGGAAATGACCCGAATAATTCCTGACGAGCTTTCTGATAATATCATACCCGGGATAGCCTCTGTCAAACATAATTAAGTTATCAGGCGGAACTCGATGCAGCATCTTCAAGGCTTCCGTACGTTCGGAACTGTCACAGGCAACCACTGTTTTGGCTATTGGCAATCTTCTGAAAACATCATAAATTGTCGATACAAGGCATTGAGGATAATGGCCTTTCCCGGTATTCTCCAGGCCGCTTTCAGGGTCAAACTCCTCTCGTAATTCACTTGAAGCAGGTAAGGTATATTTTGAACCATCTACTGCATAAACAGACATGCCATGCCATTTATATTGGTCTGAGTCCGGGAAAAAAGTATGAGCCAATTCAACGGATTGATAAAAAATGTCCTCAAATAATTTCCAGGAAACTTTTTTTCTGGCTTTTGTGACACTGCTGCGATGAACAGCTTCAGCGCCTGGCCATAAACCTGTACGTCGGGCATTTTTAAAAAAATTACCTGAACGTATATCTACGCCGTCTTTTTTATTGCTTGACGCCAGATTTAAAATAAAAATTATAAGTTTCGGGAAAGGGAGTTTACGTTCCCGGACAAAATCTTTATCATTTGACTTGTACGTAAGGGGAAGAGAAGCAGGTATTAAATTAAACAGTTTGCGTCGAATAATTGAATTTCATGAGTCCAAAATAATTGACACTTTGGACTCAACCATGATGGCCTCCATTTATGAGATGATGATTTTGGTGATACGCTTAAAGGCCTATAATAACAACAGATTATAACCATTTTACCTTTTAAGTGTAAGCTATATCTAATCACACTTCGGGCTTAAGTCAACAACATTGAGGCCGGGACGTTGCAAATGACAAACGCTTGCCGTCCGCAGTTAACTAATTTGAGAAAAACATCTTTTGCAGCTAAACCTTATTCAGGCAGTTTGTTGTTTCGGTATTTCCGGTAAAACATTTGGGTGGAATCGCTCGTAACTCTAACTTTTAAAAGAGCCATGTTAATTTATTTTCGTTGTGAGAAGTGTCGTCAAAAATATAAAGCGAAGCCTCAGCAGATCGGCAGAAAGGCGAGCTGCAAAAAATGTGGAGCAAAGATTCAGGTTCCTGATTTGGATGAAATTGTTGAGTCGACGACTTGTGAGTTTTCCACTGGAACACCGACTGGTATTTTGCAACGGGCTCCGGAGAATTCTTTTTTGCCTGAATGGGTTTCGTTGACTTATTTTAAGGTTATTTTGCTGGCGCTTTTCTTTGTGGTCATGTTTCTGTTGAGTTATCTGATCAACTAACCGGATCAAAAAAAATGCCTTTGACTTATTGTCGCTGCGTATGCAGGAACGAGTCCGCCTGAAATATTGAATAACTTATTTCCTCCGAGTCCAAAATTTAGATCTATGATAAATTGGGTCGAAGCCATTTTTGCGCTTCTTCAATTGATATGTTTTTACGCCCGGCATAATCTTTAATCTGCGTTTGGTCGATTCTGCCAACATTGAAGTATTTTGCTTCAGGGCGCGCAAAGTATAGCCCGCATACTGAAGCCGCCGGGTACATGGCGTAAGTTTCCGTAAGTGAAATTCCGGTGTGTTTAGCAACATCAAGCAGCTTCCATAAAGTTGCTTTTTCTGTATGATCCGGACATGCCGGATAGCCTGGCGCAGGTCTGATTCCACAATACTGTTCTCTTATGAGATCGTCGTTAGTAAGCGCTTCGTCAGACGCATAACCCCAATATTCTTTGCGCACTTTTTGATGAAGGAGTTCGGTGAAGGCTTCTGCAAGTCGGTCTGCCAGCGCCTTGATCATAATTGCGCTGTAATCGTCGTGTTCGGCTTCATACTTTTTGACCAGGGTGTCTGCGCCAATTCCGGCAGTGACGGCAAATGCGCCAATATAATCAGCGAACCCTTTTTCTTTTGGCGCTATAAAGTCTGCCAGCGCCAGATTTGGGTTGCCGCCTGTTTTTTGAACTTGTTGGCGGAGTGTATGAATTGTTGAACGCTCTATTTCGCATTTGTCGTTTTCGTACAGAATTATGTCATCGCCGCTGGAATTTGCCGGAAATAAGCCCGCGACTGCTTTTGCCGTCAATAATTTATTTGCGATGATTTCATCGAGCATCTTATTGGCGTCATCGTAAAGCGTTTTTGCTTCCGTTCCAACGGTGGCGTCTTGAAAAATATCCGGGTATTTGCCGCGTAGCTCCCATGTAATAAAAAATGGCTTCCAGTCGATATAGCTGCGAATTTCACCAAGATCGTAGTTGTTTAAAACAATCAGATCGAGTTTTTCGGGTTTGACAATATTGGCGGCTTGCCAATTCAATTGCATTTTGTTGTTTTGCGCATCTTCTAAAGAGAGCAATTTTTTGGCTTCGCTTTTCAGGTTGTGCGCTTCTCGAACTTCAGCGTAATCATTCCGCACTTTGTTGATGAAATGCTCTTTTTGACTTTTTGAAATCAAACTACTGACCACTGTTACACTGCGCGAAGCATCCAAAACGTGAACCGTAACGCCTTTATATTGCGGTTCTATTTTTACAGCTGTATGCAGGCGCGAGGTTGTGGCGCCGCCGATCAGCAAGGGTATGTCAAAACCGAGTCGTTGCATTTCACTTGCATTGTGAGCCATTTCATCAAGCGACGGGGTAATCAGCCCGCTGAGTCCAACAATGTCAACATTTTCCTCTTTGGCCTTTTCTAAAATCTGTTGGCAACTGACCATCACGCCGAGATCGATTACTTCAAAATTATTGCAGGCGAGCACAACACCGACAATATTTTTACCGATATCATGCACGTCTCCCTTTACGGTTGCCAGCAGGACTTTGGCTCGCGCGTCTACACTCCCGGACTGCGTTTTTTCTTTTTCTATATAAGGCGTCAGATAGGCGACGGATTTTTTCATAACCCGGGCGCTTTTCACAATTTGCGGCAGAAACATTTTCCCGGAGCCAAAAAGATCGCCAACTACGTTCATGCCATCCATTAACGGGCCTTCGATAACCTGTAGCGGGCTGGCATATTTTTGACGCGCTTCCTCGGTGTCGGCCTCAACGAAATCTACGATGCCTTTTACCAGCGCATGTCTCAATCTTTCTTCCACAGACCCGGCGCGCCATGCAGCCGATTTTTTTTCAACAGCGCCTTTGCTTTGGACTTGTTCAGCAAAATTTACCAGGCTTTCGGTCGCATCGTCACAACGATTTAGGAGAACATCTTCAACATGTTTAAGGAAATCTACGGGAATTTCTTCGTAAACTTCCAACTGACCTGCATTGACAATTCCCATGTCGAGGCCGGCGTTAACCGCGTGATAAAGAAAGGATGAATGCATAGCCTCCCGAACACGGTTGTTGCCGCGAAACGCAAAGGAAATATTACTGACGCCACCGCTGACTTTTGCGAATGGTAAATTCTCTTTGATCCACTTCGTTGCCCGTATGAAATCGACAGCAAAGTTGTTATGCTCGTCAATTCCGGTTCCCACTGTGAGAATGTTCGGGTCAAAAATAATGTCTTGCGGCACAAAGTTGATTTCCTCAACAAGTATGCGATAGGCTCGCTCGCAGATTTGAATTCGGCGTTCAAAGCTGTCAGCCTGTCCTTTTTCATCAAAGGCCATGACAATGGCTGCCGCGCCGTACTGTCGTATTTTTTGCGCATGTTCTTTGAAAAGCTCTTCACCTTCTTTCAGGCTAATTGAGTTAACTACACATTTCCCTTGCAAGACTTGCAGGCCGCGTTCAATAACAGACCATTTGGAGGAATCGATCATCACGGGAACACGAGCGATATCAGGTTCGGCACCAAGAAGCTTCAGAAATTTGTCCATTGCCTCTTCTGAATCAAGCATGCCTTCATCCATATTCACATCAACGATTTGCGCGCCGTTTTCAACTTGTTGCCGGGCGATTGAGAGAGCCGCGTCATAGTCGTTTTCCATGATGAGTCGCGCAAATTTTTTAGAACCGGCAACATTGGTTCGTTCGCCGATATTGATAAAATTCATGTTTGGCGTCACAACAACAGGCTCAAGACCGCTCAATCGCAAGTATGGTTTTATTTCAGGTAAGCGCCGCGGTTGACCAGCGGCGGCGACTTCTGCAATTGCCTTGATGTGATCCGGGGTTGAGCCGCAACAGCCGCCGACAATGTTGGCAAAGCCGCTCTTGATAAACTCCCGAATGGTGGCCGACATCTGTTCCGGCGTTTCATCATAACCGCCCAGCTCATTGGGCAGACCCGCGTTTGGATAGACGCTGGTGTGACAACTTGCGACCCCCGCAAGCTCTTCAATAAAAGGGCGCATTTGAGCTGGACCGAGCGAGCAATTCAGGCCGATGCTGAGCAAGTTTTGAGTATGAGAAACGGAAATCCAGAAAGCTTCGGTTGTTTGGCCTGAGAGCGTGCGTCCGCTGGCGTCGACAATGCTGCCGGAAAGCATGATGGGCAGCTCCTTGCCGGTTTCACGAAAAAGTTGCTGGACGGCAAAAATGGCAGCTTTTGCGTTGAGCGTGTCAATTTGTGTTTCAATAAGCAGAATGTCGGCGCCGCCGTCCATCAGACCGCTGGCTTGTTCTTTAAAAGCGGTGGCCATTTCGGCAAAAGTCAGCGCCCTGAATCCAGCGTCGTTCACATCTGGCGACATGGAAAGGGTTTTTGTGGTCGGCCCAATTGCGCCAGCTACATACCGAGGTTTGTTCGGCGTTTTAGCTGAATATTCTGCGGCGACTTCACCGGCGATTTTTGTGGCGGCGAAGTTGATTTCATATACATTCGCTTCCAATTTATAGTCAGCCTGCGAAACCGTTGTGCCGCTAAAAGTGTTGGTTTCAATAATATCTGCGCCCACCTCAAGAAATTGACTGTGAATTTCTCTGATCAGGTGTGGCTGGGTTATAGAAAGAATGTCGTTGTTGCCTTTCAGGGAATGCTCGTGGTTGGCGAATTTTTTTCCGCGAAAATCCTCTTCAGTCAATTTGTACTTTTGAAGCATCGTGCCCATAGCGCCATCAATAACCATGACGCGTTTGTTGAGGGTTTGGCGAAGTTGTGTGAGAAGATTGTTCACTTTAAGACATCCGGTAGGGTGAAAAAAAGAGCATGTCAATTAATGTCATTGCGAACTATCTCTTGGCGTAAGTCATTGACTTGCATAGGTTCAATATAAGTTTCGATAAAACGGTAATGCTTTTTCAGGTTTCTTGCTATCTGACTGAAACGTCGTGCTCCGGTGATAGCTTTTATAGTAAGCGGCAACCATTTCTTGCGTCAAACTCAGGTTAATTTAACTTTATTCGTGTCAGGTGCAAGTCTTTGTAAGATCTTTTTCGGTTGGATGTTGCTTACCTTAAAGAGTTCAAGTTTATTCTTGTGTGAAAGATAAAGTTTAATCAGAAAACCCCCATGACTTGAATTTTGTTTGTAGTCATATGATTATGATAAATGAGCGGTCACTGTTGACAAAGGCAATAAATTAAGGTCGCGGCGGAGGCTTGGCATTGCCAGCGGCGCAACATGAACCTATCTTCTGGTTTGTTTTTATATTTAAGTGATTGCAGCGTTGCGCTTAGCTTAAACATTTCTATTTTGTGCAATGGTTTTATTGTGATAAAAAGAATGATGTGAAAAAATGCGTTTAGCCATACTCGTTAGTACTTCTTTTTTTTGCTGCATCTCGTCGATCATGGCGGAGTCCTCAATTGTCAATATTATCGTAACAACTGGCAATCAGGCAACGAAAGCCAATATTTTTGTTAATGGTGAATTTGTCGGGGAATCAGGCGAGGATGGTCGACTGACTCTGAATCAATTGGAGATCGGTCGGGAGTATGTAGTTCGCGCTATTAAAAAATCATATAAATTTGATGAAAAAAAAATCGCAATCATCGATGTAAGCCATACATTTATTTTTCGTCTTGAGCCCGCTTTTAACGTGAATGGAACATTGATTGTCGCAGCTCATCCCGGAGCTGACGAAGTCTATGTGGATGGTGTTTTAAATGAAGCGAAATTGCCCCTCAGACTTTTACTGAAGCATGGCAAACATAAAGTCAAGTTAGTAAATAAACAGTTAGGTCTTAATTGGGCGAATGAAGTTGATTTGAAAGTCGGACAAATCTTGAGAGTTTATCACGATTTTTTAAAAAGAGGATCCGGCTTTGTCGGCGTCGCCCTGAAGAATGCGGCAGAATTTGGCTTTGCTTATGTATCTGTGGATGGGGAAGCCTGGCCTGAAAAGCAAAATACAACGCCATTGCAAATCAAGCTTCCGGTTGGCAAGCACACAATTAAAGTTAGCCGAGATGGCTTTGTTGCAAAACCAATGGATTTGGTTGTAGATGTAAAAGAAAACGAAACAATATTTATTTCCTTTACCCTGTCGAAAAAAGTAGAAAAAAAATGATTTTTGGTTCCTGTTTTTTTGTTTTTTGTCCAGCATAATGAATGCTATTTTGTCACAAGTGTGTTTAACTTTTTTGTTGGATCTTATCTTGTTAAAAAACTATATTGGCTGAAATTTTTCTGACCACACTGGTATAAATAAATGTCAAAAATTATTGCAATTGCAAATCAAAAAGGCGGCGTTGGAAAAACGACCACAGCAGTTAATTTAACTGCTTGTCTGGCTGTTGCCGAACACGCTACGCTTTTGATTGATATTGATCCGCAAGCGAATTCAACTAGTGGTCTTGGCATTGACTCAAAGTCTGTCGAAAAAAGCATCTATGAGGTGATGATCGATAATTTGGATATGAAAGATGCGATTATCAAGACCCAGTTAAACTACCTTGAACTTGTGCCTTCAAATGTAAGACTTGCGGGAGCCGAAGTTGAATTGGTCAACGCGATTTCCCGTGAAAAGAAGTTAAAGGGTTCGGTAGGCCCGGTTGCTTCAAATTATGATTATGTCTTTATTGATTGTCCTCCTTCGCTTGGACTTTTAACGATTAACGCCCTGACCGCAGCCGATTCAGTGTTGATTCCGATTCAGTGTGAATATTACGCGCTGGAAGGTCTCGGCCAGTTATTGAATACGATAAGGCTGGTTCAGAAGCATTTAAACCCCGCGCTGGTGATTGAAGGCGTGCTTCTGACAATGTATGACGGGCGATTAAACCTTTCACGGCAGGTTGCTGAAGATGTAAAGCGTTATTTTGACGACAAGGTTTTCAAAACCATTATTGACCGAAATGTACGGTTGAGTGAAGCGCCTAGTTATGGCAAGCCAATAATTCTATATGATGCAATTTCAAAAGGCTCGGAAAGTTACATGAATCTGGCCGAGGAATTGTTGATAAATGGCCGTTAAGCGTCTGGGCAAGGGATTGGGCGCGCTTATTCCGGAAATGTCCAGCGCTTCCGCTCAAGGCAGCGCTCCCGCCCAACCCGTTGAGCGTCTCAATGAAATTGAAGTTTCGAAAGTTAAACCCAACCCGTTTCAACCAAGGGAAACGTTCGACCCCGCCGCTTTGCAAGAACTTAAGCAGTCAATTGGTGAAAATGGCGTTATCCAGCCGATAACCGTTCGCCAGACCGAGTCGGGTTATGAGTTGATCGCGGGTGAAAGACGGCTGCGCGCAGTGTCAGAGTTAGGTCACGATCAGATTCCGGCTTACGTTCTCGATGTTAAAACAGATCAGGAGATGATAGAATTATCTCTGATCGAGAACATACAGCGCGAAAACCTCAACCCGATTGATGAAGCCAATGGCTACCAGAGACTGATTACCGAATGTCGCTTGACGCAAGATGAAGTTGCTAAAAAAGTAGGCAAAGACCGTTCGACCGTTACGAACTTTTTGCGTTTGCTCAAACTGCCGGCAAGAGTGCAGAAAAGTTTGATCGCTGACGAAATTACCCAAGGTCACGCGCGCGCCTTTTTAGCTCTCGAAGATGTCGGCATGCAAATTGAGCTGTGCAAAGAAACAGTGAAAAAGAAATTATCTGTGCGTCAGGTTGAGGCGGCGATTAAAGTTCGAAAAAAATCAGAGACAGAGCCGGATAAGGCTCAGAAAATTCTGATATCTCCATTTATAGCAGATATGGAAGACCGCTTGCGCAATGCCTTTGGCACTCAGGTTCGAATTGTAACTGGCTCCAAGGGTCGCGGAAGGATTGAAATCGAGTACTACAATGATAATGACATCGAAAGAATACTGGAAGTTACGCAAGGCAAATAAATGATGTTGTTTCCTGCGACGAAAGCGCGTCGTGGTGTATCTCAATCTGCTTTTATCTGACGATTTACCGCTGAGAGCGGCTTCGCTTAGACCTGTTCAGTTTTCCTTTTTCATTTTCAAATGAGCGTCATTTTACGCTAAAGAAACAGCTTGCATTTTACACAGATTTAGAATATGTTCGAATCTATTTTTTGGATGAGAAGTCGTTTTGGAATTAACGCGAATTCGGGGCATGCGTAACAGTCGCTCTAATAAAATTTCGATTTTAATTGTTCCTGAAGGCAACACTGAGCCGTACAGTTTTCGGTTGAGAACCGGAGTTGTTAAGGCGTTGTATGGGTTGGGTTTTGTTCTGTTAGTGCATATTGTTGTGGGCGCCTATTTTTACATGCAATACTTTGAGTTGAATGAGGCGCACCGGGGATTGATTGTTAAAAACACGCAGCTAAGGGAAGACAATAAGCGCGTCATTGCGCTGGCCGACCAGTTTTATGCTTTGGAAAGGGATTACGAGAAGGTCAGGTTATTGCTTGGTGTTGAACAGGGCGAGGGCATCGATAGCGGGCTGAATGATTCTTCTTTTGGTTCGAATTCACTGTTTGATGATATAACGCCCGCCGTTCATACTGAGCCGCAATCAAGGCTTGGTGTGATTGAAAGACGAGGGCTGGCTCAGTTTTCACCGAAAAAAAGCAAATTGCATGACTATGCCCGAAGCGCTCCAACCCTTCTTCCTGTTCGGGGTATTTTGACTCAGGATTTTCAGGGAGATGGGTGGTTCGGTCCACACCGTCACAACGGGATAGATGTGGTTGCAAAAAAAGGCACTATTATTCGGGCGGCCGGCGCTGGTATGATTATTTTCGCAAGCTGGACGTATGATTTAGGAAATCTTGTCATTGTTGACCATGGTGATGGTTTGTTCTCTTATTATGGTCACAATCAAAGAATTTTGAAGCCGGAAAAAGGTTTTGTGGAGAAGGGTGAGCCGATTTCTTTGTTGGGTAACTCTGGTAAAAGTTCGGGGCCCCACCTGCATTTTGAAATATGGAAAAATGGTGAGCCGGTTGATCCAAAAGATTATATTTTGGCTTTTAACAGGAATTAGTGAAAAAAAAGCACATAATTCAGGAGAGATATGTTGGGCAGAAAAAGTATTGAAGAAGTTGGCGCAACCACCGGCAACCTGAATACAATTATTGGCAAGGGATCTTCTTTTGAAGGGACTATCAAAGTCCAAAGCACACTGCGGGTTGATGGGAAAGTGAAAGGCAGTATTGCGACCAGTGATTCTCTTGTCGTCGGCAAAGAAGGGAATATTGACGGCGATGTAAGCGTGCGGAATGCGATTGTCGGAGGTAAGCTTAAAGGCAAGTTGGTTGCTTCGGGGAAAGTTGTTCTTGAGGCCAACTCAGTCTTTAACGGCGAGCTAAAGACTGCCAAGCTTGTAATAGACGAGGGGGCGGTGTTTGAAGGTAGCTGTTCGATGGGGACGGCTGGCGAGGCTAATAAGAAATCTGAGCACAACCGATTGATGGCTTCTGTTTTAGATAAAAAATCTGATCAGTGAGAATTTGACATATAAAAGTAGAAATGTCTGATAAGTCCGGCGACAAGCATATCGGGCGTTATTTGGATTTAGGTTTTCAGTTTGCTATTTCTATTTTAGTGGGCATTGGCGGCGGTTATTGGGTCGACTCGAAATTTGATACGTCGCCACTTTTTCTGATTGTGGGTTTGCTGTTCGGCGGAACGGCTGGTTTTATGTCGCTGTATAGAACGGTTTATCCACCAAAATCTCAAAATAAAAAAGGGAATGGACAGCCTTAAAAGTATTCTGCGCATTTGTTTTTTTACATTGATTTTGTTGGCGTTGGTTGTCGTCGTTCTGTATTTTGCGGGTGGTCTGAATCACTTGAGCGGAGTGCTTGGCGGTTATCTCGTTGGGCTTGTCAATGTTCTCTTTGCCTTTGGTTCAATCACTTGGGCCTTTGATAAGCCGGGCAAGACTTTTTTTCTTGTCGTGCTTGGTGGCATGGGGCTTCGCTTTCTGTTCTTTATTTCTGTTCTTTTTTTGGTGCGGAGTTACGCGCATGCGCACTTGGCGCCCTTTGTTTTCTCTTTGATTGGCTTTTATCTGACATCCCAAATCTTCGAAATCCAGTATATCCAGAAGGAACTGGCAAATAGAAAGGTGATAGTTTAGCAAAATGAATATGTTGTCAAGTGTAGTTGCGTTTGTTGGCGGCGGCGGTGAACATGGTAATGAAGAAGCCGGCGCTGATTTTATAATGGGGCACGTTCTCGACCATGTAATTTGGCATATTGAAATCGCGGGTTTCGATCTTTCAATTACCAAGCATATTTTGATGATGTGGATTGCCTGTGCAATTCTGGTCTCAGTTTTAAGTTATGCTTTTCGGAAGCCCAAGCTGGTTCCGAGCGGCTTGGCCAACGCGCTTGAGGCCATCGTCGTTTTTATCGACGAAGATATATTAAAACCATATCTGCATTCACACAGCAGGGAGTTCGCGCCATTTTTATTGACAGCATTCTTTTTTATTCTACTATGCAACTTTCTTGGACTTGTCCCTGGCGGGGCAACGCCCACTGGCGATATCGGCGTAACGGCAGCTTTAGCTGTGATCGCGCTGCTTACCGGAATTAGCGCCAGTATCAGGCATAAGGGGGTCGGTGGATTTCTGAAAAGTTTTATTCCGCCCGGACTTCCGGTTGTCATGTTGCCATTAATGATACCTGTTGAAATTATCGGGTTGATTTCCAAGCATTTTACGCTAGCCATGCGTTTGTTTGCCAACATGGTCGCTGGACATATTGTTATATTTACATTTTTGAGCATCATTTTCATGTTTAAAAACTGGGGTGTCGCAACTTTGACCCTTGGTGGAATTTTTGCAGTAAGTATGCTTGAAATTTTGATTGCTTTATTGCAGGCATATATTTTTACGACTTTATCGGCTGTGTACATTGGCATGGCTGTTAGTCACGAACATTAATATTTTTATCTAAACCTATTTGGAGGCAAAATGGAATCTTTAGCTGCTGCTTATTTGGCTGCCGGTTTTGGTGGCGCAATTGCGGTTATTGGTGGCGCGCTTGGAATTAGTAGACTCGCCAGCGCTGCAATGGAAGGAATTGCAAGACAACCTGAGGCAGCCGGTGATATCCGAGGCGCGATGATTATTACCGCTGCGATGATTGAGGGCGCGACAGTGATTGCGCTTGTTATTTGTTTTTTACTCGCCTTTAAGTAAAATTTCGGGAACATAGCATGGAATTATTGAGTCCTGCACACGGCACGTTGTTTTGGACGGCCATTACTTTTCTTTTGTTGGCTTTTACGCTAAAGAAAATGGCTTGGAAGCCTATCCTGGAAGCGCTTGACGAACGGGAAAATCGCATTCGTGAATCTCTGGAAAAAGCCGATTCGGCTCGAAAAGAGACCGAAGAGGCCATCCTTAAAAATCAAGCGGTGATGGAAGAAGCAAAGAAAGAGGCTCAGGAACTTCTGGGCAAAAGCCGGAAGACAGCGGAAGCCACCAAAGAAGAGATCATTCAAAAAGCTGAAACCGAAGCAAGGAAATTGCTTGAAAAAGCAAAGAAGGAAATTTCTCTCGAACGAGAAAAAGCTGTTGATGAAATTAGAGCGCAAACCGCTGAAATTTCAATTCTTATTGCATCAAAATTGATCGGCAAAGTGTTGTCGAAGGAAGATCATAAGGATATAATCGACGGCTCCTTGAAAAAAATGGCGGAGTCTAATTGAGAAATACAATAATTGCCCGGCGATACGCAAAAGCGCTTTTTGAAATATCTAGTGAACGATCCATTTTAGAGCGGGTTTTCGCAGAGATAGTGTCTTTTGAGGAAAGCTTGAAGGCTAATACAAATTTTCGTCTATTTATGAATTCTCAGGATGTTAGCAAAAAAGAGAAACAGGCGAAACTTGAAAAGGCCTTGCAAGATCGTATCTCTAATGTCTTTTTTAATTTTCTTCTTGTTCTGCTCAGGAAAAACCGCGAGACGATTTTATCGGATATCGCTCGCGAGTTTCAGTGGATGGTTGATAAGCGTCAAAAGCGCATGCGCGCATTTGCAACAACTGCCGTTCCACTCGACAAGAAAGCTGTCAAAAACCTGAAGGCCGCGCTTGATACGGCTTTCGGGTATGATATTCAGTTACAAAACCATGTCGATGAAAGTATTCTTGGCGGCGTAATTGTTAATGTTGACGGCAAGCTCCTGGATGGAAGTTTAAAAAGTCAGTTAGCCATTTTAAAATCACAGTTAATTGAAAAAACAAATCATAAATAAAAAAAGCCTAATTTTAACAGGAGCAATTGGATAGAATGCAAATTCGTCCTGATGAGATTACTTCGATAATCAAAAAGCAAATTGAAGGCTTCGAAGCGGCAGTCGAGCTTGCGGAAGTCGGCGAGGTTATACAGGTTGGCGATGGAATTGCGCGTGTGTATGGCCTTGATAAAGTTATGGCGGGTGAGTTGGTTGAGTTCCCGGGAGAAGTCTTTGGGGTTGCGCTCAATCTTGAGGAAGATAACGTTGGCTGCGTTCTTTTTGGCAAAGATACGCATATTAAGGAAGGCGCAACTGCAAAGCGCACCGGACGTATTATGGAAATTCCCGTTGGCAGGGAAATGTTAGGTCGCGTTGTGGACCCGCTTGGACATCCTATTGATGGAAAAGGGCCGATTAAGGCCGATAAAACGGTTCCGATTGAGCAAAAAGCTGAGGGTGTTGTTCAAAGACAACCTGTAAAAGAGCCGCTGCAAACTGGTTTGAAGGCTATTGATTCAATGATTCCCATTGGACGTGGTCAGCGTGAGCTTATCATTGGCGACCGCCAAACTGGTAAAACCGCTGTTGCAATTGACACCATCATCAATCAAAAAGAAACAGATGTATTCTGCATTTATGTCGCGATTGGTCAAAAAGCTTCCAGTGTTGCAAAAGTTATGAAAACACTTGAAGAGCACGGCGCAATGGAGTACACAGTCATCGTTGCGGCCAATGCAAGCGACCCTGCGCCATTGCAATATATTGCCCCGGCTGCTGGAGCCGCCATTGGCGAGTTTTTTCGTGATGGAGGCGAGCATGCTTTGGCAGTTTATGATGATCTTTCAAAACACGCATGGGCCTATCGTCAGTTATCTCTCTTGCTGCGTCGTCCTCCCGGTCGTGAAGCTTATCCCGGTGATGTTTTCTATCTGCATTCACGTTTGCTTGAACGCGCCGCTAAACTCAACGATAAACTCGGAGGGGGCTCGCTTACTGCGTTGCCAATTATTGAAACCCAGGCGGGCGATGTGTCCGCATACATTCCAACCAACGTAATTTCGATTACCGATGGTCAGATTTATCTGGTGCCCGACTTGTTTTATGCGGGTATTCGTCCGGCCATCAATGTCGGCATTTCGGTGTCGCGTGTTGGCGGCAGCGCCCAAATTAAGGCCATGAAGCAGGTGGCGGGTCGTTTGCGTCTCGATTTGGCGCAGTTTCGGGAATTGGAGGCGTTCGCAAAATTTGGTTCGGATCTGGATAAGACCACACAGTCTCAAATTACACGTGGACAACGGATGGTTGAAATTCTCAAGCAGGGTCAGTATTCACCGTTGAGCGTTCAGAAACAAATATCGGTTGTTTTTCTTGGCGTCAACGGCTATCTGGATGAGATTCCCGTCGGTCAGACCACACGTTTTGAGGCTGAGTATCATGAGTTTATGGACTCAAATTATTCTGAACTGTTGAAGAATATCGCTGAGAAAAAAGCGCTGGACGATGATTTGCTAAATCAACTGCACGCTGCGGCCAAAGATTTTCTGAAGATCTTTTCTGTGGAGAAATAATTGGCTAACTTACGAGACATCAAGAGACGCATTACCAGCGTCAAAAGCACTCAGCAGATAACCAAGGCCATGAAAATGGTTGCGGCGGCCAAGTTGCGCAAAGCGCAGGGCAAACTTCTGGATGCGCGCCCTTACGCCGAGGGAATGAACACTATTTTGGGTCACCTTGCCGCAAGAGAAACGGATATAAAGCATCCTTTGCTTGAAGTGCGCGAGGTCAAGAAAATATGTTATCTCGTGCTAAGTTCAGATCGGGGATTGTGTGGAAGTTTCAATGCCAATGTGCAGAGAATGGCAAAAGAGCAAATTGACGCTTACGATGACGATGTTGCTGTTCAGTTGATTAATTTTGGTCGCAAGGGCTTTGAGTTTTTCTCACGTCGTGAATATGACATACGGGAAAAATATCAAAATGTACTCAATGACCTTAACTTTAGTCATGCGCAGGATGTTTCGCGGTTGATTCGTAAAGACTATGAAAACAAAGACTTTGATCAGATCTTCATCGTCTACAATAGCTTTAAATCTGCCGGCTCGCAAGTGGTGCTTATCGATCAGCTATTGCCGGTGAAACCGGATGATACTGTTGGAAAGAACAAAGGGTATGAATCGGCAGGTTATTTGTATGAGCCCTCGGCGCAGGAAATCCTGGATGAAATAATACCCAAAAATTTGACCATTCAAATTTGGCGGGCATTGTTGGAGTCTGTCACCGCTGAGCAAGCTGCCAGAATGATCGCAATGGACGCCGCCACCGAGAATGCTCAGGAAATGATTTTTAATTTAACCTTACATTATAATAAAGCGCGTCAGGCTGCGATTACCACTGAAATTTCGGAAATCGTTGGCGGAGCCGAAGCTCTCAAAGGCTGACATTTAATAAGAATTTATAAAATACGAAATAGGGTATCCGGTTATGAATGAAGGATATGTTTCGCAGGTAATTGGGGCTGTTGTCGACGTTAAATTTGACGACGGCGAGCTGCCGGAATTGAAAACTGCGCTTGAAATTCCACGGGAGGGCGGGCGCGTTATATTGGAAGTTCAACAACACCTTGGAGAACAAACAGTTCGCTGCGTCGCCATGGACACGACAGATGGCTTGGTTCGGGGAATGTCTGTCAAAAACACCAATGCTCCCATTTCCGTGCCGGTTGGCCCGGGAACACTGGGACGCTTGATGAACATCACGGGCGATCCAATTGATGAATTGGGTGAGATTCCACATGAAAAAAGATATCCCATTCATCGTGACCCTCCTGCTTTTTCAGAGCTGGATACGAGTTCGGAAATTCTCGAAACCGGCATCAAAGTAATCGACTTATTGGAGCCGTATACCAAAGGCGGAAAAACAGGTCTGTTTGGCGGAGCCGGAGTCGGCAAGACCGTTCTGATTCAGGAGCTTATTCGCAATATCGCAACTGAGCATGGCGGCTATTCCGTTTTTGGAGGCGTTGGAGAGCGCACCCGTGAAGGCAATGACCTTTGGCTGGAAATGAAAGAGTCTGGCGTTATCGACAAGACATGTCTTGTTTTCGGTCAAATGAATGAATTGCCCGGCGCCCGCGCCCGCGTTGCATTGACCGCTTTAACCGCCGCTGAGTACTTCCGTGATGAAGAGGGCAAGGACGTTCTGCTTTTTATAGATAATATCTTCCGCTTCACCCAGGCTGGCTCCGAGGTTTCCGCGTTGCTCGGCCGTATGCCTTCAGCCGTTGGTTATCAACCGACTCTGGCAACTGAAATGGGCGATTTGCAAGAACGTATTACCTCAACGAATAAAGGTTCAATCACTTCTGTGCAGGCGGTTTATGTGCCTGCTGATGATTTAACGGATCCTGCGCCGGCAACCACCTTTTCGCATCTTGATGCAACAACGGTGCTTTCACGCCAGATTTCTGAGTTGGGCATTTATCCGGCGGTTGATCCGCTTGATTCAACATCACGAATCCTTGATCCACATATTGTTGGTGAAGAGCACTATCAGGTTGCTCAGGATGTTCAGCAAATACTGCAGAAGTATAAAGATTTGCAGGACATCATTGCCATTCTTGGTATGGAAGAGTTATCAGACGATGATAGAATCGTCGTAAACCGCGCTCGTCGAATTCAAAAATTCTTGTCCCAACCATTTTTTGTGGCTCAGGAATTTACCGGACGCGAAGGAAAGTATGTTTCACTGGAAGATACGATTAGAGGATTTAAAGGCATTGTTAATGGCGAGTATGATGATTTGCCTGAACAAGCCTTTTATATGGTTGGCACAATTGAAGAAGTGATTGCCGCCGCTGAAGAACTAAAGAAGGCCGCTTAGTTAAGAATGATTCCTGAAAAAATATTTTTGAAAATTGTGACGCCTGAGCGTGAAGTTTACGCTCAGGAAGTGTCGTCGGCGAGACTGCCGGGCGCCAACGGTTATTTTGGTGTTTACCCCGGACACACGCCTTATATCGCAGCCATGAAGGTCGGCCAGATAAAAACTGAGATCGACGGAGTGGAAACCTTGTTAGCCACGACAGGCGGCGTTGTCGAAGTATTTTCTGATGCCATTTCGGTTTTGGCGGAAACTTGTGAGTCCGCTTCCCTGATTGACAGAAAGCGCGCTGAAGAATCGCGTGATCGCGCCAAAGATCGTATAGAGAAGGGACGAAAATCCTGGGATGTAGAACGCGCCCAGGTTGCGCTTGCCCGCGCTGTCAATCGGCTGAGCGCTTCTGCAAGGTAGTTTTTTTTCAACAAGAGCGGTTGTCTCCCGCAAAAATAGTTGCGCTGAGCAGGAATTGCGCGCTACAAATACCCACACACAGATATTTTTCGATATTGTCCTCATTGGAGCAGTCAGTTGAAAGCGGCGCTGGTTGTACAAGACAGCGTAAATAATATTACCGCCTGAAAAGTTGGCAAGCGTTACCCGAAAGCGTCTTGCGTCGATTATTCAGAAGCGCAACTTTTTTGCGGGAGATCCAAGTTACTCGCAAATTGATAGTTGACTTCTTTCCTTTCATTCCCTAAGGCATTTGATCGAAATAAACTTGCCACCTTCCACTCCATCTGAACTCATAATTCAAGATTTTCCTGGTAATATTATTTTGACCTGAACCCTAAGTGTGAAACTTGAGTTAAAAATGTAAAAC
>Ga0316187_10001991_pt1 | contig 17845 bp, 10 predicted proteins | sample CroRivburrow1_MG_FD_204927 | JGI IMG/M metagenome (GOLD analysis project Ga0316187, IMG submission 204927) | Coastal sediment microbial communities from Maine, United States - Cross River worm burrow 1 | ecosystem: Environmental > Aquatic > Marine > Coastal > Sediment | place: USA: Maine...
GAACCGCTCGAGCTTGCTCAGCGACTGCCTGGTGTGCCGGTAGTGGTGGATGCCGACCGGGTGCGCGGAGGTGTCGAGGCCCTCTCCCGGGGCGCCGATGTGTTGGTGCTCGACGACGGCTTCCAGCATCTGCGGCTTGAGCGCGATCTCGACCTGGTGCTGGTGGATGCCGGCGATCCGTGGGGCGGTGGCCGGTTGCCGCCGCGAGGACGGCTCCGCGAACCCCTCTCCGGATTGACGAGGGCCGATGCTGTCCTGGTGACCAAGGTGGGGCCGGATCCCGAACCGGTGCTGGCCTCGGTGCGGCGGGTGGTGGCCGAGCAGGGTCTCGAGGTGCCGGTGCTGGCGGCGCGGCTGGAGCCCACCACGGTCCGACGAGGAGAAGGCCCGGTCGGCCCCGAGGTGCTCAGCGGCGTGCGGGTGTTCGCGGTTGCCGGGCTCGGCCGGCCCGAGGGCTTCGCCGATCTCCTTCGGACCGCCGGCGCCGAGGTCGTGGGAACCCGGTGGTTTGCCGACCACCACCCCTTCACCGGGACGGAGGTTGAAGAGGCCCTGGCGGCGGCGGCGGCGCTCGGAGCGGTGGTGGTCACCACTGCCAAGGACGCCGTTAAGATGCCGTCCGAGGCGGAGGTCTGGGTGGTCGAGGCCAGCATGGTACCGGTGGCGGGGAGTTGGGATGAGCTGTTTCTGTTGCTGCCGGAGGGGGGGTCGTGAGCAAGCAGAGATCCGCGTTGCGCAACCGGCTCGAGTATTGGCTCTACCGCCTCGCACGGGGCCTGGCCGGATTCCTCGGCCCGGCGGCCTCGGCTCGGTTCGGGACCTTTGTCGGGTCGGTCTTCTACTCGGTGTCGAGACGCCGCAGAGAGATCATCGATTTCAACCTCGGTCTCGCCTTTCCCGAGATGACCACGAACGAGCGACAGCACCTGGCGCGCGAGGTCTCGCGCCACTTCGGCCGGGTCGCCCTCGATGCCCTGAGGCTCCAGCGGCTCGATCCCGACCAGCTCCGCGCCGAGGTGACGGTGGAGGGCCTTGAGAACCTCCAGCGCGCGATTGACTCGGGCAGGGGTTTCTTCCTGCTGTCCGCTCACCTCGGTTCGTGGGAGGCGGCGGCCCTCATGACGGGGTTGCTGGTTCCGGGCGGAATTGCGGTGATCCACCGGCCGCTGGACAATCCTCTGCTCGACGCCGAGCTCGAGGGTCTGCGCGCCACCTTCGGCAACCGCACGCTGGGGAAATTCAACATCAGCCGCGAGGTGCTTCAGGCGATCAAGGAGGGCGGGGTCGTCGGCATCCTCATCGATCAGCGGCCGCGCGGCGTCGACTTCGAGGCGCGGTTTTTCGGTCACCCGGCCAAGACCCACCCCGTGCTCGCGCGCTTTGTCCGCAAGACCGGTGCGGCCGTGGTGCCGATCTTCGGTTATTGGGACGGCCCGGAGCAGTACACCGTGAACTTCGGCGAGCCCATCGTGCCCCAGGAGCTGAGCGACGAGGAGCTCGAGGACAGCCCGCTCACCGCGCGCTTCATGGCTGTCACCGAAGCGGCCATCCGCCGACGACCCGAGCAGTGGCTCTGGTACCACGACCGCTGGCGACAGCTGCGCGAGGGCGCGGAGGAAAAGTGCTGAGCGACCTCTCACTGATCGCATCAACGCGCCTCCGAACCCGGTTCTCTCAGCCCCCTCCCCGTGAGTGCCCCCTCAAACATTGTTTGGCCCTGAGGACCAAGGGATGTGCAAGGCGTTCGTTCCAAACAATGGTTTGAAGCGGCACGTCCGGTCGAGGCCAAACCCGCCCACCCTCACGAGAACGCGGACTCGGTGCCTGGCTCTCTTTTCGCCGCGAAAAGGTGCCTGGCACCGCTCCCATCGCGTCCCCGAAGCTCAGGTCGGATCGTCGCGCTCGAGAGGATGACTCAGACAGTGCGGGCCGCCCCGCGCCCTTGAGATCTCGTTGCTGGCGAGGAGCAGGCAGGTCTTTCCGGCGCCGTCGAGGGAGACCTCCTCGCGGCCGAGGAGCACATCCTCGGCGGCGATGACCCGCCAGCCGCGGCGGCTGAGTTCATCCGCCGTCGCCACGTTGCGGTCATACAACGTGATCACTCCCGGGGCGAGGGCCAGGGTGTTGGCACCGTCGGTCCACTGCTCGCGCTGCTGCGCCACTGGATTGTCGCCACCGCACGGGATCAGCTCGAGATCAAGGCCGCGCTTGCGAATGGCATCGAGGAGACAACCGCTATGGCGCGGGGTCAGATCCTCTCCTTGGAGATCGACTTCGTAGGTCTCCGCGAGCTGGGGACCGGCGCCACAGATCACCGGTGGAAAGGCCAAGGCCGCATCCCGATCGGCCGGGGTGATGACCGTGTCGAGGTGCATGTAGGCCCGTCGTTTCGGCAGATGGACCACCTCGAGCCAGCGCGGGCCGCCATCGAGGCGGGCAAGAGCGCGGGCGAGGGAATCCACCGCAACGGTGTTGCTGCGCTCGGAAATACCGATGGCGACGATCTCGGGCGAGAGCACCAGCATGTCGCCGCCCTCGAGCCGCGGCCGGTGATAGCCGAAGAACTGTTCGTAGTCGGGATCGGGCCGCATGGGGTCGTGGATCACCGGGGTCGAGCCGAGCTCGGGGTGAAAGCGGAAGATGGCGCGGGCGAGGAGGCCCTCGCGCCAGCGTGCCGGTGTCGCCATGGCCGAGAAGACGACGCCGCCGCCAAGCACGACCTGCGGGTCGCGCTGAAAGCACCAGTTGGGCAGCGGCGCCAACCGGAAGAGGTCCTGGACCTCAATGCCGCCGCCTTCATCATCGGTGAGAAGGCCGCCCACGACCGTGGCCAGCATCTCATCGGCGTCGGCCGGGATCGAATGGCGGAGATCGGGTGGCAGCTGGGGCAGCATCATCCGCCACAGCCACTCGCGGGCTTCCGGCTCGGCAAGGGTCTCGCGCAGCAGATCGGCGGCCTCGACGACCTCGATCCCGAGCACCTGGAGCAGCCGTCGGAAACGGCCGTGCTCGTCGCGCGCCCGCTCGCCGAAGAGGATGTCGTCAAAGAGGAGCTCCTCCATCATCGGCGGCACCATTCGGTCGACCTCGACCCCGGGCTCGTGCACCAGTACCCGGCGCAGCCGGCCGATTTCAGACGTGACGTGGACCATCGCTGCCTCCAGCCCGTCACTATAGCGTTTCCCTCTCCCTCTCCCTCTCCCTCATCCGTGTCCGTGTCCGTGTCTCAGCCCGCGTTCTATTGAGGGTTCGCGGACCTGGCCTCGGACGGACGTGCCGCTCCAAATCATTGTTTGGAGACAGGGCGCTACGGTTCTCTCGGGCATATGGGCCTAACAATGTTTTGGGGGGCACTCTCGGGCAACCACGATGAGGGAGTCAAGTCGGAGAAGCGCTGCGGGGGGAGTTCTCAAAGGAGTCGGGGCAAAAGCGAAACCGACTCAGTAGGCAAGACGGCGTGATTGAACGATGAACCATCATGTCCGCGGACCCAACAAACCGCTGAACAATCACGACAAGGACCTTTCTGATTCCTGAATCCAATTGCCGATGTTGAACCGTACATCTCGATCACGTAGGTGTTTCCTTGCGATGGAATCTGCGTCAATCTGCGTGATCTGCGGGCAGCCTGCGATGGATGCGATGTCATCTGTGTTCATCTGTGTGATCTGTGGGCTGCGACGAAATGCGATGATCCCGCATCCAGCATCGTCTCGTCGGGAGCGGGAGCGGGAGAGGGAGAGGGAACGGGCATGGATACGGGCACGGGAACGGGCGCTATACTCCCCCCATGGCAACCATCGACGGCTTTGATCACCCGCTGGCGGGGCGGTATGCCTCGCCCGAGATGCTCCATTTGTTCTCCCCGGGCCACCGCTACACCACCTGGCGGCGGATGTGGCTGGCGCTCGCCGAGGCCGAGTTCGAGCTCGGGCTCGACATTCCACTCGAGGCCATCGAGCAGATGCGCGCCAATCTCGAGGTCACCGCCGACGACCTCGAACGGGTTGCCGAGGTCGAGCGCGAGACCCGGCACGATGTCATGGCCCACCTCCACGTCTTTGCCGAGCGTGCCCCGGCGGCCAAACCCATCCTTCACCTCGGCGCCACGAGTTGCTATATCGGCGACAACTCCGAGCAGTGCATCACCCGCGACGCCATGGCGCTGGTGGAGACGCGGTTGCTGGCGGTGATCGCCGCGCTCGCCGACTTTGCCGAGCGTTGGGCGTCGGAGCCCTGTCTCGGGATGACCCACTTCCAGCCGGCGCAGCCGACCACGGTGGGCAAACGCGCCTGTCTGTGGCTCCAGGACCTCGTCCTCGATCTCGAGCGGCTGCGATTCGAGCGTTCACGGCTCAAGGCGCGTGGCGTCAAGGGGGTCACCGGCACCCAGGCCACCTTCCTCGATCTCTTCAACCGCGACCACCGGAAGGTCCTCGAGCTCGAACGGATGGTGGCCACGAGAATCGGCTTCGACGGCGCCTACCCTGTGACCGGCCAGACCTATCCGCGCAAGGTCGATTCCTTTGTCCTCGATGTCCTCTCGGGTGTCGGTCAGTCGGCGGCCAAGATGGCCACCGACATCCGCCTGCTCGCCCGCCTCAAGGAGCTCCGAGAGCCCATGGCCTCGGGCCAGGTGGGTTCCTCGGCCCAGCCCTACAAGGCCAACCCCATGCGTTCGGAGAGGGTCACCGCGCTCGCCCGCTGGCTCGTCAACATCGCCGCCAACCCGGCCCAGACCGCCTCGACCCAGTGGCTCGAGCGCACCCTCGATGACTCGGCCAACCGGCGGATGGCGATCCCCGAGGCCTTCCTCACCACCGACGCCATCCTGAGGGTCCAGCACAACGTTGCCGACGGGCTCCAGGTCTTCCCCGCCATGGTGGCCAGAAACCTCAACGATGAGCTCCCCTTCATGGCGTCCGAGGCCATCCTCATGGAGGCGGTCAAACGCGGCGGCGACCGTCAGGCGCTCCACGAACGTCTGCGGCTCCACTCCCGCGAGTCCACCGCCGCCATCCTCGAAAGCGGCGAGGCCAACCCATTCCTTGAGCTCGTTGCCGCCGATGACGAGGTGCCCCTCGACCGCACCGAGCTCGACGCCCTGATGGACCCCACGCGCTTCATCGGCCGCGCCCCCGAGCAGGTCACGGAGTATCTCTCCGACGTCGTCCGACCGCTGCTCGAAGCTGCCGGCGAGCTCCCGGAAGCGCGCGATCTCGAGGTCTGAGGACTCAAGGATAGAAAGCTTGTCCTCAATTCGGGTGATACACTCGAGATAGAGCGATCTCAGTAGTTCAAACTCCGCGAATGGAGGATGGAATGAGTCCACGGCTGGGTGTTGTCGTCCTTGGTCTCTTGTTGCTTGTATTTCCCGGATTCGTGTCGGCCCAGGACTGCCTCGAGCCGGTGGGTCGTTGGCCCTACGGTGTCTCCAACAGCGTGGCGGCGGAGGGCGACCTCGCCCTGCTGGCCAACGGGGCCGCGCTCCAGGTGGTGGATCTCACCGATCCGTCGGCGCCGGCGGTTCTCGGCGAGCTGCACCTGGTGCACCAGATCAGCGCTGTCGCCGTTTCCGGTGATCGCGGCTACGCCCTGACCTCCAACAACAATCTCCACGTGGTCGATCTCAGCGCGCCGACAACGCCGTCCGAGATGGGCGTCCTCGGAGGTTTCAGCACCACAGTCAGCGAGCTTGCGGCTGTCGGAGATCGGGTCTACGTCCTCGGCTGGGGGGTGCTGTTTGTGGTCGATGCCGGCACGCCGTCGGCGCCGGCGGTGTCGGGTGAGCTCGTCGTGTCCGGGCTCGACATCGAGGCGGCAGCGGACCACGTCTTTCTGGCGGCGGGTGGCTACGGTCTGCGGGTGGTCGACGTGTCGGACCCCACCGCTCCGGCCGAGATCGCCTCGGTCGACCTCGGGGCCGACACCTCTGCTCGATATCTCGATGTGGTGAACGATCGGGCCTATCTCAGCGGCCGGGGCGCCTTTCCTGATGACAAGCTCTTCGTCGTCGATGTGACCGACCCCGCCCACCCCGTGCTCGACGCCGACGCGGTGATCGCGGCCGGAGGCGGCGACATCGTGGTCCGCGACGGCTTCGCCCACATCATGGGTGGTTACCCGGTAGCTCTTCACATCTACGACCTGACGATTCCCCAGACGCCGGTGTGGCAGGGTTCTGCAACGATACCGAGCGAATACTACGAGAGGTTGGCCGCCGTCGACGACCACATCCTGGTGACGACCTTTCTTCGGGGGCTGACCGTCGTCGAGACCACCGACCCGACGGCCCCGGCGCCGGTGAGCACGCTGGATGCACCCGGCCGCATTTGGGACGTGGCGTACTCGAACGGGGTACTCTTCATCGCCGCAGAGGATCGGGGTCTTCGGATGGTGGACGTTCACGATCCCTCCCATCCCGTCGAGCTGGGATACAGCCAGGTGGTGCCGCAAGTGGCAGGTGTCGCCGTTCGGGGAGACATCGCCTATGTGCCCGGCTATTCGAGCCAGGGCCTGGTGGCTGTCGACGTCAGCGACCCGGCGGCGCCGGTGATCCTCGGCAACGCCCCGGGTGCAGGAGGAGAGTGGGTCACCCTCGCCGGCGACCACGCCTACGTCGTGAATCCGCACTTTGGTGTTTATGTGGTGGATGTCTCCACGCCAGCCCTGCCGGTGCTCGTGGGTACGCTCGATCTGCCCTCGGGCACCGGCGAGCAATGGGAGTGGCCGGTGGTGTCGGGAGATCATGTCTTCGTCAGGAACAACCACAATGACCCCTTTGTCGCCATCATCGACGTCGGCGACCCGGCCGCGCCCGTCCTGGTCGGTTCCATCGACGTCAACGCAAACGTCGCCGGGCTCGCCGTCACGGGAGCGTGGCTCCTGGTCCCCGACTTCGATGCCGAGCCCGAGGTCCGGATCTTTGACGTCGAAAATCCGGTCTCGCCGGTGGAGCGTGATCCCTATCTGCCGGTGAACGGGTATGTGGAGGTGGTCGCGGTCTCGGGATCGGTGGCGTACATGTCGATTTTGAGCGGGTCGTATCCCGATTACGCATTCGCCGTCGAGGTCGTCAACTTCGCCGACCCGCTGGCGCCCGAGTTCATGGGCCGCTCTCACGACACGGGGCTTGTCACGCGTCTCCCAACCGGCCCGGTAGGGGTCTTCGCCGTCACCCTCGAAACCGGCTTCGACATCCTCGAGCCCTGCCAAGGCCCGCTCTTCGCCGACGGCTTCGAATCCGGCGACACCACGGCGTGGTCGAGCGTGGTGCCGTAGAGGCGTGGCAGCTGTGGTGATCAATACCCGTGAAAATGACTTGGGAGAAACGAGGAATGTATGAGCGCACGAATCACCATCATCGTCGTCGTCGTTGTTCTGACGGTTTTCCCTGGGTTCTCTTTGGCCCAGGCCTGCCCGAGCTGGTCGGGCGCTCGCTTGAGGGTCTGACCCGTGATGTCGCCGCGGCCGGGTCGTTCGCCTATATGGGCAACGGCGCGGCGATGACGGTTGTTGATCTATCCAACCCGGCCGCACCCGAGGTGGTGGGCAAGGTCGACCTGCCCTATGCCATCAAAGCGGTGGCGGTCGACGACGATCGGGTCTACGTGGTGACCTACGCCGGTCTTCTCCATGTCATCGACGTGAGCACACCGTCGGCGCCGGTGGAGCTCGGCTCGCTGGCCCTCTTCGGACAAATGCTCAGCGTCGATGGCGATGGTGATCTCGTCTGCGTCGGAACCGTCTCGGACCTTTTTGTGATCGACGTGAGTGACCCGTCGGCGCCCACGTTGGTCGGAACACGAACTAATGTGGGTTACGATGTCGATGTCAAGGTGGTGGGACAGGTCGCGTACCTCATAGACGGTGGGCTCCATATTGTCGATCTGTCCAATCCCGCCAACCCCACCGATTTGGGTTTTTTGGGCAGTTTTGGCGGCAATCTCGATGTGGTCGACGGTCTGGCCTATGTCGCCTCTTCGGATTTCAGGATCATCGATGTCACTGACCCGATGTCGCCGACGCAGATCGGCGGTCTCGGATCGGTCGGCGGGATCGATGTCGCGGTCCACGGGAATCTCGCGTTTCTCAGCACTCTCGGTCTCCAGGTGGTGGATGTCAGCGATCCGGTCGCCCCAGAGCTGACCAGGATGGTGGCCTCGCCCCCCTTCCACGAACCCTGGCTCGGGGTAGCGGCCATCGCCGGTCACGGTCTGGCCGCAGCCTTCGATCATGGCATCCGGGTGATCGACGCGACGGATCCCTCGACGCCGGCCGAAGTGGCTGCAATCGACTCCCCGGGATGGAATCGCAGCGCGGTCTACTCCGATGGCGTCTTGTATATTGCCGCCTTCCAACGCGGTCTTCGTGTTGTCGACGTGTCCGATCCCGAGACGTCGGTGGATTTGGCCTTCCTCGATCTCGGGGGACAGGTACTGGATGTGGCCGTTGCGGGCGATCTGGCGGTCTCAGTAGGACCGCCCCTCACGGTGATCGATGTCAGCGATCCGAGTTCCCCCACCATCATCGGTAGCGATCCCACCGCCTTTTACGGCGAGGCTGTCGAACTCGTCGACGGCCTGGCATATGTCGCGTTTCCCAGTTTTGGCCTTCGGGTCTTCGACCTGTCCACTCCGGCGTCTCCGGTGGAGATCGGGGAGTTGGACCTCGGTTCTCACAATTGGCGTGAGATCGTGGTAGCCGAGGGGTATGTATACCTCGGAGGAGGGAGCTCAGGTGTCGAGGTGATCGATGTGAGAAACCCCGCCAATCCCGTGTCGGTGGCAAATATTCCCACGATGGGTAACGGTATGGCGGTCAACAGATCGCGGTTGCTTCTGGGTGATCTCCTGGATCTCAGAATCTTCGATGTCCGAAATCCGGCCATTCCGGTGGAGCTCGGCAGCTACCCCACGACAAACTTGATTCGGGTGGTTGGCCTTTCGGGCTCCGTGGCCTATCTGTCCGTGGGCTTGGAATTCACGAGGGTCGAGGTCGTGGACATCGGGAACCCGCACGAACCCACGGCCATGGGCCAATACTCAGGAGTCGGGTTCCCCACGGCCTTTGCGTTCAGTAACGAGATGGCTTTCCTTGCCAGGATCTACAGCGGTTTCGACACTTTCGCCCTGTGCCAGGGCCCGCTTTTCGCCGATGGCTTCGAATCCGGCGACACCACCGCGTGGTCGAGCGCGGTGCCGTAGGGGCGGTGGTTCATCGGCTGGATCGCCACTACATTGAAATCTCGGTTTACAACACCGAATTTTCAAGGTAATCTTCGATGGTGATCCACCGTCGTCGCCATCTCGACCGGGTTTCCGGCCTCCTTGAACGATTTCCGGTTGTCGGCATCGTCGGGGCGAGACAGGTCGGGAAGACCACCCTCGCTCGCCAGCTTGCCGAGGGCGATTCCCGCCCGGTGACCTTCTTCGACCTCGAGGATCCCGGCGACCTCGCCCGCCTCGCCGACCCGATGCTCGCGATCAAGGACCTCGAAGGCCTGGTGGTCATCGACGAGGTCCAGCGAGCCCCCGAGCTTTTCTCTGTTCTCCGAGTTCTCGCGGATCGTCCGACCGTCCCGGCCCAGTTTCTCATCCTCGGAAGCGCATCCCCCCAGATGCTCCGCCAGAGCTCGGAGTCGCTTGCCGGGCGGGTCGCGTACTTCGAGCTCGACGGGTTCTCGCCCGACGAGGTCGGTGTCGAAAACCTCGGGCGGCTCTGGATTCGCGGCGGGTTTCCGCGGTCCTTCCTCGCGGAGTCGGACCGGGAAAGTCTGGAGTGGCGGCTGGAGTTCATCCGCACCTTTCTCGAGCGTGATCTGCCGCAACTGGGCATCACCGTTTCGTCGACGACGCTGCGACGCCTGTGGACCATGCTGGCGCACAGCCACGGACAGATCTGGAACGCCTCGGCATTCGCGCGGAGCTTCGGTCTTGCCGACACGACCATCCGTCGATACTTGGACATCCTGACCTCGACCTTCGTCGCGAGGCAGCTCGCTCCCTGGCACGCCAACCTCCGCAAACGTCAGGTCAAGTCGCCGAAGGTCTATCTCACTGACAGCGGACTCCTTCACGCCCTCCTCAACCTCGGGGACCGCAATCAGGTCGAGGCCCACCCCCAAGCCGGAGCGTCCTGGGAGGGTTTCGCCTCAAACATCTTGCAACAGCGACTCGAAGCAAGATCCGAAGAGTGCTTCTTCTGGGCCACACACGCCGGCGCGGAGATCGACCTCATGGTCGTGCGCGGCAATGTGCAGCTCGGTTTCGAGTTCAAAAAGACCGTCGCACCCCGCACCACCCGTTCCATGCACGTTGCCATGGATGATCTCAACCTCGAGGGGATCGAGGTCGTCCATGCCGGTGACGAGACCTTCCCGCTCGCGGCGGGGATCAGGGCGCTGCCGTTGAGCAGGGTGTACGACGATCTCGACCCCCTCGATTGAAAGGCCAGGCATGTGAAGAGCCGAACGCTGGCATCCATCCTCGCGTTTTCGATTCTGCTCGGGTCGGGTTGTGCCTCGCAGAAGGCGCCGCGGGCGAGCGCACCACCACCCGAGCCCACTCGCGATGCCGCGCCGATTCCGGAACCGACCCCGACCCCAAAACCGACCATCAAACCGGGTGGTGTGGCCAAGAAGGGCGCCAGCGAGAAGGGTCTCGCCTCGTGGTACGGCGAGCCCTACCACGGCCGGCGGACGGCCTCGGGCGAGATCTACGACATGCACGAGATGACGGCGGCGCACCGGACGCTGCCCTTCGGCACCATGGTCAAGGTCGAGCGGCGCGATACCGGTGCGGATGTCAAGCTCCGGATCACCGATCGCGGGCCTTTCATCAAGGGTCGGATCATCGATCTCAGCTACGCCGGCGCCAAAAAGATCGGCCTCGACATCGATGGGATCGCCCCGGTCAAGGTCGTCGTGGTGGGTTGGCAGGAGCCACCGAAGAAGAAGGCCAAGGAGAAGAATCGGGCGGCCAAGCATCCAAAAGGCGCAGATTGCCTCTGGGTCCAGGTGGGCGCTTTCTCGAGCATGGACAATGCGAGGCGGGCCGAAGAGAGGCTCGAGGATGCCGGCGAGACCGCGGTGATCATCGAGGGTCCCGGAGGCCTCCACCGTGTCCGGCTCGGACCCTTCGACCGGGAGAAAGAAGCGATCAAGGCCCTCGAGCGCATCAGCGGGGACTGGCCCGGGGCCAAGGCCGTCCCCTGCGGCTAGGATCGACCGTTTCCGGATCGCCCTATCGAACCTGAGCAGTCGGTTTTCTGAAACACGAAGATCACGAAGAACCACGAAGAAACCACAAAGAGCCTTTTTGACTCATCGCAAGGAACCCGGACAGGGATTCAGGACAATGTACGCAGTCCGGTTCGGAAGGAGCCCGAGTCAATGATGCGATGCTTCGTGGCACTTTCGTGGGTCTTTGTGATCTTCGTGTTTCAAGTTTGCGCCCTTCGGTCAGGCACCGCTTCATCGCGTCGGCACAGGCCGGCGTGAGGTACCATCGCGGGATGCGATTCACCTCCCCAACCCGCCTCGCCCTGATTGCGCTCTCAGGTCTGCTGTGCCTTGCCTCGGCGTGTCAGAGCGGGGGTCCCGGTGAGGGTGTCCAGGCCGAGCGGGTGATTCTCGTTTCCTACGACGGCGTCGGCGCCGATCTCGCGTGGCGCTGGATCGTCGACGGGGTGGCCGCCGAGCCCGACGGCCTCGCAACCATGGCCCAGGAGGGCTTCTCGGTTCGGCGCCTACGGATGGCCGACCCGACCCTGACCGCGGTCAACCACGCCGTCCTCGCCACCGGACGGATGCCGGCGGACACCGGTGTGGTCTCCAACTCCTTCCGGCCGCCGGGCAGCGCCCTCGGCACCAGGGTCAACGGCTTCAACCACGTACCCGAGGTGCCGACCCTGTGGAGTGCGGCTCGTGCCCAGGGTCTGCGGGTGGGCTCGCTCTTGTGGCCCGCCGGCGCAGCCGGAACCGGTCGCGATGCGGCCGACTTCGGTCTTGGTTGGCCCCTTCGGCCGGCGGCGCCGAGCGCCGTCATCGATCTAGACCCTGAGAACGCGGGCACCACAGGTGAGCTGCCGTCGGCCGACGGCGTCCGGACCCTCGCCTGGCCGATGGTCTTCGACTTCGCCGATGGTACCGAACCGGAATCGGTCGAGGTTCTCGTGGCTCTGGTTGATGGTAACCCCGACGGCAAACCGCGCTGGGACACGGTGGGCATCCGCGCGCCGGGTTCGAGTGACTGGACGCTCCACGGCGAGCGCGACTGGTTCGAGATCGGGCTCGAGCTTCGGGTGCCCGATGTCATCGGCAGGAACCGCTGGGGCGCCTGGTCCAAGATCGTCCACATCGATCCCGTGCGCGGGACTCTCCGCCTTTATCGCGGCGCCGTGTGGCGCACCATCGCCTGGCCGGAGGACTTCGAGAACGCTCTGACCGAGGCCATCGGGCCCTGGCCCGGCGCACCCGATGACCCCCGGCTCGAGGACTGGTGGCTCGATGCCGCCGAGGGGATTGATCTCGATGTTTACATCGAGCAGATCGAACGACTCGACCGATGGGTCGACGCTGCCGCCGCTTGGGTGGTGGCCAACGACGAGTTCCGGTTGCTCTTGACCTATCACCCGGGTCCCGATGAGTATCAACACACCAGCCTCATCGTCGACGAGGACCAGTGGGCGTGGAGTCCCGGCCGGGCGCTGGCCGCCGCTGAGGGGCTCAAACGGGTGGGTCGCTCGGTGGACCGGTCACTGGCTTCACTGTGGTCGCTGCTCGACCCCGAACGCGATCTCTTGGTAGCGGTCTCGGACCACGGCCACCTGCCGATCCACGATGAGGTGCGCCTCAACATCGCCCTCGCCGATGCGGGACTGGTGACGCTGGAAGCGGGCGGTCGGGGCCGGCCCTGGGTTGCCCCGTCCTCGCCCATGGTTTCGGTCTCGAGCGGGGCCGCAGCCCACATCTACCTCAATTTGAAGGGGCGCGATGTCGGCGGGGTCGTGGCGAGCACCGACGCCGGTGAAATGCTCCTTCGGGCGGCCAAGGTCCTCGCCGATCTCGAACTCGATGGCCGGCCGGTGGTGGAGAAGATCTTCGGGCGCGACGAGCTCGCCGAGATCGGGCTCGACCACCCGGCGAGCGGCGATCTTGTGGTCTTCCTCAACCCCGGATTCGCCGCATCGAACCGTCTCGTGGGCAATGCCCTCACCCCGACCCGCTACTACGGCCAACACGGTTTCCTCGCGAGTCACGACGGGGTCTCGGGAATGCTCTTCGCCCGCGGGGTGGGGATCAAGAAGAAGCGGGTCGACGAGCTGCCGGCAACGGCTGTCGCTCCGTTGGTCGCTGAGGCTCTGGGGATCTCTTTGGAACGGTGAAATCCACGCCCGGCCTTGAAACACAAAGATCACCAAGAACCACGAAGGTGCCACAAAGCATGGCATGAATGACTCGGGCTCCTTTCGATCCGTTCCGCGGCCCCACTTTCAAAATTGCGGTTTCGTTTCCTTGCGATGAGTCAACAACAACTTTGTGGTTTCTTTGTGGCCCTTTGTGATCTTCGTGTTTCAGCTTCGATCCTCCACGATCCACGGCCGATGAGAGAAGCCTGTCATCGGCGTGCCTCTGAGCATGATTTCCTCATCGTGGTTGGCCGAGAGTGCCCCCTCAAACATTGTTTGGCCCTCACGCTCGAGGCAACCGCAAGAACGTCCTTCAAACAATGATTTGAAGCGGTACGTCCGGTCGAGGCGCAGACCCACCGACCCTCAACAGAACGCGGGATGGGTGCCTGGCATCCCCTCCTCCAATACTTAGCACCGGCTTCATATCGGCTTCGCTCGGCTAACATCCGTTACCGGGATGATCCGCGTCACCCCTCCGGGCCATGATCGGAGGAAATCAAGATCACGAGGAGACACTCATGACCAAACGGTGGACAGCTCTAATCACGGCGCTGGTTGTGTGCCTGGCCCTGCCGGTCTTCGCCCAGACCGATGAACCGGAGATGGATCCATTGCTCGAGCTGCTGGTCGAGCAGGGCGTGATCACCGCCGAGCAGGCGAGTGCGGTGCAGGCCGAGTACGCCCGGAGGGAGGCGGCCAAGGTCGCCGAAGCGAAGCCTCCGGCGGTGCTGAGCACCGAAGCGCCACAGGTCGCAACCGCCGAGCCACTGCCGGTCCCCGATCCCGACGCGAAGAAGAAAGAAAAGTGGTACGACCGGATCGACTTCAAGGGAGACGCCCGCCTTCGCTATGAAGGTTTCAAGATCGACGGAATCTCGGACAACAACGTCCGCCAGCGCGAGCGACTCCGGTTCCGGGCGGGCATCTACACCGATGTCACCGAATGGATGAAGGTCGGTTTTCAGCTGCGCACCGGCGACCCCCTCGACCCGGTGTCGGACAACCAGACGGTGGAGGGCGGCTTCACGATGAAACCCATCGCTGTCACAGAGGCCTTCGCCGCCTTCACCCCGCTGGATTGGTTCGGCCTCCACGTCGGGAAATTCGACGCCAAGAAACTGTGGAAGGTCTCGGATTTCCAGTGGGACGATGATGTCACCGTCGAAGGCATGCTCCAGAATTTCGACGTCGGAGCGTTTTCGGCCAGCACCTACCAGTACTACCTCGAAGAACGAAAACAGGGCGACGACGCGTATCTGTTGGGCGGTCAGGTCCGGGGCAACCTCAAGCTCGCCTCCAAACACAAGCTGACCGTCGGTGGTGGGTATGACGACTGGGTCAATCCCCAGTACGTCGCCGATCTGACCCTCGACGGCAAGATTCGAGGCAACCGAGTCACAAATATTCTGGATGATCAGGACATGCTCATCTCTGACTTCCAGGTCGGCAACATCTTCGCCGAGTGGCAGTACAAGATGAGTGATCGCTGGCCCATCAAACTCACCGCCTTCGGGTACCATAACTTCGGCGCCAACGAGTTCGAAGGCAAGAAGTACGACGACGGCTACTTCATCCGATTCCAGATCGGCGACTACCAGGAGAAAGGCCACATCGCCTTCCGCGCCAGCCGTTACTTCTCGCAGCCCGACGCGCTCTTCTATGTCTTCACCCAGTCGGACACGACCATGGTCTCCGATGTCGACGGCTACCGTTTCGATCTCCGCTTGGGGTGGATCATGAAGAGCTACTTCAACTTCACCTGGTACCACACCAAGCCGGCGTCGGATCTCGAGGACATCCCCACCATGGATCGTCTGCAGGTCGACTACATCATTAAGTTCTAGATTCTGACCCGAGAGCTCTACGACCTCGCAACCATTGAGTCGGGCCAGCCCGAACTCGAGCTCGAAGAGGTCAGTCTGAAGTCGGTGATCCGCGATGTTCTGGTCGACTTCGGACCCGAGGAATCCGCCACGGGTGTCGATTTTCGCGATGAGGTGCATGAGGGCACCGTCGGGTGGTGCGACCGGCGTGGGCTCCACCGCGTGCTCAGAAACCTCATTGACAACGCGGTCAAGTACAACCGTCGTGGTGGATGGGTGGAGATCTGGGCTCGAACCGAGAACGATGAGATCACCGTCCGGGTCTCGGACAGCGGTGAAGGTATTCCGCCGGGAGAGCTGCGGGCGGTGTCGCAGCGCTTCTATCGCGTTGATCGTGCGCGGACCCCGGGCCGGGGCGGTCTCGGTCTCGCCATCGTCACGCACATGGTCCAGAACATGGGTGGGACCCTCGATCTGCGGTCGCGGGAGGGCGTTGGTACGACGGTGACCATCACCCTTCCCACCGCTCCTTGATGGTCAGCGATTCGTTTCCGATCGGTCAGGCAGTCGACGGATCCGGCTCGCCGGACGAGCTCTCGCCCCGACTCGCCCCCTCGGGAGCCGGCATGGACTCCTCAAAGACCGTCAGCACGTGGGTGGCGCTCTCGGCAATCTTGAGCGCATCCCAGGCCAGCGAGTAGAAGAGAATACTCAGCCGGGTCTTGGATGAGTTGTCCTGGATCCGCAGGACCTGGTTCTCATCGAACTCGTCGACGAGGATTCGGATCTCGCGGTTCCTCGTCGCGATCTCCGAGCAGTCCGGGCAATCACCGGTTCGCATATTGCGCGACGTGCGATCGAGGATGTCGCAGACGATGTCGCGGATTTTGCCGAGTTCGACGATCTGCTCATCGAGCAGGCCCGAGTGGTTGTTGGCGACATGGAGGTAAGCCCGGACGACAATATCCCGCAGGCTCTCGGAGATCTCCTGGAGCGTGCTGATGGTGTGGGCATAGCGTCGCGAGTCCTGCACCGCCTCCCACTTGAGCAATCGGAAGACCTTGAAGACGTTGGCCGCGATGATGTTGGACCAGCGCTGCACCCGACGTTGTTTCTCCCGCGCCTCCTTGAGCAGGGCGCGGTCCTGGGCGAAAAGGGCGTTAAAGCTGAGATCGATGACTTTGCCGACCTCGGCGAGGAAGATCCCGGCGTGCTGCGAGGTGACCTCGGAGGCCGCCTTGGAGTTTTTGATCTTGCGCAGATTGAAGACCTCGACGGAGTCTTCGATCTCCGCCCGTTTGCGGTGGAGCCGGTGGTTGCGGTAGATCAGGAATGCGGCGAGGGCGGTGATCCCCAGGACCGCCCACGCGCCACCGAAGAAGATGATGGCTGCGAAAACCGAGGACACGGTGAAGGCCATCATGGCGGTGAAGAACCAGCCGCCGACGACGGTGAGCACGCCGCTCACCCGGTAGACCGCGCTGTCCCGCCCCCACGCTTGGTCCGACAACGAGGCGCCCATGGCCACCATGAAGGTCACGTAGGTCGTGGACAGGGGCAGCTTGAAGGATGTGGCGAGGGAAATGAGTGCGCTGGCCACCATCAGGTTGACCGCGGCCCGGATGAGGTCGAAGGATGGCACGTCACCATCGGCGTCCGGCGTGGGGCGGTGTCCGGAACGGTCGAATCGACGATTGACCGCCTGCCTGAGTCTGGTCGGAAAGAGTCTGCCGGTGGTGTCGATCCAGGACGAGACCGAACGAACGATGGTCTGTGACAAGACCGTTGATTCGAAGCGTTCGAAGCCCTCTTCCTGGCGGCCAAGTTGAACGGTGGTGGCGGTGACCGAGCGCGCCTTGCGCGAGAACCACAGGGTGATCACCATGACCACGCCGGCGAAGAGCAGAATCAAGGTATTGCCGTGAACCGGCTGGATCAGGGCCTCCATGGTGGCGTTCAAGGGATCGGCGGTGGCGGCCGCTTCCTGGTAGGCGCTCAGACCGGCCAGGGGGACGCCGATGAAGTTCACCAGGTCGTTGGCGGCAAAGGCCATGGCCAGGGCGAAGGTGCCCACCAGGACGATGAGCTTGAGGATGTTGACTCTGGTGAAGCTGAGCAGAATCTGAAGAAAGACGGCTGAAACCAGAAACGACGCGAGAAGGATCAACCAGGTGTTGCCCTTGATGAAGGTGAGGGTCTCCGGAGTGATGAACGACGCGCCCTTGGATCCCTTGATGAGGATGAAGTACGTGATGGAGGCAAGACCGACGCCGCCCCAGATCGCGCCGTAACGCCGAATTCTCTTCTGGTAGTCGAAGGTGAAGATGATCCGGCTGATGAACTGCACGATGGCGCCGACGGCGAAGGCGACAACCACCGAAAGCAGGATTCCGAAGATGATGGCGAGTGCTTTTGCGGTGTTGATGTACTCCACCACCCGGGCGAAGCTGTCGCCGGCCTCGTACAACTTGAGCAACGACACTGCAACAGCGGCGCCGAGGAGCTCGAAGACGATGGAGACCGTGGTCGAGGTCGGCAGACCGAAGGTGTTGAAGAGATCGAGCAGGAGAATGTCGGTGAGCATCACCGCCAGAAACACGGTCATCAGT
>Ga0316187_10001992_pt1 | contig 17845 bp, 14 predicted proteins | sample CroRivburrow1_MG_FD_204927 | JGI IMG/M metagenome (GOLD analysis project Ga0316187, IMG submission 204927) | Coastal sediment microbial communities from Maine, United States - Cross River worm burrow 1 | ecosystem: Environmental > Aquatic > Marine > Coastal > Sediment | place: USA: Maine...
GGGGCGGGCGTCAGTGGTGCAACGGGCGTTCTGGCAGTCGTGGCGGCGATCTTATCGCTTGCCGTTCTGTTTAAGTAGGAGGAATCAATGACGGATAAGAGCGTAACTGCAAAGTTCGAACCGAAAGAAAACTCGGGGAATTTGTTTAGGGTTGACACGGATGGGAAGCACCCGAACGCTCCCCCCTATGAAGGGGAGTTTAAGGCGCTCTGCCCCGTGTGTTCCAATGCGTCACGCGGTTGGATCAAAGCCTGGATAAAGGAAACGAAGATGGGCAAGAAATACTTTTCGGTTGCCCTAAAATTCAGGGACGCACCTAAGAGCTAAGGCATCCCCACGCCTTGCGGGAGGCGTTGTTCCCGGCAATTTGCTCAGCCGTTATCTTGGTCAGCCGGTCCTTCTTTGATCGGCTGATTTCTTTCCAGCTTTCACACATCTGACCTTTGTCAACGACAACCGGCTGCATAGAGGCACAAGCGCCAAGCGTTGTTGAAAGTAGGGCGGCGGTCGTGACGAGCTTTATCTTCATAGCTAGGATCTTTCTATGATTACGCACGACGAATTGATCGAAATACTTCGTTACGAACCGGAGACGGGCGATTTCATCTGGCTGGTGAACCGGGGAAAGGCGCGAGAGGGCGCGCGGGCAGGCAACCGTCAATCGGGAGGGTACTTGCAGGTCAGGATACGCGGACGGAATTACTACGCTCACCGACTGGCGTTCCTCTATGTCCACAAGAGGTGGCCGAGCCAACATATTGACCACATCAACGGCATTCCATACGACAACCGTATCGCCAATCTGCGCGAGGCAACGCCTGGGCAGAACATGCACAACTCAGTCAAACCAAAAAATAACACGTCAGGCTACAAGGGTGTGTCTCTGGAAAAACGAACAGGCCGGTGGCGCGCCAGTATAAAGGTCAACAATAAAATCCGCCATCTCGGAACGTACGACACGCCGGAGGAAGCATACGAAGCCTACAAGGAGGCGGCTAAGAAACTCCACGGAGAGTTCGCCCGCTTCGACTAGCAATCTCTGCAAGGGATATGTTTGCCGGGGTTTTTACGCGCCTTGGAGCGGGCCTTACGCGCCTTCTTCGCGTTGATGACACTGACCTTCACGGATTTCTCAACGTGCTTCTTGACCGCGCTACGGGCCACGACAGCGTTGTTTATCTGCCAAGCAAGGACACCGGCCAAGACAACCGAGATAATTCTCCCAAACGCGCTGGCCCAAATCGCTTTGATGACGAGGATAATCATACGTCCTCCCTGATCTGATAGCGTCCGTCTTCGGCGTCCTGCTTGATGAGATACTGCACAACCTCAGCCACGATCCAGCCGCCGACGCCAGCAACGATCAGCATCGTCACGCCGTAGTCGCGAACGAACTGTGCAACGGGATCAAGCCAGCCGCGCGTCTCGTTGATTTGCGAAGCAACAGAGAATGTACCTCCGCCGCCGACAAGCCCGCCGCCGAATATCCACTTGATGAAATCGAGAACCCGCCACTTCCGCGAACCTTTGGAAAGCTCTTTCTTGTCCGGTGCAGGCGGGACGGCCTTGGGAAGCATCTCGTCTTCATCCGCCTCAATCACAACCGGCGCTGGTTCCGGTTTCGCAATGCGCGCTGCGCTTCCGCATATCGAGGGATCAAGTTCGATCATGCAGGCCAGCGTCACCATCACGCCGACTTGGGTAGACACAGCCTGTGGATCATACACACCGTCACGAACGTACTTACCGCGTCCATAGTGACGAGACATGGACCAGAGATACGGGCTGTTAATCCCGCGATAACGGTATCCAAAGCCGTTGTATCTCTCGGCGTAGTAGGCGACGGTTTCGGGACGCCAGTCTTTGACCTTGTCGTAACCCTTGATCCGCAACGCATCGGCTGCACTCTCGGACCAAAGGAACGGGGGTTTGCCCTTCCTCGGATGACCCTTCGGCACCCGGCGCGTTCGCTCGTCCAGGCGATCCCCGTTGTGGAGATGGAGGGAGAACTTACAGTTGCACTCCATCTTGTGAAGCAGACCGACGAACCACCAAGGGACGCCGACCATCTCCTCGATTTCTCGGTAGCGCGCACGGCCATCAAGAACATTCTGAGCACTCGCCATGGCAACCGCTTTGTACTCAGGGCGGATTTCAAGCGTCTCCCACAATTCGCCGTAGCCGCCTTCAAGCTGCGAAAACTTCATGGCTTGCTCCCGTGATTTTTGATTACGTCTTCGACGGCGCGCTCCGCATCGGATACGCCGGAGACAATCGCACGGGCAAGCTCTGCGTTGTGAGATGCTATCCCTTCCAACGCGCCAGCAATGTCAATCACAGCATGTTCGACGGCTGACAGACGGTTCTCGATGTCGCCGCGCAATGCTTCGCGAACGATGGTTTCTTTATCGCGCTTTCGCCTTCGTACAGCGAGAAAGGCGGCTACCTTTTCATCGGCCAATTTACAGCACCATACGCCGCGTACACGGCGTCCTCAGTTGGTGCGGCGGACACACTTACTTTCGCGCGCAATCTTTCTTTTTCGATCTGACGACCGACTGACGCGAACTGAACGTATCTGGACATAACAAGCTCGGCAGCCGAGTAAAGATCGGACGCCTCCGTACCGATGGATGCTGACAGAATAGGGTACTCAACCTCTACCTGCGCAATTGGAATTGCGACCGCCTCGGCCTCCGTCATCTCCATAACGAGCTTCGCTTCTTCGAGCTTCTGCGAGTAGACAAGAGACTGACCGACGCCAGCCGTGAGGTACTGCATTCTGATCCGCTCGGCGTCCGTGTCGATTTGGGCCATGACATCGGCACGGACTTCCTCAATCGGCTTAGGTGGCCTTGGAGGTGGGGCTTCAACGGCGGGCGGGGTGAAGTGCGCACCGTCCCAAGCCCAACCTATCTCGCCATCACCGGGAGCCTCCGTGTATTCCTCCGGCATTTCCCAGCCATCATCAACCTCCACGACATTGACGACAACGCCACCTTGCACCAGACACCGGCGATTAGACATTTCCCGAAACCTCTTTGTCATGTGTCAACAGATTTATCATGCGAGCGTCCGTCACTGCCTCCAAACCGTGAGGCACATTGGCTTCCCACGCAATGACTTGACCGGGAGACAAGACCTTTCCTTCGTGATGGTTCGGCCCAATAACCCTCAGCATCCCGTTCGTAACAATCGTTATGTGATTGTTTGAAACCTCATGCGTGTGAATTTCGAGTACGTCACCGGCGTTGTAGTCGTACACCGTGCCAAAGACACGCCCGTATCTGATAGGAGCCGCAATCGGGGGAGCCATGTTTACCTCATCAAGAGCGTCGAGAACGCCTGGAATGACAGGAGGCCAACGATCATCACGCCATATGCGTAGTATCTCAGTTTCTCGTATGGCGACATGCCACCGCCCTTCACTTCATGAACAGATGGGTCGTCAGTAGCCTGATAAGCCCGCCTGGGTTCTGAGTCACAAGCATACTTCCGATCAGTATTCCAATGAGGATCAGCGGGAGCATTTCCTTCACTGTTTTCATGACGTCCATGCTCTGTGATTTGTTTGATTTCGTCGAGCCAGTAGTCAACTCGTCCAGCTTGTATCTCATCAAGGGCAGGTCTGCTATCTCGCGCTCGATAGATTGAACGCGCGCTGCAATATGGAGCGTGAAATGATCCCTCTCTGTCACTTGCCCCGTCCTCCATAAGCGCCATCCTAGAAAAACTCTATGATAAAGCAGACACCAGCGGAGCCAGCGCCGCCACTCGAACTGCGTCCGCCGCCGCCACCGCCGCCATACGTCAATGATGACACGCCCGATGTGCTGGTTCCGCCTCTGCCACCCGTGCCCCAGAAGCTCGCACCTCCGGTTCCGCCGCATCCGCCGTTAGTTATGTTCGACGTTCCAGAACCTCCGTAACCGCCACGCGCGTTGACGTTCCCGCCAGAGCAAGAGCCGCCAGCGCCGCCATTTAGGTTTGTGCCCGCCGCGCCGCCGCCCGCCGATAGTCCGTGCAAGCTCGAAGCGCCACCGGCAGAGCCAGCGCCACCGCCTGCGCCTATGGTTACAGTCTTGCTTGATCCGATGTCTGTTGATGTGTAGAGCCTCACGATGGTTCCACCCGCACCGCCGCCACCACCAGAGTCAATAACGCTACAACACGATGACCCAGCACCGCCGCCGCCACCGCCGCCAGTCAGGAAGATCAGGCAGCGTTGCATTCCGGCCGTCGGGGTGTACGTGCTGCTTCCCGTATACACTTTAATCGCAGGCGGGGTTGATGCCGTCACGCTGCTTGCGATTGCCTGCGCCGTTCGAAGCGCCGTCATCAGCTTCGTGTTTTCCGTTCCAGCCTCGGCCTCAGCCTGGGACGAGTACGTGACTGCGCTTGTGGTTCCACTGCTGATTTTTACAAAGCCATCATAGGCGCTTACGTCAGCCTCAAGCCCGCCGCGTTCGTGCGTGATCGTTCCGCTGTTGATGTCACCCGCACCGTGAGCGTGTCCGCCAGGGGCGACCGTCGCGAACTGGCTGTCTATGCCCGCCAGATGTCCCTCAACCGTCGCGCCAGTCGGGGTGTAATTTGTGGCGCTCGCCGCAGCCGTAATCTGCCCATCTTCGTAGTCGCCGCCTGCCGGGCTAACCGCGCCCGTCCTCGAATTAAACGAGGACACCGCACCCGTTCCCGCATCGCCGTTTTTAGTCCAAGCGACATTCACAACGTCCTGATCGCTCAACGTCCCACTGTTCGCAATCGGGCTTACGGGGAATGTCCTGTCGGTTCCGTTGTCGGTCTGCGTTCCGGTTATCTCAAACAGCACCCAATTCGTAGGAGATGACGGATTGTATATCCTGACATACCCCTTCTCGGTCGACGTACTGTCGTCCCACACATCGAGGAAATCACCCTGAGCGCCCTGATACGTTGACGTCTCGTGGATATAAATCTCTGTGATACTTGCGAATGTCGCGTTGTTGAAACGGACTTCGCCGGAAGCGCATCCGCTTGTCGTCGCGCCAGTGTCCATCGTGTACGTGAGTGCCCCGCCCGTAACCGCGTCAGCTACAGCATTCGCAAGCTCGGATGCAACCTGCGAATCAACATATGCCTTCGTGGCCGCGTCTTGGCTTTCGGTTGGGTTCGTTACGGACTTGATCGGGTTACTGTCTGCGTCCCAATATGCAGGCGATCCGGCAACCAAGGTCATCTTGGCAGCCGATAGCGCATCCGCAAGCTCAACCTCTTGTGCAATCAGAGTGACGCGATCAAGGTTTGCTTCGATGCTTTTCGACGGGAGCGTTCCAGATGTCTGATATTCCGTAGGCTGTGTTCTCGGAGTTGACCGCGCAATACGAACTGTTTCCGTTGCTGTTGGAGCCGTCACCAGGGTGATGCTTCCGGTAGACGGAAGACCATCCGAGTCGGTTCCGCCAGTAACGGTATAATCAGTCGTGAGGGTTTGTTCCGTGCCGACACCATCGGCGTCAAGGATCGTTACAACAAGATCGTCATTGTCGAAAAACGGCCATGTGACGGAGAATGTTACAGTCGAGCCGTTGCCGCTATATTCGATCAGTGCGTATGATGATGATACAGCCATTAGTAGAACCTGCTTTCGTCGTTAGTCTTGTCGCCCAACTTGTTGCGGATTTCTTCAATCACCGGGTACTCTCGGATAACCTGCATCGACGCAGCCTTGTTGTAGTGGCTTATGATCCGGCTAATCCGGTTCTTCCTTTGCTCGGCATCCATGTCGAAATAGTCATCGCTTTCGTCAGTGTCACCGCGCACCAAGGCATCAAGATATTCTCGCAGATTCATGTCGCCGTAAGAGCTTAGGCGCCTGATGTAACTGCTTGGAAGATCAGGGTTTTCATCAATCAGCTTCTCAGCCGAAGTTGCAGCCTTTAGCTGAATATACCTATCTAAAACTTCCGGCCTGTTGTGGAGTGGCACACTCCTTCCCTCGAACTGGACAGCCCTTAAATGCTTTGGGGAATATCCGATACGGTACAGCTCTCGATCAATTTCAAGAGCATCCTTCGTGCTGCGCGAACGTATCGGAGAGATAAGGTCGTATGCTGAACCAAGGCCAGAATTGAAGTCTATCTCACGTCCCCAGAAGTCCCGACGCGGGGCAAGTTCTTTCGACCACCCAGGAGTACGTGCCTTGAACCTGTCGAAGATGGTCGCCGTCTGTCTCATGACCGGGTCGATGATCGAGCGGTTTGGCTGGGCTAAGACGTTTGGCATAAACCCGCCCACGATGTTACCGATGAATGTCTCGGCCATGTTGGGGGGATTTTCGATTGCCTCCACCATATTGCTAAACCCTTGCAGGAACGACTTGTCGCGAAGCGCCTGAACGGCAGAGAACACGGTCGCAGCGAAAAGCTCCCCCATGTCGGCGTCGGCACGCGACTCTGCCGATGACAGCTCTGCAAGGTCCGCCGCGTAGCTAATCAAGAGGCCAAGAGGCTCAAGACGGTTGACCGCAAAGTACCGATACACCGGCGTCCCGTCCGCGTTCGTTTCTGTCATTATGCGGACAGAGTACGGTTGCCACCCGCCGCGATAAAGTTTCGCCTTATCGGAGCCTGTCTTTGGGCCGGAGCCGGTTATGTGGCCGTCCGTAGCAAGGTCGTAGGCCGTTGCCATAACTGCGGTTCCAAGCCCAATACGGGCCATCGCGATGTTGGCCTCCGCGCCGCCCTTCGCGATCATTGCGCGGTACTCACTGCTGAGGAGACGGAGCGCTGCAAATGGGGTTCGGTCAAAGGAGAACTTCAAAATGTTCATCGGCGTATTGACGAACGGAACAATTAGCTGACCTACTCCGCCACCCATGTTTCGCATGTTCATGAATGACCGCGTCCATGGTCCTGGCGGCGATGTAAACGTGTTATATTGAGCAAGCCCGCGCATCTTATCGGCAACGTCGCTCGGAGGATCGCGCACGATGTCAGCCATGCGGCTTCTGAACTTTGCTTCAAAGTCTGCAAACAGCTTCGGATCAGCATAGATCGCGTCCATATCCAGGCCGTTCGTCAGCTTCCCAAGCTGCGCTTCCTGCGTGGCCGTCCGCAATGCGTAGGCGTGCAACTCGGCGCGGTAGTTGAGCGTCTTGAAGAACTCGTCAGCCGCACCAAGCGCGCGAGCTGGCATGTTGATGATAGACCCCATGTAGTTGATGGCTGGACCCCAAGGAGAGTTTTCAGCCATGGCGAAAGACTTGCTGCTAAACGCGCGATCGAATGGAAGCTCAACCTTGTTCAGACCGTAACCATGATTGCCGGTCTTCCAAGCAATCGACATATTACGCAAGGCGTCTTTGAAGGCTTGGCGTTGACCGTACGCCATCATGGCGGCTTCTTTTGCTTGAACGCCAGTCACCGGGTCAAGGACTGATCCGATCTTGCCAGCAAGCCAGCGCTCAAGCTGAACGTATTTCAGAACGCCAAGGTTTGAACCACTGTTGACAAGATGGGTTTGCGGACCAGACAAGATAGAGTTGATCCAGAACTCACGAAGGGCATCGAATGTTCGCGCCGTTCTGCTTTTCAGTATGAACTCAGAAAGGCCCGCGGGGTTTTCTGCCAAAGCCGCAACCTTCTGGGCCATAACATTCACGCGGAAGTCTCCACCGGAGCGCTCAATAAGCTCTTGCATCTGGTCAAGCAACTGTTTGCTGTTCCCCGGCATAAGCTGCCACTGCCTCAGCGCACGTCCCTGTTCTTCTGCAACCTTCTTTGCGCGCCGCGTAACCCATTCATGGATCGACATGGCTTTCATGAAAGCATACTGCGCTTCCGTGTCCCCACCCTTCGAAACCACTTCTGCAAGCTCTATCGCTTTGCGGCCAGTGGCGGACCAAAGCTGACGAAGGCGCATTGTTTCAGGTGCGTTGAGAATGTCGCTTTCAGATTTTCCGGTCAGTACACGAAAGGCGTTGATGTCTCCCGCCTGGGCGCGCATCTCGGCATCTGAAAGTTTCACATCGCCAAGGCGTCCCTCCTCTTTCAGCCCCTTGCCGGTGCCGTCGAGGAAAGCGTTCAAGTCTGCTTCTGTGTCCAGTGTGCCGAGATTGAACCGCTTGCCTGCGTAGTCCATATTCAGCGGCGTGTTTGGATTGAAGTCGAGATAGGCGACGTCGCCCTTGCCCCGCACGCCGGGAACGCCAAGGTCTTTGACAGGCACACCCTTCATCGCTTTCTCGATAGGAACGTCGTAGGCAAAGACGTGTGCATTCTCGCCCTGCTTACGGAGAAGATCACGCGCATCTGTTGCGTCTTCGAGACTTGAGTAACCTGCACGCTTCGCCAAGCGCTCGTCCGGTGAGGTGACATAAAACCACCTCTGAACGCCCTCCGTCGCGTCAGGCATGTAGGGGTTCTTGCCTGCGTCAGATACCGCGCGAACCTGATCGAGATTGGTTGCGTCGATCATCGGTGCTTGCAGGTTCTTCTCTGCCATTCGCGCACGAACCGGGTCGATATTTATCGACTGCTCAAGCTCCGGGCCATCACCAAGAAGCGACTTCGCTTTTGCCATGGGATCGCGCGGCTGTCCGGTCGTCGGGTCGATCACGTCATCTGCAATGCGTCGTGCTGCATCGGCGTAGCTTTCGCCCTCCGCCTTTAGCTTCTTGATGTCTGACTGATAACGGACCTTGCGAATCGAATCCAGGCCAAGCATGAACGGAACGACGCCCATCGGTATGTCGACAAGCAATCCCTCAACCACGTTCTTCATCCGCCCGAAGGCTTGGCTGTCGTTTGGGTTGGATTGCAAGAACTCTGTAACTGGATTTTGAAGCGCCGGGAACTGCTGGATAAGATCGGCAAGACGGGCCTCGTGTCCGTCGAATGCTGCATAATCAGAGAACACCGACTTAGCTGCGGCGAAACCGTACCGGCTAGAGGCGATCAAGTCTGTGCCCGCGCCAATCGTAGCCGCTGCCCCTTTCGCCCCGAAGCGACCAAGCAAGTCCGCCGCGCCATAGCCAGCCGTCTTCGCAATCCCGCCGCCGATTGCAAATCCAGTCAGGAAGCGCGTAATCCCTTCAAGCAGAGCGCCCGTTGTCGTTTCTGGCTTTATGTCCTTCAAGCCGAAAAGATTAGGGATGCCTCCCTCTGGCAGAAGCCCGGTGTCTGGGTCAACCTTTGACCAGTCCTTGAAGCCGAGGCTTTCCCCACTCGCCACGTTTTTATCGAGCCATCGAACAATCGGGTCCGCCGACTGAACGATTTCATCGACCGCCTTATAAGCACCACCGGCAAGCCACGCGCCGGGTTCAAGGAACACGCCCGTCGCGACGTCACCGACGCCATCGTAAAGCATAGACCAGACAGTTTTTCCTGAGTTTGGCGTGTCGGGATCGCGGAAGCGCCTTTCGCCGGAGACTTCGCCACCTGAGAGCCAGCGCATTGCAGCGTCTCGCTCGTCTTGTTCTTGGTTTGCGAGATAGGCACTGTCTGGATCAGATTGCTCTTGGGCAATCCCTGTCGGCTGACCGGTCGGCGTGTACTGGATAGGGGTTGCTTCCAGCATTGGAAGCGTCTGTGTGTGCTCAATGTAGCCAGGGCCGAAGCCGTCGCCATCATCGTCAACATCGCCATCTTCGAAGCCGCTGGGATTGATGACCATGTCATCATCGAATTGGCTTGGCAGACTTTCCAGCTTCTTGTTGACGGATTGCTCAAGCAGCGAACCGCCGAAGTTCTCCACCCTCTGTTCTGGCGTCATCCCCGCACGGTTTGGGCCTTTCGAGCCGTCTTCGTAAATCGTGTCTGTCTGATTTTCAGGCTTTTGAAATGGTGGCATTAGCTCGCTATCTCAATCAAGACAAGGTCTTCAATGATCCGTTCAAGACGGGCTTGGCGTTCCTGTAGTGTGGCAATCTCTGCCATGAGCATTTCGACGGTCGGAGGTTCGGGCTGGGGGGTAGGTTCTGGGGTGAGTACAAGGGTCGGCAGTTGTTGGCGTGGCTGGTAGGTGAAAACCTGCGGCGTGTGGAATGTCGGAGGAAGTATGCGAACGTCGATCTTGACGCTCTCTGCGCCAAGCTCATGATCCGCGAGGATTTCCTCGAACCGCTTCTTCTCCTCATTCCATCGCAAACCACGATAGCGGCGAAAACTGGCTCTACTTTTTTGCCTGCGTATCGCCCCGTAGTTATTGCCGCCAAGATACTCTTGTTCGGTCGCCCCTCCGCCGTTCAGTGCTGGCGTGTCAACCGATACCGCTGACGTGAGGCTATTGCCGGTCAGAACGTGGAGTTGTCCAAGGTCGCCGGTATCAATCGCGACGGCAGATGTGAGGCTGTTCCCTAAAAGATTGTGATCGGCACCAGAGCCAAGCTCAGGGCTGTCAATCGTGACCGCTGACGTGAGGCTATTACCGGCAAGGCCGTGAACCTGAGTGATGCCGCTCGTGTCGACCGCGACGGCTGACGTGAGACTATCACCTGAGAGTGCGTGGGTCTGAGCAATGTCGCTCGTATCTACCGCAACCGCGCTCGTCAGACTGTCGCCGGCGAGAATATGCGTTTCCGAAACGGCGGGCTGGTCAATCGCAACCGCTGACGTGAGACTGTCGCCAGCCAAGGCGTGAAGCTGGGTAATGTCTGCCGTGTCTACCGCGACCGCGCTTGTGAGGCTGTCCGCCGTAATGGCGTGAACCTGCGCAATGTCCGAGGTATCGACCGAAACGGCAGATGTCAGACTGTTTGCCGTAAGCGCGTGCGACTCGGAGAGTGTCGTCTGATCGACCGCGACGGCAGATGTTAGACTGTCGCCTGCCAGGACGTGAAGCTGTGTTAGGGCGCTCGTGTCGACGGCAACCGCCGATGTCAGACTGTTGGCTGTTAGAGCGTGAACCTGGGTGATCGCGCTCGTATCAACCGCAACCGCTGACGTGAGGCTATTGGCAGTTAGAGCGTCGGTGCCTGATCCGCTATCGGCCTTGACCTCCATCCCGACAACGGTAAAGCCGAAGGTGCCGCCAATCTCGATGCTCGGCGCAGTGAGCGCGGCAATCCGAGAGAAGACGCCGATGCTTAGGCCAGTGGTGTCAGTCTTGTGGTGATCGGTCCAGCCGGTCGTTGGGTCTGGCTGTGTGCCTTCGCCCGAATAGTCATCGGTCGCACCGACAACAATGCTAAGGCTATCACTGGCGGTTGTTCCGCCATAGGCCGGAGTTTCTGTGTCTTGGGTATTCTGTGCGTCATCAAACATGCTGGCCGTTAGGCCAACAGGGGTAGTTGTGTCGTAGCCGGTCGCGTCCAGCACAACCAACTCAGAGTTGTACATGGACGTGCCAAGCCCAACCGTCACGGTCATTGAGCTTGGGCTGCCACCTATCTCCGTTGTCCAGATGACAGCTTTGTGCGGATACGAGCCATCACCCGTCCCGCCGTCCACAACCTGCTTTGTCCAAGACGAGGTGAGGCTGTCCGAGATACTTTCGGAGATTGCCGAACCGTCACTTTCAATAGCAGCGCACACCATCAGCAAGCTGTTTGCTGACGGCGTGAAGCTACCGGAAGTTATGGACGTTCCGCTGGCTGCCGCTTGTGTCTCGCGGAGCGTTACGGAGATAGCCATTGGCTAAGGTCTTCTTGCGTTAGGTCGGGTCTGCAATCTCAATGTCGATTGCGGTCAGCGAAAACGTGTTCCCGCTCGTCACAGCCTGGGATGACGTGAGCGCTCCTGTCGCAAGGATCGAGGTTGTTGCAGACGTCTTGACCAGCGCCCAATGGGATGCCGTTCCGGTCCCCGTCACGGACCCATCAGTGATCGCGTCAACCGTTGTCTTGCGTCCGTTCGTGTCACCGTTGACAGGGCCGGTTATCGTTGGCGTAGCCTTGTTCCCAAGCGTGTAGGTAGACGTGGCTTCCGTGTAGGTCGTCGGTTCCTGCGAGCAAATATGTATCGCGCCCGCGTTGTCTTCGATGTACTGCAAAGCAGCGTCATATACGGCGTCGACAATAGCAACCATGGGTTATCTCCTATTAAGGTTTAGCCGGAACATTCTGTTCAAGCATTTGATTCACGAGGTTCTTACGAAGGACTTCTCTTGCGGCATCTGGGGAAACGTCATCTTCAGGAGCCGTCTGCCCCTTGCCTGAGATTGATTTCATTGCGCCTGACAAGCCCTTGCCTACGGGCCTTCCAACACTGGCTGCCCCGGCCCCGATGGACTGGATCACGGACTGGAACTGATCGAGTATGCCCTGGGTTGTGACAGCCCCGACTGACTGCATGTATGACCTGATCTGATCGAACACCTGCTGTTGCGTTTGAACAGGAAGCCCGAACCATCCCTGTGGAGACAAGCCACGCGCCTCCAAGATGTCGAGAAGGGAAATCATTTGACCGTTCCATTCCCATTTCACGGCATCAAGAGCGCCAACTTCGGGGGCGGTCATTCCCTCAATTACTGCCTGGGGATCAAGGTTTTTACTACCGGCTGCCATGTCGGCAGGCGTCCGCAAATCAAGGTTGTCAAGGGATGAATTTATGCGCCCGCTCCGCGATGACTGATACTCCGATACTTGGGTGCTCGGTTTCTCCGGTTGCCCCTGCTGCGCCGATGTTTTCGGATCAGTCCATTTCAGTCCTTCAAGGGCATACCTCATCTTTGTGATTTTCATCCACCTACGAAGAAGGGCCGCGTCTTTGGCAAGCTGCGGATCGCCGGGGTTTTCCTTGCTTCTCCGGTAAAGCTCGGTGGCTGCCTCTGTGAGCTGTTCTGCCGTGTACTCGGATTTATCAGTCCCCGGTATCAGAGCCGTCGGAGGCGTGTTATCGATGTCCGCATCAACCTTGAACTGATCCCGGTCGCGGAACAACGCTTTCGCGTATTTTTCAAGCTCTGCGGTTTTAAGGCGACCTAGTCCGTGTTCAGTGACGATATACTCGTGAAGGTCCAGCAACATATTCTGTCCCCATTCTTCGAGAGCGTCGTTTTCTTTTCCGCCCTGATCTTTGAGGAGACTTGCACGAACCTTGTCGTAGATATCCCAGGCATTGCGTGGGATCGGTGACTTGTTGCCTCCGGTTCCCTCTACCTGCCGTTCGAGCGCGGGGAGATGCTTTTGCATGTCGGCCACGCTAACCTTGTTTTCCAAGAGGCCGAGCTTCAACTCACGAATAGCAAGCGCCGGGTTGTCCTTCTTGAGCCTTGCAACGTACCTGATTAAGTCCCGGTCTGATTTTAGGGGACGTTGCTTAGTGAGGGCCGCTTTGAAGCGGAGATACCGCTCGCCGTCCATAAGATCGCGCGTGCTTTCGAGGACTTCGAGCTTCTCGGCCAGTTGCATTTCAGGGTCGGCCACGACGTCGTACATCTCGCGGATAACTCGTTTCTTGGTTTCTACTAATTCCTTCGCCTGATCTCTTTCAGCTCTCCGCTCTGCTGCGTCCGCGTTCCTTTCCAGTGTTTTCATCACCTTTGGCGTAACCCGTCGCATGAACCAAGAATTGAAATCAGAGCCGCCGCCTGCGACCTGTGTTCCCGGCGACTCTTTGATTTTTCCCGAAAGGTGTTCCTTTATCGTGCCTTCTGCCCACGACGGGACACTCCCGCGACCGTAATCTTTTCCCCATGACCGGCGGCGACCATCGTCAACGTGGATCGAGTTTTCGTAAACGCCGATGCCAGTAAACCCAAGCGAAGACGCGATGCGGATCAGTCTTATTCTTTCCTCTGTTGGCATTCCGCGAACGCTTATATCAAGCGCCCTGCCTGATAGATGTTGTGAGTTTCTTGCCCCGCCGACGCTGGCGTTCTTCAATGGTGAGCGATGACCGGACGTTACGCGAAGCGTCTTCCCGAAAAGGGCTTGCAGGTTTCCGAACAGAGTAACGACGTTCTTGCTCACGCCCCTGACTGCTGATTGCTGCTTGGGTGTTAGCTCGGTCGGGCCTCTTTCTCCGGTGTCGCCCTTCCCCAATGGGATGAACTGAACGCCTTCCTTTTTCCAAAGAGCATGATTGCGATACATTTCTGGGTCGCTAAGATCGCGCCCAACCGCGACGTCATACCGGCCTTCCGGCGCACCATCAAAGGCGCGTCCGTAGTCATGGACAACGCCGATGACATTCGTGCGTGTCACGATTTCGTTCGTGCCCGGTTTGTAATAGGAAATCTTCGGGATCATGAACCGTTTACCTGCTGCACTCTTTGGGCCAGCAAGGGTCACGTAGCCCTTGGAATCAGAAAGCGTCACGACGCGCCATGTCTTCGCGTCCTTCGGGTTTTGGTCCGGCCCCGCGCGCGCTGCACGGTAGTCGCCCTCCATCCTGTCGCCACCGGCTTGAGGAGAGTACGCCGTTAGGTCCGTTTTGATTGGCGCTGCCGTCGGCTTCGCCATCCCGAAACTAATCTCACCGGAACGTATTTTCTCTTGCAGCTCTTTCAAGCGATCAGGGGCAGTTGCCGGGTCGTTCTGCAACCACTTGTCGAGAACGCGAGTGCGGTAATCGTTCAACCACTTGTTTCTGACTTGTGCCGGGACGCCGGGGGTTTCCCCTATCGCGCCCTCAATGAACTCCATGGACTTGCTAAAGGTGTCAACGGTCGATCCGACGTTTGGCTCAATCTGGGTGAGATAGGTGCTATCGAGCTGCTTCCTGCGATTGTCGACGAAGGCACCCATGCGGGCCTTCTCAACCCTTTGAAGCATCCGCATACGGCTTTGTTCGACGACCAGTCTTGACCATCTCTGAGCACGCTTAGACGTCGGAACAGTGGACAGAAAATTGTTATACTGCTCATTTATTTTAGCTGTCGTTCCGGCTGCCCACGGACCACCGTCACCAGTTATCTGATCCTGCGACTTCGTGAAGCCAAGCTCAATCTCGTTCTGGGTCTTCATGAAGTTTATGCGGGCATCGAATAGATTGTTTCTGTCCTGCTCATCCGCCGCCGCTTCGATCTGGGAACCAAGCCCTTTGATCGCTCCACCCAAACGCTGCGTTGCGCGTCCTGGCGCACCCATGGCATAGCCTGCGCCGTAAGGGTCTTTGAAGACTGGCGCATCAATTGTCTTCTGGCGTTCTGCTCGCGGAAATCTAGGCATTGAGTTTCAGTGCTCCACCAATGGCCGTGATCCCTTGCAGGAACGAAATGCTTGCAGCCTGTCGATATGCCGCCGCTTGTCCTTCGTATGACTTCGCCCTGTTTTGGAAGTTGGTTTGTTCTGCGCTCGCGTTCCACAACGCCGACATTTCATCCAGCTTGGTCAGCTTTTCCGTCTCGTTTATGAGTAGCGCGACCGAGCCGGTGCGAGGTTCGATATTGCCAGCCCCGGCAAGCGCCAACTGGCGTCTCGCTAGGCTTCTGCCCTCCTGTATTATCTTCTCGCTTTCGGCAACGCCCTGCTGCGAGCGCGTCCGCGCGTTGATCTTCTCGATCACAGCTTCGCGGTCTGCCTGATCCGCTTGAGCTTGAGCCTGCTGGGCTGCCCCGACCGCGCTAACGACGGAACCGATGACGCCCACAATTGCTCCTAAAATTGGGATGCACATTAGGTGTTAACGTAGACCTCGCTGACTATGGCCGCGACATACGACGGATAAGGTGCGTCATGCCGGAAAGCTACCGACGTCTCAAGAGCATCGTTCGATGCAAGATTGTGTTCGTAGTACCCACTGAACAAAGGCGGGGAAGCGTCTAATGGGTCTGGGTTTTTCCTAAAGAGCATTTCTTCAAGCGAGTCCAAACGCGGGCCGATGGAGCCACCAAGAGAACGGTAAAACTTCATGTAAACCTTATGGATCGCTTTCGTCTTGCCTTGAGCCGTCCCGTCCCTTGCGCCAGCTTCAACGTCAAGCGTAACAATGTCAGAAAAGTATTGGAGGCCAACATAAACAGGGCCACCGTTAGACGGAGCCGAAAGCGTTATCGAGCCGGATGACACCACCTTGTTCCGTTCCCACCCGCCATTATTGAGGACATCGACAGTCTCGCCTTCAAGATGATGGAGGCTCGTGATTTCGGTGACTGACGCGCCCGTATAAAGAATTGCGCCATCAAGGAAACAAAGGTGCTGTTTCTCGGCCTCGTCTTCATATTGAGACATCATCTCGATGTAATAGGCGGTCGCCCCGTTTATCGTTCTTTCGACGTAAACGTATAAGTCGTCACCGTTCTGTCCTGGGGTTGCACCAACCGAAACAACCGAAGATGCCGTGCCGCCCAAATCATGCCGGTGCCAAGCAACAACCTCTTGGTCGCGCTCATAGGTCATCCCGACAATCTCGCCTGCCGATGTTGGCATCCAGGCGATACTATCCGGCGATAGCTGATAGGTAATATCAACGAAGCCATCGCTCAAAATGTGCTCTGAGAAAACAGACAGATCGACCGACTGGAAAGCATCGTTCTGGAAATTATAGCTGAACTCTCTGAGCCGACGAGATGGATTTGATGGGTCGCCGTGCCGTTGCGGGTAAAGAACAACCTGACCAATCCGTATCGGCTGCACGTTCGATGCACCGAATGCAGTTTGCATCGTTGCACGTTGATTTTCGGGAGACAGAGCTTCTTGCTGCGAGCTTGCCGAGACCACGTATTCGCCCGCCGCCGTCCCGGCCATAAGCACCTTGCCTCCGTACAGCCAGCGAATATCATCAACCAGACCAGACACGAGATTGATAACCAAGGCGTTGTCAGCCTCCGGTCCATCCTCAAAGTCTGTGTAAAGACCAGTTCGTGATGACCATAGCGTTGCAGGCTCGGACGGATTGCCACCAAACCACAAGCGTTGCTCGAACAGGGCCGTTGTCTGAGGCCATCCCCGATATGTCGACCAAGCCCCTTCTTGCCAAGCCGACGATCCGCCACTGACAATTGACGCTGGCATGTGGTTGTAGACCGTCTGTATCGTCACTGACGTAGAGCTGGCGTAGGCCGTGATCTTTACGATGCACGTTCCATCATGGATATAATTTGCGTTGAAGCTCGCAGCACCAGCGGCAACGCTCACTGCCCCGGCATCGTGATTTGGAACGCGATTGAACGGTCCCCAATCTGTTGTCCCGCTTAATGACGATACGCCATAAACTTTCTCGTCAAACGTGTAGACGTCGCCATTCGCAAGTGTGGTCGACGTGTCCCCAAGAGCCGGAGCCGGTATCCCAGACAACGCTCCCGATGGTGTTTCAAGAAGCCGGAAATACGTTCCGACCATTCCACTGTCGAACGTCGCCCCGCTCGCCGTCATCGTTGCGGTCTGTCCGGTCGACCGTGTCCCGTAGGCAGAGGCGCTTCCCGACCATGACGAGAAGGATAAGGTTACGCCCCTATCATCAAGAGGCCGGAACGGGCCTTTCTCCTGCCCAAGAGCCGCAAGCGTCCATGAGGTATCGCTCGACCGCGTGAGCGTTTGAGGCTCATGATTTGGATGAGCGATATATAGAACGTCCGCTGATTGTGCGTAGGTGAGAGTTGGTATCTCGGAAAGCGTGTAAGGCGTCGTTATCTCAACGATTTCACCGATTTCCCCGCCGCTTGAGTATGCGCCAAATCCAGTCGTGTCGCAATCAAGAACGCAGGTGGTTGACGAACCTACAGTCGTGACCTCCCAAGCGTAATTATTGATCTGGTGCATCCCTTCAACGCCGGTGATGTAGACCCAATCTCCGACAGTAAGGCCATGCGCCGCGTCCATCGTCAGCGTGCAACTCGCAGCATTCGTTATGTCTGTGATGGTCGTCGTCGTGAAGGTGATTATTCCGCCGTCTTTGAAGAACCACGTATATCCTGGGCCGAATGCGAGCATGTAGCTCTGGATCGTATTGAAGGAGAACGGGATAAACTTGATCCCCTC
>Ga0316187_10001993_pt1 | contig 17844 bp, 25 predicted proteins | sample CroRivburrow1_MG_FD_204927 | JGI IMG/M metagenome (GOLD analysis project Ga0316187, IMG submission 204927) | Coastal sediment microbial communities from Maine, United States - Cross River worm burrow 1 | ecosystem: Environmental > Aquatic > Marine > Coastal > Sediment | place: USA: Maine...
AGGAAGCCGAAACCAAAGAAGACATTTCGGTGTTTCCGCTGGCGACACCCTTACTCGCCGGCCCGGGTTCGATGGGAGCCACCATGCTGCTGATGGCGGATGTAAAGGGAAACTTCAGTCAGCAGGTCACGGTAGTGGCGGCATTGGTGGCAATGTTGCTGCTCACCCTGCTCGCATTGTTATCGGCAAGCAAACTGCAAAAACTGTTGGGTGTCACCGGAATGCACGTGGTCGGCAGGGTCATGGGCGTGCTGCTGTCAGCACTTGCCGTACAGTTCATCCTCGACGGCATCACGCAAAGCGGTCTGCTCGGCGGCTAGTCTTTCTGCAAGCATAATACGCGAGGAGCATTTCGTGATGGTATTGTCGATCAGGTGCCCGAAACCCCTATACGGGACGTCTCCAGAGCCGTCACTACCGTTACCTGATGACCGGCAGCAAAGATTCGGCACCGCCGATTGCGCCTGAGAGATGGCCGGCTCTTTACCCTGCCCGCACTGTCATAAGGGCGTTGTAATGCGCGAACTTCGCCATCCGCGGCTGTTTGCCAACTATCGCCGCTGCCCTCATTGTGGAGAAGGCTTTACGGTCGACCCCGACACCAAATGGCGCCAGGCTCTGTGTATTGTCATCGCATTGATTTCACTGCTATTTACAATAATGCTCTATTTTGACGATAGCCACAGGCTGAGCCCGGCGCTGTTTAGTTATGCAGTGCTCGCGGTCCTCATTTACCACGGCAATGGAAGAGTATTTCTTGTGCCCTGGTCGACAGACGAAAACCGTGACGACTAAGCATATTGGGTTTTATACTGATGATCTTGCCCAGACCCCGCTTGACGCGGCCGATGAATAAATCAAATACCTCAATGGTAAAAACAAGCTGGCACCGCGCAACAAGAGTAGCGCGCATATTCATCCTGACCCTGCTAGCAACATCACTGACGATGCGCGTGGCGTTTTCCGCAGCCGAATTCGAATGCATGCTTGGCGACAAGATTAGCGTGGGGCTCGGTGATGGCGTGACTTTACATAGCTGCAGCTGGGAGAAAACACCCGGGAATTTCGTGCGTTTCGGCCCACTGCAACTGATCAAGAATAGCGTCTTGATTCTGAGCCTTGAAACCGATCGCTCCGGGCGATTACAGGGAAAGTTCACTTCCCGGGACGATGTCGGCATCATTCTTGAAGAAGGGCAGTATCGCGATGGGCTTAAGGAAGGTGAATGGCATATCACCGATAAACAGGGAAATCGTCAGGTCGTAACCTACAGAGCCGGTGTCGCGCTGACGCCGTGAGCACAGCGACAGGCGAAAATTATCTGATCCCAAAGCACACTCGTGGTATCGTGCGCCCGATTGCCGGGCTGCGAACCTGACAGCGGCGAACAGTCATATACAGGCCGGTCGAACTTACTCGAGCCGGCATCGGCAGTTAACAGCAGGCAAAACCAGAATAGAGATAGTAGATGAAAGTTGCTTATATTTTTTCCAGCCAGGGGCATACCGTTTCCTACAAACTCGGCAAGATGATTCTGCCCCAGCTTGAAGAACAGGCGCACGGCCCCGAGGTCGTCGGCATGTTCTTTTTCGAAGACAACAATTACGTGCTGGTCAAGGGCGATCCGCTCGGTGAACGGCTGGCGAAAGTCGCAACGGCGCAAAATATACTGCTGATGGGCTGCGACCAGTGCTGTTACGAGCGCGAGATCGACGGCAAGCTGGTCGATGGCGCCGTTATCGGTTGCTTCCCCAACCTTTACGAAGCCCTGGCAGGTAACATGCCCGACCAGATAATTACCCTGTAGTCATTTCCCCGTGCGCCGTCCGCACTGATGACGTCAATACGGTCAGGCACCTTCCATGCCTGAGATGGCAACCCTGATGGTGGCGGCGGTTTTTCTGCTCGCTGGCACCATCAAGGGCGTCATCGGCTTCGGTCTGCCCACGGTCAGTCTCGCCATTTTGACCGTGGCTCTCGATTTGCCGGGAGCGATGGCTTTGCTACTGGTGCCATCCTTCGCCACCAATCTGTGGCAAGCGAGCATCGGCGGAAATGCCCGACAGTTAATACTGCGCCTGTGGCCCTTTCTGCTCTGCGCCAGCCTGACTGTGTGGATCGGGGCAATGGCATTGATTCGCGTCGACATGACGCTACTTTCAGCATTGCTCGGAGCGCTGCTTATGTTTTACGCGGCCGTCAGCCTGGCAGGCGTCAATCTCCATATTGCGGTGCGTTGGGAGGGCTGGAGTGGCCCACTCGCAGGCTTGATCAACGGCCTGCTAACCGGGATGACCGGTTCCTTTGTGGTACCCGGCGTGATGTATTTGAATGGCCTCGGTTTGTCGCGCGGGCAGTTTCTTCAGGCGATGGGCATGTTGTTTACCCTGTCTACGCTGATGCTGGCGCTCGCGCTCGGCCGTTATGGCCTGATCGGCGAAGCGCAGTTACTGGATTCCACAATTGCCTTGCTGCCGGCCATGGCCGGTGTGTTGCTCGGTCAGGTGCTGCGAGCGCGGATTTCCGAGAGCGTTTTTCGGCGGACATTTTTTCTTTCACTACTGACCCTGGGTGCTTATATCGCCTTCAGTTCAATTCGGGAATTCGTTCGATGACCCAGATAAAAATCATTACCCTGTTTCCCATGTGCGCCGACAGCTCGATGCTGGCCGCGGTCTGGTGTCAATACGAATGGCATTGTGAACCCACATGGGACCCATTTGCGCTAAGCTACGCTCTGGTGTGACTATCAGCTGACAACAAACCGTGCTCGAAATTCGTCCAAACTGCGAACTGTGCAACTGCGCTTTGCCGCCTGATTCCGAGGTGGCGCGCATCTGCAGTTATGAATGCACCTTTTGCGCGAGCTGTGTCGACGGTCCGCTGAGTAATGTCTGCCCAAATTGCGGTGGTGGTTTTGTGGCGCGCCCAATTCGGCCAAGAACCGAGTACCGCACAGGCGTTAGTCGCGACCGGCAACCCGCGTCTGCGCAGCCTGTGCACAGCCGTTACAGCCGCCGCGAGATCAGTCAATTTGTAAACGGGATCAAAGACATTCCGGCGCAGCAGCGGTGATGGCCCGGGCAGACTCATCCCAGCTTGCCTTGCTGGTTATTGACGTACAACAGGGGCTGGCGTCGCCATCCCTGGGACAGCGTAACAATCCACAGGCGGAATCCAATATGACACGCTTGCTGATCGCCTGGCGTGCGCGTGGCTGGCCGGTTATCCACATTCAACATTGCTCCAACGAGCCGAACTCCTCTCTGCGACCCGAGCTGCCAGGAAATGCGTTCAAGCCAGAGGCTCAGCCCATGACCGGTGAGCGGGTGTTTCGGAAAACGGTAAACAGCGCCTTTATCGGCACCGGTCTCGAGCAATACCTGCACGACAGCAACATTTCACAACTGGTGATCATCGGTCTAACCACCGACCATTGCGTGTCCGCGTCGACTCGCATGGCCTCCGATCTTGGTTTTGCAGTCACGCTGATCAGCGACGCTACCGCTGCTTTTGAGCGAACTGGATATGACGGTATTCATTACAGCGGTGAGGAAATACATCGTGTCAACCTGGTGAGCCTGGATGGCGAGTTCTGCAGGGTTCGCTCAACCGATCAAATGCTTGATAAGATAAGTTGACCAGCAAGGTGGGGTATCGAGGTGACGATTAACAGGCCAGGCGACGGCGGCTGTCAATGCGGAAATATTCGCTACCGGCTCACCGCGAAACCGCAAATGCTATATGTTTGTCATTGTAGCGATTGCCAGAAGCAGTCAGGCAGTGCTTTTGGCATGTCGTTGATTATGCAATCACGGCATGTCGAGTTCATCGAGGGCGCAGAATCGATGCGCAGCTGGGATACGCGGGGCGAAGAAGGTGATATGCAACGCTGTCACTTTTGCCCCAACTGTGGCACTCGATTCATGCATGGCTCGAATATTCCGTGGCAAAGTCTCAGTATCAAGGCGGGGCCGCTGGACGATACGCGGAATTTGCAACCGACTGCGCACATCTGGTTGCAGAGCGCACAATCCTGGCTGGCCATCGATCGCGAGCGATACCTCTGTTTCGAATCGGAGCCCGAGGACAAAGCAGTGCTCGCCAAACAACAGGCTCACGAGTCCGACCATGGCTGACATAAAACTACTGGGATTGAGCATCAGCGTATATACGCGCATCGCGCGCATGGCGCTCGAGGAAAAAGGCATCGACTACCGGCTTGAAGAAGTCGATGTTTTTGCAGATTCGGGGCCGCCGGCGGATTACCTCGCGCTCAATCCATTCGCAACGATCCCCTGTTTGTTGCACGGTGATTTCGTGCTCTACGAGACTTCGGCGATCACCCGCTACCTCGATGAAATTGCTCCCACGACAGACCTGCAGCCATCGACACCAATCGAACGGGCACGCATGAACCAGATCATCGGCATGCTCGACAGTTACTGCTACCGTCCGATGGTCTGGGACGTTTATGTACAGCGCATCGTGGTGCCCGCCGGCGGCGGTGAAGCAGACGAGGCGCTCATCGCGGCCGCCCTCACGGGACTTAGCACGCTGCTGAAACAACTGGATCAATGGCGCGGCGAGCGCGGCTTCCTGGTCGGCCAGGCGCTTTCCCTGGCGGATTTGCATCTTTACCCTATGCTGAGTTATTTCACCGAGACGACAGAGGGTGTCGCCATGCTCGAGTCCTTTCCGCGGCTGCAACAATGGATGCGCCTGATGCGGTTGCGTCATAGTGTACGCGCTACCCCTTTTCATACCCGGGCGGAGGACGAAACTGAGTTTGCGGAAGACGAGACTGAGTTTTGAGCCCGCCCTGCACACACCACCGAGGCTAAAGGTGCGAGGAACACGCCATGTTTGTCAGCGAACAAGATGATTCCGCCTACCGGGTGCACTACCGGAGTTATTGGCTTGGGGCGCTGCTGATGCTGTTACCGCCAATGATGCTGTACGAGTTTACTCCTGCAGTGATCGACGCCAGCATCGACAGAAGTGAACTCGCCGCGCTGATTATCGGCGTGACGTTGCCGCTGCTCGGCGCCTATTTTTTGATCGAGTTCGCCAGTTTCAGTTTCTCACGACGCGACAACCAGTTTTGCTGGCGTTGGCGCAACCTGTTACGACAAAAAACACTGGAAACGCCGCTACAACGCATCGTGCACGTGCGCCGGGAAGGTATGGAGTCGGGCGACTCCGACGGCTTGCAGTATAGCTACCGGTTAGTCGTCATTCTCGATGATGGCAGCGTCGTCGGCCTTACCCGCGGATACTCAGGGATACATAACAAGCGACTCGACCAGATCGTCAACCAGATTCGCGAGTATCTCGGGCACGTGGTGCCCTTGCGCTAGCCCGCATATCTCACCGAAATCCCGCTACAGCCGCCGTAAACCGGTGCGATATGCGGGCTGGTATTTCACCAGGTTTTAGTCATGCAGCCCGGGGTAAAATTTCGCTGCGATATCCGGGTAGCTACGCACCCAGCGTTGCCAGTATTTGTCGCCGAATACACGCGGCCTGAGCTGGCTTTGCATGCCCCCCGTTCCCGCGGCCATCTCGGCACGCGAGGCCATCAATCCTTCACCGTGATGTCGCTCACTGCGTCTCGCCTGTTCGATGAAACGCGCATCAATCGGCAGCGGATCCAGCGCTGTATTTAGATCCGGACTGTAGAAAAACGCCGACGAATAGCGCAGCTGATCAGCCGAGTTGATGACTCGATGCGGCGTCGCAATAAAGTAGTTATGCGTGACCAGTTGCAACAGCTCGCCGGTGTTAACGACCAGGCTACCCGGCAGCGGATCCACCCGGTACCAGCTATTGTCATTGGCCTGCGCCTCCAGGCCGGCATGCTCGTCCTGCAACAGCAGTGTCAGAAATCCGGAATCTTTATGAACACCAACACCCTGGCCACCCGCGCGGGTCCTGGGGTAACGGATCAATTTCAGATACGGTGCCGGATTCGCCCCAAATACCTGCTGGATGTGGTTTTCATCGAGACCCAGGGAACACGACATGATGCGCAGCAATTGTCGTGCAAGCTCCGACAAGCGCTCGAAATAATCGTTAACCGTGGCCTTGAAGCCCGGTAACTCGGTTTCCTGCGGCCATTGATTGGGACCGATCAGTGCCATGTAGTAAGGGTCGGGCTCGGCAATCGCTTCGGCTTCGACACCGATATCGAGCTGCTCGCGGTAATCCACCTGGTTGTTGGTCAATTCGGAGCCGAGCTTCTCCCAACCCCGGAACTGCGCCGACCGGTGCTTGTCGATCGCCTCGCGCACGGCCAGCGGTAACGCAAAAAATGCTTTCAACGCATGCAGGTAGGTTTCGCTGACCGAATACGGAATACCATGGTTGGTGACGTAAAAAAAACCGATGCGATGACACAGTAGGCCGACCTCGCGACACAGTTCGGCACGCTGTTGCGCGTTACCGTCGAACCACGGCTGCATATCGACTACTGGCGGGGTTGCGGACATGCTAGCGCCTGGAAAATTGAACAGACAGCAGATTAAACCTGTGAGAGGATAAGCCACGATTATACTCGAAACATCCGCAATTGAGGCCACAAAATGGCGGCTCGCGGACAGCAGCGTGGAGGTACTCCAGCACATGAGGATTGAAATTGACGGGCAGCGTTTCGACGCCGTTCTCGAAACTGAAAAATCGCCCGAAACCTGCGCCGCGTTTCAGCAGGCGATGCCTTTCGAAAGCCGGGTCGTGCACGTGCGCTGGAGTGGTGAAGGCGTGTGGATTCCGCTTGGTGACATGGACTTTGCCGTGGGCTATGAAGACGCCACCGCTTATCCCGCACCCGGGCAAATCCTGCTCTACCCGAAAGGTAAGAGCGAAACCGAAATCCTCATCGCCTACGGCAACGTCCACTTCGCTTCCAGGGCGGGAACCCTGGCCGGCAATCATTTTGCGACAATTACCAGCGATCTCGACAAGCTGCGCGAAGTCGGTGTGGCGACGCTATGGGAAGGTGCCAAAACCATCCGCTTCGAGGACTGAGTTGAGCACTACCCGGATATCCGAAGTCAAAACGACCCTGACGGGTAAGCGCCAGATATTCGACTGCGAGCGCATCCGCTACGCGGCCGGAGAAACAATCGTACTCTATCGCATGCCAGCAGCTCGCCAGCTCGAGGACCTGGTGCTGCCCAAAGGCGCGCTGAGCCTGGGGTATTTCTGGGAAGACCGCGCCTATAACGCTTATCACTGGGTGGACGACAACCGGCAAACGTTGGCGTTATACTTTAACATTTGCGATAGCACCCACATTTCAGCCGAACAGGTCGCGTGGCGCGACCTGGCCGTGGATATTTTGATAACGCCCGATCAGAGATGCCGGGTGCTGGACGAAGACGAACTACCCGATGACATTGACCGCAATTTACTCTCTTATATCAACGCGACGCGAGACATGCTTTGCGCAGACCCGCTACGCCTGTTACGGGAGTACGAAGCTAGCGGCCGCGCGCTACTCGTGGAGATTTGATCATGCCGCCTGAACTCTGGCTCGCCTACGTCGCTACCAGTGCAATCATACTGGCAATTCCCGGTCCCACCATCTTGCTGGTACTCAGCTACTCGATCAGCGAGGGACGCAGCGCGACGATACCATTGGTCGCCGGCGTCGCGCTCGGTGATTCGCTCGCTATCACCCTGTCGTTGGTCGGTCTCGGCACACTGCTGGCTACTTCCGCGCTTTGGTTTACGGTGATCAAGTGGCTGGGTGGAATTTACCTGATTTACCTGGGTATCAAGCTGTTGCGCGGCGCCGGTAAACCTGTGCTGGCGCAATCTGACAAATCGACCCGAGATGTGACGATCAGGGTGGTGTCACCACGCAAGTTGTTTGCAAACGCGTTTATCGTTACCGCACTCAACCCTAAAAGCATCGTGTTTTTCATCGCGCTGTTACCGCAATTCATCAGCCCCACGCACCCCGCGACGCCGCAGCTGTGGATTCTGGGCGTCACCTTCGTCGTGCTGGCGACTACAGGCGCCACCAGCTATGCGCTTTTTGCGACTTCGCTGCGTCGATTTCTGGCGTCACCACGCGCGCAAAAAACTTATGGCCTGCTGGGTGGCGGTCTCCTTTGCATGGCCGGCATCTGGGCGCTCAATGCTCGACGCGTGCTCGCCTGATGCGCTACAGACTCATCATCGGCCTGCTCCTCGGCTGCCTGTTGTTGGCCTTATCCGCCTGTGGCAACAAGGGTCCACTGGTGCCGGCAGAAAACGAAGAACAGCAAAAAATCAAATCAGGGACGGAGTAGCAGTGGATCATTTTGAGTACAGACAGGGCAAGCTTTACTGCGAGGATGTCCCCATCGAGACGCTTGCCGAAATTTATGGTACGCCGTTGTTTGTCTACTCGCGCGCTACCCTGGAGCGTCACTGGCATGCCTTTGACCAGGCGCTCGCGGCTTACGATCACCTGGTGTGTTACGCGGTCAAGGCCAATTCCAGTCTTGCCGTGCTGAACGTGCTGGCGCGGCTTGGCTCCGGCTTCGATATCGTCTCCGGTGGTGAACTGCAGCGCGTGTTGCAGGCGGGTGGCGAGGCCCAACGCATCGTCTTTTCCGGAGTCGGCAAACAGGCTGGCGAAATCGAGGCCGCGCTCACCGCGGACATCCTCTGTTTCAACGTGGAGTCCGAGCAGGAACTCGACCGCATCAATGAAATTGCGGCAGTGATGGGCAAAACCGCGCGCGTGTCGTTTCGCGTTAACCCCGACGTCGACGCCAAAACACATCCCTATATCTCGACCGGGCTGAAGGACAACAAGTTTGGCATTGCCTTCACCAACGCCGAGTCGGTTTATCGGAAGGCGTCCGCACTTGCCAATATCGATGTCATCGGCATGGACTGTCATATCGGCTCGCAGTTGACCGAGATGTCACCTTACATCGACGCCTTCGATCGCTTGCTGGAACTGATCGAGCGGCTGCGGGCCCAGGGGATAAACATCCATCACCTGGATCTCGGGGGTGGTCTCGGTATCCGCTACCGTGACGAGGCGCCGCCGCTACCCGCCGAGTGGGCCAGCGCCTTGCAGGGTCGACTGAAGAATTTCAGCGGTACCATTGTTATCGAACCGGGGCGTGCCATCGCCGGTAATGCCGGCGTCCTGGTAAGCCAGGTAAACTATTTGAAGCATGGCCCCGACAAGAACTTCGCGGTGATCGACGCAGCGATGAACGATTTGATCCGCCCTTCGCTGTACGGTGCCTGGCAGGAAATCATCCGTGTCGATGCCGACAGCGATGCCGACGAAAAAATCTATGACGTGGTCGGCGCGATCTGTGAATCCAGCGATTTTCTCGGTAAGGATCGTGCGTTGCGATTACGTCAGAAAGACTTGCTGGCGATTCGCTCCTGCGGTGCATATGCCTTCGGCATGTCATCCAATTACAACACGCGTGCACGTGCCGCTGAGATAATGGTCGATGGCGACCAGCACTACTGCGTGCGTGCGCGCGAACAATTCAGTGACCTGATTCGCGGAGAGTCATTACTACCATGAAACTGAAATTTGCCAAGATGCATGGCCTCGGTAATGACTTCATGGTCATTGACGCTATCAACCAGGCGTTCGATCCGCGCCCCGAACTGATTCGCCAGTGGGCCGATCGCCACCAGGGTATCGGCTTCGATCAGATGCTGGTGGTGGATCGCCCGGAAAGCGATGCTGCTGATTTCAAATACAGTATCTATAACGCGGATGGCGGTGAAGTCGCACAGTGCGGCAACGGCGCGCGCTGCTTCGCCCGTTTCGTGCGCGAGCAGGGACTGACCGACCTCGAGTTGATTACCGTCGAAACCAATACCGGCGTGCTGCGGCTCGAAGCCGTCGATGCCACACGCTACCGGGTCGACATGGGTATTCCGCAATTCGAGCCCGGGACTATTCCACTGCGTGCGGAAACACGCCAGGAGTTATACAGCACCGATTTCGAAGGTACCGAGATCAGTTTTGGCGCCGTCTCCATCGGCAACCCGCACATGGTCATTCCGGTGGTGGATGTGGATCAGGCCGGCGTCGAGACGCTTGGACCCTATTTCGAAACGCACATGATGTTCCCCGAGCGTGCCAATATCGGTTTTATGCAAGTTATCGATCGCAGCAGCTTCAAGTTACGCGTGTTCGAGCGCGGCGTTGGCGAAACCCGTGCCTGTGGCAGTGGCGCCTGTGCCGCAATGGTTGTCGGTGTAGGGCTCGGCCTGCTCGACTCGCCGGCTACCGCGCAACTCCGCGGCGGCGAGCTGAAACTGGAATGGCAAGGTGGTGCAAACCCCGTTATGATGACGGGCGAAACTGCAATGGTTTATCAGGGCGAGATTGAATATGAGTGAAATGTCAGCAGAACAACAAGCTTCCACGCAAACCGACGAATCGCGAGTTATCCAGTACCTGCAGAAGAATCCCGCGCTATTGATGGATTATCCTGACATATTCTCATCGCTTTCTATCCCTCACCAGACGGGTGGTGCAACTTCACTGGTGGAACGTCAGATCAGGCTGTTGCGTGAGGAGAATCAGCGCCTCAGGTCCAAGATCGAAGAATTGGTTGGTATCGCGCGCGAAAACGAAGAGCTGAATCAGCGGTTTCACCGGCTGGCGCTGGAATTAATGGAAACCGATCAGTTGCACGACGCGCTGGCGACGGTACAAGATCAGGTACAGACGTTCTTTTATACCGATTTCGTCTGCTTCCGTTTCCTGCCGGGTACCAACGAAACCGACGATACTGCCCTCGATAGCCTCTACCTCGATGCCAATAGCGGTATTATCGAGCGCATCAAGCCCTGGATCGAAGGTCGCAAGCCGATATGCGGCGAGCAGAATGACGATATCAACCGGGAACTGTTCGGGCCGGACATACGCATCGCCTCCTGTGCCTTTATTCCGCTATATCATACCCGCAATCTTGGCCTGTTATGCCTCGGCAGTATCAGTGAGGAACGCTTTGGTGCGAGCATGGGTACCATCTTCCTGCAGCACCTGGGGGAACTCGTCAGCAACCGTTTGAAGAAACTGTTGCAGGCGGTCTAAACGGTTTGATCAACTACCTGGAGCAGTTCATACAGACTCTGCGTAGCGAAAAATATTACTCCCCGCATACCTGTAGCAACTATCGTCGCGATCTGCAGCGCTTGCAGGCCTATCTCGAGGAACGTGCAATCGAAGACTGGGCGCAGGTTGCCTATAACGATGTCAGCGGATTTGCCGCACAGCGGCATCGCCAGGGCCGCAAGAGCCGCACCATTGCGCGCGAACTTTCCTCGATTCGCAGCTTTTTCCAGTTCCTGATCCGCCGCGGTGCGGTTACCAGGAACCCGGCGCTCGACGTCAGTGCGCCGAAAAGCGACAAGCCCCTGCCGAAGACCTGTGACCCCGAATCGCTAGAACAATTGCTGCGGGTCACCGATGACGGTGATGATCTGTTGCTGCGCGATATCGCCATCTTTGAATTGATCTACTCGTCTGGCCTGCGTCTGGCCGAACTCGTCGGCATCGATCTCGATGACATCGATCTGCCACAACAACAACTGGTGGTCACCGGCAAGGGCAACAAGACGCGTCATCTACCGGTCGGCAGCAAGGCGGTTGGCGCGGTGCGACGCTGGCTCGAACTGCGGCCCCAGTTCTGCCGTGACGCTGGCCAAAAGGCCCTGTTTCTGAGCAAACCGGGCAATCGCATTTCCCCGCGCAACGTGCAAAGCCGACTCAACCGACTGATCGAGCGCCAGGCGCTCGGGCAGAAGTTGTCGCCGCACATGCTGCGCCACTCCTTCGCCACCCATCTACTAGAATCGAGCTCCGATCTGCGCGCCGTGCAGGAATTGCTTGGACACGCCAATATCGCAACTACCCAGATTTACACCCACCTCGATTTTCAGCATCTCGCCAGCGTTTACGACGCCGCTCATCCTCGCGCCCGGCGCAAGGACTGAATAGCACAGGTTACTGGAACCGGCTGGAGCTGGTCAGGTTAGCCGGCTACTGTAAATTTAGCATCCCGGTTCGTTTTCCGTAACAGGTTATACTGTCAGCCGATTTGATCAGAAAAGGTTTATCGCTGTGTTTGTTCACCCCGAGTCCAGCCAGGTTACCGTCGGGCGAAGTGCTTTCGACTCCGGGGCTTCCCGGCACCATACCTGTGCTCGCTTTAATCCTGCTCCATGTCCACGGTGAAGAGGGTTGCTAAGGTGATTGCAATCCTGGCAGTCGTCGCCGTTATCGCTTTACTCGTAATGGGCAGGATTTCTGCGAAGGGACAGGCCCCCGGCCTCGTCGATGGCCGACTAACGCGCTGCCCCGAAAAGCCCAATTGTATCTGCAGCGAGTACCGCGAAGATTCCGCTCACCATATCGATTCGCTAGTATTTTCGGAACAATCTGCAAACAGCGATAGAGCGAGGATTGCTGCAATTATTACTGAATCAGGTGGAGTGATTACCATCGAGCAGGCTGATTACATTGCGGCAACTTTCACCTCGCCGATGTTTGGCTTCGTCGATGATCTGGAGATCCGCTTCGATATCGGCGCAGGCCTGATTCACTTTCGCTCCGCATCTCGAGTCGGTTATGGCGATCTTGGCGCCAATCGTAAACGCGTTGAATTAATCCAGCTGCGATTTATGCAGGGCTACACCAACAACTGAGCAGCAATCGTAGCGGCGAGTGGTCTTCGCCGCTGAGCGATCGGCTAGAAACAATCCAGCCTGGCCAGGATCCTCCCCATTTGCATGTGTTTGCCCGGGCGAGGTTCACGCTTGCGCGGCGGTCCGACGTATCGGGACTGCGAAAAAAACAGCGGAGCTGTTTTTTTCTTGTATTTATTTACCGGCGCCCATATATCACAATGTCTGCCTCGATATCACCGGATGCGAATCTTGCAACAGTTTGACGGTACAACAATACTCTCGGTGCGCCGCAATAACAGCGTTGTCATCGGTGGTGATGGCCAGGTCAGCATGGGCAACACCATCATGAAAGGCAATGCGCGCAAGGTGCGCAGGCTTTACAAGGACCGCGTGATTGCTGGCTTTGCCGGCGGCACTGCGGATGCCTTTTTGCTGTTTGAGCTGTTCGAAGGCAAGCTCGAAAAGCACAATGGGCAAATGGTTCGCGCGGCGGTGGAGCTCGCCAAGGAATGGCGTTCGGACCGCGCCCTGCGCCGACTCGAGGCCTTGTTGTGCGTCGCCAATGAAGAGGCCTCGTTGATCATCTCCGGGAATGGCGATGTCATCGAGCCCGAGGATAGCCTGATGGCGATTGGTTCGGGTGGCCCCTACGCCCAGGCCGCGGCACGTGCGATGCTCGATACCACAGAGCTCAGCGCTGCTGAAATCGTCGCAAAGGGCCTGAGCATTGCCGGTGATATCTGCGTTTTCACCAATCACAACCATAACTTCGAAACCCTGGATTACGCGTAACTACCTTGGATACCAAAACAATTAATCAGTCACCCATGACACCGCGCGAAATTTCGCAGGAACTCGACAACCACATCATCGGCCAGGACAAAGCCAAGCGCGCTGTTGCCATCGCGCTGCGCAATCGCTGGCGCAGGCAACAGGTGAGTGCCGACCTGCGAAATGAAATTACGCCCAAGAATATCTTGATGATGGGTCCCACCGGGGTGGGTAAGACTGAAATTGCGCGCCGCCTGGCGCGACTCGCCCACGCCCCATTCATCAAAGTGGAGGCGACCAAGTTCACCGAAGTGGGCTATGTCGGGCGCGATGTAGAATCAATCATACGAGATCTGGTCGATGTCTCGGTCAAACAGATGCGCGAGGACGAAGTCGCCCGCGTGCGACACCGCGCCGAGGACGCCGCCGAAGAAAAGGTGCTGGACGCGTTGTTACCGCGACCGAAGGATTTTAACGAAGATGCCGATCGCGAGGGCAGTGATAATACGCGCCAGAAATTTCGCAAGATGCTGCGTGAGGGCAAGATCGACGACCGTGAAATCGAAATCGATCTGCAAATGCCGTCGGTGGGTGTTGAAATCATGGCGCCACCCGGTATGGAAGACATGACTAACCAGCTGCAGGGACTGTTCCAGAACCTCGGCCACGCCAAGACTCGCACGCGTAAGCTGCGCGTCGATGACGCCCTGAAGATGCTGACCGACGAGGAGGCCGCTAAATTGATCAACGAGGACGAGCTCAAGCTGGCTGCGCTCGAAAACGCCGAGCAGAACGGTATCGTCTTTATCGATGAAATCGACAAGGTCGCCAAACGCGGTGAAACCAGTGGCACCGATGTGTCGCGCGAAGGTGTACAACGCGACCTGTTGCCGCTGGTCGAGGGCTGTACCGTATCGACCAAGGCCGGCATGATTAAAACGGATCACATCCTGTTTATCGCTTCCGGCGCCTTCCACGTCGCCAAACCCAGTGATCTGATTCCGGAGTTACAGGGCCGGCTACCGATTCGTGTCGAATTGTCAGCACTCACCGTTGAGGATTTCATACGGATTTTGCGTGAGCCGAACGCGTCGCTGACTGAACAATATACCGCACTGATGCAAACCGAAGGCATCAGCCTGACCTTTACCGACGACGCGCTCGCCCGCATCGCCGAGGTAGCCTTCCAGGTGAACGAAAAACAGGAAAACATCGGTGCCCGTCGTTTGCACACTGTCATGGAGCGACTGCTGGAAACCATTAGTTTCGAGGCCTCCGATATGGTCGATCAGGCGATTACTATCGATGCCGATTACGTCAACGAACAACTCGGCGAGCTGTCGCTCGACGAAGATTTATCGCAGTACATACTCTGATGAAGCCAACCCAGATTCACTTGCACCAGCGTTCGCGTGTCCTCGAAGTCACGTTTGAAGACGACTCCACTTTCAAGCTTCCGGTCGAATACCTGCGGGTTTATTCGCCGTCGGCGGAAGTTCAGGGACATGGTCCCGGCCAGGAAGTGCTGCAAATCGGCAAGGAAGACGTCAACATCGAACGCATCGAACCCATCGGCCATTACGCTGTCCGGCTGGTCTTTGACGATAATCACGAATCCGGTCTTTACAGCTGGGATTACCTGTACGAGCTCGGCGTCACCTACGACGAACGCTGGCAGGATTACCTCGATCGCCTCGCGGCCGGCAACCACAAACGCAAACCGGATTCCTGATTTAGTCCCGTTCCCCTGAGGAAAATAGTGGAAAATAGGGGACAGACCACGATTTTCGATATTTTACTGTTTTGCGTGCCGAGACGATCGACGAAAAACGTGGTCTGTCCCCTATGACGCAATCTACATCACGTGGTAAGGTTCGCGCCATGCAGGACAAAACCACCACAGACTTTGGCTACGAGGAAATTCCGGCATCCGAGAAACAGGATCGGGTCGGCGCAGTTTTTACCTCGGTCGCTGAAAAATATGACTTGATGAACGATGTCATGTCCTTCGGCGTCCACCATTTTTGGAAACGGTTTACCCTGGAGATGTGCGGCTTGCGGCCCGGACACCGCGTACTTGATCTTGCCGGCGGTACCGGCGACCTGGCGCTCAAGCAGGCTGCCCTGGTAGGTGAATCCGGTGAAGTAATACTGGCCGATATTAATGCTGCCATGTTACAGCGCGGGCGTGATCGCACGATCGACAAGGGCTTCGTTAATCGAGTCATCCCGGTTCAATGCAACGCCGAAACCCTGCCTTTTGCCGACAATCATTTCGACTGCATCACAATCGCTTTTGGCCTGCGCAACGTCACCGACAAGGGGCGTGCGCTTGAATCCATGCAGCGTGTACTCAAACCCGGTGGACGCCTGTGCGTGCTTGAGTTTTCCAAACCGATTTACCAGCCGTTGGAAAAAGCCTACGACTTTTACTCTTTTAAACTGTTGCCACGCCTGGGCGAACTGATCGCCCATGACCGCGCCAGTTACCAGTACCTCGCCGAATCGATCCGTAAGCATCCGGATCAGCAAGCGTTGAAGCAACTCATCCTCGAGCAGGGAGGCTTTGACGAAGCCGAGGTGCACAACTTAAGCGGCGGCATCGTCGCCCTGCATCGCGCCTTCAAGTACTAGTAGCATCATCGTGCAATCTTCCGACCGTCTCGGCGCAACACTGTTCGACTCTATCCAGTGCTCACTGCTGGCGGCTGCCGAAATTGGCGGCAACCGGCTGCTCGCGCTGGACGAGGCCGCATTGCAGGGCTGTAGCGAGTTACAGGGTAATTGCATCGCCATCGATATCACCGACCTCGACTTTCAGCTGTATTGTCATCCCGGCAGCTGGGGGCTGCGCCTTAGCCGCAATCCCCCCCCGCGCGAAGTCGAGGCGACCATCTCGGGACGCTTGATGGCGCTGGCTAATCTCGCCGCGGAGAACGACAAGTTATCGACCTCGATGCGCGAACAGGTCAGTTTTCGTGGCAATGTCACACTCGCTCAAAAGGTTCAGGCGATCTTTGTAAACCTCGATATCGACTGGGAAGAAGCACTGGCAAAGCACAGTGGTGATGTGCTCGCGTTCCAGATACATCAGCGTGCCCGCAGATTTGTCCAATGGCTACAGCACAGTGCCGATTCCGTATTACAGACCAGCAGTGAATACCTGCGCGAGGAGGCTCGACTCAGCCCGACTCAGGTCGAGTTCAATCGGTTTCAGTCCCAGCTGACCGCATTGAAACACGATGTCGCTCGTAGCGAAGCGCGCCTGCAGCGTTTGCTCGACAAGGCCAGGTCCCGCTGAATGCACAACCTGCTGCGCCTGATCTCGATCAACTTTACGCTCGCGCGGTTCGGACTCGATGAAGTGATTTTGTCGATGCATTTCTTTCGCCCGCTTTACCTGCTCGGGCTGATCAATCCGTTCAACTGGTTTCGCAGCAATGAACTCAGCCAGGCACAGCGCCTGCGCCTGTGTATCGAGGAACTGGGTCCGATCTTCATCAAGTTCGGACAAATGATGGCGACGCGGCGCGACCTGTTCGGCAACGAAATTACTGACGAGCTGGAAAAATTGCTCGACCGGGTGCCGCCTTTCCCGCTGCAACAGGCACGCGCCATCGTTGCACAGCAGCTCGGCATACCAATAGAGCAGGCGTTTAAGCATTTCGATGATAAACAGATCGCCTCGGCGTCAATCGCCCAGGTTTATGGTGCCGTGCTGCACGACGGCCAGCAGGTGATTGTCAAGATTGTGCGCCCCGGCATCGAGGAGCAGATTCGCAAGGACATCGAGCTGATGATGATGCTCGCCAGGATGGCCGACCGCTACTGGAGTGAAGCCAAACGCATCAAACCGGTACAGGTGGTGCGAGAATTTGAAACCACTATCCTGAACGAGCTCGACCTGATGCGCGAGGCTGCCAATGCGAGCGAACTGCGTCGCCACTTTGATGGCTCAGCAGATCTCTATGTCCCGTTCGTGCACTGGGATTACTGCCGACCCAGGGTGATGGTCATGGAACGCATCAGCGGAATCCAGATATCCGATATCGAGGGCTTGAGGGCACAGAACATCAACTTCGAGTCGCTGGCGCGCAAGGGCGTAGAAATCTTTTTCACGCAAGTATTTCGCCACAATTATTTTCACGCCGACATGCACTCGGGGAATATTTTCGTCTCTACCGAAACTCCCGAAGACCCTCAATATATCGCCGTCGACTTCGGCATCATGGGTTCGTTGTCGACCAGTGATCAGCGCTACCTGGCGGAAAACTTTGTCGCTTTCTTCAATCGCGATTACCGCCGAGTTGCCGAGTTGCATGTTGATTCAGGCTGGGTCGATCGCGGTACCCGCATCGACGAATTCGAGGCCGCGATACGCAGCGTTTGTGAACCGATGTT